>Ga0190359_1001707_pt1 | contig 13651 bp, 8 predicted proteins | sample 48721823_MG_FD_161269 | JGI IMG/M metagenome (GOLD analysis project Ga0190359, IMG submission 161269) | Hydrothermal vent microbial mat bacterial communities from Southern Trench, Guaymas Basin, Mexico - 4872-18-2-3_MG | ecosystem: Environmental > Aquatic > Marine > Hydrothermal vents > Microbial...
TCCAGTTGTCTACTCACCTTCATTTATTACCACCCTCGTGGGTCACCAACTGGATAAGGTAAGCTTTGCTCGGCGCACTCATCTTATTCCTCCTTCAAAAATCAACTATCTATATAGTTATACGTATAATAACTAAGTTTTACTAAACAATTCAATTTAATTGACATTGATATATTAATTTGTTAGATTAAAAATGTTTTATTAATATATATTTTAAAAGGGTTTAAATTTACATGGAGGCAGACATGAAAAAAATAGTCCATTATTTGATACTATTTCTCTTACTTGTTCAATGCTTTACACTTATGGCAATGGCCGATGAAAAAAAAGCAGCCTATAAGTCACCTGCAGAGATCGGCAAGATTGCTAAAAAAATTGTTTCAAAGCACAAAGATGTCGCAAAAATCGACATACTAACAAAGACACCAGGAGGCAGAGATCTTCAACTCATCGAGCTTGGATATAAAAACTCCAGCTCTCCTGCTATCTTTGTAGCTGCAAACATGGAAGGTAACTATCCTCTTGCCAGTGAGGCTGCAATTAAACTGGTTGAACATCTTGTTACCGACTGGAAAGAAGATCTTAAGAATCTCAGGTGGTATATAATTCCTGTTGGAAATCCAGACGGATATTCCAAATTCTTTAAAAAGCCATTATATGAAGATTTCAGAAACGATCGTCCGTTTAATGATGACAAAGATGATGCTGTGGATGAAGATGGAGCAGAAGACCTAAATGGAGACGGATATATTACAATGATGCGTCAGATACATCCTGAAGGTAAATGGATTGAAGTAAAGGACAGGCCACTACTCATGAAAAAGGCGGATTACAAAAAGGGAGAAAAGGGTAAATACAGACTCTTTGTCGAGGGAATCGACAACGACGGCGACGGAAAAATAAATGAAGACGGTCCAGGCGGTGTTATTCCTGGACATAATTTTCCTCACAATTTCAAGCACTATACGACAACAGACGGTCTTTGGGCAGCAAGCGAAAAAGAAACAAGAGCAATTCTCAGATTTGCATTTGATCATCCAGAGATTGCAATGGTACTGACATTTGGAAGATCAAACAGCCTGAAAGAGGTTCCGCCGAGTTCTAAAAAATCAGAGTCAGGTCAGGATAAGTATAAAGTCCCAAAACAATTTGCAACAATGTTTGGGCTCGATCCTGAAAAAGAATATCCAATAAAAGAACTGGTAGAGATGGCCAAGGAAGCCACTGGAATGGACATTACAGAGGATATGCTTCTTCAGTTCTTTGGAATCGGTGCTGCAGTAAATCCAGACCAGAAAGATCTACCGTACTGGAACGAAATAAGCAAACGCTATAATGACTTTATTAAGGAGGTCGGCCTTGATAAGGATCGACTCAAACCTGCGAAATTCTCTCCAGGATCGATAGAGGAGTGGGCATACTATCAGTATGGAGTTCCGAGTTTCTCGATGGATTTCTGGACACTACCTGTTAAAAAGAAAAAAGAGGAGAAAAAGAGCGATCTTCCTACTGCAGATGAAATTGGAAAGATGTCTAATGAAGAATTTATTGCCCTCGGAGAAGAAAAGATCGATAAATTTCTAAAGGCCAGCGGTGCACCCTCCCAATTCAAGGCATCCATGGTTATAAATGCTCTTAAATCGGGAATGCTTGATACAAAGAAAATATCAGAGATGATGAAGAAGGCAGAAAAAAAGAAGGAGTCTGGAGGGGTCGATGAAGTAGATGAGGCCTTGTACGAATTTAATAAAAATTGCTTTCTTGAATGGAAACCCTACGACCATCCTACTCTGGGCAGGGTAGAGATAGGCGGAAAAATTCCATATTCTACACTTGCGCCTCCACCGGATAGTGCAGATACACTAATCGAAAAGCAGCTCCCATTTATTACCAAACTCATTAAACTTCTGCCTGAAATCGTAATAGAAAAGGTAGAAGTTAAAGAGAAGAGCAGAGGGATATATCAGATCACAGCATGGTTTGAAAATAGGGGATTTCTTCCCTATCCAACACACCAGGGGAACAGATGCAGACGTCCGACACCTGCAGTTGCAACCATAAAGGGAAATGACATAAAACTTCTTCAGGGAAAAAAGAGAACCGTTCTACCACTATTAGAGGGTTCTGGAGGATATAAAAAACTCTGCTGGCTCATCAAAGCAACACCAGGAGCAACAGTTACTCTTGAAATTTCTGGATTCAGTATTGGAAAGAAAACAAAACAACTTACATTAAAAGGAGGTGAATCGAGATGAGAAGACCTACTATTTATAGTTTAGCCATTGTTTTCTATATATTTCTTCTGTTTAACCTGACAGCAGGTGATGTTAAACTCACATTTGACCACTATTATGACGGCCCAGCAGTAATCGAAGCACTAAATAAACTGCACAAGGGCTATCCCGATCTTACAGAACTGCGCTCACTGGGCAAAAGTGAGGAAGGAAGAGATATATGGCTCTTAACAATATACAATCCAAAGACTGGTAAAGATATAGAAAAACCAGGCATATATGTTGATGGTACGATACACGGTAACGAAATTCAGGCAACAGAGGTCTGCCTCTATCTGGCCTGGTATCTGCTCGATTCATACGATAAGATTCCGATGATAAAGAAGTTAATCGATACAAGAACTTTCTATATTGTTCCTATTGTGAATGTAGACAGCCGGGCCAGATTCTTCACTGATCCCGGTGGCTATAATATAGGAAGGACAGGAAGGGTACCATATGACGATGATCGTGATGGCCTTAAGGATGAAGACGACTATGATGATCTGGACGGCGATGGTGAGATACTACAAATGAGAATAAAGGATCCCTTTGGAGGTTGGAAAACCCATCCAGACGACCCGAGGGTCATGGTACGTGTTAAGCCTGGTGAAAAAGGCCAATGGCGCCTGCTCGGCAGCGAAGGAATCGACAACGATGGAGATGGCCGTCTTAATGAAGATCCGCCTGGTTATCTAGACATGAACAGAAACTATGGTTTTAAGTGGCAGCCTCCCTATGTACAGGCAGGAGCTGGTGACTTTCCAATGTCTGGTAAGGTAACAAAAGCGATTTCCGACTTTATCATTTCAAAGCCAAACATCTGTTTCAACTTTGCATTTCACAACTCTGGCGGCCTCATCGTTCGGGGACCAGGCTCAAAACTATCGGGTATCTATCCTTCAACCGATGTGAGAGTATACGACTTTCTTGGAAGAGAAGGTGAAAAAATAATTCCTGGCTATAGATACATCATTGGAGGAAAAGATATGTATACCACATACGGAGACTTTGATGAGTGGATGTATTCCAATCTTGGGATTTATGGTTTTGTTGGAGAGCTCTTCATGAGCAGCCAGGAAGCTTATAGAAAACCGGGTGAGAAGAAAGATGACCCAAACGCTGCCTATTTTAGTGGTGTGCCTGATATTGAAAAACAGAAATTTAATGATAATGTAAATCAAGGAGTGATGTTTAGGGAGTGGAAAAAATTCAAACATCCGCAGTATGGAGAAATTGAAATAGGCGGATGGAAAAAATTCACAACACGCATACCACCTAAATTTATGATTCAGGAGATGGTTCACAGAAATGCCTCGCTTGTCATATTCACGGCCCGTAATGCTCCTGATGTTAAACTCGAGCTTCTTGAAGTGAAAAATCTTGGGGACGATCTTTACCGCATCCGAATTCGTGCATGCAACAGAAAGAGTGCTCTTCCAACGCTTTCGGCAAACGCATTAAGAAAAAATCTTGCCCGAAAGGACATATTCCGAATAGATGGAAAAAACATAGAGGTCATCTCTGGCGGTATTGTTCAGGATCCTGTATTTGATAGAGTAGACTATGTAGAACATCGTCCATGGATCATATTCTCTTATGTTCCTGCTTTTGGCAAGAGAGACATCCAGTGGATTGTAAAGGGTAAGGGCAGGGCAGTTATTACATATGATGCATTAAAGGCAAAAAATCAGAAACTGGTTGTTGAGATCAAATAAACTTTTTAAAATAATTAAAATAAAAGGGCGGTTCATGCCGCCCTTTTTTATTTTTAAGATAAAACAGTCGGGGCGGAGGGATTTGAACCCTCGACCTCATGGTATAGAATAATATCTAACTTCATACAAAATTTATAATTTCACTTAAATTTCTTCAATATTATTTTAACTTTCTGTGTAAGAACACATTACAGCTTTTTATCTTGACTTTATATAATAAAATTATATATTTTATCTATGGATGTTTTCTACATTACACTTTATATCAAGAATTAAACTTGTTAATAACAGTCCTACAAACTGATTTTAAAACAGTTTATTCGAAAGCGAGATTAATTTTACCATAATGAAAACCTAATATCATTCTTAAAATTTTACAATATATATAAGCAATCTCATGTTTGTAATATTCCTGCTTCAAATTAATCAATAGTTTATTGTTAATATTATGAAATTTTTTATTGTATTTTTTTATTAAGGTATCAACATATTATCTTTTTAGTTCTGGAAGCAAAAATATAATTGAGAATGTATTAACAGTATTAATTCGAGTAAGTTTTATTATAGGTAAATATTATATATGAATAATTTAGATATACTTTAAAATAAGTAAGCATTATAGAACTATTTTTAAATTAATAGATTAAGTAAAATTGACTATATTAGGAAAGGAGAAAAATAATTAAAGTATTTATTGTAATTCCTTTTGCTGTTTAGACAACAACTTTGAATAACAGCAAATATAAATGAGATAAAAGATTTCAATAAATATTTAAAGCACTTTGCAAACCTGTTACATTTTTTCTATAAAATCTTAAATTTAATAGTTAATTGATATATCGAAATACTAATGGAAAATGATAAAAATGAATGAACCAAGTAAGAAAAAGTATGATGAAGAAATATATACTAGGATAAATACGGGGAACCTTATTTTGTTTGGCATTTATCTAGTTTCACTGCGAGGTGATAATTGCACTTTTGAGAGGCTTGTAGCAGAATGTTTTTTACAATTTCCCAGAGTCTTTGCCTTCAGACGATATCCCGAATGGCCTGATTCTTTAAAATTTGACCGTCCATTAAGAAAATTAAGAGAGATGGGTTTAGTTGTAGGTACCATAAAAGATCGTTTTTTACTTACAGAATTCGGGAAGCAAAAAGCACTAGAAACAAAAGAAATTTTAGAAAAAGCGAACATGGTAAATCGGAAAGGAAGAAAGGTATTTGTTGGAAGAAGTGCTGATGATAGGTTGGTTGAGTACCTAAAATCAAGCCAGTCATTTAAAGATTATCTGAATAATCTCGATAATTTTTCAATATCTGAAGCAGAATTTAGAAACCTTTTAAGGTGTACCCTCGAGACTCCTCTAAGAGTTTTAAAGCAAAACTTAAAATACTATAAAGAAATTGCTCACTCTTATAATGAGAAGCAATTGTTAGATTTTCTTTTATTTTGTGAAAAACAATTTTTAAAAAGGAGGTGAAAAATGGCTAAAGAATTGCCAATAAACCCAAGAATAGTGGAACAATTGGCAAAGGCAACAATAAAAAATCTTGTCGACGGTATTGTTGAATTAGTCACAAATAGCGACGATAGTTATAAACGAATGGAAGAGAAACGTAAAGAAGCTTTTGGAAAAATAGAAGTTTATGTTGATAGAAAAAAAGGCGGTATCTGCGAAAATTTAAAAGTTAAAGATTGGGCTGAGGGTATGACAAACGAGGGATTAAAAAAAGCAATTGTTTTCGGAAGTGAAACAAGTGGATTTGAATTGGGGAAAAGTGTTAGAGGTTTATTCGGTAGAGGTTTAAAAGAGACTATAATAGCTTTAGGTGAAGGAGAAATAAAAACAGTTAAGGATGGAAGACTTTGTAAGACAAAATTATGGTTTGATATAAAAACAAAAAAACCAAAATACGATGATGAGGCATTAAGAGAAAGCAAATCCACAACTGAGCAGAATGGGACGGAAGTAAATATAAGGGTAACCAATGAAAGGATTAAAATTCCTGAATACAAAAAGTTTAAAGAACAAATATCAAGACATTATGCTTTAAGGGATATAATATCTTCACAAAAAAGAGAAATCAAATTAATATTTAAAGACCTGAAACGCGAATTAGAGAGTACAACAAAGCTATCCTTTTCATACCCAAAAGAGAAAAAAGTTGCCGAGGAAGAATTGAGTCTACCGGGATTTGGCGATAAAGTTAAAATTACAGTTTATGAAAGCTCAGAATCTTTGGAGTCTCCAAAGAATAATCCCTTTGGTCGTGCAGGGATTTTAATAAAAACCAAAGGCGCAATATTGGATAATCAATTATTTAAATTCGAAAATGACCCTGCGGGGCTTTATTTCTTTGGCGAAGCAATATGTGATAGACTAGCAGAAAGGCTAAGAGAGGGAGAAACAGAAATTATTGATCCAAATAGAGGTGGTTTGGAATGGCGTCACGAATACTGTCAGGCTTTATCAAAAACTATTGAGGGAGTTTTAGAGCCCATAATCTTTGACAAAAGAAAAATGTTGGAAAGAAATCCTGAAAAAGAAGTAAATGAATCTACTAAAAAGATGCTTAGAAAATTGTGTAATCTACTTAATGGATTAGCTAAACAAGAACTTGAAGAAATTCCGGAAGTCCCCATCGATCCAGAACCTAATATTACAAGTTTGCTAATAAAACCCGAGGTAGCAAACATACTGGAAAATAAACCTCGTGTATTTTCAATTTATGCTCCGACAAAAGTAGTAAATAATGAAGGTCAAGAAGCTCATATAAAATCTGATAATGTCGATATAAGGCCTCTTTCATCAACAGTGCAATTAGAAAAACACCGTAAGTTTCCTGAAAAAATCTGGTATAGGTATTTTAAGGTTGTTGGAATGAGAAAAGGGGAAGAAGGAAATATAACTGTTAATTTAGGTAAAGAAATTGCCTTAGCAAAAGTAAAAGTTGCTCCATTTAAGAAAAGGAAAAAAGGAAATATTACTGGAAGAAAAGGAGGATTTATTTTAGACATTATTTCAGATGAACTTATAAACCCTCCACAAAGAGTGGTTTACAGAGAGGGGATTATCAGAGTATATATAAAATTTCCATCAGTCTCAAAGTTTATTAAAAGTGGTCTTGAAGGGACAGAAACACCAGAAGGACGGTTATTATTAGCTGAGTTAGTAGGAGAAGCATTCTGTAGGGAATTAGCTAGACAAGGAATGGAACTTGGCAAATATCCAAAAGTCCCTGGGGGTGAGGTTGATTCTTTTAACACTGCGATAAACGAATTACAGAAAAAATACTTACATAGAATACAAGAAATAATATTTGGATGGAATTTTAACAAGAGTTAATATTCTGAAATATCCACCTGTCATGGTGTATTCAGTTCTATTCGCTTACTCAAATAAGCTTACATATAGTTTGTAAATCCTGAATAAGTTAGGCAAAAACTAACCACACTAAAATAAACTTAAATCAATAGTATGTATTTAAAATAATTACAAAATTGAAATGTGATTTATAATTTTAAAAATTATAAAAGATCTTATCTTTGCCAATTTAATATAAGGATAAAAGAAAACTAAATATTAAATTTAAAACAGTCGGGGCGGAGGGATTTGAACCCTCGACCTCATGCTCCCGAAGCATGCGCGCTGACCGGACTGCGCTACGCCCCGAAAATAAAAAATCATCCCTTTATCTGTAAAAACAACCTACTTATCCAGCTATTCTCTTTTACAACTCCATTCATTATTAACAAACATAAAAACGAAACCGCTGCTGCTGCAATAAAAACACCAATAACATTTGCTACAGCAAACTTTCTTTTATCTACTCCCAATAGATAGGCACCAAATGCACCCGTATAAACTCCAGAACCCGGAAGCGGAATCCCAATGAAAACTGCAACTCCAAGCTCTCCATACTTTTCGACATATGGATGAATCCTCTTCCTTGTTCTCTCGAGAATCGGCCAAACAACAGAATCAAACCACTTCCACCTTCTAAACAAACTGAACACAGGTCCAAGAATAATATATACTATCCACCCTAAAAATATGTTTGTTATAATACAAACAATCACCACAGCAATCCAAGACAGGCTCTCATTCAAGCTGAAAATCCCAAACGGAATAGATGCCCTAAGTTCCAGCATTGGTATAAGCGTTATTCCGATCAAAAGCAAAATTTCATTCATCTATTCCGGCCTCTGTGAAGAAATCAACTCTATAATGTCTCTATTAAAAAGTCTCTCTTTTATTAAATTGAGAATTAACTTACAAAATCTGATTGTATCTCTATATCTCATAATGCTGCTCCCCCCCCTATTCCTTATCTGTTTTATAGGACAAAATGATATTTTAAATCCCATCCACGCAGCCTTGATCAATAGTTCTGTTTCCATCTCATAATGACTGGAGGTCAACAACATTCTCTGGAGCACCATTGATCTTATGAGACGAAAGCCACACTGACTGTCCCTGAACCATTTCCCGGTTATCATCGAAATTATCAAAGAGCTCAATCTATTAGAAACAATCCTGTCCAGAGACATGTTATTTATTTTTAATGGACGAACACCCAAGACTATATCACTCGCCTCTTCCCTCATGAGATTTATAAAATCCGGAATACAATCTGGATCGTGCTGTCCATCACCATCTATAGTAAATACAGCCTCAATACCACTGCAAAGGGCAAGATGAAATCCATCTCTCAGTGCAGCGCCCTTGCCCATGTTTTTCTCGTGTCTGAGGAAATTTACTCCTGACTTTTCTGCAACATCATATGTAGAATCACTCGATCCATCGTCCACTACAAAAACAAACTTTTTATGAACATGATTGAGAACCTTTGAAAGAACAGCATCTAAACTACTGCCTACATTATATGCTGGTATAACAACACCTATCCTCATGCAGGCAAATTATCCCCTCTATTAATAAAAGTCAGCCATAGTATAACAATTATTCATCTAAAAATCAACATTTATTGATAAAAAAGATATTTATTTCTGATTTCAATAAATTTATTTAAATCATGATACCATTGATCGTGCAATTTTTCAAGATCAGTCCGATTTATTATTGCATTTCGAATCTTTGCACTGCCGCAAAGATTATCAAAATGGTGGTTGTACCATTTAAATTTCTCAGGATAAAGCCTGTATATTGTGTTCACAATATTTATTCCTGTCCAGTAAGGTCGAATTTTGGTACGATCAAGAATAATAATTCTGCATCCATCGCATATTGTATTCAAATATTTCGGACTCTTAACAACACCTAAAATCGATACTGGTCTGAACTTCTCATTCACAAATTTCAAGCCAGGAAGCCTTAGTGCGTTCAACCTTGCAGAAACCTTTTTACCATCCATCCATGGCGCTCCAAATAGAAGAAAAGGCGAATTTGTGCCCCTTCCCTCAGAAACATTTGTTCCCTCAAGCAAACATGTTCCTGGATAGATGATTGCAGACTCAAGTGTCGGAATATTTGGTGATGGCTTTATGAATCTGAGTCCTGTCTGATCATAGAAATAGAATCTTCTCCACCCTCTCAATTTTACAACAAACAAATCTGCCTTCAGTCCATTTTTAAGCCATCCCTGTTGATTAAACATCTCTGCCAGTTCTCCTACTGTCATTCCGTGTCTTACAGGTATGGGATAGAGACCCACGAACGATGAAAATTTTTCTTCAAGAATGTTGCCTTCCACATATAAACCAGAGATCGGATTTGGACGATCAAGTACGATAAAACGCTTCCCATGCTCTGCTGCAGATTCCATTGCCAAAGCCATTGTCCATATATATGTATAGAACCGTGCACCAATATCCTGTATGTCAAAAACAAAAAGATCAATATTCTCAACCATCTCTTTTGTGGGCTTCAATGTTTTACCATACAGGCTGTAAACAGGAACGAGTCCCCAAACTCCTGATCTGTAATCTATTTTTTCTCCCGGCTCCTTTTTCCCCTCCAGACCATGTTCTGGTGTGAATATAGCCGTTATCTTCACATCCTTCATCTCTTTAAAAATGTCGACAATATATCTGTTGTTTCTGTCATATGCAGTGTTATTTGTTATTATACCGACTCTTTTGTTTCTAAATAAATCCTTATAATCTTCCACTCTATCAAGGCCAGTCTCCACATTACCGCTTCTGCATGATACTCCAAAAATGATGAAGGATATTAGATATACAATAAATAGATTTTCTCTTTTCTCATTCATTTTATCAAAATTCTTAATTTAAAGAAGCCCCCTAAAATTTCGACTTTCAGGAGGCTTCTCTACATTTTAATCCTGAGCCTGTATTGATCTGTACTTTTCTGATCGGTCTCTATGGCTGCAACGGCTTGTAGGTTTTAAGAAAAGAGAAATCCGACTCCTTGAGACTCTTATTAAAATTCTCAACATCGGTAGCATAGAATTGGTTCAACTCTTTCATAAAATCGTCAACTTTTTTCTTTACCTTCTCGTATTTAACCAACATGGCCTGAGTTATTGGATATATACCGGCTCGGGTTATCATCATCACTGCCCGCGAAGTTTGACTTCTCAGTCCTGCAGATCTGTCTGCGATTCCCTGTTTCGGCGGTGTTGGACTCAACTTCTCCGAAAACTCTTTCAGCTTCTTATCGATTTTCTTAGCTGCTGCGAGCAACTTTTTGTTTTCTGGAGAATGCTGAGACTTAATAAATTCGATAAGTGTTTTAATGGCCTTCTTGGTCTCATCGATCCTTTTTGAAGCAGAGCTCATTCTCTGAGAGAGTTTTATTGCGCGCTTACCCATTTCATAATTTTTCTTAAGAACTGCAAAATCGATCTTAAGCCTTGGGTCGCTCTTTACTGTAAGTGGTTGAGTTGCTTCTTCACCCTCATATTTTATCCTCACAGTGTACTGGCCGGGTAGTGCAGTGATTGTACTCATACCTCTTGATCTAAATGATCGAGCAGAAGAAGCGCTCTGCCGAGCCGATTCTTTCTTCTCTTTTTCTTTGGTCTCGTCACGAACCTCTTCCCTGAAGCTCCAGTATACACGATTGATTCCCTTTTTCTCTGTTCCATTCATGTGGTAAATAACCTTGCCATCGCTGTCTAAAATATCGATCGATACACGCTGCGACCTTCTATTCATCATCGTCATTCCGGCAAATCGCGTGCCTGCGCCCATCTGCATCATTCTCTCCATCATCTGTGTTTCACCTTCACTCTTCTTTTGAGCCTTCTTCTTGCTTGGAGTAAGATAGTAGGTGATACATGCACCCATCTGTTTGTTTCTTCCTCTAAAAGGAGTATCTCCAGGACTCATGTATGAGCTCATTCTCCCTCTTATAAATTCTATTGCCTCGGGTGGTTTAAAGAGATAAAGCTTCTTCTGAACAATCTCCTCACTGATCTCTCTAAGCGGTGAAATATCATCAACAATGTAGATAGAACGGCCGTGTGTTCCTATGATCAGATCGTTTTCTCTCGGATGAACAGCAATGTCTCTTACTGCTACCGTTGGTATATCATGACTCCATTTCAACCAGTCCCTTCCTCCATTCAGACTAACATATAGACCAAATTCAGTGCCGAGAAAGAGAAGATTTCTGTCAACAACATCTTCTTTGATTACATGTGCAAAACCATCAATCTGCGGAGTTACCAGACTCTTCCAGCTTTTTCCATAGTCGTGTGTGACATATACATAGGGTGTCCAGTTTGAACGGCGATGGTCATCAAATGTCACGTATGCTGTTGCCGGATCAAATCTCGATGCCTCGACATGTGACACCCATGTAGCAGGAGGAACCTTTCCCCTGCCGCCCGTTGTAAGTTTCTTTGAAACAAGTTTCCAGCTCTTTCCGCCATCTGTGGTCAGCTGTACATTTCCATCATCTGTGCCTACCCATATTACACCCTCTTTCAAAGGACTTGGAGCTATGCACATTATTGTACAATGATTTTCTGCATTTGTCACGTCTAAGGTCAATCCTCCACTCTCTGCCTGCTTCTGTTTTGTTGTATCGTTTGTTGTAAGATCCGGGCTGATTATTTCCCAGGTCTGTCCCTTGTCAGTACTCTTGTGTACAAACTGGCTTCCGAGATAGATAGTTGCCGGATGAAATGGATCTATTGCAAATCCGGCATTCCAGTTATATCTATGTTTAACATCGGATTCGGTTGGTACAATGTATCGCGACATACCTGTGGAGATATCGAAATAGTATAGATTGCCTCCCTGTGACATCCCATACCCACAATTTGGATTCTCTGGATCAGGTTCTGTATCGAATCCGTCACCGCCACCAACATTTATCCAGTGATAACTATATATTGCTCTTTCCTTTAACTGATAGGCAGGTCCTCGCCATGATCCATTGTCCTGCAGTCCGCCATAAACATTGTATGGTATCTGCATATCGTAACTTATATGATAAAACTGTCCGAGAGGAAGATTCTCTGCAAACCTCCAGCTCTCCCCTCTATCGTAGCTTATTACGACTCCGCCATCGTTTCCCACGATCAACATCTCACCATTCGGATGAATCCACATCGCATGAAAATCTGAATGTGCCTGATCAAAAGCAGCTAAACCTCTGAAACTCTTCCCACCATCCTCGCTTACCATCATTCTGGAATGCAGCATGTAGAGTATATTTTCATTTACTGGATTGACCCATATTCTCTGGTAATAGAATGGACGATTGCTAACCTCGGATTTTTTATTTACAACATACCAGTTATAGCCTCCATTGGTTGATCTGAGAAGTACATTCTTTTTTGCCTCCACAAGTGCATATACTATGTTTGGCATATTGGTTGAAAAGGCAATACCAATTCTTCCCAATTCCCCCTCTGGCATGCCCTCTTTTGTAGTAAGCTTTTTCCACTCTTTTCCGCCGTTTGTAGTCAGATAGAGACCGCTTCCCGGGCCTCCAGATTTGAAAAACCACGGCCATCTCCTGTACTGCCACATTGCCACAATAATCTTATTCGGATTTGATGGATCCATTGCCATATCGGCAACGCCTGTCTTCTCATCTACGTATAAAATCTTTTCCCATGTCTTACCCATATCTGTGGTCTTGTATACTCCTCTTTCTGGATTCTCACCCCATGCAGTACCCATTGCACCCACATATGCTACATTTGGATTATATGGATCGAGAATTATCTTACAAATCCTCTCAGTCTTCTCCAGACCTAAAAGCGACCACGATTTTCCTCCATCTATAGTAAGATAAACACCCCTGCCTACACCTGCACTATTCCTGACCGCACCTTCTCCTGTTCCAACCCATACAATGTTTGGATTGGACTGATTAATAGCAATCGCCCCTATCGATGCAACTGGCTGTTCATCAAATATAGGCTTCCATGTCACGCCACCATCGGTAGATTTCCATACTCCGCCTGTTGCAGCGCCAACATATATGATATTAGGATCGGATTGTACTGCATCGATCGCACCAATCCTGCCGCTCATATTTGCAGGCCCTATGCACCTTACATTCAGTCCCTCAAAAATCTTTGAGTCGATTCCTGCCATAACAATACAGGGCAAGATTAGTAATGCTAACATTAAAAAAATCAATCTCTTCATTTTGTTCCTCCTCTCCATAATAAATTAATGATCTGGAATGTAATAAATAAAAACTATAATTT
>Ga0190359_1001708_pt1 | contig 13650 bp, 10 predicted proteins | sample 48721823_MG_FD_161269 | JGI IMG/M metagenome (GOLD analysis project Ga0190359, IMG submission 161269) | Hydrothermal vent microbial mat bacterial communities from Southern Trench, Guaymas Basin, Mexico - 4872-18-2-3_MG | ecosystem: Environmental > Aquatic > Marine > Hydrothermal vents >...
TCCCTTCCGCCGATTGGAAAGAGAATTGGGACTTCCCCATCTATCAGCACCGGATCGTCGATTGGAGGATACCGGTGTGCAGAGGTTTGAAAGATTAATAGTATCTGACCGAATATCTCTTTCAAACCAAGCATCCAGTCGCTGTTCTCTTTAAAAACGCTTTGATTCCACATGCGTACAATATATGGTGGGTGGGGGTTAGGAGTCGAATGTCGTTTGACCTTTTCAATGTTCCACGGAAGAGTTCATCCCCTTCTTCCGTGCCGGGATGCTGTCCGATCGTTCATACGTATCCTTCGAAATGAAGCTCCAATTCCGGCATCTCGACACCTCTCCCCATCTCAACGCGTCCGATCACGGAAGCGCCCGATCCGGAAAGAAGGTCCAGCACCTCTTCCCTGTATTCAGGTCGTATGATGAGCGCCATCCCCAATCCCATGTTGAACGTCTGGTACATCTCCTTTTCATCTATCGCACCGAGTACCTGGACCAATCTGAAGACCTTCGGTACCGGGGGCATGCTGTTCAGTTTGTAAAGCAGGTCCGGTCCTAACCTGCTCAGGTTTCTTATGCCTCCGCCGGTTATGTTCGCCATACCCTTCACTGCACCCGGATCCACCTCTTTCAGCAGCTCGAGGACCGGCTTCACGTAAATAGTCGTGGGTTCCAGCAGCAGTTCTCCCAGAACGATGGATCCCTCCTCCCTTGCCCATTCCTCCACCTCCTTCCTGTAGTGGGGAAATCGTGTGTGACGCATCCAATCGGTCGAACCGACGATCTCCTCGAGGGGGGAGATGTAGGAGAGTTCCGCATCCCGGACCACTCTTCTTACCAGCGTGAAACCGTTGGAATGGAGGCCCGAGGAGGGAAGACCGATTATCAGGTCTCCCGGGGATACTTCCCTTCCGGTTATGACCCTATCCTTCGGAACGATCCCGAGGCATGTCCCCGCAAGGTCCAGACCGTGCACGATGTCCGGAAGCGTGGCGGTTTCCCCTCCTATGATCGTAAGGTTTGAAAGACGTGCCCCCTCGTTCAGCCCCTTTCCTATCTCCGACAGAATACGGGCGGAGGGTTCTTCCAGGGCGATGTAATCGACGAAGGCCAGTGGCTCGGCGCCGATGCAGATCATATCATTTACGTTCATGGCCATGCAGTCGATGCCGACGGTATCCCATTTCTCGAGTTCCCGGGCTATCTCTAGTTTGGAACCCACTCCGTCGGTGCACATCGAAAGGTAGCTGTCCCCGATGTCGATGAGTCCGGTGAAATGCCCCGACAGGTCAACTGCCCCGCCGAATCCCTTCCTCTTGAAGCTGAGGGCCGAGACGAGTTCCCGGATGGCTTTCCCCTCTTCCTCTATATCGACACCGGACGACGCATATGTCATCCCCTTTTCCTCGGTCTTTTTCCTGGACATGTTATCACTTCAGTAGGTAAGGACCCTGCACCCTCTCTCGGTAACATATAGGGTGTGTTCCCACTGGGCCACCATCCCGCCGGAGGTCTCCCTTAGGATGGGATATGAATACACGGACCCCGCTCTTACGAGCCCCCGTAGGGCTTTCTCGGGGTTTTCAATGTATCTCGAAAGCCATCTCTCGGAGAAGGGCAGATGCCGGGACTCCCGTTTCAGTACCTCGAGGACCTCTTTCTGGTCCTCCTTCAGATGCCCCCTGGGCCTGACGTACCTGAATATATTGGACCTCTTCCATGATTTCACCTCTCCCACACCCGTAGTGGCAAAGGGTTCCACCGCGACAATGGTGTCGGGAGGAATGTAATCCCTGGATCTATCGTCATAATTGGGAACGGACAATCCTGCATGGAGATTGAACCTCTCTATCGAATGCCCCGTGAGGTTGACTATCGGTTTGAATCCCATCTCGTTCATTGTCCTTTCCACTATCGATCCGATTGTCGAGAGGGAGATCCCTCCCCTGATAACCTCTATTGCCGATTCAAGGGACCTCTTCGCTGCCTTGATGAGCTCCCCGTAGGTATTCGACCCGACCTCGACAGTGAGGGCGGTATCCCCTATCCTGCCATCGATATGAGCGCCCACGTCTATCTTCACAAGGTCCCCGTAATTGAACCTGTCCCGGTCCCCCGGCCTCGGGGTGTAATGGGCCGCCACATCGTTCAGGGCTATGTTGGCAGGGAAAGCCACTTCGGCTCCCTGATCCCTGATGAAATCCTCCACGGTCGTGGCGACCTCGTCATATGTCACCCCTTCCTCTATCATGCTGGCACCCAGATCGCGGGCCCTCGCCGAGATGCTGCCTGCCTTCTTCCAGAGAGAAAGCTCATCCTCGTCCATCGTTGCCCCCCATGCCATTTTCCATATTTACCTTTCCCTCCCGAAGGGTCCTCTGCACATTCCCGGTGAGATCAATCACCGTTGACGGAATGCCCGTCAACCGGCTGCCATCGATAACCATGAGAAGGTCCGTTCGTTCGAAAAAGTATTCGGCCTCCTGAGTGCTCATGACGGGATCCCTTCCGTGAACATTGGCGCTCGTCAGCGCCATAGGCCCCACATCCCTGCACAGGGGAGGAAAGAGAGGGTGGTCCACCACCCTCACGGCAACGGTCCCGCTCCTGACAACGTACGGGTTCTCATCGATCCTGGATTCAAGGACGAACGTGAAGGGTCCGGGAAGCCTTTCGCCAATGTATCGTGAAGCTTGGTCATCGACGCAGGCCACTTCCTTCATCGCATCCACGGAAGCTACGGCTACGGGGAGGGTCATTCCTTCGGGTCTCTCCTTCAGGTCGAAGATCATTGAAATGGCATCGGGCCTGTTCAAGGGAGCCGCGAGACCGTAGACCGTATCCGTCGGAAGTATGACGGGGGACCCTTTTCCGAATTCCTCCCTTATCTTCCGAAGGGTATCTTCGGGGTCCTTTCCGAAATCGGTGAACTTCACGATCCTCGTAAGGAAATCGATATATAATAAACTCTCATGATCGCGCTCCTCCTGTCCAAAGGGGAGGAACAGGGCCCTTTTCCAACAGTCCGGATCCTCCTATCCATCGAACATTAGTCCGGGTGGAGCCTGTTCATTCACGCTTGCTCATGTGAATGATCTGGTCGCCCTCCTTCAACTTCATGGCCCGCATCTCCTCCATGGTGTGGACCTTCTCACCCCGGACGACCCCCAGTACCACAACGTTCCGGAGCGAGGCAGGTAGCTTCCCTATCTCATCACTTCTAATCTCTCTCTGGGACAGGATCAGCCCGCTCTCGGATGTCATGACATCCTCCAGCAGATGAACGACCTTGGGCTCTCTTGTGGCCAGGGCCATCAGCTTGCCGGACGTGACCGATGGCGCTATTATCGTTTCCGCTCCGGATCTTTCAAGAAGCTTGATGTTCTCGAGTTCGGTGACCCTGGAGATGATCCTTATATCGGGGTTCAGATATCTGGCGGTCAGGGCTATGAGGACATTGGTGTCATCCTTTGCTGTCGTGATTATAAGTGAAGAAGCCTTGTGTATCACGGCATCCCTCAGGTTCTTCTCCCTGGAAGCATCTCCCTGGATCGAAACGAGACCCCTCTCAGCGGCCTCCTGCGCCTCATCGGGATCGGTGGTTATCACGACTATCTTGCCCCTTCTCATTCCCTTTGCCTCCAGTTCCGATGCCGCTGCCTTTCCGGTGGTCGAGTAACCCGCCACTATGGTATGGTCGGAGAGCCCGTTCTTGATACTCTTCATTAGAAATGCCTCCCTGTATCGGTTGAAAACGAATTGATATGCCGTCCCGACAATAACGAACCACATGGCCGCCCTGCCGAAGGTTATGAACACGGTGTCGATTATGCGTGCATCCTGTTTTATGGGAACGATGTCACCGTATCCGGTGGTCGTGATCGATACAACAGTGAAATATATACTGTCCATTCTCGAGATGTTGCCGTCCTCGTTATCCCTGTAGCTCTCCCTGTCGAGATAGACCACCTCCGAGATGGCGAGCATCACGATGATAAGGGCCGTGAATCTGATGACTATCGTAGTTATCGAAGCTCTCCTCTTTCGGTAAACGAAATTCGGCTTCTCCTTTCGGGATCTTCGCAAGGGAGACCTCCTATCCTGTTCACGCAATACACATCGGCATTAATAAGGATGTTCCGCGGTCACTTTCCCGAATGGAGGGGAGGGTGAACGCGTGTCAGCGCGTGGATCCGCTCTTTTCACATATCATCGGGACCGTTGTGCCAGGGATCGTACCCCGGGCTGGACATCTCATCCACGGCGGGCCTGAAAGAGGGATCACCGTATACCGCGAAGAATGTGACCTCGTACCAATCCACCTCTCCATCCGGATACATTGGGGCGGGTTGGTTGTTCGGGGGATAGTTCATGTATCTGTTCTCGGACCACTGGGCAGCCTTTCCGATGGTCCCGTGTTCCCTGGGGTGGTCAAGGATGCCGTCCCACACAAAAGCGTACCAGGCATCATTGTGGTCCCATTGATGATCGTCGATGAACGGCAGGTATTCCGCGGGGATGGAGTGGAGGTCCTGTCCGATGTTGGAGAACGAGACCTCCGTGGCACCCACAAGGACGGCAGGTCCCGCTGCCAGGTAATTGAGGGTGAACAGCTTGTCGAACTCAACATCCGATGCCGGGTCGGTGCCCGGACCGTGGCCGTAGATCTTTCCGTTCAGGCAGGAGACGAAGAATGCCAGCTGCGGGGGCAGGTTCATGTTCTGGCAGTCGGAATACCTGAGCTGATGCTCCTCCCCGTTGGGGCCGTATACCCTTATACCGTATAGTGACCCCGTGTCCGAACCGTGTCCCCTGTACGCAACGTATCCGGCACCCTGGCATATCTCGGATATGTCATTCTCCATGGAATTGATCGTTCCGTCGAGGAGCTTGTTTCCGGTGTTGAAAGGTCCCACATAATCATATGTGAATCCGGCATCCTCGAAATCCGTGCATATCCACCTGCCCGGTGTTGCCTGCATCCTTTCATATGTGATCTCGAACCCCGAGAAGGAAGCTCCGTGTTTCCTCCATTCCTTTTCGTGGGTTCCCCCGGCAACGTCCCTGTAGTTGACGGTAACTGTATCCGAGAAATCGTCGAAGAGATATGTCTTCAGAAGCTGGTTCGATGCAAGAGACACATCGTACTGTATGATGCGTCCGACAGCAGCATCCATGTAGGTGTTGTCATCGTCAAGGAACCCGTACATCACATCGGAGTTGACGATATCCCCCTCTGTCCCTCCCGATTGGGTGAGGAACTGGGGCAGCGCTGTTGCGGAACCCACAAGGGCGATGTATTCCAGGGGGGAGATGTCATTGACCTCCCTGAGCTTTTCGTGTATCCCCAGTGCCCTCCTGTTCTGGGAAAGGTCCAGGTTGAGGACCCATTCGGTACTGTCCAACGGCGTGGTATTTGTGATGACGAAAGCATCATGGTAGGCTGCCATCTGGGCCGCCATCAGGGAGATGTCCGGGCAGAACCATGCATCGTCATAAGGATCGTAATCCATTGTCCTTCTCATGGTCTCCAGGGAGTGATCGTCGGGGTTTGCCACCACCGCATATCCGCTGTCGATACCCAGGGTCCTGAGAGCATTGTGCGCCTGTTCCTGGGTCTCGAACGTCCTCCCTCCGGGTACAAGGGCCATGTTCGTGTTCTTGGCATAGGGTGCGGCCCAGAGCGATTCCTCGTAATCCTCTACCTCCATGATGCCCGAGAATCCGAAGAATGTTCCGGCGATACCGGGAACGAGAGGGTGAACCTCGGAGTCGTTGATCGGAGCGAGCCCCATCCCGGACAGCTGCTGATTGATGTTCGCGGGAGCCGTCTCCCTGTTTGTGAAGAATACCTTTGGTCTGTCCGTTTTCAGATGGGATAGGGTGAACAATTCATGGTCGGACAGGACCCCGTCCGGTGAGCAGATGACCAGCGGATGGTATTCCCCTCCCATGAATTGAAGGGATGTGAGCAGAGAGATGGCGAACATCTCCTCCTCGGTCCCTGGATAATCCGTGATCATCATGAAATCCCGCGGAACGGAATTGACCGGATTGTATCGCGGCTCCCCGCCTTTCCTGCCGCCGAGCAGAAGGAATATCCCCGAACCGACAAGAAGGAGAACGATTCCAGCCATGATGGCTATTTTAACAGGCCTCTCCATTCCGAAGCTCTTTCCCCCGCTCATATCTATCACAACTGTCTTCTCACTGCATCTTCCCCGATTCGACCAGGATGCTCAGTTCCTCGAGAGAAAGCTTGTCGCCCTTCTTGTATTTTATAAGGGCCTCCTTGAGCTTTCTGTCCCTGTCGGAGGACATCCTCTCCTTCGGTGATTTCTTGAATTCCTTCTTCCATTCATCGATCTGGCGGTAGAGGGCGGTCATCTCGCGCTTGATCTTCCACCTCTTCTTCTTCAGGTCGGAAACGATCTTCATACCGTCAATGAAAGCCTGATGCTCCTTCTGGGCCTTTTCCCTTATTTCGTCCCTTCGGGCCCACATCTCCTTGGCCGTCATGAGGCCCTCGTGGGAGTTGGATTTCAGGTCATCTATGCCGGTATCGAACTCGCTCAGGATCTTGTTGAATCGTGAAAGTTCTTCCTCCTTTATCCGGACTATCTCCCTGTGAACCGCATCTGCCCTGGCCTTCACGAGAAGTCTGTCCCTGAGCTCGAAGAGATAATTGTACAGGTATAGTTCATTCTTCAGACTGAGGTCATCCTTGAGCAGGTTCTTCTCTGTCTCTTTCAGATTCTCCTTCAACCTTTCCAGCGTGCCCCTGCTCGCTTCATTGTAGGAATCCCTCAGTTTTCTCAACTCGCCTATCCTTCGGAGATACGGCTGCATTTCCCGGAAGAGGTTCTTCTTCTCGGTTGTCATGTTCTCGATGTTCTCCCACATCTCCTTTCTCTTCTGGAGGATGTCCTTCGGTTTCCTGGAGAGCTCCCTGACCTTATCATTCAACTCGTCCCTTCTCTTCTTCACCGCTTCCATCTCGTTGAACTTGTTCTCTATCTTAAGAGCAAGGATCTCCTCCTCCTCCCTGAGCTCGGATATCCTGTCCCTGAGCTCCCTTATCTTCGAAGCGATCTCGAAGTTCTGCATCAGACCACCTCCCCGCTCTTTGTCGTGTCACCGTCAACCTGATCTCCCTTATCATCGTCTTCCGCATCCCTGCTGTCCGCTTCGACCTTTGAGGAGCTCTTCGCCGGATCCTTTTCGGTGCCGGATCCTTTCCCATCCGTTCTTCCGCCCTCTCCCGTTTCATTTTTCTCCCCGGCAGGTCCGCCCCGATAATCTCCCTTCACGGAAGGTTCCTTATCTTTTCCGGGACCACCCGTATCGCTCATTTCGAGCTTCTTCCTGGGTCGTCCGCCCTTCCTCTTTCCGTGGGTCCTTTCGGCATTTTCCTCACCCTTTGCCCCATCCCGCTCCGAGAACATTGCCAGGAGGGTGTCCCTTATGGAATCCACTTTTCGTGCCTTCTCCTCAAGGTCCATGGCGGATGCGGTGCCTGTCTGGTTCTCCCAGAATGTTCCCATCTCCTTGTGGAGCTCTATCCTTCTCCGCAGCCATCCCTTTCTGCTCTCCCGCTCCCTCTTCATCTTCTGGACGTTCCTGTACTTCTCGTGGTGGAGATTGGATTTTTCCACCTCCTCGAGCATTCTGGAATGAAGGTCCTCGATGGTTATCAGGTTCTCCCCGATCTTTTCCTGTATGACTGTCAATCTGTCGTTGATCTCCTCAGGTGTGAAACCGTCTGTTATCTGGCGCAGCTTCCGGATGGTGTCCCTGAGTTCGTCCAGCAATCTCCTCTCGGTCTCTATGTCGATAGCCTCGGTGGACAGCTTCCACTCGAGGTCCTCCATGTACTTGCTGTACATGTTCACATCCTTGGAATGCCCTTTCAATGTCTCCTCCTTATCCATCAGGGAGAAGAATTCCCTTCGGAGGGCCCTGTTCTCTTCCTTGAGGGCGGTCCTCTTCTCCTTCAACCTTGCCACCTCCGCATTGATCCTGTCCCTCACCTCCCTTTCCTTTCCGGATATCTCCTCGATGGCATCATCCTTGATGTTCTCGAGTTCCTCCAGCTCCTTCTCGAACTCCCGGACCATTCTCTTGTGCTTTTCGACCATCTTCTCCGCGATCTCCTTCCTGGTCGGAAGCGTCAGATCCTTGATGAGTTCGGAGCCATCGCCCGGTTCCGGAAATTCCGGGACGGGGAACGTTCTTCCGCCCTTCTTTCCCGCGTCCTTCCCTTCCTTCTTCTCGTGAGATCTCGAATCCTTCTTCGGCTTCTTTCCGGCATCCTTCCCGTCTGCGGGCGCTTTCTTACCTTCATCGTCTGCTGCGGTCCTGCTGTCAGCAGTCGGTTTCCCGGATGCTGCGGGTTTCTTTTCGATTTTCTCGACGGTTTCCTTTTCATGAGCCGTATTCTTTTCAGGCCCCGGTGCGTCCCCGGCTTCATCAGCTTCTGCCTGTTCGGGAACGATATCCCCTTCCGGTTCCGGCCGGTCGTCTGTCTCCGCACGGAGCTCCTTTCTTTCGGTTGGAGCAGCCGAGCCGATATCCCGAGCGCCGGCGGCATCATCTTCTACTTCATCCGACGTCTTTTCCACACTCACGGCCTTCTCCTTTTCCGGTACGGTTCCCTTCGGTTCTTCCTTCCCTTCCCCGACATTATCATCGTCTGCAGGTACGGGCGGATCTTCCTCTTGAGGAGTATTTACGGTCTTTGTTTCCTTCCGCCCGGTTCCCGGAGCGTCGTCCTTTTCCTTCATTTCCCTGTCCCGCCTGTGTTAGACCTATTCGTATCCGACAATATCATCGGGATTCTCGTTCCAGTAGTTGTAAGGTGAGATCTGTTTGGACTGTGATTCGGACATCTCGCCCATGACCGCTCCCTGGAGAGCACCGAACTTCTCCCTTATCTGCTCCTCCGCCGTCATCGATCTCTTTATTGCAAGCTTGACGTCGTTGGCCGTTACCAGTTCATGGCCTCTTTCCACGGCAATGTCGCCGGCCGCCCTTATTACCCCTCCCATGTCCCTCAGTCTCAGAGTGAGGGATTTGTTCCTCCTGTCGAGCATTCTGGCCCTTCGCCTCGCTTCGTTTATGAGTGCGAAGATGCCCGAATTGTCGATGTGCGGGATCCTGCCGTCCATGGTTACCTCCTGGGCTATGAACTGGATGAACAGATTCCTGTTCTCATCGGTGTCGGGCATTGTCGTGGCGACAAGAACCTCGTACCCGGAACCGGTTATCCTCGACCTCAAGGGTGAGATTATATGGTGGAGGTCCTGGATGTTGCAGGCCCCGACGAACACGAAATCACACGGAACGTTGTCCACCTTGACGCTCGCACCCGCACTCTGCGGATTCCTTCCCGAGATGGAGAACAGCTTCTCCTGCATGGCCGTGAGTATGAACCTCTGAAGATGTCCCAGATGCTGAAGTTCGTCTATGAAGAGCACCCCTTCATGAGCCTCGTGTATGGCACCGGGGACCACCCTCTCGTAAGGGGGAGTTCCCAGGCCCTTGTGTCCGCCGTAGGGATCGTGTCTCACATCCCCCAGGAGTTCGGTCTCCGACGAGCCCGTGGCCATGACGAAATTCTTCCGTTTCAGCGGGATAAGTATCTTCTTGGGCGAGGCTCTCTCTAGCTCCCTTCGGGTTTCGAGTGCCTTCTCGTCCAGTATCCTTATCTTGGGTCCGGCCGCTTCGTAAACGACGACCTCTTCCTTTCCGTTGACCATCCTCGTTGTCTGGATCCTTGCTTTCTGACCGCCCAGCTGGTTCAGGGTGACCTTGAGGATGTCCTCGATCCCCTTGAACATGTTCTCCATTCCCAGGTTGACCCTTGCCACCTTCGGTCCTCCCTGGGGTGTTTTTGGTGCCTGGCAGTTGGGACATATGAGCTGCTCCGGCGGGGAATATGTTCCGCATCTCGAACATCTGTAACCCAGTTTCTCCGCCACATCGACCGGGACATCGAGAGGTGATACAACCTTCTCCCTGGCAAGTTTGGACCTCCGCTGTTCCTCCTCCACCTCTTCCCTGCTCTTCACCTGAATGAAGGGCCGCTCCGGATATTCCGGGTTGGAAACGACGTATATCTGGTGCTGAGGCGGCGGAAGGTGAATGGCAAGGGCCTGGGCGATCATGGATTTTCCAGTCCCGGGAGGCCCGACAAGCAGAAGATGCCTTCTCTGCTTGGCTGCCACGTGGGCCAGGGATACGGCTTCATCCTGGCCTATGACCCTTTTCATGGGATCCGATGGTATGGATACCAAGGATGTATCCTCGATATCCAGGTTGGGGAACCTTTTTCCGCGGGATCTCTTCCCTGCACTTCTTTCCTTCCCCTTCGGGGACGACGGGGTCTTGCTCATCACTTCACCCTTGTTCGATGACCGGTATCGCGAAATGGAAATAGCTTCACATTCACATCTGAAGGTCTTCCTTGGAGAGGACCGTCACACCCTCGGGCTGTTTAGCGAGATTGCCCTTCTTGGATCCAACGAGGAACCTGATCCCCTGATCCGACGCAATGTCGAGAAGCCTCTGGGATATTATCCCGTCGAAGACCACCGCATGGATGCCCTCCGGTGGAGACTTGAGAGTGTCGGGGAGCTGTCTGACCGCAAGTTCCTGGACGACCTCACCTTTGGTATTTATGAGCATTCCCCTGAGCGTTCCGGAAAGCTTCTTCAATATATCCCTGTAGCGGGAGATCTCCCCGTTCATCACTCCCTCCTTCGCTCTCTCCGTTTTGGGAGCCTGAACCTTTTCTTCCTTGGGTTTCGGCTCGGACTTGGAGATGGTCTTCTTGTGCTTCTTCTCCGGAGCTTCGGGAGCCTTTGGCTTTTCCTTCTTCTCTTCCTTCCTCTGGTTGCCGTTGGGCCGGTCCATCTGACGTTTGAACTCCTTAAGCAGGTCGTTCATCTCCAGATACTGTTCTATGGGGATCTTGTTCCGGAGTGCCTTGATGATCTGCTTCTGGGTGAGCTCTTCCACTTCAAGGGATTTGGGGGCCCTTGCCACGAAGTCCACCTCGGCCACCTGGAACAGTTCCTTGAGGATCAGTTCGCCGCCCCGGTCTCCATCGACGAATGCGGTGACGACCTTCTCGGAGCTCAATTTCTGGACGGTGGGCGGAACGTTCGTGCCCCCCACGGCGATGGTGTTCTTTATGCCGTACTTGAGCAGATTGATGACGTCGGAGCGCCCCTCGACAACTATTATGGCATCGGATGTTTCGACATTGGGTCCTGCAGGACATTTGTCCTCGCCGTAAAGCGTGACCTCGTCTATCTGGACCGCCTGCCTTACGGAATCCGTGAGGTCAACACCGGATATCTTGGACTGCCCCATTATCGTTGTGAGCAGTTCCTTTGCCCGGTCTATGATCTTCTGCTTCTTCTTCACTCTCACATCATCGATCTTCTCGATGGTCACCTTGGCTCTGCAGGGGCCTATCCTGTCGATGGTCTCCAGTGCTGCCGCCAGGATGGCGGTCTCCACCTGGTCGAGGGAAGAGGGTATGAGTACCTGTCCCTCGGATTTGCCCTTCTTCGAGAGAATCTCCACCTCTATGCGGCCCATTCTCCCGGTCTTCTGCAGGTCCCTCAGGTCAAGTTCGTCCCCGAGGAGTCCTTCTGTTTGTCCGAAAATAGCTCCGACTACGTCGGGCTTCTCCACGATGCCGTCGGCGGTGAGCTTTGCTTCTATAAGATATTTTGTTGTAGCTGGATCAAGATTCATTTGATCGACCTTCCTTGTATGCTGCTTATTGCGCTTCAATGAAAAAGGAGAGGGTACACCTTCCTGCGGCCCATTTCCATCCCCAACCCGATATGGGACATTCAGGTCCCGTTCAGACGCTTCATCAAGGTCATTTTGTGATCGTGACATGGATGGAAGGTAGGTCCCGTAGGTTACCTTCCCCGTTTTCAGTTGCTGATACTACATGCCATATATATGGCTTTCCCCGTGCCAGACCGGATACGGCGATATGGAATGCGAATTCAACATGTTTCATGCCCGATCCTGTGAAAAGGTTATTATAATCATTGTCTTGATACAGCCGATGTTCCCCATGAAGAGAATAAAGGTAATCAACGAACCGACGGATCTGGTTGCACTTCTCAGGGCCATGGACACTCCCGTGAAGAAGGATGTTTTCCAGGAAACATCCAACGGTTGGGTATCCCTCAAGAGTATGGAGGAGAAATATGGCAAGGAAGGAGTGGAAGCCCTGAACTTCTTCGAGAAACTGCATCTGGTGGAAACCTCCTGGCAGATCGATTCGCAGTTCAACAAGGAGAAGATATACCATTCATACTATGTGTCCGTCCACATAAACACGTCGGCATCCATCACGGAGATCTCGGACATTCTCTACATCACCCAGATGGATGAGAAGACATATCAGGAGCTTGAACAGAAGATATACGACAGGGTCTCCGATGAGGGAACGTTCTCGGGGGAGTTCATAAAGGATATGGAGCTCACCCCGACCATGTTGAAATCCCTGGTGAAGAGATCGGGAAGACTTGCGATAAAGGGTCACCGCATAGAGAGGATAAACCCGACGGAGTGAGGTTCTTCCATGAGCCGGAAGGAACCGTGGACCCATGTGGAGGTTCTGAGGCTGGGCCACAGACCGGAAAGGGACAAGAGGATAACCACCCATGTTGCGCTTGCGGCAAGGGCTTTCGGTGCGGGTTCGATACATGTTGACCGGAAGGATCCCTCCCTTGAGCGGACGATAAGGAGCGTGACCGAACGGTTCGGGGGGAGCTTCTCGATCGAGACCGGAGTATCACGCAGAAGCGTCATGGGAAGGTTCGACGGGACCATCGTGCATCTGACGATGTACGGTATTCCGGTGGACCGGGCGGTAAGGGAGCTCCCCGAAGGTGAGAAGATCCTTGTCGTGGTGGGGGCGGAGAAGGTCCCTGCCGACGTCTACGACCTGGCTCATTTCAACGTTTCCGTGGCCAATCAACCCCACTCCGAGGTGTCGGCCCTTGCCATCTTTCTGGACAGACTTTTCGGGGGGAGGGAGCTCGAGAGAAGCTTCCCGGGTGGTGAGGTGAGAATAGCCCCCGCATCTCACGGGAAGGCCGTCCTTCCCGCCGGGGATGGGAACGGATCGGTGGAGATCGAAGATCCTTTCTCGATGGAATGGCCTCCGGTCCCATCGGAAAAGGAATGCATGACACTTCTTCATATGCTGGGTACCTCCACCCCCGTCATGACCCATGTAAGGGAGGTCCATCGAATGGGTATGGACATCTACAGCCGTTCGATGGAGTTCGGCAGTGGCAGGGATCTCGATATCGACGCGGAACTGCTCTCCGCGGGACTTCTTCTACATGACATCGGAAGGTCGAGGACACATTCCATAAGACATGTGACGATCGGTGCGGAGCTCGCCAGGCGTCTTCATCTTGATGATAGGATAGTCTCGATAATCCACAACCATCCCGGGGCGGGAATACTGGCAAGTGAGGCAGCGGAGCTTGGACTTCCGGAGGAAGATTACATTCCTGTCTCGCTGGAGGAGAGGATCGTGAGCCATGCGGACAATCTGGTGGGGGAGAGCAGGAGAAGGCCTCTCGAGAGAGCACTGGAGCGTCTCAGGAGCAA
>Ga0190359_1001709_pt1 | contig 13643 bp, 15 predicted proteins | sample 48721823_MG_FD_161269 | JGI IMG/M metagenome (GOLD analysis project Ga0190359, IMG submission 161269) | Hydrothermal vent microbial mat bacterial communities from Southern Trench, Guaymas Basin, Mexico - 4872-18-2-3_MG | ecosystem: Environmental > Aquatic > Marine > Hydrothermal vents >...
TGCAGTACACCTGATCTTCCGCCACAATAGTATGGTCCGACTCTGAGCATTGCTCTTGCGAGGAACTTTCGTTCAAACCATACAGCAAAGATCGCGAAGACCAGCGTGAATGCTAGTCCGGGTAGCACGAGTACTTGTAGGATAGGTCTAGCGTTTACGGTCATGAACTCTAAGATGTATGCTAGTATTCCTGCTAGGTTCTGGTGAACCTGATTCGCGTTTCCAAATGCTGCGTTTATTATACTCATGATTATCACCTATCCGCGTCCAGATACCATGGGTCAATCGAGTTGATGACAACCGGGATATCTGCGACTGTTATGTGGCTTAGCTCAGCAAGTCTCTCGAAAACATACATGTTTCTGAGGCTTGGTGGTAGTATCTTGACTCTATAGGGGTTAGGGGTTCCATTTGTCCATAAGTGGGTGGACATCTCGCCCCTACCATTCTCTACCCTGCTGATGTGCTCCCCCTCTGGTGCACGTGCAAAGGGGCTGAATCTTGTCTTAATCTCGCCTTCGGGTATCTCCTTTGCGATCTGCTCCATCATGTTAAGGGATTGACCTATCTCGTGGAATCTTACCTTGGTACGCGCCATAACATCGCACGCGTCCTCGGTGATTATCTCCCAGTCAAGATCAGCATACGCTGCATAAGGCTCCTCGTTACGCATATCAACGGGTATTCCTGAGCCCCTGAGAACTGGACCTGTTGCACCTAATCTTAGTGCATCTTTTGGCTCCAGAATAGCTACATTGTCGCAGCGCATCTCAAACATGGGGTTCTCGATCATGGCGTTCCAATAGTCCTTGAACCTGTTTCTTAGGTAGTTGACACCCTCGACAACCCTGTCAGCGAACCCTTCTGGGAAGTCCTTGTAGACTCCACCAGGTAAGAAGAAGTTGAAGCTCCATCGGGCGCCAGTAAGCTCCTCAAACAAGTCCAGTAGGATCTCACGATCTATCGTTGTCCATAGGAAGACAGCTGGGAAGTATCCTGTTGCTTCTGCCTGTAGTCCGAATGCGTATAGATGGCTGTTTATCCTGCTCATCTCGCATACCAGAGACCTGATCCAGTTTGCTCTTTCAGGAACCTCTAACCCGAGGGCTTTCTCAGCAGCAGTAACGTATCCGATGCTGATGTTTGCTGTATCTACCATGGCCATTCTGTCGATTGGAACGATTCCTCCGATGAGTGAACGGTTTTCAAGCACTTTTTCGATTCCACGGTGTGTGAAACCAAGGTCAGCTATAATCCTGTGAACCTTCTCACCATCAGTATCAAGCAGTATTCTTGTCTGCCCACTCATGGGGTGCTGTGGGCCCCAGCTTATTCTCATTAATTCGGGGGTAATTTCTGGTTCTGCCATTACTCAACCCCCTCTCCTTTGAAGTCTTTTCGAAGTGGATAACCACCCTTCCAGTCTGGGGGCAATAACAGAGGCACTAGATTGGGATGACCCTCAAAGTCGATGCCAAACATCTCATGTGTCTCCCGTTCATGGAAGCTCATGGCTTCCCAGACCTGAGTCATGGAGGGTAGAACTGGTTTCTCTCTATCTACGGGTATTCTGTATATGATTATGAAGTCAGAGTCAGGATTATTTAGATAGTAATTCATCTCCATCCTGTTCTCTTCAGGGTAATCGATAGCTCCGCCGCCAATTGGTATAACAAAACCATAATCGTCTCTGATGACCTCGGCTGCCTCGATTATCTTGTCTTTTTTCGCCTTGATAGAAGCTCGTGTATCCTCAAAGACATCCACTGATTCAACGATTTCTTTCTGTGCCTCATTGAATGAGGAGATAAAATCGTGGAGACTAATCTTTCTTGACACCGAGTCTCCTCTCCTTCACGATTTTTTCTTGTAGCTCCATCATTCCATGGATTATTGCTTCTGGTCTTGGGGGACAACCCGGAATATACACATTCACTGGAACATACTCGTCAATTGCTACTACGCTGTATGAGTCGTGGAATGGTCCTTTTCCGGTGGGACAAGCCCCTACAGCTACAACATACTTAGGTTCACCCATTTGTTCATAGAGATATTTTACACGCTCAGCCATCTTCCGTGAGACTACTCCAACAACCATAATGCAGTCGCATTGTCTGACACTTGCGAAAGGAAGAATCCCAAGTCGCTCCATATCAAATCGTGAACCTGAAACCTGCATGAACTCAGGGCTACAGCAACCAGTTACCAAGTGTATTGGCCAGATGGAATATTTCCTTGCCCAGCCATCGATGAAATCTATTAAGTTATATGCTAATCCGGAACCGGGGATGTTATCGCCGGTTCTTTTTATTTTTGTATCATTTTCCATCTAGTTCACCAAATACTTTTTTTCGTGCAGGAAATACGCGATTCCCGTGAATATGATGAAAGTATAGATCGCGATGATTGTAACTAACTCAGTTGTTATACTAACTGACATCGCAGATGTGAGAACCATCCAACCAAATGCGTCAAGTGCAAAAAAGGCAACAGCGTAACCAAAGTATCTTGATATTCCTGTGAGCCTGAATGTTCTTGCTTCTCCAAACGGTTCTTGCCCGCATTCATAGGTTGTGACTTTAATTTTATTGGGTTTTTTCGGGCTAACTAGTCGGGCAGCCATTACTGCAAGGGCTAAGAATCCGAAATCGATTAACGCGAATGCCCAGAATGCTTGGAAGCCGCTTATTTGGTACATTTCACATCCTCCTGTACTTCCCTTTCATAAGAAGAGAAAGGTTCGACCATGAACGCAGATTATCGGTTTTGAGGATAAAAATATTACTAATTGGAAAAATTTTGATAATTTAGTTTGCATTTCTAAATATAATTTATAAACATATTGAGCAGAATGTACAATCAAATAATCGTCACGTTTTTGTGAAATAACCTCTTGAAAAGGCGTTTCGCGGTAATTAACTTACTTTTCTCCAATAAATGAGGAAAAAAATGTCAATTTGGTAAGTAAGATCAACTTGCGTTATACAATATGTGCAATGCAGGTGAAAGAATTTTTATAGATCGCGATATTACCATAATTAGGTCTAGACCTTCAGCAAGGTTGTACCTCAAATGACCTAGGTGTTGGGAACCCCCCTAATCTTGAATCAGTTCCCAACATTTTCTTTCAATTATTAAACCAAAAAAATCTATACGTTACCGATTAATGGTTTTCCGAGAATCTCTACTTCTATGAAATTAACACACTCAAAGTACCTGAATTCATCGATATTTCTCTCAAGTATCTCATCTGTTTCCCCATAAATCAAGACTCTTAGATTTGATTTTCCCATTGATTTGAAAGCCATAAGAACCCAAGGAAGACCGCTCATTTTTTCTATACATTCACCCCAAAGGTCATCGCTTTTTGGTTCAAGCCCAAGCATGGCCATTTTACCACCTTGATTTTTTATATTAATTCTAGCGGATAAAACAATGAGTTCCTCTTCAACCATTCGATCCATTCTATTCTTTACTGTTACCCGTGATATCATCAAAGTATCAGCTATCTGAGTGTACGGCATTCGCGGGTCCTGACGAAGTAGCTTTAAAATGCTAAGATCAGTTTCGTCGAGTGGCATATTCAACTTTATACATGCTCTTACATATAATGTTTAACAAAATGTACAGTATACTTGCGTTTTTATCTAAAGATTGAATTGGAAAAATGATCATTGTTGACCCTATTTAATCTTAAAGAACCAGTAAAAATTGGTAAGATAAGTTTGAGTATCATTCTAATAGTCAGACTAAATTCTTAGCTATTATGAAATCGCTGTAGCGGCATAATTATAAAAACTTCTTTACCGTAGGGAATGGGAGCAATATGAATGGTACAACCGCTGCTTTATACACATTCTTCGTTGAAACATTACCCTACATTACAATATTGGTATTTTTGGTAGGAATGTTTCTACGTGTTACCAGATGGAGTAGTGCACCAAAAGATCATCAAAACCCAAAAATGGACCTAGTTGATTCAATAAAATACGTAATACTAGACGTAATGCTGTTTAGAAAGACGTTTAGACGAGACAAATTAACATGGTTACTTGTCTTTGCTTTTCACGGTAGTATTGGGGGCATTCTTTTTGGGCATATGAGGGGTTTTCACTTATGGTCGGCATCCATATTTGACCCATTTGGTCATTGGATGACGGAGTTTATGATCCACACCTTACCAATCTATGTAGGTTATACTCTGATTATCACAACGTTCCTACTTCTCGTACGAAGGTTTAGACTAGAAGATAAACAACTATCATCATTGTCAAATGACTATATCGCGTTAATCTTACTATTGATAGCTGCAATAGTGGGTCAGGGAATGAGGTTATTCCCACCGGAATCTGTTCCAACCGAGATATACAACGTCGTGTTCATCCCAAGACTCATCGTACTACATCTTGAGGTAGTGCCAAGTTATCACTGGTTCCATTGGCACGTATTAATGACTCAATTATTTGTAATGTATACTCCGTTTAGTAAGTACATACACATTCTCACAGGGGTGATTACCCCCGCAATATACGGTTCAAGGAGGAAAGAACTTGGCATCTAATATACAAGAAAAGGCAAAAAAGGCGCTTGGTGAGTTCACAAAACGTCAATTGATGGAACTTGACACGTGCAGCCACTGTGCATTATGCACAGATATGTGCCCGGCATACAATGAATCAAAAAACGTACTCCATGCACCCGGCGTAAGAACCTCGAAACTAGTAAAACTCTATGACAAAAAACACGGATTCTGGACAAAGTTATTCGGAGAGAAAGAGATCACAGAAAAAGAAATCGAAGAACTAGCCGAGAGCACATATCACTGTAGCCTGTGTGGAAGATGCATGGAATCATGCCCATTTGGATTCCAGACACATGAACTATGGATAAAAGCAAGAGAAATCGTAGACTCACTCGAAGCATCGCCGGAAAATGTGATCAGGCTAGCCGGACTCATGGATGAAAACATGAACCCATATGGTCTTGAACCAGACACAAGATTAGACTGGAGTTTCTTCACAGACCTAGATGACGCTCCTGAGCTTGATGAAGCAGAGATCGCATATTTCGTTGGCTGCACAACAGCATACAAAGGAGCAAACCATGACGTAGCTTTCGCAATCTGCTCATTATTGGAGAATCAGGGAGAAAACTGGACTCTACTAGGTGAAGACGAGTGGTGCTGTGGCGCCCCAAGCGTCATGTCCGGTAAGACAGAAGAAGCGAAAAAATACGCTGAACACAACGTCGAATTATTCGAGTCAAAGAAGATAAAACGGGTAATAACAGGCTGTGCAGGATGCTATAGAATGCTCAAATTTGAGTACCCAGTGATGCTTGGTAGAAAACCAAACTTTGAGGTTATGCACGCGGTCCAATATCTACATGAACAACTGACCACAGGCAGGCTTGAAGTAGAGCAGGGAAAAGAAAAGATAATCTACCATGATCCATGTGAGCTAGGTAGACTCGGAGGCATCATCAAAGAGCCAAGGGAAGTACTTGCCAAGATTACTTCAGAGTTAATCGAGTTCGATGAACATGGAGTAGACTCTAAATGCTGTGGGGGAGGCGGACTTCTTCAATCGGTAAATAACGATATGCGTCTAAACATCGTTAAAGAGAAACTTGATGAGGCAGTAGAAAAAGGAGCAGAAATGCTTGTCTCAGCTTGTCCAGCATGCAAACTTGCCTTTGTAGACGGAGTAAGAGAGTTCAAACACGATATCGAGATATACGATATACACGAACTCATCGCAAAAAGACTTGGCGTGTCAGACTAAGATGACGGAACTAGCATATGACTACGGAGTATTGCTGAAGCCAAAAGTACTCCTAGCCATGCTTGCCCTCTATCTGACCACTTTTTGCACAAGTTCAATCTACTCGGGTAGCCTAAACATGGACTATCTTGATTTTTTCATAGGCTTCATGGCTGTAGCTTTCAGCGTCAGCGGGGCTAATGCTCTAAACTGTGTCTATGACAGGGACATAGACTCGATGATGATAAGAACAAGTGGACGCCCACTTGTCAGAGGCACTATAACTGTTGCAGATGCAAGTTTCTTCAGCTGGACAATGTTAGGAGCATCAGCAATACTCGCAGTCTACCTAGGACTAGTACCGATAATATTGCTAATAGAAGGAGCAGGAAGCTATCTCCTACTATACACGGTTCTCTTAAAAAGAAAGACAAGCATAAACGTCCTATTCACCGCTCCAAGCGTAGCAGCACCAGCATGGTTCGGATGGTACCTAGGAGGATCATCACTATACCCACTAGGCCTAATAATGGGCGTCTTAGTAGCCATATGGGGTCCATTACATCTATGGAGTATCGCTTTTGCCTATAGCAAGGACTATGAAAGGGTTGGAGTCCCAATGTTTCCTAGTCAAGTGAGCAGAGAACAAGCCATAAACGGGATTCTAGTAGCTTTAGGCCTGCTTCTGGGTTCAAGCTACCTATTGACTCTCTGGACAGACACGATCTGGTATCTTGTCGGAGTAAGTGTGCTAAATCTAACCCTGATGATAGCTGGAATCAGATTATATCAAACGAAAAATAATCGAGCAGGATGGGTGCTTTTTAAGCTAACATCCCCCTATATTATACTGGTTTTCCTGATTTTCATGCTATCAAATTACCTTTTTTAGGGATTTTACGTCTATAGAACGCCTCTGTACGTAGTCTCCCCCATTGTTTTTAATACCAAATACACCTCTAAACCATGAAGTGGAAAGCCCACACCCGTACCGCAGAGAAGATACTAGAGGTATTCGGGGCTTTATATTTTGACAAATACGAGAAAGACCTGATAAACGGCATAATATCTCCAGACAACGAGGACGAGAAGAACCACTACAATGGACGAGAACAGACCGCCCTCGATTATTTACTGAGAGCAAGGAAGAAACGCTTGGAATATGATACCGGGGGCTGTTTCTTCCAGATGGGTGTAGGTTTCCATTATATTCAAGACATGTGGACCGGATTAGGCCCAGATTACGAAGAACATAGAATATATTTGGACCTGATCAATAGATGCGATATACTAGACATACATGAAAGTCTAGAAAGATACTATCCAGTAAGACGAAAAAGAGTCATCGATCAGTTCAGAACCCTAGAGAAAACACTAAGCAAGCCACTAGAGTCTGAAAAAGAGATGAAAAAGCTAGTTCTAATGCGTAGACCCTACGAAAGTAGCGCCTTCTTAGACCTAAATCTCTCTTTTAGAGTCTGTTTCCGTATAGCTGAGATGGTACTAAAAACCATGTACAACATTGGCTTACAGGAATCCCTAGACTTGCTTCAACAAGAGTATGTCGAGAAGATAAAACAAAGGGAAATCGAGGAAATTAGAGCAATAGAATCATTGGAGACCAAGATCGCTGAGCTCTCAATGGAAGACTCTGCTGTTGGCAAGATAAACAAGTGGAACATGAAGAACAAGCTAGAGGCAGCTCAAAAGAGCTATGAAGCTAGAAAGCATCTTGAACCAATCACTAGAGAATATGATTCTCGGGTTACTGAACTCTGCAAGCCTCAAGAGAACTGGTATAATATAGATAAGCCTGTTTTGGAGATTGACAAGGTTCTAAGTCCAGGAATCGCACCAAAAGAAATGGCTACTATCGAAAAGGAAAAAGTGCATTTGGCTCCTGAGTCTAAAGTAGTTGATTAATACTATAGGCCCTCAGATGGACTCTAAAACCCAATCAATTGAGCGATTAGAATAGATGGCGTAATAGCGACAGTTGCCGTTGTATCAGATAGACTAGTTATTGCAGGTATCACAATGTTATCTGGGTTTAGACCACGCTCAAACGAGACATGAGCACTCCACAACGAAAACAATGATACTAAACCAAAACTCAACAAATTACAACTCAAAGAAGTTACAACTAGGAAGCCAAGACTAGCACCCTGACCAAAAGACATCAAATAAGCAACTACCCCAAAAACAACATACATGAAAGCAGCTGGAACCTCAATCTCAATAATTGACCTACCAGACTCTCTTAGCTCCTCAGTAAAGCTTCTAGAATAACCCAATGCAATACTCGTAGTCATCTTCGATCCCAATATAGAGCCGATATTACCAAGACTATTAGTGAGAGCAGGGTATAGTGTCATCAAACCTGGTTTTGATGCTAGGCTTGGACCAAGATTAGATAGCAATACTCCGTTGATTCCACCAAAGATACTACTAATTATTACAACGAATGTACCTTCGCGTAGAGTTTTCTGGAAGAAACGATCATCTCTCATCATGGAGCCAATGTAACCAACTACAACCAGAATAGTAATGAACATGAAAACAAGTGCACTGAAGTAAATTCCTCCCCAGAGAACAAGGAAAATTACCCCCACAAAGAAACTTGTAACCACAATATCATTAATGGAAGCAAGAATCGGGTAAACAAGAATATCAGGGTCCAATCCACGGTTAAAAGTTAAAATGGCGATATAACTTGTCAAAGGGATACTTGTTATAACCGCCAACATGCAAGCAACTGTAGGTACCAGTAAAAACAAGTACCATTGTTCGAAACCCGCAGAACCATTCACAATATTAATCACAAAACTAAATGAACCCAAAATTACGGTATCAATAACAGTCATTACCAATACAGACCGTACAAGATTCCAATACTCCCTTGTATTATCCCTAATCTGAGGCTTTACAGTACCAAGATGCAGCATAGTAGCTAAATTACCACTGAATAATCCTCCAATGCCACCACGGATTGTTAAAATCGGTGGAAAAAGAGCCAAAATCCATGTGCTTTTACTAAACTCAGGCGTGAAGACGGCTATCAAGCCACCGGCGAAAAGACTGATTATGTTAAAGCTTAAGCCAAGCAGAGTTTGACCTGAGACTGTCTCAAAGAATTGGCGAATTCGCCCCACATATACGGTGGTTGCCCCAAGAGTATTCTCTCTCCCATGCTTCTTCACGGAGCTACTGTGCCCCACCGGTAATTATTTGATGGATATTTAAAGGTATCATGGACTATTTTCCCGGATTTCTTGGGGTTTATAAGACAATATACCATATTTTTCCGTGAGAGAAATGAATCCATTAATCGTAATCGTAGGTTTTGTCGTGATACTCGCAGGTTTACTCTATTATCTACAAGGGAGACAAGAAGAACCATATACTCTTCCAGTTGCAAGTTCAGAGGAAAAAGAAAGAAAAATTGTAAAAGTTAGCGATTACCAAGCCGAATACGAAAAAGAAGAGAAAACAAAGGAACCAGAGAAAGAGGAAAAGGAGATACAAGAGGTGCCTGAATCGTCTCAAGAGGAAACACCCGAAGATGAGGACATCAGCATGCTTGACGGAGTAGGCCCCAAATATCAAGAACTTCTCAGAGCCGCTGGATACAATACAATAAGTTCAATAGCTGAAGCCACGCCAGAAACACTTCACGCAAAACTAATCGAAATAAACAATGAGACTGAGATAACAAAACGGCCACCAACGATGAGCAACGTCGAGGACTGGGTTACCGCGGCTAAATCTCGTCAAGCGTGAGTAAACCATTTTTCTTTATTATTTTACCCGATTCTATCAGCCCATCAAGCATATGTAACATCTGGTTACGCCAACGAGGCTCACCGTTTGGCAGTACAGAGAAATCATCAGGATAAAGACGCTCTCGCATAGAGGAATATGTTTTTTCCAGAAGCATATCCTCTGAAGCTTCTCCCAGTATCTTTAAGGCGTCTAGAAGAGGTTCAACATATTCTGGTTTCGTGGTTCGCCCCATGACCCCAAATATCTAATTCCTGTATCATAAAGAATACGCATGAGTAACTTCAAGGACGAGAACATACGATTCGACTTATTACGCAAATATAGCGCAAATCAGTGGGGAAGATATCCCACGGACATCATCCCATTGACAGCCGCAGACCCAGATTTTAGAGCAGCAGAACCCATCAGAAAAGCGATCATAGACATGGCAATAGATGGAGTATTCAGTTATGGAGCAGATGGAGGAAACAATGACTTTAGACAAGCCTGCGCAGTGCATGTTACAAAAAATAAGGGCATCAAATGCAAACCAGATGAAATCCATGCCTTGAATGGGGTAGCACAAGGCATGATGCTCACATGCAAAACACTACTAGAACCGGGAGACGAGGCAATTATTTTCGACCCAGTAGATTTTCTATTCGGCAAGAGCATCAAGGCAGCTGGAGCCAAGACAGTACTTAGCAAAATAGACTGGGAAACATTAAGTTTTGACCTTGAAGGCCTCAAGGAACTTGTTACACCTAAAACTAAGATGATATGTGTCTGCAACCCTCATAATCCATATGGGAGGGTACTAAACCAATCAGAACTACGAGCCATGGTAGATCTCGCAAACGATCATGATCTCTGGATAATGAGCGACGAGATATGGAGCGACATAGTCTATGATGGTCGAAAACATATTCCAACCGCGACAATTACAGATGCAATAGATAGAACCATCACACTGTACGGGTTCAGTAAAACATACGCCATGGCAGGACTGCAACTAGGCTATGCAGTCATACAAAACAAAGACCTGATGAAGCGATTCAAAGAAACATCACCCGGATACCTCTACCCAGTTAATAACGTGAGCCAAGCAGCTGGACGAGCAGCCCTGATGGAAGCAGGGGAATGGGCGTCAAACTTCATCGTCCATCTCGAAAAGATACGCGACTACGTTTACGAGAGACTATCAGAATCGCCTAATGTAGAGGTTCATAAACCCGAGGGAACCTATGTCATATTCCCCAAAATACACGGCATGACCAGTGTAGAAGCCACAGATTACCTTCTTGAGGAAGCAAAGGTAGCGGTAGTTCCCGGTCATGGGGAACCGTTCAGCTACTTTGGACCCGGAGGAGAAGGCCACATTAGAATAGTTTACAGTACAAGCATGAGTATAATAGAGGAAGCCATGGATAGAATAGTAAAAGCACTCACCAAGCTCTAATAGGTTTGACAGCGTCAGTGCTAAACTGAACCCAGACGCTTTCTCCAAGAGAAAGCCTAGCGGTCTTAACGGCTCTTCGACCCATGGTTAATACTATTTTCTCACCAATATTCACTGAGATCAATGTATTGGGTCCTACGGTGGTTATCTCATCTACTATACCTTGGAATAGATTATCATCTGTATTCATAGGTGTCTTTCTATGGAGAATTATCTCAGCTCCATGAATAGCCACCTTATTCTGGTCAACATCGGGTACCAGACTAGTGCGAAGAACAACAGAGCCAATATTCACCTTAGTGAAAGGAGACCCATGCTGATACTCCTTTACATCATAGATGTTTCTATAACCAAAGAAACGAGCTGCATACTCATCACGTGGATCAGCATAAACTTGCTCAACAGAGCCTATCGCTCTCAAAGAACCATTACGCACCACAGCCAGTTTATCAGCCATAGTCAAGGCCTCAGCCTGATCGTGAGTCACATGAATAGTGGTCAAATCAAGATAACGGTGGATCATCTGGATCTCATCCCTGAGACTAGCTTGACTGATGATATCCAAGTTATTCAATGGCTCATCGAGCAGCAGAACCCTTGGCTGCTGAATTAAAGCACGTGCTAATGCAAGTTTACGGCGTTCACCGCCACTTAAGGTAACAACTTCACGGCCTAGGTGGGGTTTTAACTTCATCATATTTGTGATGCCTTCAAGAATCATACTGGCATCATCGTAAACCCGCTGAGTACCATAACTCAGAATCTCAGACACGGTGCTATGAGGTGGAAAAACAGGGTTCTGGGGAACATAGGCGATCCTCCGCTGCTTTTGTGGAAGCTGAGTAATATCTGCGTCATCCAAAAGAATCTCGCCGGCGTCAAGCTTATGGAATCCCTGTATTGTTTCTAGTAGCAACGTCTTACCGGCGCCGGTAGGACCGATAATCACGAGATATTGGCCGGGTTCGGCAACTAGACTAAGATCACTTATCTTGAAGCCGTTGAAGTCCTTGCTTAAACCATGTAGCTCTAGTCGTCCACCCATCTTGGCACCTTACAGCTATCAGTATCTCCATGGGCTATAATCTTAACCCACAAAAATATAGATCACATGACTTCTCAAAGCAGTGTTTGAGACGATCAGGTTACCGCTTTCATCTTTGATATCAGATAGACTGAGCTTATAGCTTCCAACTCCAAGGACAAAGGGACTGTTCCAAGTGTAATCTTTCTCACGGTTTATTGTGTAGATTTCGCTTGAGGTTCCACTGTTCATATACACCTTATAGATTGTGAGCTTGAATGATCCTTTGAATGAGGTTCCATTAGTGTACCTGATATAAACTGTGCCAGTTATTGCGGTGTTTTCTGGGAAAGTGTCTTGAGCGGTTGTTAGATTGACCTCAATATCACCAACAGTATAAGCGACATACAATGGATTATATGCTTCCTCGTATTTGTTCAACAATTTATCATAGTCATCTTGTAATTCATCTAACTCATCTTTGAGGTCATCGATTGTTTCAGTGTGTTCAGCTACGATATCTGTTAATTGGTTTACCTCGGTCTCAAGGGAGTTTATCTGCGTATCTAGTGCATTGTTTTCGTTCTGGAGAGTGGTATATTCGGTTAAGGGCACATTGTTTTCCGATAGTTCGGTGTATTCTTCTTCCAAGGTATCATAATCAGATTGAAAAGATTGCAGATCATCTTCAAGTTCGCTGATAGTGGACTCTTGTTGATTCACAGTCTCTGTGAGACTATTGATCTTTGGTTTACTGAGAAGGGTATTATCGATGTAGAACCCGGAGAATAACCCGAGGATAAGAGCAGCTGCGGCTACAAGTTTGAGGTCTATTTGAGGCATATATGGTGGTGCGTATGATGGCTTATATGGATATGGGACTCAGTCTCTATACTTTGGGTATGTAAGAGAAGGTGTTTTAGGTTTGAATGATGAAGTTTTCTGATCTAGTTGAAGCCGCTTAAAGGTATACGGGTCTTGGACCTGACTCACGCACACGCGGGTCCTATATGTGCATACTATCTTGGGGCCATGGGCGCCGACGTTGTTAAGATTGAACCACTCTGGGGTGAGATGACGAGAATGTTTCCGCCGCTGGTTAAGGGTTTGAGTCCATATTTCGCTTTTCTTGGGCGTTGTAAACGTGGGGTTACTCTTGATTTGAAGAAGCCTCGGGGTAAGGAGTTATTTGAGGAGCTTGTCAAGAAGAGTGATGTGGTCTTGGAGAACTTTAGCCCAGGCACAATGGATAGGCTTGGACTTGGTTGGGATCGGCTCAGGGAGTTAAACCCGGGGATTGTTTATGCTTCTATTAGCGGTTTTGGTCATACGGGTCCTTGGAGGGATTATCGGAGTTATGATCCTATTGCGCAGGCTGCGAGTGGGTTTATGTGGCTTATGAGGGATGTAGTTGATCCTGAGGGGGATTATTATGTTGCTCCTGAGGCTATTGCTGATACTGTGCCTGGTTTTACTGCTTTGATTGGTGTTTTGGCTGCCTTGTATAGTAGGCATGAGACGGGTGTGGGTGATAGGGTTGATGTGGCTCAGTTGGATTCTATGATTGCTATTCAGCAGAGTGTTAGTTTCTGGAATTTGGCGGGTATGACGTTTACTCAGGCGATTAAGGGTGCTG
>Ga0190359_1001710_pt1 | contig 13636 bp, 13 predicted proteins | sample 48721823_MG_FD_161269 | JGI IMG/M metagenome (GOLD analysis project Ga0190359, IMG submission 161269) | Hydrothermal vent microbial mat bacterial communities from Southern Trench, Guaymas Basin, Mexico - 4872-18-2-3_MG | ecosystem: Environmental > Aquatic > Marine > Hydrothermal vents >...
CCACCGAAATATTTCTTCTGCAGCTTACCGCGACGCGCATCATCAACAATAGTCTCCCAGGTAGGCTCAACTTCACCGACATTAACCGCATCAGCATGCTTCAAACATTCATCAGCCATTAAGGAGGGGAAGAAACCGCCCATGATGACCTTTTTGCCGTGAGCCCGGTATGCATCCGCTATTTCAAAAGCACGCGTACCCTGAGGAGTAAAACAGTTAATTGCAACAAGGTCAGTCGGCGCAGTATAATCAATCGGATCGCCACTGTTATCGTCAATCAGCTCAATAGCAATATCGGGAGGCGTCCAGGAAGCCATTATCGGAATACCGAGTGACGGCGGTGTAGTGAAATCACCAAGGAAATAATCAACAAGTCCCTGGTCAAGGTCGGTATTGGAAAGAAATTTTTCAAATCTCGGGTAGATAAAGGTAACTTTCAAGGCGTATATCCTGAGACGATACTCATGGTCTTCGGGTGATTGTTAAAAATATAATGACGCACAATTATCATGTTTAAAATTTCATCGTTGATTTAAATCTGCATTGAGCGGCCGGTAATCCTGACTATTATATTTATACACTTACCCCTGTTGTTGCCGTTCCCTGGTCAGAGTTATTTTTAGAGGCTGATTATTTTCAGCTGCGATTATGATTACCACCAGGATCTGGAGCGGTAAATTATTTTTTGTATTCTTACAGGTAATTTTTAATTCTATACATCGGGATATTCTATGAAAACATACCAGCAGATTAACGACCGGATTACATCGGGTAAAGCAGTGGTTCTCACTGCGGAAGAAATTATTGATTATGTGGAAAAAAAAGGAGTTAAGAAGGCCGCAAGGGAGGTTGATGTTGTCACAACCGCTACGTTCGGCCCCATGTGCTCATCAGGATGTTTCTTGAACTTCGGCCACTCAAAGCCGAAAATACGCATGTCCGAAGCCTGGATCGAGGATGTGCTCGTGTATACCGGTATTGCCGCGGTTGATGTATATCTCGGCGCAACACAGCTTCGTCATGGTGATCCGGCCAATATGTACCACCCGGGAGAATTCCGTTACGGCGGCGGTCACGTTATTGAAGACCTCGTTGCCGGAAAGACTTTACAGCTCTTTGCCCTGTCATATACGACCGACTGCTACCCGTTACGGGAGATCCGCACCTGCTTTACCATAAACGATTTAAATCAGGCAATCATGACCAATCCCCGCAACTGTTACCAGAATTATAACGTTGCGGTCAATGATTCTGAGAATGAGATATATACCTATATGGGCGTGCTGGAACCGAACCGAAAAAATGCGAGCTACTGCTCGGCAGGTCAGTTGTCTCCCCTGCTGAACGATCCCTTTTATGACACGATCGGTATCGGCACAAAGGTATGGCTGGCCGGGGCCCACGGCCATGTATATGCGGAAGGTACGCAGCATGCGGGGCACTGCGAGAGAACGCCCGGTGGTGTTCCAATGGGCGGCGCCGGTACCCTGGCGCTTACCGCCGATATGAAAAAAATGCGTCCCGAGTATGTTCGCGGGGTATCGCTCCGCGGATACGGGGTATCACTCGGCCTTGGTATCGGTATCCCTATCCCTATATTAAATGAAGAAATTCTTATGCGAACCTGTATCCGTGACCGGGATATTCTTGCACCGGTTATAGATTACAGCCACGAGTATCCCCAGAATACGGGGAACATAATCTGCCATGTTTCTTATGAGCAATTGCGGAGCGGTGAAATAGAAATTAATGGGAAAAAGGTGATTGTAGGCTCCCTTTCTTCATATTATAAAGCACTGGAGATTGCATCGATACTGGCTGATGAGATAAGGCACGGTGATTTTACCCTTGCCGAACCGCTCGCTCCTCTGCCCAAAGACACGGCAATGAAACCCCTGCAGACCAAGGAGAAATCACAATGAGTAAAACGGTAACAAAAAAAATGATGCTGTTTTTTCCTCAATGCGAATGTGAAAAACCGATTATTTACTATCTGGTAAAGGATCATAACCTTGTGGTCAATGTATTTCGCGCCAAGGTGACCCCTGAGGAAGAGGGGTATCTGGTTCTTGATGTAACCGGCACTGAAGAGGATATTGCAAAGGGAATGGACTTTGTCAAAACATTCAATGTAACTATCAGTTACACCAACAAGGGCGTGGTCCGGGACACGGAGAAATGCACGCACTGCGGTCACTGCGTTTCCCACTGCCCGACCGGGGCACTCTGTATTGGCAATAGCGCAACCCGCGAGGTAATTTACAATGAAAATGAATGTATTGAGTGCCTGGCCTGTATTCGCGTGTGTCCTTACAACGCCTGCACTTCCACATTCTAAGGTGATTTAAATCTGTGAATAAAACGATTTCAACCATGCACAAACGGATCTACCGGCCATTCCTCCATAAGGAGGCGGTCTTTAGTATCTGCTGTGACCGGTTTCAAACTATCTCCGTCGAAATTATCAAACAGCGCCGGATTCTTGAGCAGTATATACAAAAGCATCCGGAATTTCAGCACGCACTCGAACCGGTCGAAGCGCTTCCCGGTGCGCCAATTTCGGCTCAACGCATGGCCCGTGCCGCGCAGCTCGTCGGTGTCGGTCCCATGGCCGCAGTGGCCGGTACCATGGCACAGCTTGCTGCCGAAACCGGTATTCAGGCCGGAGCACCTGAGGTTATTGTGGAAAACGGCGGGGATATCTACCTGCTTGCAGACAAACCGGTAACCATTATCCTCCATACCGGTACTGAAAAACTGGCCGATAACCTTGCACTTGCACTGGAACCCGGGGACACCCCTCTCTCAATATGCTCCTCATCCGGAAAAATGGGACACTCCAGGAGCCTCGGCAGGTGCGATCTTGCCACGGTTGTCGCAAAAGATGCCGCTCTCGCAGACGCAGCCGCCACTCTCGCAGCCAACCTCGTTACTTCCGTCGACGATATTGACTCCGCACTGGAAAGAATCAGTACCATTGAAGGTATCGACGGTGTGATGATTGTTAAAAAGGAACGGGTGGGACTTGCCGGGCATCTTCCACCGTTGGTAAAAGTAAATCATTGAAAGTAATAATAACGAAAAGCAATAATAACACATACGAAAAAACCATTACGCCGGCCTTCCCTCAAGTTCTTCCCACCGTTGATATGCAGCGCTCAAATTCATCTCTATCCGGGCAACCCGTTCTTTCGTATCAGTGACAAATCCAGGCTTCTGAAAAAAAGCGGGATCTGACATCTGCAGGTGAAGCTGCTCTATCTCGGATTCCCATTTCTCAATCTGGCCAGGCAGAGACTCGAGCTCGCGTTTTTCATTATAGGAGAGTTTCTTTTCACGTTTCTCTTTGGTAACTTCCACAGGCCTGCTTTTCTTTGCTGTGGTTCGGACCGTGCTCTTTTCGGTCGGCTTTTTCTGCTTCTCCCAGTCATCGTAGCCGCCGATATATTCTTTAATGATGCCGCTGCCCTCAAACACAAAGATACCGGTAACCACATTGTTTAAAAACTCACGATCGTGGCTGACAATCAAAACCGTACCGTTGTAATCAATGAGTATCTCTTCAAGCAACTCGAGTGTTTCAGTATCGAGATCATTGGTGGGCTCATCAAAGACGAGCAGGTTTGCCGGTTGGGTAAAGAGTCGTGCGAGCATGAGCCGGTTTCGCTCACCGCCGGAGAGTTGCTTTACCGGTGATTTTGCCCGTTCCGAAGTAAAGAGAAAATCCCTCAGGTAGGAAATAACATGTTTGGGTCTCCCATTTATATACACCGTATCACTACCAATGGAAGCGACATTTTCCCATACGGACAGCTCAGGATCGAGCTTCTCGCGGAGCTGGTCAAAATAACCAATCTCCATATTATTCTTCAAAAAACGAACTGGTATTTAAATTTATATGAAAATATTTTATAATTATTACTGAATTCGTAATCTGTGGCTGTTCGAATACGTGTTATTTCCGGTTTGTCGTCATTCCAGCTTGTCTGAAATCCTTCTTCTTAAATTTTTCTCAAGAAAGATTCAGGATAAACATGAATGACCGGAAAAACATGACGCTTTTAACAGGCACTCATCAGCAATTATATAAATCCACAAGGAGCAATCTACACACATGAAAATTACCGTATCCAAGTCGCCGACCCACGACACGCACATTACTCTTTTAACGCAAGAGGATAAAATCAAACCCAGAGATTTCGAAGGTAAGAAGGATGAAATCACCGTACGCTATGAGAATAAAAAAACAGTCATATACTGAGGTCTTGGCGAGCGTAAAAAATGCACTGAGAGAAATTACCGGTCCGCGGCGGCCTTAGGGATTCGCAAGGCGAGTCAGCTGAAACGCAAGAAAGTTTCTCTGCTCGAGCCGAAACATACGGGGTATGACAAATCAGCCGCTCTTACCCTTGTTGAAGGCGCGATTCTCGGCTCCTATTCCTTTGCGAAATATAAGAAGGAAAAACCGGATATGGTAAACAGCGTCGAACTGATTAGCGATACCATTACCAATAAAAAAATCAGAAATACTGCTGTTATCTGTCAGAGTACCTGTTATGCACGCGACCTGGTTAACGAAAACGCCAGCCAGATAATTCCGGAGCGGCTGGCAAGAGAAGCACGGACTATTGCAAACCGTTCCGGATCTATGACCTGTACGGTAATTGCAGACAAAGAGATACGGCAGAAAGGACTGGGGCTTCTCCATGCGGTCGGGCAGGGCTCCCCCTATCCGCCGCGGCTCATCATTATGAATTACAAAGGGAACACGCAATCCGGGAAGAAAACCGCGGTGGTGGGCAAAGGAATCACTTTTGATTCGGGCGGCCAGAATCTGAAACCGTCAAAGCATATCGAAACCATGCGCTGTGATATGTCCGGGGCTGCTGCAGTACTGGGTATCATGAAGGCACTGTCAATTCTAAAGCCAAAAGTTAATGTGCTCGGTGTTATTGCAGCGGCGCATAATGCTATCGATGGAAAATCATACTTCCCCGGTGATATCCAGCGATCCTATGCCGGTAAAACCGTGGAGATTCTCAACACCGACGCTGAAGGCAGGCTCGCACTCGCTGATGGATTGTCATACTGTATCAAACATTTCAAACCCACCGAGATAATAGACCTTGCCACATTGACCGGATCTATTGTTTCCGCCTTGGGCGAAACCCTGGCGGGAATATTCTCGAATAACGATGCCATGGCGGAAAAGCTGTTTCAATCGGGTGAAAGAACCGGCGAGCGCCTGTGGCGTATGCCGCTCTATGACGAGCATCGGGAATCAATGAAAAGCGATATCGCCGACCTTCGTAATATCTCAAAAATGCCCGCAGGACACGGTGGCTCTATTACAGCCGCAGCATTTCTTGAATTCTTTGTTGAGGATCTTCCCTGGGCACACCTTGATATCGCAGGTACTGCTTTCAATGAAGGCGAAGCTCGCGGTGAGGTAGTAAAAATGGGTACCGGTTTTGGTGTGCGGCTGCTGATGGATTATTTATCGCAGAAGTAAAACACTATAAATCGGGCTGCTCCTTTTGAGATAGATCCAACCGATGGAAGAGTATACCTTGGTTCCCAGTATGTGTATTGTTGAAACAGGGTCGCACCGGGCAGCTATATCTGCCGTGTCGTTGGTGAAAAGGTTACGCTTGCCGGAAAACTGATTGTTAAATAGCATTCAGTATTTTAACTTACATATAAAAAGCAGTGTTGCAGCCGGAGCACTGCTTTTTTTATTGTATATTAATTGTAACTTGGCAAACTCTATAGTCGTGTATTATCTGCAACAGGAGAGTAAACATGTTCGATACCGAAACCTATAGTGCAAGAAGAAATTCGTTACGGGAGGCAGTCTCAACAGGAGTGATACTTTTTCCGGGGAATAACAATACTCCCATGAACTATCCCGGTAATCCATACTATTTCCGTCAGGACAGCAGCTTTCTCTATTTTTTCGGCCTGGACAAACCGGGATTCACCGGCCTGATCGACATTGATGAAAATAAAGATTATCTGTACGGCACGGACTTTGAAGTAGACGACATTATCTGGATGGGGCCCCAGCCCACCGTAAAGGAGCTGTCCTTAAAGGCCGGCGTCGAGAATACCGGTTCCCCTGACGAGCTGGCGGAAAAGATTCGGCAGGCTATTTCCGGCAACCGCACGCTCCATTACCTTCCCCAATACCGTGCAGATACAGCCATTCAAATGGGAAAGCTGCCGGGTATACCTGAAAGTGCGGTAAACAACGGTGTTTCAGAAAATTTGATAAAAGCGGTTGTACAGATGCGCTCAGTAAAAACCAGCGATGAGATCTGCGAAATAGAAAAAGCATTGGCTATAACCCATGCAATGTATGCAGCCGCTGCACAAGCGGCACAGCCTGGAACCGCCGAGGCGGAAATAGTCGGTAAAATGGAAGGGATTATCGGCTCACATAACACCCATATCGCGTTCCCCATCATTTTGTCAATTCATGGCGAGATACTGCACAACCATCATCATGATAACATTCTGGGGGAAAATGATTTACTGGTCATTGATTCGGGTGCTGAATCGCGGGAGCATTATGCTTCGGATATAACCCGTACTTATCCGGTGGGTGGCACATTCACCCCGGAGCAGAAAGAACTCTACAATATAGTCCTGAAAGGACAAATCGCTGCAATAGAATCAATAAAACCTGGCGTTACCTATCGTGATATTCATCTTCAAACAGCCGCCATTATTGCAGAGGGATTAAAAGACATGGGGTTTCTCAAAGGTGATGTCGAGTCAATAGTACAGGAGGGAGTACATGCTCTTTTCTTCCCGCACGGTCTGGGACATATGATGGGCCTTGACGTACATGATATGGAAAATATCGGCGAAGATTATGTCGGCTATGATGACACCGTTACAAGGAGTGAGCAGTTCGGCCTGGCTTACCTGCGGATGGCAAAGTGTTTACAACCAGGACATGTAATAACAGTCGAACCCGGTATCTATTTCATCCCGGCACTTATTGACAAGTGGGAATCTGAAAATAAATTCACTGATTTTATAGATTATACCCGGGTTGAAAAATTCAAAAAATTCGGCGGTATCCGGATCGAAGATGATGTTTTGGTAACCGCAGACGGTAAACGGGTTCTGGGGAAACCTATACCGAAAACCGTGGAAGAAATTGAGGGAATCATGAAATAACCAATAGAGTTTTCACCGGTCTCTTTTTCAATACTCCTAAAGTGTATTGAATAATGTATGCTTCCTCCTCAGAATGAGGATTAGAGATTTCTGATACTGACCGGTATTTAATTGACGTTCGTCATTTGACAAAGGAAATTCAAATCCTCCCTATACAGTCGCATCAACCCCCTGCCTCATTTTCCCCTGCAGGATCCATAAAAATATCGTATTGTGTATTTTATCTTTTTTAAATCGGGGAAGGTAATAACGAATGCGTCTTACGTTGCTACTAAAGGAATACCCGTCTGCTATAATAGATTTCAATGCCTTTTCAATGTCATCGTCGTTCATACCAGGGTGGGCAATATTGGAAAAGCGTGTCTGTTTAATTCTTCCCAACGCTTCCATCCGTGCATACAGCCGTGTACCCGGGAGGGCATTCACCGGAAAAATTGCCGGAAGAATATGCATCTCTTTACAAAATTCATAAGTCTGATAGTAGGTTTCAATAGTATCATCCTCATACCCCAGTACAAACCAGCCTGAAATAATAATACCCAGGTCCTGAATAAAACGGAGATGCTCGCGTATACGTTCCAATGCTTCATTGGTGGATCGAACCCCCATTTTCCGAATCGCACCCGATTTTTCAAGTGTAGCAGGATTAACAGACTCAATACCAACCGACGCATAGAGAAAACCGGCCTCACGGGCCTTTCTGATTACCTCTCTTCCTTTCTCATGGGCAACGGCATCGAGATTGGCCTGTCCCATCCAGTATTTCACTTTCTTCAATTTGCTTATTGCATCGTAGAGATTATAGTAATAGTCATACGTTGACGGTTTACCAAAAACCGTATCGTCAATAAGATAATAAAACCGCCTTTTAAATGTTTTTATCTCACCAACAACATCTTCTATCGGACGAAGACGAAATTTTTTACCAAAATGTGCCGGTACATAACAGAAATCACAATCTATAGGGCAGCCCCGCGATGCAAAGGTGGTATCAAACACATATTTCCCCTTGGCAAGATACCGAAGAGCAGCGGGTGTTTCCTCCAGGTTTAAATACTCAGTGATCTGGTGAATGGAATACCCCGGTGCGCTGAACGGCTCAGACGAACAGACATAAAACTGCTTGAGACCATTCCGTTTCAGGTCGTTTAACAGCACGGGCCATAGTTTTTCTCCTTCACCGACAACCACTGCATCGGCATGGTTAATCGCCTCAAAAGGTGTTGCCGACATCTGCGGCCCGCCGAGTACAACCGGCACTTTCCGTTTCCTGAATTCATCGGCAATGCGAAACGCTCTCTCCTCCGATGTAAACCTTGCGCTAATTCCGACCAGATCAACCGGATCATCGTAACTGAATTTCTCTTCAGCAAGAAGATCGATAATGGTATAATGATGCTCAGGTGCTGTAGCGGCCAGCAACGGCAGTGCAAGCGGCATGATAGGGTTGTTGGTATGCATCATCTCAGATTCATCCGCCGCCATTATCAAAAGAATTTTCATTTTTTTCTACAATCCTTTCTTGCCACACTTTCTTCTTAGTGTCACCGCAGCAATTAAAGAAAAAAATAAAATACCATATTACACCGTATGTTTCATATCACCATTCAGGTAAAATGTTGTAAAAAAATAAGACTATAGGTATTTTGAATATCAGAGAAATAGCAATAACAACAGACCACCGTTAAGGTAATATATAAAAATGAGCGGTTTCCGTTTCCTTACTATCTTCATACTCTGCTACTCGGTATGCTTTTCGCAGCCCGACGACACCGTGACAGCTGGACAATCCTTTACCGTAAGTGGCACTATAACTAATTTTCAGCCCGGTAAAACCATGTATTTTGCATTATATACCAGTCAGGAGAATCTTGATAATCGTAATTTTTACCGGAAAGTCATATTTGAGGGACACAAACTGCAGGGAGATTCTGTGCATTTTGCATTTACCGACGTAGTACCCGGCGAGTATATCATAGCCGGCTATCAGGATATTAACGGTGACGGTAAAATGAACATGGGACTGTTCGGTCCCAAGGAACCGTACAGAATACACGAACCTAACTATGGCCTTTTCGGTCCAAAATTCAATAAATGCAAGTTTCGGGTCAGCGGTAATATTGACACAGTAATAATCGTTTTAAAATAAATACTGTCTCTTCCGGCAATGTACCTGGTTTCAGGTTCTATGACGACCGGGAATAACAATTAATCGGTACCACAGAAACGGGAACCATCGCAAACCAAAACACTATATAGTATGCCATGCTGAAATTTTATTTATTAGTTGCTACTCGTTTAAAAATCTTTTTCACCCTTATCTTTCGCAACGGCGTCAGCCTCCGTCCGCGGATAATACTGTTCTTCCCATTTCTCGTGCAAAGCAGCGTATGGTCTTCACTGGTTGCATGGAATGAAAAACGCATCTATGCAAAAAAGATACGGAGTACTCCTTTGCCGACAGATCCGGTTTTCATAATCGGTCACTGGCGTACCGGCAGTACCTTCCTCCATCAGATATTCCAGTGCGATCCACACTTTACCACACCGACACTCATGCAGTGTACCTACCCGGAAAGTTATATCTCCGCCCGCAGGTCAATCACCCTGGTAATGAACTTTTTCCTGGCGGAAAAACGACCCATGGACAATGTACGTCTCGGTTTGAACGATCCGCAGGAGGATGAATATGTTCTGTTCCGCATGACCGGTATTTCGCCTATTGAAAAGCTGATTTTTCCCCGGACATCACAATACTTTCTTATGGATACCCGGCATCTCAAGCTCACCGATTCACAGAGAATTGTCTGGGAAAAAGCACTTATTCATTTTACCAAGAAGCTGTATATGTACACCGGCAGACAGATTGTATTTAAAAATCCGTTTCACTCATTTCGAATACCAACTTTGCGGGAATTATTTCCCGATGCGTTGTTTATACATATTTACCGTGATCCCAGAATTGTCATTCCGTCAACAAAGCACATGTGGACAATCGTAGGCAATCACAATGCCATGAGGAAAGAATGGAGACCTCCGGAGTTTGATGAGATACTCAACGGCTTCGATACACTCATGAACAGTGTTTATACTGACCTGTCTGCACTTCCGCAGAATAAATATATTGAGCTCCGTTTTGAAGATCTTGAACAGAATCCAGTACCTGCAGTTAAATCTCTATATCAACATTTCGGCTTCGAATATTCAAATGCGTTTGAGACACAACTGAATACTCTGCTGAAAAGGCTCTCCTCCTATCAAAAAAACAGATATGAGATCTCAAAGGATGAGGATAAGCGAATCTGTAGTCGTCTTGAACACCATATGAAACGGGGAGGGTATTCGTATTAGTGAATGTATTATTTGCGAATAAAAGTATATTATGTCTTTACTTTTATAACTTAATACGGAGGATGCTCTTGTGAATTTTCTTTTAATATACCCGAGCTGGCCCAAGCTCGAGCACCAGACCGAATTCCATCTTCCTCCGCACGGCCCGGTGGTTATGGCTGCAGATATACCCTCTTGGGTTAAGGTGACCTTTGTTGATCAGAATGTTGAGGAGGTACCGTTCACCGATGAATGGGACTTTATCGGCATCTCAACCATGCTGACGTCACAACTCCCGCAGGCATTCGCCATTGCGAAACGGTTCATGGCCATGGGCAAGGAAGTACTTTTCGGCGGGATAGCATCCATGATTCATGCGGATGAAGTGAGAAAGCACTGCACCAGCCTCTTTTTCGGCGAAACTGAAGGTCGCCTGGAAAAGGTGTTTAATGATAAAAAAAACAATGCATTGAAACCGTTTTATAACTATGAAAGAGATTTCCCGCCCATAGAGGAGATCGGTCCTGCCCGTCGTTCGATTCTTGATTATGACAAGTACACCTATAAAGGGATACGGATGGTTGACCTGTTCCACGCTTCGAGGGGCTGCCGGTTTAACTGTTTCCCCTGTTGCACCCCCTTTCTCGGCGGACGAATTTTCAGGCCCCGCCCTATGGATAAGGTCGCTGAAGAGCTTGCCGGCATTGACAACGACCGGTTATTTTTGGTTGACAACTCACTAGCCCAGAACAAGGAGTGGGAAATCAATCTCTTTAAAACCATGATACCTTTCAGGAAGAAATGGTGCTGCCATCCTATTCAGGATGATGATGAGGTTCTGGATCTTGCTGCGCAGGCCGGCGCCTGGTATGTGTATCAGGCAGTATTTGACACTTCGGAATACATTAAAAAGAGAATTCAGCGCTACAAAAACTATGGTATAGGTGTGGAGGGAACTATTATTCTCGGACTCGACAATCATGACGAAGAGTATATAAAACGTCTGGTGGATTTTCTTCTTGAAATAGACCTTGATCTTGCCGAATTCACGATCCTGACCCCATTCGCTCATACCCCTATCCGGGCTCAATTCGAGAAGGAAAACAGGATTTTAACAGATGAACACTCACTGTACGATGCCGGTCATGTCGTATATCAGCCGAAGCTGATGAGTCCTGAAAAACTCCAAAAGTTATTCCACTATGCGTGGGAAACCTTCTACAAAGATGAACCGCAAGCGTATAAGATGTATAAACTGTATCAGCGGATTGCTCCCCGACGAAGAAGGGAGACTTCAGGGCACTCTGAAAAGGTAGAGAATGATGCGTGAAGTCTGGATAACCGGTGCAGGAATAATTTCAGCACTCGGTAAAGGGGTGCGGACCCATAGTAACGCAGTTTCCCATTCACTAACCGGACTCTCCTCATGGAACCTGTTTAACGGCGAACCGCCCGATCCCTGTATCTGCGGCAAAGTGCCGGCTGAAGCTATGGACATTGATATCGAAGAAAGTGCGCCCGATAGAGCAAATCTCCTTCTTGTGGAGGCTATGAATGAGGCATGCACATCCGCATCGCTACCCACACCAACCGACGCGGATTGTATTGTCGGGACAACCCTGGGAAACATGCACGGCGGGACGTGCTACTACCGACGGATTCAGCAGAATGGAGTGAAAGATGTCTCTCTCGTAAAACACTTTCTTCCCTGCGCGCCGATAACATATGTGGCAAAAAAACTCGGTATTACCGGTAAGCGCTGGACTGTTGCATCAGCCTGCGGCTCGGCTGCATCAGCTATCGGTCACGCTTTTCGCAAAATTCGTCGTGGGAAAAGGGAGTGCATACTTGCCGGTGGATTTGAAGCGCTGTCGCCGTTTGTCGTGGCCGGTTTTAACTCGCTGCAACTCGTATCAAAAAAAGAGAGCAGACCCTTTGATAAAAATCGGGAGGGATTAAATCCCGGCGAAGGAGCTGCAATACTGGTCCTTGAATCAAAAGAATCGGCGCTGTCCCGGAACGTCCGCCCCCTGGGCGCCATTGCCGGTTTCGGTGATGCCCTTGATGCTTACCACCATACCGCATCGCATCCGGAGGGACTCGGCCTTTTTAATGCCATTTCCGACGCACTGAAGGATGCCGGTCTCAAACCGCAGCACATAGACCATATTCACCTGCATGGTACCGGAACAAAAGTAAATGACGATTCCGAATATAACGCGCTCAAAAAAATGTTTGCATCATCGTTGCCGGGCATTCCGGTTTGCTCCACAAAACCTATGACCGGCCATACTTTCGGGGCCTCAGGTGCAATAAATGCGATATTCACTCTCATTACTATTAATAACGGTATTATACCGGCCACCCTTTTCCATCAGAAACGGGATCCGCTTTTTACAGACCTCTTATTATTTAGCAAACCGCAAAACGTTGAAAATGTATCCAGGGTATTAAGCACTTCGCTCGGTTTTGGCGGCGAAGCTTTTGCCCTGATTATTGCAAAGGCGGAGGATTGATGCACACCGGTAATTCAACAGCGGCGATTATCGGTATGGGGATTATTACGCCGGAAATACATGAAATGGCGGACTTACCCCGGGCCTGCTCTTCGTTGAACTGTACAATAAAACAAAACGTAGAACAGATTCCAACTCCACAGGGCATGAACATTCGCAGTCTGAGAAGAACGGCCCGTCTCACACATCTGGCACTATATGCGGCTGATAAGGCTGCTCAACATGCGGGGGTAAAGGGACAGAACGGCAGCCTGTATGTCGGTCTGACCCATGGCTCGACCTCACTACTACAGGAATTCCACGATTATCTGTTCAAATACGGTCCCCGGATGGCCAGTCCGAATGCCTTTTCAAACGGGGTTACCAATGCACCGCTGGGAGCGATATCAAAACAACTCGGGTTAACCCACGGCGGCGGTACTTTAGTCGGCTATGAAACCTGCGGGATGGATATTCTCCACTTTGCTGCGGAAGCACTCGATCACGGGATCTCTCAGCTCTGCATTGCCGGGGCGGCGGAAGAATTTTCGCCGTTCATTGCAGACACCTATGCGCAATGCAACCGGTATAATGGAGTCTCCCCTCCACACCTTCCTCAACCG
>Ga0190359_1001712_pt1 | contig 13628 bp, 12 predicted proteins | sample 48721823_MG_FD_161269 | JGI IMG/M metagenome (GOLD analysis project Ga0190359, IMG submission 161269) | Hydrothermal vent microbial mat bacterial communities from Southern Trench, Guaymas Basin, Mexico - 4872-18-2-3_MG | ecosystem: Environmental > Aquatic > Marine > Hydrothermal vents >...
CTACAAGAAACTGAGCCCGCTCTTTTATGCCAAGAATGTTAAGGCTCCCTTGCTACTCATCCACAGTCTCGAGGACTACCGCTGTCCACTTGATCAGAGCGTGATGTTCTACCACGTGCTCAAGGATTTGGGTAAAGAGGCCTACATTGCAATCTTCAAACGCGGTGCTCATGGGCACAGCCTAAGAGGTTCTCCGAGACACAGGGCAAAGAGATACAAACTCTTCATGGAGTTCTTTGAGAGGAAGCTCAAGAAGTACGAGGAAGGCTTTGATGTGGAGAAAATCTTAAAAGAAGAACAGAAAGAAGGTAAAGTCTAGTAGGCATAGATTTACTCTCCATTGAATCTTTACATTTTTTAGGGAAGAATGGCTTTGTTTATCAATTTTCTTTTGGGCGGATCCTGCTCATAATCTTCACAATCATTGAGGCTTAAAATCAGTCCAATAGGTTCTCAAGTATCCAAATTATTTTTTCGGCCACCTTTTAGAGCCGTACTTTTTTCTTTTGATTGAAACTTCATCCTTTGGAGCAGGGGAGGAGATCAGACCGGGAGGTAATCTCACAACAACGCTTAAATATTTCTGTGTATACATAGGATATGGGACACAATCTATAGCGGTGTCTTCATATGAGGAAATATGTATCATCCGCTCTAATAATCCTCCTTACCCTACTCCTGATAACATCGATAAATCAGATACCCCAAAGGCTCTACAACACTCCTGAAGGTACCTCTGGAGCAGGCATTGAGGGCATTTTTGGTCTTGAAAGTCCCGAACAATCCGCAGAGAGAGATGTTGACAATATAACTGGTAAAATTCCCAAACCCACAAAACTCCAAATAGCGCCTGAGTCCATAGACCTCCGAGGATTTCCCGGAATGGAAGTCCCTGATATAGCCATCATGACTGTGAGAGGTGCTTCCCATACCTCGTACCTTAGGGGTGGTGTCTACGTTACATACCTAAACGGAAAGTGGTACTGCTTGAACGAGACTTCAGTAACAGGGAACCGAGGGATCCTGCCACGTCCCGTTGTGAAACATGCGAAAGTGTTTGACAACATAACGGTGGTTTTGGAGTACCCAATAGTTAAAGATAACATTCTGACGGCTCTGTATACCGAAGAAGTGAGCGCACAGGATGAGCTAAAATATTATAATGAAAGCCATCTCTTCGGAACCTCCGGGATCGTCTGGAACTATTCTTTCAAAACCGTGCATTATGTATTTCCTGATAATGTCTTGAAGGAAGCGAAAACCATCGTTTCTGCACAATACCTCCAGACTCCAAATATGAGTGAGAGGGTCTTGGAGCTTGCCAGCAACATAACTGCGGGAGTTGAAGGGGACTACTTGAAGGCGAAGGCGATAGAGAGCTATCTACGCACGCACTATGAATATGATAAAAAAGCTCCCCCTGCTCCCGAAGGTGTTGATCCCCTCGAATGGTTTCTGTTCTATTCAAAGAGAGGGGTCTGCATCGACTTCAACACGGCCTTTGTGATTCTTGCTAGACTGAATGGGATCCCCGCAAGGTTGGTTACTGGCTATCTAATAATGGAAACTCCCGCTGAACAGGCAGTATATTCAGAACAGGCTCACGCATGGGCAGAGGTGCCCTTTGAAGGCATCGGATGGGTTACGTTTGACGCCACAGCACTCTCCTCGAGACAAGAAAATCCCAGAAGCCAGAGTCTTCCCAGCTTGAATTTTGATATTCTTATTGAACCGGATCCCGTTATTACCGACGTCAACAAGTCTTCCCAGGTCTACGTCACTGTGATTCCCCGCAGTCTAGAGGAAGTAAACGACTTCGAACTGGACTTTAATGTTGAAATCACCGTGGACGGACTATATTCGGTCAGCTCCACGATTGTGCCGAATGTGACGACACCCTTCCACATGATAGGAATTCCAGAGCCCGGGACGTATTATCCAACAGTCAAAGTCACAATCTCCGGTACAGAGAGCAAGACGATAGCAAAAACATTCACTGTAATAGTTCGGGGTGGAAACTTCTCTTTGACGGCAGAACCTAAAAATCTCACTCTCCCTGCAGGAGAGCTCGGCAGGTTAAAAATATACGTTACAGGAAGAGGATATTCTGAGAGAGTTAACTTGGTTGTGGAATATCCAGGTAGTTACAAGCTCCAGAAGGAGTCAGGAATTCCCGACTTTGAATCCGACCTTATTTTAACAGCACCTTCGAAGCCAGGTGAATACACCATCAAAATAATCGGAACCTCCGATGATGCAAAGGTTATCCTTCAAGTTCCTTTGCGTGTTCTCGGGCGCACCCAGACGAGGATAACTGAGTATCCAACTGAGATACTGAGGTATCAACCTTTCTGGGTGAATGGAACCGTAACTGACAAAAACGGGAGCCCAGTTGATGGTCCGGTTTACGTGACCCTCAACAGGAGTAAGGATTCTCCCGGTGTGGTGGTCGGCAGGGGAGTCTCGGTAAATGGGCGTTTCAGCATTGAGTGTTTTGTTCCTGCAGATCTCCCCTTGGGGAACTATCATATCGTGGCTCACTTCGAAGGAAACTATTACTACCTTCCGTCCAACAGTGATCCGGAGGTAATCGTCAGAGACAAAACCACTATTCAGATTGAGAGAACGATAATTACGAAGGTCGGGAAGTTCGAGCTCGGAGGAAAACTTGTTGATTCTGCAGGAAACGGAATTCCCAACGCCACAATTGAAGTTAGTCTAGATGAAGTCTTCCGCGCCAACGTTACCACCGACTCTGCTGGTGTCTTTATAGCACCCTTGCTTCTTGAAACACTAGGAGAACATCACGCTTTGATATTGTACGGAGGAAACAAGTACTATCTAGGTACTGAGGTAACGGTTAATATCACCGCGATTAAGCTTAATGTAACCGTTCCGGATAGATGGATAATAGGTCAGAATGTCACGATCAACGGCTCAATTTTGGGCATTGACTCCGGAAGTGTATTCCTCTCAACCCCCATGGGTCGCTTTGCAAATGTCTTAGAGGGGGGACGCTTTAACTTTACCATTCCTGTAAACATTTCTCCAGGGATTTACAATATTTTCTTTACATATGAAAATATCCTTTTAGAAAGAGTCTCTGTGACCATAGTTTCCCCTACAAACCTAACCGTGGAATTTGGCGAGATGAAAGAAGGTGAGAATGCCACGATTATGGTCAGGTTGGTGGATGTGTTCGGCAATCCAATCTCAGGAAGGGTCGTTACCCTTAACTTCTTCGGTAACTACAGCGCTAGGACAGACATAAATGGCATAGCTCTTTTCACGATCCGGCCCAGTAAAAGTGGAAGGCAAAAGGCCACTGCAGTCTTTGAAGGAGACGAGTTTTACCTCCCGTCCACCGTTGAGTTCGAAGTTTCCGAGGTTGGGAAGCCGCCCTACGCCCTCATTCTTGTCGGACTCCTCATGCTACCTGTCGGAGTGCTTATTTACAAGAGAAGGGAGGATATTAAGAGTGAAATTGCATCCACAATTAAGGGGCTGGAAGAAAGGCGTTATTCACAAATCCTTCATCCCGACAGGACTCCCCCAGTTTATGGCGAAGGAGAGAAAATAACCGTCACGAGCGACATTCCAGTTGAGCTCTTTGTTGACGGCGAGCCTGCTGGGAGGGGGGATAAATTTGAGCTGGTACTACCTAAAGGGGTTCATGAACTTCTCGCAAAGGGGGAGAAAGTTAGGGGACGCCTCAAAGTGTGGGTTGTGAACTATAGGGAGGAGATAATGAGGCTCTATGATAAATGCTTCCTTGAACTTGCTAGGAGAAAAGGTCTGGAGCGTAAGGATCTCGCCCCGGAGGAACTTGCCTACAGGTTGCGGGATGAATATGATTGGAATGATTTGAAAACAGTCACTTACCTTTTCGAGGTCGCCAGATACAGCTTATATCCAGTTGGAAGGAAGGAGTTTGTAGAGTTCTATAGGGCTCTATCCAGACTGATGGGAGGTGACTACTATGAGGAAGATTGATACCTCTATGATTCTCTATCCCATCCTCATGGTGTTTGCATACGCTCTTTCAAGATATCCCCTCCTGAGCGGATACTTGGGGAACTTCGTGATGAGCATCGAAGTTCTCCTGTTATCTCTCTTTTTCTCTCAGCTTTCCCTTTTAATCCCTAATTATGGGAAAGTTGTCTCCAAGCTCTTTAAGGGAGTAGGCTTTGCACTCGCGTTATATTTCTTCCCTTTCGAACTATACGTCAGCTTGAAATTTCATGTTCCCCTAGCTCTTCTTGTTGCGGGAGTCACAATAGCCAGCGTTGCGTCGGAGCTTCCTGAGCTCCTAGGACTTTTAAGCAGAGGCTTTGGATTGGCTATCGTTTTCTATAGTATTTATCTCTTTAGCAGGCAGCTGGTCAATGGATACATTATAGCTCCCGCATTCCTCTATGCTACAGTGGCCTCTATGGTTGTGTACATACTTGTTGCTGTTGAACGCTCTGGCCTTATAGGAAGTCGCTTCGTGGAGAGAAACGCCACGGGGATAATACTTCTTTTTATACTTCTGGGGCTGTACGTCGGACTTAGACCCTACATACTAGAGAATTACCCAAGGTACGTGTTTTACTTAGAGTGGGGCACATTAGGCCTTGCAACCTTGCTGGCAGCGATAGCCGTGCAGAATCACCTCTCAACGACAAACCTCGAGAACTATCTGGTAGGAGAGTGGAAAAAACACAGTATAGAGATATCTATAGTCGGGGATGAAGAGTTCGAACATGTAAAAAAGGCAGTTGAGGACTTCGTCGTTCGTAAAAAGAAGAGTTCACTCGTAAAGCTCCTGACTTACTACGGTATAAAAGCCTTGGGAGACATTGAGGCAGTTGAAGAGCTCATTGAGCCCATCGTGGAATATGAGGAAGATTGCTATTCGGTGTTCACCCCGAACTGGCTGGTTAAGAAGAGGGAGAGGGAACGCCTCCAAAGGCGTCTCCAACTTGTTAAATCTGCCATTAAAAAAATTGAAGATTATATGGGGGATAAAAGATGAACGCGGAGTCCTACACGAGCCTTTGTAATGAGATTGTTTCGGCAGTTTCCAAGGTGTATATTGGCAACGAGGAGGTTGTTAGGAAGACTCTAGCAGCGGCTCTCGTAAATGGGAACGTACTCTTTGAGGACCACCCAGGTCTAGGAAAAACCCTGCTCGCTAAGGCGTTTAGTCGCGTCCTCGGTTTGAAGTACCGCAGGGTTCAGTTTACGCCCGATCTGCTTCCTGCGGACATACTAGGAACAAAAGTATGGCACCAGAACCTTGGAACATTTGAACTTGTAAAGGGGCCAATCTTCACTAACGTCCTCCTCGCTGACGAGATAAACCGCGCTCCTCCAAAAACCCAGTCCGCATTACTAGAAGCAATGGAAGAACGTCAGGTGACAATAGAAGGTGACACTCTTAAGCTTGAGATGCCTTTCTTCGTGATAGCTACCCAGAACCCTATCGAGTATGAGGGAACCTATCCTCTCCCAGAGGCTCAACTCGACAGGTTCCTTCTCAGAATGAGCATAGGCTATCCAAAGAGCTTGGACGACGAAGTCGAAATTCTCAAGGCTAGGATATCATGGGGCAAGGACGACCCAACGGAAGACATAGAGCCCATCATAGACAAGAGCACGTTCTTAGAAATGCAGGCGTTCGTGGAACATAGGGTGTTTATTCACTACGAGATTCTCAAATACATCGCGAGAATAGTCAGAGAGGTCAGAAAAGATGAAAGAGTCGAGGCAGGTCCGAGTCCTAGAGGTGCTCTAGCACTGCTGAAGGTTTCCAAAGCGAACGCTATGATGAACAGCAGAGATTTCGTTGTTCCCGATGACGTCAAGAAATATGTTGTAGATGCATTGGCTCATAGAATCGTCCTCAAGGCGGAGTATGCCTTCGAGGGGGTGAGTGATCAAGAGGTTGTCGAGGAGGGAGTTAAAAGGGTTCCTGTCCCCAAAGAGTTCAAGCGTGATGAGTGATGACTGCAGCCCGTTCCTTTATCTCCACTGCCCTCTGGTTCATCGTAGCCGGGATAATTTTCTCTATGCCCGGACTAGCATACCTATCGATAATCCCTATGACAGTGCTGGCATTAGGACTTTTGATTGATCCTCCGGGGGGAATATCGGTCGAGCGGGAGCTCACCAAGACGAATCTTCAGGTAGGAGAAGAATTGAGGGTCAAAGTGCGCCTAAAAGTTAGGCACGGCCTTGGTTTTGTGGTAATCAGGGACGCCCTACCAGAGGAGTTCGCGCTGGTAGATGGGAGTAACGTTCAGGCGTTTTTCAAGGGGTTCCGGGAATTGGTAGTGGAATACGAATATGTTATTAAACCCGCGAAGAGAGGCAAATACTGCATCGGACGTAGCGAAGTAATGGGCTATCACGTCTTTGGGCTCAAACCAAGTCGATTAGGTGTTTTCGGTAAAGAAACCCATCTATCAGTACTTCCGCGCATACGCCTTCCAAAGAGAACCAGAACACCCGTTACAAAGTCGCAAATTCCCATCCCAGTGACAAACGTCTCCATTAGGGGCGTGGCTTCCACGGACTTCAGGGAGATAAGAGAGTACCGTGCAGGTGACCCGGTTCGTTTCATAAACTGGAAGGCGTCTGCTAGAAAGGGTGAAGTTATGGTAAATGAATTCGAAAAGGAGGGCAAAAAGACGGTGCTTTTCGTTATAGACGCAACAGCTTCTGAAGTGGGTTCCTCTATGGAAAATCCCTTAGAGTACAGCATCCAACTCGTCTCTTCTCTGGCGTACTACTTCACAAAAAGAAACTATAACGTTGGCCTCTACGTGGCGGGTCACGGAAAGCTCATCCTTCCAGCCGCAGGATCAAAGCAGCTCTATATTCTGGTTAAAATCCTCTTAGAACTCGAGGATATTGAAGTTAAAAAGGAAGACTTTGTTCACGCCGTAGAAAGCTTCAAGCATGTACTTATTCGTTACACCCCGCTGGTGATTTACATCTCAAACCTGCTTCCTGGAAGACTAGCTGAGATTAGGGAGGGCATAAGAATGCTTCGTCCAATATACAGGGACAAACGACTTCCAATGCTCGTGTTCGACGTGTCTACATACTCGCTTTTGGAAAAGGGCACTGGCTCGCTGATATTACTGGAAAAGCGAGCCCTTCAGCACGATCTTCTACGGGCAGGCGTTTACTCAATCCTGTGGGATCCGACTAAGGAAGATGTGAGTTCGATTGTCACAAAAACCGTGAGGTTGGTACGATGAGAGCGAGCCATGTCCTAACGGTATTGAGGCTGGCAATTTTGGTGCCAGTTGTACTCATGGTTTCCGATATGTTGAATTCAATAATTCCCCTGATGAGGTTTCTTGGTGGGCTTGGAATTGCAACTTCAGGGACGCTGATCCTCATAGGCATAGTCGCGTTGATGATGTTTATAATTCTCAACGGCTGGTCTCTGGGGTGGTTGATCTCCATTGCTTGCTTTGCAAACGTGGCATACTTGGTAATAAAGGCTTCTCCCCTAATTGAAATAGCTTTCCCAAATCTGCATCCATTTCTAATGGATGTGCTAGAAGAAACCGTGGCACTTCCAACTTCTAGGGCGTTCTATTATATCTCTCTGCTCGTCGTTGTCTCGATAGTGAATGGCTACATTGAAAAATTGATTAAAACGGAGAAAACTATGAGCAAGTGGGAAATTCCCGATGAAGATATTTTGGATATCATCTATCATTCGTTCCTGGTAATGGTTATGGCAACTGTGATATCTGGCGTGATATTCCTGTGGGCAGTTGACAACCTCACCGGGAGAAGAGTAGATCTTGGGGAGCTTTACTACTTAGCTCCCCCGCTTCTCCTGCTCGTGCTTGGAGTGTCGTTCAGCATGGGCATCTTCGGGCGTGGGAAGACCAAGCGCAACGTGCTGGTAATCAAAGCCAGAATACCGCTAGGCCGGAGTTATTCTTGGAAGATTGAGGGAGATGAGAACCTAGTTGTGACGGTACTGACTAGGGACGGTAAAATGCAAGAACGAGAAATAAGGATAGAAACGGAAGTTAAAGAACTGCCGAAGAGTGTAACCATTTATATCAAGAATCTAAGGAGAGAAGGGGACGATTACACAAAGAAGGTGCCACTCAGAAAGGTTAAGGAGAGCACTGATGAGGATACGCGGTTCCTGTTGTACACTAACATGCGACCCGTTGAGTTTTAAGCTCCGAAATCTTTTGATGATCATTTTCCCATCTTAAAATTTCTCGAACATTTTGCTTTTACTATTGTTATTTGCTACGTTACTAAGGATAAAATACTAAAATCATGTTTAAAGGCCCAGTAAATCTTTATTGGCCTCTCAAAAATCTCATTTTGCTTGCCTATCCTCCACATAGAGATAAAGCAAGAGCTTGTTCGCCTCAACATTATGGTAGATGCGCCCTTCCTTTTCCTTTTGAAGGCCTCACCTTTAGGATGGAGAGATATCTGCCTTATAATATCACGTCCTAAGGGGCTCCCAAGTTGTTATTTCATTGATTTTTTATCCCTTAAACACTACAATTAACACCAAGATCAAGGCCAAGATAATGCGAAATAATCTTTCTCTTAATTTTTAAGCCACTTTACTATTTTTGTTGCTCACTAAATTCAATGGTTATGTTCTTGGATGTCGTTGCAAGCACTAAAACTTTTCTTCCATCCTCGAGAACTTTAAAACTACTTCCCACACCCAGTCTCAACGTTAAGCTCCTGGAATCTTCTTCCGGCACTAACTCAACGAAAACGCTCCCCGTTCCTCCGCCACAAGGATGCTGTATGGGGATACCATGTCCAGCAGGCCCTACGAATATGCGATACCTCACTGAAGAGGTAGGATCCTCTGTAACGAGAATGTCCATCCAATCGGAAGTATTCGTGAGATTCTTATCCCTATAATTTGTTTCTGCACTTATCAGTCTCCAGCCGTGAGGTATGCCAACAAGTGCTCCTCCAAAATCCAACTCCGTGATATTAACCCATCCAATTAAGATGACCCTCTTGAGCTCTCCATTACTTTGGGCAAAAAGACTCCCTGCAAATATTGAACCAGTGTTATTATCTTTAAGATAGAACTCCACAGTATCTACCGTCTGCCAGAAGGGATATCTCTCATCGTGAGTAGCATAGTAAAGACCCGCTAAAATAAGCACTGCAGAAATGCTCAAAGCAAAAGGAATCGCTTTTTGCATGTTCATCACCTTGCACAGGTACTCCGCAAAGTTTAAGAATTTTACTGTTCTCTTTGGTGATGAATACGAGAGCATCTGAGTTTAAACTTTTATTATCTTGACCTTTCCATTATTTTTGAGCCACTCCAAAAGGGTTTGTGCTATTTCAAACTTCTTCTTCTTGTTTTCCCATATTGGGGTGTGTTCTTTCAGATACGGCTTGCTCCATTTTCCGACGATTTCTCCAAAATCAAACCCAATTAAAAATATTTCCTTCGCTCCAAGTTCCTCTGCTAGAAAAACGGCCCTATCACCATCCGTAAAGCCACCAAAATTGTAAACTATGTCCAAGGGCTCCGTTTGACACGTTCCCAAAACGTTCTTGAGTTTTGGGACATATGCTTTGAGTTTATCCATGTTGTCCCCGTGGGCATGAACAACAACATAAGCCCCAAGATCATTTGCCTTCTTTATATCTTCAAAACTTCCGTCCAAATCTGTGACGATAATATCAGGTATAATTCCATATTCCAGCAGAGCTGAAGTCGCACCATCGGAGACTATTAAAGTTCCGCTAAATTTTCTTTTGCTAAGGCCTTCCTCCAAGCTTGGTCCAGCCCCGAAAACATGAACTCTCTCTCCAATTCTCTCTTTAATATCCTCGGTCAAAATGTAGTTTTCATTCTCTAACAAGAGTCTCCTCAATAAAAGCGTAGCTTCTCTGTCTTTCTCCATATCATACCCCATTTTACCGAGAATTTGGAGGTAAAATGGTTCCCATTGCCGCCAGTTCATGTTGTTATCTACAACATTTGACTTTATAGAGGTTTTGTTGTGAGAAATGCAGAACAAAGGAACCGGAACTTATAGAAATAAGCAAAGAACACTTTGTCGCCTGTTATCACCATCTCATCTGAGCTACGTATTTTTCCTCAGGTTTCTCAACTTCTTATCGATTTTTACCATTTCTCTCCACTGCCTTCCGGGCCAATAGATTTGACCACACTGAGTGCAGATGTAGAATTCATCGTAATCCTCATAAACACCTTTCGGCACTTTTCCCTTGATTTCCTCTTTTTTGGCCCTTCTTATCAGCCCGTTGCACTTTGGACATCTCGCATTTTCTGGGAATAGCTCATTGAACTCAAAGCCCAGTTCCATAAGCTGCTTTACCTGCTCTTCGAACTTATTGGATTTTATCAAAATGGAGTTTTCAAACCTTTTTGCAAGGTCTTCGTCCCTCGTTAGGATGATTCTACCTTCTTCCCTAGCCACCCTCAGAATTTCCTCATCATTCTCTATCCCATAGAGCGTATCGTAACCATATAACCTGAGCCATCTTGCCAGCCTTCCGAGCATCATATCGGCAATAAACTTTGGGCTTTTCCCTTTCATCAACGCTAGTTTGGAGTGAGACAATAAATTTCTTTTGGAAGAAACCTTATAATCTCTTCATCATTTCTAAATCTGGTGGCTCAAATGATAGTATATTTCATTGGCACCGGGGGCAGTGAGGGAATTCCCGCTCATCTATGCACATGCCAAACATGTGACGAGGCCAGAAAGCTCGGCTTTGCCCAAAGAAAACCCTCAACCCTAGCTATAATTACTAAAAACAAAAAAGCAGTCCTTATAGACGTTGGAACTGACATTAGAGATTTACTGCATGTTCCATTGGAGGCAATTCTCTTAACTCACTGGCATCACGATCATATCTACGGTCTGTATAAGCTCCGGTGGATTGCGAAGAAAACAACCCTATACGCCCCAAAAGGAGATGCCGACTGGCTTATGGTTAACGACCCCAAGAACATCGATGTAAAGTTTATCAAAGCCGGCGATGTTTTGGAAATCGATTCCCTTAGAATCACAGCCTTAAAGCTTAACCACTAGGTAGAAACCCTTGGCTACCTGATAGAGGAGGACGACAAGAGCGTTGCAGTCCTTTACGATACCAGGGGACTTCCCGATGAAACGTTTGAATTACTAGAAAAGAAGAACCTTCGGTTGGCTATAGTGGATGCCACATACTCACCGGGCATAGAGGATCCGTACCACAACAACGTCGATGAAGGTGCAGAAATAGGCCTTGAACTGGCAGAGAGAACACTCTTGAGCCACATATCTCACAAAAATCTTCCGTTTCTAATGCTCGATGAGTATGTAAGGAAGAAATATGGAGGAAAAGTCCTTGTTGCCTATGATGGGATGCTCTTTTATGTGTGAGGTGAGAATAGGAAGACGAATTTAAAGAATGGAATTAATGTTGGGTGCTGTTCCGAGAACAGCTCCGTCAATAAAAAGAGCAAAATATTAATATGGCTTTCGCAATATTGAATTTGGGGAGAAACATGAGGATTTTGAAAAACATCGAAATAAAAAATTACCGGGGCTTAAAGCATATTCATTTCCCTACAAATTCAATAAACATAATTATTGGTCCAAACAATACTGGCAAATCATCAATATTAGAGGCAATAGCTCTTTTGTTAACTTCTGACGATAATTTCCAAGACATTTTTATCAAAAAGGATCTGATTCCAGAAGCTACTGAGGATTTAATTGAATACCTAATAGAATACAAAGAGTATTATCCTGAGTATCTTGTTAGATTAAACACAAAAAAATCAGAAATTCACGGGACAATTGGTAGGACTAAATACTCCCTATTGATCAAATATTACGAAGAAGGTATTCCTTCTGATGATGCAGGAAGGGACATCCTAAATTTCATTGAAAAGAGACTCAACAAGCTTAAATCAACTAAGTCACTTTTACATTGGTTTGCACCTCCTCGTATAACAAAGATGTTGAAGGATATCAATTCCTTAGAGGAGCAAATAGAAGTTTGGCTTGAAGACATCAAGCCCAAGGTTGTCTCAATTCTTCTTGAACAGCCTAAGTTATTATTTGAAGTATACAAAAACGGTGAATTGCATTCTAGGTATGCCTATTTCCCCGAAATATACCTTGATGAGAATAAAAAAGAAGTGGAACCCATACTATGGTCGTTCTGGGATGTTGTTAGATTAGTGTCGCGTAGGGGCAAGCCAATTAAGAGAAAGGTTATATTTGAAACTTCAAAAACTGTCTCTCCAAGACACGTATTGAGCATTTATGACTCACTAGTTAGATATGGCAGTGTAGAAGAAATCAAAAAATTTTTGCTGAAAAGAGTACAATATCTTAAAGGAATTGATCGTACTAAAGATGATTTATATGTGACTCTCGAATACAATGACAAACCCCTACCTCTATCTTCTATGGGTGAGGGGTTTATAACCTTACTCTGTCTTAGCTTTCTTGCTGGTCTCGCTCAAAAAGGAGTTATTCTTTGGGAAGAGCCAGAAATATCGCTCCATCCAAAATTCCTTGAAATTCTTGGTGAGGAAATAGTCTCGTACTCCGACACAACCCAGTTTTTTATATCCACCCACAGTCTTGATTTGCTCACAAGCATCTTGGAAAAGGCTGAGGAGCAGGATAAACTTTCCAGAGTAAACGTGATTCGTCTCCATTACAGGGACGATATAAAGAGTGTTCACGCAGAAGTACTAAGTGGTGCCGAGGCCAAGGAAGAAATTGATGAGATTGGGACTGACTTGAGGTACACGTAGAGGGGTGGCACTACTGTGAAGGTATTTGTCCTTGAAGGGCATAATGACATAATCTTTATGGAGACAATTTTGCGTGAATATTTTTCCCTCGAGGAGTTTCCAAAAACTCACGACAGGGAATTCCAAAGAAGTATCAACATTCTCCGACGGAGATTGTTAAATCAGAAAGAATATCATTGGATAAAAACCAATTTTGGCTTTATGGTCTATGGGGACAATGGCAGGCGGACAATTATCAATAAAGTTCTTCCTCGACTGGTATCCGATATTATAGGGAAAATTGCCGATCCTGTTGAACTGTTTGTTGTCCTTGATGAGGATGAAAAACCTCTCCAAAAGACAATCAAAGTCATTTACCAAAAACTACAGGAAAAACAAATCCCATATACTGATGTTTCTCTTCTGCCCGAAGATAAGATTGTGGTCAAATCCTCTATTGACAGCAGGTATCAAATGGTTATTAAGATTTATTTAATTCCAGAAAGCCTAGAGAAACAGTTAGTCAAGTGCGCACTTTCAGAAATTAAATTGCCTTCAAGGAAGAAAACAGATCTTCTAAGCATGGACCCGCACGACGCACTTAGGGAGATAGCGGACATATTAGACATGCCCCGAGATGATATTATTAGAGACATAGTGGTTCGCCACGGGTTCTGCGAATACGAGTGGTTTCTTGAGTTTATCACAGAGATTAACCAGTTCCTAGATTTCAATGAGAGTATGTGAAAGCAATCTCTTTCATCTCATGATTCTTTATGAACTCGTACTCCTCCTCAAGCCAAGCTGTTTTAAGTATCTTTACCTCCTCACGGGCGTGCCTCCT
>Ga0190359_1001714_pt1 | contig 13606 bp, 16 predicted proteins | sample 48721823_MG_FD_161269 | JGI IMG/M metagenome (GOLD analysis project Ga0190359, IMG submission 161269) | Hydrothermal vent microbial mat bacterial communities from Southern Trench, Guaymas Basin, Mexico - 4872-18-2-3_MG | ecosystem: Environmental > Aquatic > Marine > Hydrothermal vents >...
GCATGTTTGCGAAATCTAAATTTCTTGGGATCTATGCCAGCACTTAATAGAAAATCCTGGGTGAGATACAGATAATACGCAAGAGCTTGATTATCAATCACTTTTTCTTTAACAGCTTTTTCAAGAGAAATCTTCATTTCTTTTTTGTTGTCAAAAAGCTTGATTTCTTTGTTTTTAATATTGTTAAAATTGTGGTGAGACTTATCTCTAGGATCAAAAAAGATTTCAGCCTCAGCCATATTAAATTCCCTGAGACGAATCACTCCCTGACGAGGTGATACTTCATTACGGTATCCTTTACCAATTTGTACAACCCCAAATGGTAGTTTTTCCCGGGCATAACGATAAAGAAGATGAAAATCGGTAAAAATTCCTTGAGCAGTTTCAGGTCTAAGAAAAGCATCTCGAGTTTTCCCAATGCCAATCTCAGTTGAAAACATCAGGTTAACAGGATAGGCGTTTTTTAGTTTTGCACCACAGGTTGGGCACTTTACTAGATTTTTTTCTAAAGCCTCCTCAACAGATAATTTTTCATCAATAATATCTTCAACTTTGTAGGATTGTTTACATTTTTTACAATCTACAGTTAAATCTGTAAACTCATCAACATGACCAGATGCTTTTAAAGTTTCATATAATGTAATTGTTGGGGTATTGATTTCCAGACATTTATCTTTTAAAACAAAGTAGCTTCTCCAGAGATTTTCTATATTGTTTTTTAATTGTGAGCCATAAGGGCCATAATCATAAAATCCAGCTACACCACCATAGATTTCAAAAGATGGAAAAATAAAGCCACGTCTCTTTGCAAGCATCATTATTTTATCAAATATGTCCTGAGGCATAAGCAAGTGTCTCCACAGTAAATTTCAAAATAAGAATAAGATAATGGGATTTAAAGCATACAGGCCATGAGGTCAATATCTGTCACTATGCCAACTAGTCTATCTTCAGAGTCGACAACTGGTACATTATTAATATGATTTTTAAGCATTTTATCTGCTATTTCAAGTAGCGGCGTATTTTTGTATGCTTTAACGACGTCAGTAACCATTATTTCTTTTATTGGTACTGCAGGTAAAGAGACTTCAGATACGGAATAATGCAATCTGACAGTATCTCTGATTCCTTCCCAGGTCCAAGCATCCTCATCTCCACCCATACCTATGTCGGAATGAGCAATACTTTCGCGTATGTGGCTAAGTTTGAACAGGTCTCCATCAGTTGCAATGCCTGCAAGTTTACGCTCGTCATCCAGAATGGGTAGGGCGTGTTCACCTGTAATATTGATAATTTCCATCACAACGTTTATTGGAGTTTCTTGATAAACAGGAACCACAAGATTGGTGAGATAATTTTCGGCAACCTCATTAAGATTTTTTGGTAGATTTTTGAGTATGTCAGTCGGACTAACGATTCCGAGAAGATCTTTTTTGCTATTAACAACTGGTAGACCATGAATTCTATGTTCATACAACAGTCTTGCAGCCTCTTTGACACTCTGATCTTTCTCAACAAACTTAAAATCCTTGGTCATAATCAAGGCAAGTTGATCCTCATTGGGATTCCTAAAAATATCGCTACGCGTTGCAATACCAACAACAGTTTTTGTCTCTTTTTTTAAAACAGGCATACCCGAAACATTATGTTTCGCAAGAATCTTCAAGGCATCTTTGACAGTGCCTGGAACATATCCAACTATTAAATCCTTTGACATCACATCCTCGACTTTCACAAATATCCCTCAAGTGTTTTTTAAACTGAAATATATAAAGGCTGAAGAGTTTTTTCATCCAATACAACAAAGTCAGCCTTGGAATTGGGACCAAGAATGTCACATTCCAGATTTAAAGCTTTCCTCGCACCATATGTCGTCTTATATAAAATCTCTGATTTACCAATTCCTTCAAAATTCTTTAAGAAATAGTTTATCTCATCTAAGATGCTAACAGAACTCAGCATAGCATTGTCAGTGCCAAGAAGTATATCTACACCAATTTTTTTCATTAAAGCCACATTCGGTTTTATTCCAAAAAATGCATTTGAGCGAGGACACAACACAATTGGTATGTTGTTTTCTTTTACGCAAACTAAGTCAGATTCTGAAGCTTTAACCATATGAACAAGAAAATCAGGTTTAAGGTCAAGTATTAAATCTATATCTTCTCTGACTCTTTCACTTGCATGAATAGCAAAAATCTTCTTTTTATTTTTAGTTTGTTTTGCAATCTTAATAATCTCTGAGTAATCCCAGTCAGAGATGCTACTCAAACCAATGCCATTAGAATTTTTCAAAAGAAGGTCTATTTCATTTTTATCATAAATTATTTTGTCTGGCCTTGACAGTATAAAAGAATTGATATTCCATAGATCTTTAGCAGTCTTTAGATAGCAAATTCCTTGTATGCCATCCTCTCTAAAATCACAAAATATATTTGTACCACTTTTAAGCATGAAAGCAATGGATTTTTCCATACCGTCAATTAGTTCTTTTTCAGATGCATCTTTCAATAATTTGTATTTTAAACCATTTGGCGGTGCGACTAGTTCTTCTATGCTTCTTGGAAGTGTGATATTTCGATATTTGACAAAAGAATCTCCTATGTGAGTATGCATGTTAACAAAAGTTGGAATGATTAACCCTTTTGCCACAGACTTCCTTGGGCAAGTGCCCTTTCCAACTTCAATAATGCCTCTTCTTTCAAAACCTAGATAACCTTTCTGAAGACCATCGTTTGTAAGAATTTCCCCAGATACAAATTTCATTTGAAAAAAAGAAATAAAAAAGGGGTGTTTAAACCTTCACCCGTTACTCTATTTTAATGTCTTAACCCATTCATACACAGGTTCAACAAGTTTTTTGATACGCTCTTTTTCTTCATTCATCGGAGAAGGTTCCCAATCATCAGCTGGTTCAAAATGCCAATCTGTTATAGCGCCAATTCTTTCTTCTTCTGGTTTGAAAACAATTTTTAGTGGCATATTGAATTCTACATCCCATGGATCAATCCCATGAAGCTCGTTTGCTATAGCAACCTTACTATCACCAACGACCCCATAGACCAATACAATTGGCAATCTTTTGAGAGAGGATCTTCCACTCCATCCTGCTATTGTCCAGGTATGAACTTTGGCAGTTAAAGGCATTTCAACCCATTCAGTACGTTCAAGATTACAATCAAGATTCCAACAGTGAGTTCTTGCAGGGACCCAGGTATCTCCACACTTTGGACAACGAGTTCCCATAATTTTCCCCTCTAATAGACCTATGAAGAACTTGCTATTCCAACCGTGCCTGATAGTGTAAAGTTGATCATAATGTAAAAATTGATTTATGGTCTCTTTATCGTCAGATATTTCATGACCAACAAATGCAAGACCTGTTTCTTTGACTCCTTCGGGTCTGTAATCTTTTTTGATGGTAAAATTCGGCGCATCGGCAAATTTTTTCTTTTTTCTTGAAATTGTTTCACTCATTTTAATGCCTCCTCAGTATAAAGTTTGAAATACTAGTGCCAGTACCAGCATGGCTGTTTACAATGCCGCAATTTGCATCAGGAACCTCAGTTTTTTTACTAAGATGTTTCTTTGGGATCAAACCTGCTAGTTGATAATAACATTCAATGGCACTCATGATTCCTGTTGCTCCAACCGGATGTCCATATCCCATAAGCCCTCCACCAGGATTCATTGGAATTTCTCCATGCATATGTGTCTGCTCATCTCTTAGAAATTGTGCTATGTTTTCTGTATCTGCTAGGCCTAAAGCTTTATAGATTTGCGCTTCAGAGGTTGAGAACGCATCATGTATTTCACCAAAATCAATCTCTTTCAAAGGATCTTCAATACCAGCCATTTTGTAAGCTTTTTCAGCTGAATGTCTACAAGCTCCGAATTCTGTCATTTCTGGATAACCTTGTCCATATCGTTCAGTCCAACCTGGGAAGTTTAATCTATCTCCAGCTCGAATTGTACAACTTGAAAGCCCCATTCCATCAATGGTTACATAATTGTCAGGATTTACTTTTTTGGCATATTCTTCAGAACATACCAATAAAAATGCCACACCTCGTGACATCAAACAGCAATCGTATTTCTTGATTGGATAAGATATCAAACGAGAATTCATTACATCGTCAACTGTGATGTATCTGTGCTCGTTTCTATACCATTGAGCCTTGGGGTTGTCCATGGCATTATTTCTGTTTTTTGCACCTATCGTTGCTACATCTTCCTCGTTTACTTTGTTATCCTTCATCCATTTGTTCGCCATTGCGGCATAATAAATTGGATATATGCCGCCAACAAGAAGCTCGTAGCGAATGTCAGATGCAAGTGCTATGAACTCGCTACCCTGCGATTGTGATACTGAATCCATTGTTTCCCATCCAACTACACCGACAACATCGTGTTGTCCGGATTTAACTGCAAGAGCTGCAGCGTACAAAGCAGAACCACCAGTATTCCCGCCATTTTCTACTCTATAATGTGGGATGCCTACAAGACCTAAATGATCATGTATGATCCATTCTGAACAAAGTTGATGCCCAAAATGCACTGAGAAATGAGAATAAATCATAAGATCTAAATCTCTAAGGGAAAACTCTGGTATGTCTCTCTGTGTTTCCTTTATGCATTCTGCTGCCCCGCCTTCAATACTTTCAAAACCGGTTGGTCCATAATCAAAAGGAGTTGTCGCTCCACCAACAATACAAACCTTTTTAGACATGTCTATCACCTCTTCGACATGAGACGTAAAAATAGTGTGTTTAATCCCCCGTCTCAATATTACGTGTAATAGAAGATTAATTTTTATATTTTGTTATCGATTTATCGCTTATCAACGAATGTCAAGAAGTCACTTTGCGTTTTTTATCTCGTCTAACGATTGAGGATTTTCAATAGATGAGATATCAATGTTTTCCTTTCCAAGATAAGTCGCTTTTATTGCACGCCTTACGATTTTTGCAGATCTAGTTTTTGGCAAGTCTCTGACAAATTTGATATCACGTGGTTTAAGTGTTTTTCCCATTATCTTTACAACTTGACTTTTAAGTTCTTCTCTTAATTCTTCTCCTACTTTGTAGCCTGGTTTAAGAATGACAAAACTTACTATGTCCTCACCTTTGATTTCATCAGGTACACCAATTGTAGCAGCCTCAGAAACAGCAGGATGCTCGATAAGGGCTGCTTCTATTTCAGCAGGGCCGGTTCGTCTACCTGCTATTTTTATTGTATCATCACTGCGTCCGTGTAAGAACCAAAAACCATCCTCATCAATACTGGCCCAATCCCCATGATACCAGATATCTGGCCAGCGAGACCAGTAGGTATCGATATATCGTTCAGGCTCATTCCAAAAACCACGGGTCATGGAAGGGGCAGGTTTCTTAGCTACTAAATGACCTGTTTTTCCACGAATAGATTTTCCATCATCATCAAAGACATCGATATCCATCCCTAAACCGGGTCCACGAAGTGTGCAAGGTTTGAGCTCAGTGATCGGAAGAGGCGATAAGAAACATCCAACAATCTCAGTTCCTCCAGATATGTTGATAATTGGAATTTTTTTGTTTCCTATTTTTTCAAAGAACCAATTCCATGAATCAGGATCCCAAGGTTCACCAGTAGAGCCTAATAATCTCAGAGAACTTAGATCATGTTTCTTTGGCCATTCATCACCATATGTCATCAAAAGACGAATAGCAGTTGGAGAAATCCCCAGATGAGTAATCTTTTGTTTTTCAATAAGTTCCCAAAGTCTATCTGGTCGTGGGTAGTTTGGTGCACCTTCATAGACAACAAAGGCACCTGCAAACGTATGGACGCCGATTATCATCCACGGTCCCATCATCCAACCAATATCTGTAAGCCAGAAAAATACATCATTTTCTTTTACATCAAAATAATAACCAAGCTCTTTAGCTATTTGAGCCAATGCTCCTCCATGGGTATGAACAGTGCCCTTTGGCCGTCCAGTGGTGCCTGAGGAAAATATAATCATCGCATAATCTTCAGAATCCATTTGTTCTGTTTCACATTCATCTGATTGATCGGCTGTAATTTCATCCCACCATATATCTCGATGTTCATTCCATGATACCTCATTTCCAAGACGTTTATAGACTATTACATGTTCTAAACTCTTAACATTATCAGCTGCTTTGTCAGCTTCATTCTTAATGTTTACCTGTTTTCCTCTCCTTACAGAGCCATCGGCAGTAAGCAGTATCTTTGCCTCTGCAATATCTAATCGTGAAGCTAATGCATGACCGCCAAAACCAGAGAATATTGGAATACTAATTGCGCCAATTTTTATGGCTGCTAAAAAACCAACAACAATCTCAGGTACCATTGGCATGTAAATACCAATTCTGTCACCTTTTTTTACACCTAATCGCCTCAAAGCATTTGCAAATTTATTTACTTCTTTGTAAAGTTCTTCGTAAGTTAATCTTCTCGTGTCACCATTCTCGTTTTCCCAGATAATTGCCATATTATTTTTTTTATCTGATTTGGCCCACCTATCAAGCGTATTATAAACTATGTTGATTTTGCCATCTATGAACCATTTAGTCCATTGAATGCCTTTTGAGTCGTCATAGACTTTTGTATATGGTTGGTACCATTCGATGTTTAAATCCTTCATCACAGCGTCCCAAAACCATCCAATATCGTCTGTAGATTTCTTAATTAATTCATCATAATTTTTTATATTATGTTTTTTCATAAATCGAGTTATGTTTGCTTTTTCGATATAATCCTTAGTTGGTTTCCATACTACTTCGCTCATCTATGATGCTCCCCTTTATTCAAAAATTAAATTTGTAATCCATAATAATACTCTTTACTAAATATTTTCGTTTAAAACACTAGAAACAGTAAAATAGTATTCTTTAATTTACAATATCTTACCAATATGGGGGAATATTAGATAATGAAAAAAGAGTATGAGGAAGGAAATATAAAAATTACCATCGATCTTGATAAATGTGTTGGTTCAGGAGAATGTGTTACGGCTTGTCCTGTAGAGATTTTTAAGGTTGTCGATGGCAAAGCTGTTTGTAAAAATGTTGGTGAATGCATTGAATGTTGTGCATGTGTAAGTTCTTGCCCTCATGATGCAATCGAGCACAGTTCTTGCTAAGATTTATTCAGATAGAAAGGTTTAAATACCTATTCTGTATTCAGTGTTAAATTGTAATGATTACAAAATAGTATTTGTTACATGATAAGGTGGGTTATTTGGAAAAATATGTTAAAATGTTGAAAGAAAACAACATAAAAATAACATCCCCAAGGTTAATCATCCTAAAATACCTTAGTGAAAATTTTACCCATCCCACTGCGGATCAGATATATACTGATCTAAAAACAAATAACCCCTCCTTATCAAAAACAACGGTTTATAATTCACTTGAAACACTAGAAAGTCATGGTATAATTCAAGTAATAACTATCTCTGGATCAGAATTACATTATGATATAAAACGTAAAATGCATCATCATTTCTATTGTAAAAAATGCGGAAGAATATTTGATATAGAGCTATCCTGTCCAAATATTGAAAAAATGAAAGGTTATGGTCATAAAGTTGAAGAAGTGCATGGCTACATAAAGGGCATATGTAAAGACTGTTTGAAAGAGGGAAGTTAAAAAATGGATCCAAAAGCGTTACACAAAATTTCATATGGACTTTATGTCGTTTGTTCAAAAGATGGCGACAAAAAAAATGGACAAATTGCAAATGCGATATTTCAAGTGACATCAGAGCCACAAACAGTTGCAATTAGTATTAACAAACAAAATCTTACACATGAATACATTGATAAAAGTAATATCTTCACAGTGTCTGTTCTCTCGACAGAAGCTACGATGAAATTCATTGGTAATTTCGGCTTTAAAAGTGGTAGGGATCTTGATAAATTCCAAGATGTTAAATTTAAACTTAGTAAGTCCAACGTTCCATTGATACTTAACTATGCCGTTGCTTGTTTTGAAGCTGAAGTGACAAATAAAATTGGTGCAGGTACTCATACCATTTTCATCGGAAAGGTTGTTGACGCCGAAATATTATCTGATGAAAAACCTATGACCTATAAGTATTATCATGAGACTAAAGGCGGTTATTCGCCAAAGACTGCTCCAACTTATAGCAGTATGGTTGATAAACCAACAAAAAAGGAGGAAAAGAAAATGGATAAATATAGATGTGATGTGTGTGGATATGTATACGATCCAGAAAAAGGAGATCCCGATGGTGGAATAGAACCTGGGACTGCTTTTGAAGATATTCCAGATGACTGGGTTTGCCCTGTTTGTGGCGTTGGAAAGAATCAATTTAGTAAGGAGTGACAAATTTGAAAACTGTTGAAGTTAAACCAGATATATGCTGGGTTGGAGCAATTGACTGGGATAGAAGACTTTTTGACGAGTTAATTCCTCTTCCAGATGGAACAAGCTATAACGCATACCTGATTAAAGGGAGCAAAAAAACAGCGTTATTAGACACTGTTGATCCAGTTAAAACACATATATTGATGGACCACTTGAAAGAAGTCGGAGCAGATATAGATTATATTATAGCCCATCACGCAGAGCAAGATCATTCGGGATCAATCCCTGAAGTGCTGAAACATTATCCCCATGCAAAGGTTATCTGTACGTCAAAATGTAAAACAATGCTCATCGACCTGTTCCACATATCTGAGGATAAATTTATAGAAGCAAAAGATGGCGATACTTTATCCCTGGGAAACAAAACACTTGAGTTTATACACGCCCCTTGGGTTCATTGGCCTGAAACAATGTTTACATATCTAAAAGAGGACAAGGTTTTATTTACATGCGACTTCCTTGGATCACATCTTGCTACAAGTAATCTTTTCGTTGAAGATGAAAACAGAGTGTATGAGGCAGCAAAAAGATACTATGCAGAGATAATGATGCCCTTCCGCATACCTATAAGAAAAAATCTTGAAAAAATAAGCGATCTTACAATTGAAATAGTTGCACCAAGTCATGGTCCTGTTTATGACAACCCTGAATTTATAATCAATGCATACCGAGAATGGATTTCTGATGATGTAAAAGATACAGTTGTTATCCCATATGTTTCGATGCACGGAAGTACTGTTGCAATGGTTGATTATCTTGTAGATGCATTAATGAAAAAAGATGTTGGAGTAAAACCCTTCAATTTATCAGTGACAGATATCGGGGAGTTAGCAAAGGCACTTGTTGATGCCGCAACAATAGTAATTGCTTCCCCTACAGTATTGGGCGGGGCACATCCTTCTGCTGTATATGCAGCATATCTAGCAAATGCTTTGAGACCAAAATCGCGGTTTGTTTCTATAATCGGTTCATACGGCTGGGGCGGAAAAACAGTGGAGCAACTTAAAGAGATGATAAAAAATCTTAAAGTTGAACTAATTGAGCCTGTTATTATAAAGGGCCATCCTGGAAAAGAGGATTTCAAAATGCTTGATGAGATGGCAGATAAAATCTATAAAAAACATAAAAATATAATAAAAAAGAGGTGAAAAAATGGTAGTAATTGGAGAAAAATTTCCGGAAACGGAAGTAAAGACAACGCATGGAATGATGAAACTGCCCATGCAGTTCAAAGGTAAGTGGTTTATACTGTTCTCGCACCCTGGTGATTTTACGCCTGTGTGTACAACAGAGTTTTATGGAATGCAGAAGAGACTTCAACAGTTCAAAAAACAGGGTGCTGAGGTTATAGGTCTAAGCATTGATCAGGTATTTGCACATCTAAAGTGGACTGAATGGATAAAGGATAATCTCGGCTTGGAAATTAAGTTTCCAATAATTGCCGATGATCGAGGTGTTCTTGCAGAGACGCTAGGGATGCTTCCAATTGGTTCATCAAACACTGCAAGAGCGGTATTTATAGTAGATCCAAAGGGTACAATAAGAGCAATAGTGTATTATCCAGCAGAAGTAGGCAGAGATTGGGATGAGATACTCAGAGCACTTAAAGCACTTCAGATAAGTGATGCAAATGGAGTTGCACTGCCCCACAAGTGGCCCAACAACGAACTCATAGGAGATAGGGTAATAGTCCCACCAGCAGGAACAATTGGACAAATAAAAGAAAGAGAAAAGGCAAAGACAAAGGGTGAAATAGAGTGCTACGATTGGTGGTTATGTCATAAAAAATTGTAAAATAAGGTGATAAAAAATGTTAAGTAAAAAAATGGAAAAGGCATTAAATGAGCAAATAAACAAAGAGATGTACTCAGCATATTTGTACATGTCAATGTCTGCACATAGCACAAACATTGGACTTTCAGGTTTTGCAAACTGGTTTATGGTGCAGTATCATGAAGAAATGGAACATGCAATGAAAATTTATGATTATGTGCATGAGCAAGGGGGTAAGGTGAAACTTATGGCTATTGATGAGCCCCTGTCAGCATTCAAAGGTCCAATGGATATGTTTCAGAAGACATTAAAACACGAGCAGTTTATTACTAAATCCATCAATGATCTTATGGATCTGGCTATCAAAGAAAAGGATCATGCAACCCAGATCTTTTTACAATGGTTTGTTACAGAGCAAATCGAGGAAGAAGGTAATGATAACGAGATTATTGATAAACTTAAACTTGCTGGCGACAAAGGCAACGGGTTGTTTATGATTGACAAAGAACTTGAAGCCCGTGTTTATGTTCCACCTGTAGAATCAAAAGAGTAATGGAATTAATTGGAGATGATAAAAGATGATTGGAAAAATAAACGAGGATATAATGGATGCAGTTCTTGAAACATTGCCTGTTGAGTTTTCGCTACTTGACAAGGATGATCAAGTATTGGCATGGAATAAACATGAAACAAGGATATTTAAGAGACCTGCCGGGGTAGTTGGACGAAATGTTCGTAAGTGCCACCCTAAGAAAAGTCTTGACAAGGTAGAAAAGATTCTAAGTGAAATGAAAGAGGGTAAACGAGACAAAGCCACTTTCTGGATTGATCTTCCACTAGGTGAGCAAGGGGAAAAACACAAAGTAATGATTCAATATTTTGCAGTTCGCGATAAAAATGGCAATTATCTGGGATGTCTTGAAGCATCTCAAGATATTACAGATATACAAAAAATAGAAGGAGAAAAAAGATTGCTCGATTAAAATGGAGAAAAAAATATGAAAAGTTTAAAAGGAACAGAAACTGAAAAAAATCTCCTTGCATCTTTTGCAGGTGAATCGCAGGCTAGAAACCGCTATACTTTTTTTGCAAGTAAAGCGAAAAAAGAAGGGTATGAACAAATAGCAGCAATCTTTCGTGAAACTGCTGATAACGAAAAAGAACATGCAGAAGTATTTTTCAAACATTTGCAAGGTGGAGATGTTAAAATTATGGCAGAATATCCTGCAGGTGTGATAGGAACAACTGAAGAAAACTTATTGGCTGCAGCAGAAGGAGAAAAGATGGAATGGGGAACACTGTATCCTGACTTTGCCAAAACTGCAGAAAAAGAAGGATTTCCCATGGTTGCTCACAGTTTTAGAGAAATAGCTGAAGTAGAGGCATACCATGAGCGCAGATATCGTAAACTTCTAGAGAATGTTAAGAATAAACAAGTATTTAAAAAAGATAAAGTTGTAAAATGGAAATGCCGTAACTGCGGATATGTACATGAAGGTCCAGAAGCGCCTGATGTTTGTCCTGCTTGTCAACACCCACAAAGCTACTATGAGATTTGGTGTGAAAATTATTAGGGAGGCTTTAAATTGGAAGAATATGGTGTAAAAGACGCCATCAAAACAGCCATTCAAATGGAAAAAGATGGATATTCATTTTATCAAAGAGCAGCCGCACAAACTAGCAGTGAATTGGGACGAGGTATTTTCGAAAGCATTGCTGAAGATGAGTTAAGGCATCTTGAAATTTTTGAGAAGATGTTTCAAGATAAAGTTGGAAAAGATGAATGGACCAATCTTGTTGAATCTAGTAAGAAATACGCTGAACTCAAAATATTTCCAAAAGATTTAGAGGCCACTGAGGGAGCAAATCCAGATACAGATGAGATTAATGCTCTTCGTATGGCAATGGATAGTGAGAAAGAAGCAATTGATTATTACACAGATATGAAGGAAAAAACAAATGATGAAGAGGTAATAAAAATAATTGATAAGATCATTGAGCAAGAGAAAAACCATTATCTAATTCTTGAGGGGGAATTTAATCATATACAAACTACAGGATATTGGTTTGATTTAGACTATCTGGGAAATTGAGATAAGAATGCCAATCTATAGTAAAAAAGTCATGGACCATTTTATGCATCCGCGCAACGTGGGTACGATAGAAAATCCTGATGGTTATGGAAAAGTAGGAAACCCTGTATGTGGAGACGTGATGGAGATATTTCTACATATTAAAGACGATATCATAAAAGATATCAAATTCAAAACATTTGGTTGTGGGTCAGCAATTGCTACAAGTAGTATGGTTACAGGATTGGCTAAGGGAAAAAATGTTGACGAGGCAATAAAGATCACGCGCGATGATGTTGCAGATGAGCTTGATGGTTTGCCGCCACAGAAGATGCATTGTAGTAATCTTGCTGCTGATGCATTAAATGCAGCTATAGAGGATTATAAGAAAAAGGAAAAATAAGATTTGGAGGCAAAATTATGACAAAAGTTAGAGAAATTTATAAATGCAATATTTGTGGAAATATTGTAGAAGTAGTACATGCTGGTGTTGGTGAGCTTGTTTGTTGTGGTGAACCTATGGAAAAACTTGAGGAAAAAACTGAAGATTCAAGTGTAGAAAAACATGTTCCATATATTGAGAAAACATCAGATGGAATACTTGTAAAAGTTGGTCAAAACCAAGATCATCCTATGGATGAGAAACACTACATTGAATGGATACAGGTTATTGCCGATGATGTAGCTTATCGTAAGTTTTTAAAATCTGGCGATAAACCACAGGCTTTGTTTGAGATCAAAGCAGACAATTTTACTGCTCGTGAATACTGTAATGTTCATGGTCTTTGGAAATCCTAGAAATAGGAGTTCTCTATCAACTTCATTTTTTTATTTTTGATGGATTGGTCAGGTGATGAAAAAATATTGGTTGTTTAGGGAAGTCAGGCATGATATGGAGGTTGATATCTTTTGAATCTTCTTGAAGTACGTGATCTTAATTTCTCTATAAACGGAAAACAGATTCTTAACAATATTAATGTAGATATTTGGAAAGGATATGTCCATGCGATTGTTGGACCCAATGGTGCTGGTAAGTCAACACTTGCCTCAGCGATTATGGGTCTTTCTGGTTATCGTGATTTTAAAGGTGAAATTAGATTTAAAAACAAACTGATTAACAATTTAACTATTGATGAGCGTGCCCGGATGGGGATTACTTTTGGCTGGCAGGAGCCTGCTCGTTATGAAGGTCTTCTTGTAAAAGATTTTATTTCAGCTGGTGCAAAAAACAAGGACGACAAGTTTCTTTCCGGATGTTTATCACAGGTCGGTCTTAGACTCGAAGCCTATATGGAGCGTTCAGTTGATAAAACACTATCTGGTGGGGAGCGTAAGAAAATCGAGCTTGCTTCGATTCTGGCTAT
>Ga0190359_1001715_pt1 | contig 13602 bp, 11 predicted proteins | sample 48721823_MG_FD_161269 | JGI IMG/M metagenome (GOLD analysis project Ga0190359, IMG submission 161269) | Hydrothermal vent microbial mat bacterial communities from Southern Trench, Guaymas Basin, Mexico - 4872-18-2-3_MG | ecosystem: Environmental > Aquatic > Marine > Hydrothermal vents >...
GTTTGATTATGATTGTTACAGGAAGTAAAACTGTGAAAACCTGAGAAACTATTATTTTTATCTGAATAAAAATAAATTAAGATTAAAAATTTTAAGGAGAAAAGAATGAGCAATGCCAGGCACAGGGAAAATGATATGCAGGTATGGTTTTTCTTTATATTAAGCCTGTTTGCATGGGTGATCTGGTTGTCTCAGGCGGCGTTCAAAGCTGGTTTGTTGCCCTGGGAGCCATCTTTATCATCACCGCTTAATGCTTTTACAGTCTGGTCACCGGGACTGGCAGCAATGTATCTTACCTGGAGAGAAAAAGGGAGAACAGGGATCAGGTCTTTTTTCTCTTCACTGAAAGAATGGCAGATACCTGTTAGATGGTATGCAGCAGCACTTCTTTATTAAATAAATTATATAATTTTTCTTGACTTTTGAGCATAATTTATTTAAAATTACTATAACCTTCTCATAGATATTATGTGCATCATTTGTTCCTTTTCATAGGAGAAGCGTTTCCTAAAGGGGAGAGGCAGACCGGATATTAATAATTTAATACAGGCTTTGCCTTGACAGAACGAATCTTTTATTCTTATTTTACAATTTTCAGCCGTTTTGCGGAGTGGGAGAAGTGTGGGTTGAGTTGAAAGAGAGAATTGTTCCATAAAAAATGGCTGACTGAAGGGAATAAATTTTCATTATATGGGGAAATAATTGAAATTTTCCTTAATATTGCGAATGTTAAGAAATTGGTTTTTGGTAGATAATAATATATTACGCAAGTGGGATAAATAAAATATGAAATGTGTTAACCATCCAAATAATGAAGCTGTATTAATATGCAATAAATGCAATGCAGCATATTGTCGTGAATGCATCCTGCAAATAAAAGGTAAAAATTATTGTCGAGTATGTTACAATAGAAATGTGATAAAACACTATAAACAGAAAATTGATAATGCTAAAATTATTTGCGGACATTGCTCATCAAAGATTGATAAGTCTAGTAAATTTTGTATGTATTGTGGCAACAAAATTAGTAATGATGATTTTAAAAATAGCACTTTTCAAAAGATTCGAAATAATCCAACAAAACAAATGCATTTTAATCTTTCAAAGATTGAACTTTTCAAACACTCATTACTCATTGGATTGATATTTTTATTTATTTCTATTTTTATAATTAGGAAATATTCATGTTTAGTGAACTATTCAAATATTCTGTTAGTTTTTTTACCGATAATCACATTTATTACTTCTATATATTTTATTTATTTAACCATAAAATTTTACAAGCAAAAAAAACAATTACTAACTATAAGACTATCAATCCTTGCTTCAATATTCTTTTGCTTTACTATTTCAGGTATAGTAGAAATCAACAGAATTAATTCAATACATGAATCTTATCAGTATGGTTTAGTTAAAATTCAAGAAAAAGATTGGGATAGTGCAAGATATATTTTCGATAGAATCAATAAAAAAACATGCAATTATAAGAATACTATTACTTTATTAGAATTAACAACAGATATGATCAATGGAATTAAAGCAGAATTATTAATACAAGAAGCATGGAAAGATATAGGAATAAAAAATTACGAGAATGCTTTAAGTAAAATTAAGCAAGCAATAACTATAGTGGGATTCAATCAAGATATATATGATGTATTTTATAAGGCCTGTGAAGAATTTAGTTCACTTTCAGAAAGAAATTATTGGAAGAAAAACTATTCAAAGGCTAAAATTGATGCAAATAAATTGTTAAAATATTTACCATACTATCCTAAAGAATATTATAGAATTCGAGATAAATATCGAGAAAAAGCAAATAGAATAATTAAAAATTCTGATAAAAAAATAAAAGAAGCTGAAGAACTTGCTAAACAGCAAAGAATAGCCCAAAAAAATGCTATGCAGCAAAAATGGAATCAATTGCCAAATAATTTAATCAGTCATTTCAATGGTAAAATTTCAGCTATTCAACAGTTAAATTTTGCAACTTGTTGGGCGCAAATATCTTATAATTTGAGTAATTATGAAGCATTTCAGTTAGCCGAAAATATTGGTTATTATATTAAAAAGACAACTGGGGAAACTCCAAGTGTACATGTATTTAGAGGTAGAACTCATATAGCTGTTGCTCGTCCAAGCTTAGATGGTGCTTATAATGCAAAATTTGATATTAAGAATTGGTAAATCTATTAAACAAAGATTGTTTTAGAATGCCAGTTGTTCCTCAAATGTGTACAGAGTTTAGTTTATTGTAATCCGATCCTAATTAAAGAGTTAAGAGTTGTAGTCGGTGTCGGGCTGCAAAATGAAATTATTTAAGCAAAGTTGGAATATTTATAAATATCATATATAAAGCATAACGATATTTTCAGATTAGAATTAATAAGTAATCAATATATTAAATAGGATGTTTTTATATTATTTAAGGTTTTTAAAATTAAGTTAATTTTAGTATATTATAAATTGTAAGATGCCCCGAAATTTGAAAAGTATGATTTTGAATTAATTATATCTGAATTTGAATAACTTTATTGATAAATAAGAGGAGTTATAGATGTTTAAGAAAATATTGTTTATAATTATTTTCTTAATCGTAATTTTTAATCCAGCTTATTCAAGTACAAAAAAGATATTTATAATAAACGGCGTTGGATTAACAGAGATAGGGGCTAAAGATCCAACTGTTCTTTCTGTTACTTTAGATGATAAAAAGATGTTTACTGTAACATTGGGATTTCATAAAGAAGCAAAAGTGATGTTCAGAGATGATATAGAAAGAACAAATCTCATTTCTTTTTTAAACAAAGGAAGAAATTGGATTGAAAGGCAAAAAATTTTAAAGTTGGATGAAGGAAAGGAAATAGGAGATGTAAATGGCATAAATGGAGCAATACGATTAGTTTTTTTAGCTGACAAAAGTGGGGAATCTTCTGTATTTTTTATGATTAAAGATAATTCTCATTCCCCGGCTATCGTTAAATCTATTTTTTTAGACTATGATCAATGTAGTAATTTTGCAGATGCTTTATCAAGTAACAACATACAAAATATATTGAATGAACTTAAATTCCGACCTAGTAAAAGCTGTTTAAAAGATAAATCAAATATAAAAGTTATTGTGGCGAGAGGAAAGATCGCCGCAATCAATATTGGTTCTAATAGTGATATTTTACCAGGGGAGAAATATATATTAAATCGAAAAACAGAGAATGGAATTATCAATGTGGGTATAGTAAGAATTGAAAAGGTATTATCTGATAAATCTGGAATTAGGTTAATAGAAGATAGGGGGTCTTTTTTTATACAAAAAAATGATTTTTTGGGAGATAGAATAACTCATAGTAGATCGAAAAATTTGCATAAGGGAAGTTCCATAGAAAGTCAGCAACTAAATGATAGAATTCCATTAACTATTGGTATTTCTTACAATCAGATAATGGAAGATCTTGATCAATACATATCACAGTCAAAGTCATCTGATGTTCGTGGACAACCGAGATACATGGGAACGACATCGGATAGTTTGGTGATACTGGAAATCATCGGAGTTAAAAAGGATATTTCACAAGCTACACTTATGATCGGCATTCCGAATGACGCGCCAAAAATATTAGTTAGAAACACTGCAATACTAATGAGATTTATGAAAAACATAGCTCCTGAATGGAGGTTAGCTTCAGACTGGGCTACAGGTGCATTGAAATGTATTATAGCAACAGGTGAAACTGAAGAAATTATAAGAGGAAGTAAATCAATAAAAATATCCCTAATAAAATTTCTTGGTATTGTTAGCGTAACAGTTAAGCATAAGAATGCAATTTAAACATAATAGAATTTACTCGACGGTTAACCAGAACATTAATGCGAACTTACAATAAAAAAACATACAGAAAGTTATGTTTAAGCATAAGCAGCATTTTTATCATTTGCATAAATTGTACAGGCGGTTTGTTACAGAGACATGAATATTTTCTTATTCGGTTATAGTTGTTGGAAATTATTGCAGGCATAATTAATCCGATCCTTTAAATTACTGAGACTTTTGTGTAAATGCTGCAGAATTCATTAATGAATAAAATAACCAATTTTAATTTTACTTTGAGACGGAAGACATTAATAAGTTGTTTGATTCATTGAAAGGGAATAACGTTAAATTGATTCATCCGGTAATAAAGGAAACCTGAGGACAGATAATAGTAAATTTTTTAATCGCTGCATGCATCTTATTAAAATCAGTAAAACCTTAGAAACGTATATAATGTGAACTTTTTAAACATCCTTATTTTTTCTCTTGCTGAAATAAAAAACATCTTCATGCTTTGTATATCCGAGAGAGCTGAAAAGCTTCATTGATGTTTCATTCCAACCCTCAATAAGGCATGTGATTATTTCCATACCGAGCTTTTCAAGATGTTTTTCGGCATGACGTACAAGAGCACTTGCAATTCCCATTCTTCTGAATTCAGGAAGAACAGCAAGCCTGTTTATCCAGCCTTTTCTACCGTCATGTGTGGCAAGAATACAACCTGCAGGTGTATTGTTAAGGTAGACAATAAAAAATGTACCCACTCCGCGTTGCATCTCCTCTTCTATTTTTTCTTTACTGTCCCTGCCTTTTGGTTTGTAGCGAAGCCCTGCTTTGTCCCAGATATTTATAATAATATCATAATCATCAATATCACATTCTTTAAACGAAAATTCAGACACATTTGCTTTTTTGTTTTTCATTTTTAAACCCAATATTAATAATTTGATGAATTTTTATCTTGGTTTATGCCATTCAGGAAATTTGGCCTGGTTTTTAGGACGCCTTCCGTAAAGGAAATCATCAGCCATTAAAGCAAATCTCCTGAAAAGTTTATTTCTTTTTATTCCCCAGCGAACAATGTTATGAAGAAATGAATCCGGATGTGAAAACGGGCACACATTAACGCAAACAGAACAGTCAGAGCCCTGCATTCTCCAGAATTTATAACAGGTAGTCTGATTTGAAATCCATTTTTCAGTACCGCGGTAAACTTTTTTATCACCTTTATCAATTGAACCGGACGGGCAGTTTGTTGCGCATTTTTTACAAAATGTGCAAAAATCCTGTACACCGAAAGATATTGGCTTATCGTAAACAAGAGGGATATCAGTTGTAATTACTGCCAGTCTGACTCTGGGGCCGAATTTCGGTGTGATTAAAAGTCCTAACCTGCCAAGCTCTCCGATTCCTGCGTCAACTGCAATTGGTACGCACATGACTCTGTAGTTACCATCAATATGTGCTCTTGCCTTGTAACCGATTAACTGAATATATCTTGCAATAATTGCTGCAATCTTGCCTGCTTCAAAGTATTTTAATGCTGTTTCTGTTGTAACAATGTGATGCGGAGCAAATCTTACCATGTCAAAATCCATTTCCACAGCAACTACAATTGCTGAGGGATGGTCAATTTTAATTTCTTCTCCCCAGGTACCAGGAGATCTTCCAATATGACTGTAAACATAAGCTTGATTAAGTTTTGTCATGCCTACAAGTTTTGCTCCAAGGTATCGGGCAAACCCTTTAATAATCATTGTGAATTCTTCAGGGCTGGCTTCAACTTTATTTATGTTTTCAGGCTCAGGCCAGAAGTCAACATCTTTGTTAAAAGTATCAATAATGTCAAATTCGGCCTGTTGAAAAGGTGAGGTGAATTTATTGTAAGACATTGAACCAGGTTCATTGAGACCGGGAAGTTTTCTGATTTCATCATCTGGCTTTCGGTTTTCAGGACGCATTTCATAATAGGTTTTAAATTCTTCAGTACCAGGCTTAATTCTGTAAAATCTGTGAAAAAGAGCATCTCTTTCGTCAACTTTATCCTGCTTTCCGACAATCCTTATTTTTTGATCGGTTCTTATGGGAAGGATGAAAAAAATCATGGTTCCGAAAAACATAACAGCAAGTATTGCAGTCAGGATGTACGCTCTAAATGGAAATTGTATCAGGATGAGAGCTGCATAAATTGCAGTAAATGGAAGCAGCATAAGAATTCTGAATACTGGTCTGTACCGTGTTTCCAGAATTGACGTGATAATAAATGCAATAAAGAATACTAAGATAGAAATCAAGGCTGCAAAGGAAAATAGGGTTATTATTGGGTTCATATCGGTTCCGTATTTTGTTTAAAGGATTACATTAGCATGAAGATAATTATTCTGAAGATAAATTTCAAGTATAAATATAATAACTGTTTTTTCTTGACAAAGTTTTTAATTAATTGTAACTTAAAATTCAAAATCTGAAGGATATACTTATGAAAAAGATATTTTTAGCCGCATTGATTCTGATTTTTATTTCGTGTGCATATTATAATGTTTTCTACAATGCAAAATACTATTTTAACAAAGGGTATAAAGCAACTCAAAATAATAATTCCGATAAAATTACCACAGAGGAGAGAAATAACTACCAAAAGGCAATTGATAAATCGGAAAAACTGATAAGACTTTACCCTAAAAGCAAATATGTTGACGATGCTCTGATTTTACTTGGAAAATCTTATTATTACCTCGGAGATATGTACCGGGCAAAAAATAATTTCAACCTTTTAAAGGAAAATTTTCCTGAAAGCAAGTTTTTAAATGAAGTTATTATCTGGCTTGCGAGAATTGCGATTTATGAAAAAAAATATGATATTGCAGAGACATCCCTGAAAAATTTAAAGTACGGGAAGCTGACAAAAGAATTAATGGCTGATGTGCACAGCTCTCTCGGAAAGCTCTACTTAAACACAAAAAGATTTAATGACGCAGTAAAAGAGTACACTGGAGCCTTGAAATACGCGGAAAAGGACAAAAAATCAGGTTATTATTTTACTATTGCTGCCTGTTATGATTCTTTACAGCAGTATAAAGAGGCAAAAAAGTATTGTGAAAAATCTCTTAAGACAGCAAATTCGAGGCAGGAAAGATTTAATGCACGTTTTGCAATAGGAGAACTTGAAAAGAAACTTGGTAATTATGATTCTGCGATTAAAATTTTTGAAAGACTCCTTCTTGATGAATCAAACAAATTACGCGCAGGCAGAATAAATATAAAAATTGCAGAATGTCTTGAATTAAAAGATGATGTTGACGGTGCAATTATAACTCTGGAAGATATAACACAGGAATTCAAACGAAAAAAAGAATCTGCAGAAGCCTATTATAAATTGGGGAAAATTTTCGAAAAGGAAAAAAGAGATTATGAAAAGGCAGTGTTTAATTATGGAAAAGTAAAAAAGGAGTATTCATCTTCTCCCTTTGCAGATTCAGCTGAAGTCAGAAAACGGGACATACTTCGAATGCAGGCTCTTAAACAGGTAATACGAATGGCAGTAACAGGAGAAAGCGGAGAAGGAGTTTCTGTTGCTTCTGACAATCCAGCGGAAGAAGATTCATTGTTAACAGTTTCAATAGACTCTGTTAATACCAGTGATAAGGGGAAAAACAGTGATCTTATTTCCGGAGAACAAACCAACATGCAAAACAGAACCAATACGGAAAACGAAAGAAGTGTTGACCGTGCACAAAGAAACCCGCTTGAACAAAGTGGAATATCTACTGATAAGAAAAAGAAAAAAGGGCCTGTTGAAAATCCGGAACTTTCCAATTTCAAAAAAGAAGAATTAGATAAAAATCTTTATTTGCTTGGTGAAATATATTTCACACGTTTTGCTCTTATGGATTCTGCAATAAACAGATTTAAAAACCTGATTGAGAACTTTCCGGACAGCGATTATTCCCCAAAAGCACTTTACGTGTTAAGTTATATATTGTCAGAAGTTTACAAAGATACTGCCAATGCAGATACATGCTACAGAAGAATTATTAATAAATATCCGAAATCAGATTACGCAAATTATGCCAGGGAAAAGCTTGGAATAGCTCCTGTGGCTACAAGAATTGATTCTGCGGAAGCTGTATTTTTAGAAGCGGAGAAATATCTTTTTGATAAGAATGATCCTGAAACTGCATATAATCTGTATAAAAAGATTTTTAAAAAATTTCCTGATACTGATTTTGCGGCAAAATCTTTGTTTATAAGGGGATGGATATGTGAGACTGTATGGGATTCTCTTGATTTAGCTGCTGCTGTTTACGATACCCTTACAATTAATTATCCTGAGACAGAATATGCCACAAGCGTTAAGGTTAAACTTGCTGAATACAGGAGGGGAAAAGAGCAGGAAGCAAAGCCGAAAGATCAGCCCGTTAAAGCACCAGAAGACAGCGTGAATACTGAAATTAAAAATAAAGGTGATTCATTTAAGAATCAGTCTGAAAAACCAGAAAATTATAAACAGAAAACTACAAAAGAAAAAACAGAGATAAAACAACCTGTAAAGAAAAAAAATATTGACATTAAAGCAAGATTAAATTCAGAGAAAAATGAGGCAAGAACTTCCAAAGTTGTTAATGATTTGCAAAATAAAGATGCGGAAATTAAAGGTGGTATTTCGGCTCTGAAAAATAATATCTCTATACCTGAAATGCTTATGAACTCAGTTCCGCGTGTTATTGTTGTACAGATTTATATTAATGAAAAGGGGAAGGCCGAAAAGGTAGAGCTTGCAAGCAAACAGGAGAATGAAACTTTACTTGCTGTTATCAGGGCAGCTGTCAGAAAAACTGAATTTAAACCTAGTTTAATTGCAGGTAAACCTATTGCTTCCTGGCTTACTGTCAGAATACCTTTAAAATTAACTGAATCAGAATAGAGAGGTAAGTTTGAATATTTGTTCATGTATAGTAAATTCCAATTTAAAAATTTCTGAAAATGTATATCTTATAAAATTTAATGCACCTGAAATTGCAGATAAGGCTTTGAGTGGACAGTTTGTTCATGTAAGAATTTCAGAGTCCATTGATCCTCTTTTAAGGAGACCTTTCTCTATATTCTCCATTAATAAAAAAAGCGGGGAAGTGGGAATATTGTACAGAGTTGTAGGAAGAGGTACAAATCTTCTTTCAAAAATTACAAAGGGGCAAGTTTTAAATGTGCTGGGCCCTCTTGGTAACAGTTTCCCTGTTGAAGCTGATTATTCAACTGCTGTTATTGTGGCAGGAGGAATGGGTGTTGCTCCGATGTTTTTACTTGCGGATCAAATTTTAAAAGCCGGGAAAAATATAAGATTTTTATGGGGAGCCAGAACAAAACATGAAATCTGGAAAGACTTATTAACCTATTATCCGCAAATAAAATTTGAAATAGCAACTAACGACGGTTCTGCAGGTTTTAAAGGAGTTGTTACAGATTTAGTTTCAAACTTAATTATTAACTTGCAGCCGGATCAAAAAATACGAGGTTTTGTATGTGGTCCCCAACCGCTTCTCGAGAAATTACAGTCCTTAATTAAGGGAACCGGTATGGAATTTTTCGTGTCAATGGAAGAAAAAATGGCATGTGGTATTGGAGTATGTCAGGGATGTGCAGTAAAAACAGAATCACAATATAAGATGGTTTGCTCTGACGGTCCTGTATTTAACTTAGAAGGAATAGAATTTAATGGTTGATTTGAGCGTAAGAATCGGGAATCTTGTTCTGAAGAATCCTGTGATAACTGCTTCCGGTACTTTTGGATACGGAACTGAATATTCAGAGTTGATTGATGTTTCAAAACTCGGCGGAATTGTTACAAAAACAATTACTCCGGAGCCAAGATCTGGTAATCCTATGCCTCGTATTGTTGAAACTTATGCTGGCATGCTGAATTCAATAGGCCTTGCAAACGTCGGAGTTGAGAGATTTTTATCTGAAAAATTGCCCCTGTTAAAAGATATTGATACTGCAGTTATTATAAATATTGCAGGTAATACGGTGGATGAGTATGAATATGTTGCAAAAAAGATAGAATCTCATGAAAGAGTTGATGCTATAGAGATTAATGTATCCTGCCCTAATGTTGACAGAGGAGGGCTTGCTCTTGGGGTTACTCCGGAAGGTGTTGAAGAAGTGACAGACAGAATAAGAAAAGTGACTAAAAAGACAATTATAGTAAAATTAACTCCCAATGTAACGGATATTACTGTAATTGCGAAAGCAGCGGAAAATGCAGGTGCTGATGCTGTGTCATTAATCAATACTCTTCAGGGTATGGCTATTGACATTGATTCGGGAAAACCTGTTATTGCAAGAGGCACAGGAGGTTTGTCAGGCCCTGCAATTAAGCCTGTAGCATTGGCAAAGGTCTTTCAAACTGCCCAATCAGTAAACATACCGGTTATCGGACTTGGAGGAATAATGAACTGGCATGATGCTGTGGAGTTTATTATGGCAGGAGCGTTTGCAGTGCAGATAGGAACATTGAATTTTGTAGATCCTCAAAAGACTATAAGCGTTATAACCGGTATTAAAAATTATTGTGAAAAAAGAGGTATAACCAGAATCAGTGCAATCTGCGGTATAGCCAACGTAAAAAAATGAATGACAATGAATATAAAATTATAACCCCCATACTGAAACGAAGAAGCACAAGGGTTTTTGAACCAAGGCCAGTAGAGAGGGAAAAAATATTAAGTTGCATTGAAGCTGCACGTGTTGCACCATCAGCTGAAAACATACAACCATGGCGTTTCCTGATATTTGACGATCAGGATAAAAAGAATGAGTTTTTAAAAGAAGTTACTAAAGGTATATACAGACATACAAAATGGGCTTTTTCTGCTCCTGTTATTATTGTTTTAATTGCAGAAACAAGCATTATTGCCCACAAAATCGGGGGAACTATTCAGAAGATTCCGTTTCACGTACTTGATATTGGGATTTCAGGAGAACATTTAGTGCTTCAGGCAACTGAACTTGGGTTAGGTTCATGCTGGATAGGATGGTTTAACAGAAAAAAAAGTGAAAAAATTTTAAAACTTTCCCGGAATTTTCACGTATACTCACTATTAGCTCTAGGTTACCCTAAAGAAGATAAAAGATATGCACCGAGAAAACTTTTACCAATGGAGAAAATAGTTACGTTTAATTCTCCAAACCAAATTCTAACCAACAGGAGGTAGAAAAATGAAAAAAGTGTTAACTGTTGTATTTGCGATTTTTGCGCTATGGTCTTTTGCAATTGCACAGGATAAAACACCTGCGGATACGGCAAAAGTCAAAGGTCCTTACCAATTTACTCTTGATTATGAAATACCTCATACTCCAGTAAAAAGCCAGGCAAGAACAGGTACATGTTGGTGTTTTTCAACAGTGTCTTTTTTAGAATCGGAAATGCTGAGAACAGGAAAAAAGGAAACCGATCTTTCGGAAATGTTTATTGTAAGAAAAACATATCCTTTAAAAGCTGAATACTATATCAGACTGCACGGGAATTCAACTTTTGGAGAAGGAGCTTACAGCCACGATGTTATCAACCAGATGAGAAGATACGGTATGGTTCCGGAATCTGTTTATAATGGTATGAATATAGGAGAGAAAAAGCATAACCATTCTGAGATGTCAAGAGTTTTAACAGCAATGCTTGATGCAATTAAAAAAGGGCGAAAACTCACACCAAGATGGAAACAGGCTTTTAAAGATGTTCTTGATGATTATCTTGGTAAAGCTCCTGAAAAATTTAAATACGAAGGAAAGGAATACACTCCAAAGACCTTTTTAAAAGATTATATGCAGTTGAACCCTGATGATTATGTTGAAGTTACATCTTTTACACACCATCCTTTCTATTCAAAGTTTGATCTTGAAGTACCGGATAACTGGTGTCACGAGAAGGTGTATAATGTACCGATTAATGATCTGGAAAAAATTGTTGATGCTTCACTTAAAAACGGATATTCTCTTGTATGGGGCGGCGATGTAAGCGACAGATTTTTCAAGGCAAGTAAGGAAGGATATGCAATTGTTCCTGCAAAAGACTGGGAAGATATGACAAAGAAAGAAAGAGAAAAGAAAATTACAGAACCTGTAAAAGAAAAGATTATTACTCAGGAAATGAGGCAGAAAGCATTTGATAATTACTCAACAACAGACGATCATGCAATGCACATGGTAGGACTTGCACACGACCAGACCGGAGCAAAGTTTTACTATATAAAAAATTCATGGGGAAAAGACATGAAATACGGCGGATATTTTTACATGTCCAAACCGTACATGCTTCTAAGATGTGTTGCAATAATGGTGAATAAAAATGCTATTCCCGAGGATATTAAAAATAAGTTAAATATTAGATAATCAGAGGATTGCCATGAGAAGAAAAACATTATTAACAGTTGTTTTTTCTTTTTTGATTCTTCTGTTTTTAAGTACAGAGTCATTTTCTCAGGACAAAAAAGAGTCTAAAAAGAATAAAGAAAAGAAAGAAGCATATCAATTTACAGTTGATATTGAGCTGCCTCATACACCTGTTAAAAATCAATACAGAACAGGAACATGCTGGTGTTTTTCCACAACATCGTTTGTTGAGTCCGAAGTGTTAAGAATAGGTAAGGGTGAGTTTGATCTTTCTGAAATGTTTACAGTAAGACATACATATCCCAAAAAAGCGGAACTATTTGTTCGAAGGCACGGAGATGCTACATTTGGACAAGGCGGCCAGAGCCATGATGTGTTTAATTCGATAAAATGTTTCGGTATGGTTCCTGAGTCTGTTTATTCAGGATTAAATATCGGAGAAAAACTTCATAATCACAGTGAGATGTTTTCAGTGCTGAATTCAATGGTTAATGCAGTTGTAAAGAGACGCGGCGGAAAGCTTACACCGAGATGGGAGGAAGCTTTTGATGCGGTATTGGATTCTTATCTTGGTAAAGTGCCTGAATCATTTACATACAAGGGCCAGAGTTACACACCAAAGACATTTGCCGAGAAAGTGCTGAAGTTTAATCCTGATGATTATGTTGAAATTACTTCTTATTCACAATTCCCCTTTTATTCTCAGTGTATGCTTTTAATACCGGATAACTGGGATTTTAATGATAAGTACTATAATGTCAAAATTGACGAATTGGAACATATTGTTGATAGTGCGCTTAAAAAAGGTTACACTGTTGTATGGGACGGCGATGTAAGTGACAGAAATTTTAATACTAGAACAAAGGGTTATGCAATTGTTCCCAAAAAAGATTGGGAAGACATGACTAAAGAAGAGAGAAACAAGAAAATAACAGAACCGGTTGAAGAAAAAAATATTACTCAGGAAATGCGGGATAAAGCTTACGATAATTATGCATCAACTGATGACCATTTGATGCATATTGTGGGTATTGCTCATGATCAAAAAGGTAATAAATACTACTATATTAAAAATTCAGGTGGATCTGATCGTAAATTTAACGGTTATATGTACATGTCAAAAGCTTATTTCCGTTTGAGAACTATTGCTATTGCTCTTCATAAGGACGCTGTACCAAGAAAAATTGCAAAGAAATTGAATTTTTAAAATTATCTGAAGATTAATTTTAAGGCCGGTTATATACCGGCCTTTTTGTTTGCCCTTCAAAGCAGGCAAACCCGTCTCGCTGGAAGAAGTGAAACTCGCCCTGACCAAGGGGAAGAGAATCTGAATTGCAAGGGCGTAACTGGTAACGGTTGGGTCTGAAGGAAGCAATAGGAAGTTAAGAGTACATAATGTAATGTGAACC
>Ga0190359_1001717_pt1 | contig 13599 bp, 10 predicted proteins | sample 48721823_MG_FD_161269 | JGI IMG/M metagenome (GOLD analysis project Ga0190359, IMG submission 161269) | Hydrothermal vent microbial mat bacterial communities from Southern Trench, Guaymas Basin, Mexico - 4872-18-2-3_MG | ecosystem: Environmental > Aquatic > Marine > Hydrothermal vents >...
CATGATTATATGGTAAGTATGGGTTTTTACAACAATTTAAAATCAGTTCTTTTTTGTGTCATGGTCAAAGGGAAAGGTCAAAGAGTAATTTCATACGGAGAACTAAACCAGGATTGACTGAAAAGTATATTTATTTGGTTGCGGCGAACAATAAATTAATACAATGATCGGCCTTATAAAAAGAAGAAATGTTTTAAAAAGGTGTTAGGATTTCGCTTTTCTGAAAACCTGTTTAGTCACTCATGTTTTCAATCTCAATACCACGTTGGCTTATCTTGTTTGCGTTTTCCAGCACCTTTTTGGCACCGGTCTTATCAATCACATAAATCATGGTACCACCTCTTTTAGAAAATATTTGCCCGTAAGATATGGGCACTAAAGGTGTGGGATCATTTAAAAGGGATTCTGCTACAGGATCTACCTTACGCGCTCCGTTGGCCAAAAGAAGCACTGTTTTTGCATCATAAACGAGCTCAACCCCCATGGAGATGGCATACCAGGGACTTTGCTCTTTACTTAAAAAGTGTCCGTCTTGCACGGCATTTGCCACGGTATTTTCATCAAGTTTCACTAAAAGCATCTTGTTCCCCTCAAAAGGGATGCCTGACTCATGAAAGGCGACATGGCCGCGCCCCCCAACCCCTATGACCTGGAGGTCAATGCCTCCTTTTCTGACAATTTTTTTCCAGTATGCATCTAATATCTCTTCTCGAATCCAGGCAAGATATTCAGATTGAGCATTGGCCTTGATTACAATAGCCTTTCCTTTATCAGTGCCCTGCTCTTCCCAATCATCAGGGTTGGCATTGAGTTCTTTAAGAAGCCTTTCCTGAGCAATGAGCGTGCCCCAGGGCACATTCGTTTCCTTGAATTTTGTTTCAAGGCGCCCGAAAAGCTCCTGCACCATAAAAAAGCTATAACTTTCAGGATGCATGGCACGCTGCTGGGCGTTTTCTCCAGGGAGACCTACATATTCATCGAGGTTAAAGCTTTCAATTTTCGAGCAGTCAATCGCCCCTGCATTTGCTGCCGTAGCAAAATGTTTATAAAGGCCAGTAGGAGTATTTCCGGTAGCGAGACCAAGGACATAGGTATCTTTATTGTATAATGTGTTTTTTATATCTTTTATTACTATTTGAGCAGCAAACTCACTCATATGATCAAAATCTCTGGTTATAATTACCTTAAAGGACATAGCAGCATCTCCTGTCTAAATTTATTTAACAAAGTTTTTTGCGGATTACATCAACAATTTGCCTACAGTATTTTTCAGTTTCCTCATCACTTGGACCCTCAACCATCACACGACACATATTCTGAGTGCCTGAGTAGCGAACAAGGACCCTTCCTTTATCACCCAGCCTTCCTTCAACCCCTTTAATAACGCGTTGCACCTCAGGAATGCTGGAGAGCTCTGGTTTGCTCTTTACGTCAACATTAATGAGTTTTTGGGGAAACACCTTCATCACCTGAGCGAGTTCAGATAAGGGTCTTTGAGATTTTTTCATAGCAGCCAGTACCTGCAAGGCGGTAATGATACCATCACCTGTGGTGTGATGGTTTAAAAAAATTATATGACCTGATTCTTCACCGCCAATAACGCTTCCCTTTGCTTGCATCTCTTCCAATACATATCTGTCGCCAACCTTGGTCGCTTCCTGTTCGATACCGAGTTTTTTTAATGAAATGCCAAGGCCGATATTACTCATGACTGTACATACAACCAGATTATTATTCAGTGTACCTTCCTTTTTCATCTCCTTAGCACAAATGGCCATGATTTGATCCCCAGTGAGCACAACTCCATTCTCATCGACTGCAATACAGCGATCGCCATCTCCGTCAAAGGCAAAGCCGACATCTGCCTTATTTTTAATTACTTCTTCCGCAAGAGTTTCAGGGTGTTGAGATCCACAATTGGCATTGATATTTTCCCCATTGGGCTCATCAAAAAGAGAGATGACATCCGCTCCTAACTCGAAAAAAGTATCAGGCGCTACCCTATAGGTAGCTCCATAGGCACAGTCCAGGACAATCTTTGTTCCTTCCAGCGTAAGCTCCTTGGGAAAGGTATTTTTTAAAAACACGATGTATCGGCCTCTTGCATCATCTATCCGAGATGCCTTGCCCAATTCATTAGCCGAGGGATGCAGGGTATGCATTTTATTAGAGAATATCAATTTTTCTATCTCAAGCTCCTTTTCATCGGGAAGTTTGAGACCTTCGTGAGAGAATATTTTAATGCCATTGTCCTGAAATGGATTGTGAGAGGCAGATATAACAATACCAGCATCGGCTCTCATGCTATTGGTTGTAAAGGCAATGCCCGGTGTGGGTAAGGGCCCTACCAAAAGGGCATTTACCCCCATAGAACAAATCCCCGATACCAGCGCATTTTCAAGCATGTATCCGGAGATACGGGTATCTTTCCCTATAATGATCCTCGGAGTATGACCTTTTCGTTTGAACAGGTGAGCGGTGGCCCTACCAATATTCAAGGCCATCTCTGCAGTCATCGGATATTCATTGGCCACACCTCTTACACCATCAGTGCCGAATAGTTCTCCCATTGTTTCCCTCCTTTAAAATAATGTTTTTGTGAGGATGGTATTCCATTAGTTTAACATGGGTTTATATGCCAAAGTAGACGTTTATCTGCCTGACTGGTAAAGGTGGATTTATATATAAGCTTCATTTTATTGTCAAGTATCTGAACGATTAATTTATGGCCTGTGCCATTAAGCATTGTTTTGCAGTCGTGACTGAAAATAATACCGGTATATCACGACACATATAGGTTTAATTGATATGTTAGTGGAGTGTATTATTACTCTTTGTTCTGTGATATTATCTCCTGTATCAACAATGCCAGCTTTTCTGGGTCATGCCGTACAATACTGCCAGCAATATCGAGCATATTGGATGCATAAATTGACCGCTTCCACCGCCAATTGTTACAAGTGTTTGCTTCTCATTTTTCATGTTTAAATCCTGCTTTGTTTCTTAAAAATTTATCCAAATTTTATAAGCCCATTATTTTTCTCATACCTGAATCTGTTCAGAATCGCAATCTTTTTGAAAAATGCTTTCTTCGTAAAATAGTAATTCTTTCTTTAGGAGGGATTCTTTGGCTTGCTTTTCCCTTGACTTTTCTTAACAGTTCTCTAAAACTCTGATTGGTGACTACAGTTACCCTATGAGAAAATTCGATAAAAGATAGCCCATTAAAACCTTTTATATAAGACAAAACTAGGGACATGTTAAAATACACATACCTTCCCAAGACGGCTTGGCGGCTGTTTTTCCAGATAGAGTCATGAATATTCTTTATGGAGCATATACTCTCCTAAATAGTAGCCTGTTTTTTTCGTGTCTTCCACCGTTTTGGGTGTATACACGCCTGAGCGGACGATATAGCGAAAACCTGAAGGAGCGCTTAGGATATATACCCTCAAACCTTCTGCACACCGTTTCAGTGTCACCCCGTGTCTGGATTCATGCCGCTTCCCTCGGGGAGATTAAGGTGGCGGATTCTATCGTTAAGGCCCTCAGGAGGATCCTGCCAGCATTTTCTGTAATAGTTTCAACAGTAACAGAGCACGGCCGTGAACTTGCAATAGAGACCTTTGGAGACGAAATTCCTGTTGTGTATGCGCCAGTAGATTTTATAGGCTCAGTACGCAAAGCACTTTCCAGTGTGCATCCTGATGTTTTAGTATTTATGGAGACTGAAATATGGCCTGCGTGGATAACTGAAGCGCATCGGATGGGGATCAAAACTGCCCTGATTAATGGCCGAATCTCTATAAGATCGATCAGGGGGTATCTTAAGTTCCGATCCTTTTTCCGTAAGGTCTTAAGCAATGTGGATGCCTTTAGTATGATTTCAGAAGAAGACAGTACTCGTATCAGGTCAATGGGAGCTGATCCAGGCAAAATCGAAATAAATGGCAACGCCAAATATGATCTCCTTCCAAGTCTTGCAGACCCTGCTATGGCGGCACAAATGCAGAAAATCTTGAATCTTGAACCCACATCCCCCGTCTTTATCGCGGGAAGCACACGTGGAGGCGAGGAGTCCATGGTGCTCGATTCATATGAAATGATTGTGAAAAAATATCCTGAAACCGTTCTAATCATAGCACCCAGACATATAGAGCGAACAGCCGAGGTTAGATCTCTGCTTGAAAGACGGGGCTTTCGGTATCAGCTCTGGAGCGAAATTGATGGTAATGCAGTAAAACGTCTAGAGCCGGTCGTTATCATTAACACCTTTGGAGAACTCTTTAAGCTTTACAGCATTGGTACTGTAGTGTTTTGTGGAGCGAGCCTTGTTCCATTGGGCGGACAGAATCCCTTGGAGGCAGCAGTGTGGGGTAAGGTTGTCTTTTACGGCCCCTCCATGGAAGACTTCCTGGATGCAAAGGCTATGTTAGAGGAGGTTGGAGCTGGTATATCTGTTTCAAGCCCTGAGATGTTGGCCGAAAAGGCGATATGGTTTCTCAGACATCCTGAGACCTTGAAGTCTTATGGTGACCGGGCAAGGGAAGTCATTATACGGAGCCAAAACGCCGCTGATAAACATGCCCAGGTGATAGTGGATTTGATTTGAGATCCGGGCCCACGATAATCTGTAAATATATAGCAAAGGTGATAGCTGCATGTCGATTGATCGAAAAGTAATTGAAAATATGTTTAATGGTCTTCCTTCAAAAGCTCAAGTGAGATTGAAGCGTGCTGTCAAGTTGATCGTTAATGCCAAGGAAAAAGGAGGCAAGGTGGCGGCGGTTGTTGGCAGCGGCCCGAATTTGCATGAGGGTGTAACCACACTTTTAGCGGAACTTATACACAAGGGAATAATTGATGGTGTTTCAACGAGTTCTGCAGTGATTAATCATGAGATGGCAGGCACATTAGAAAAGGTAAGGCGATTTGATGGAGTAACATTTGGGTTTGAACGAGAAAAGCTTCCATCGGATGGCTTTTTTGAGGTGAGCATCCTTTCTAAAGAAAGACTGGAGGAAATCCAACGCGAAATTCCTATCGACATCGGTCTTTATGAGAAGATGCTCCACGCCAAAGGAGATATTATTATCAAGGTCGCTGGAAATATGGCTTATCCCACAGGCCTGCGTACCGAAAGGCTGGCCCGTGATGTACTTGCCATGGCAAAGCGCTGTGGTGTTCCTTTTGAGCAGATGGCTGGTTATGGCGCTGACCGGCTCACCATGATTGGCGCTGGAGCTGAGCACAATATACCGGTGCTGGTAACTGTACCCCAGTTGATAGGGGGTGGAGAGGTAGGGCTTGCTGTTGGGGATTCTTTATCTCTTTCAGAGCGCTGTTATCGCATTGCAAATCTCCTTGACAGGGCAGATGTAATTATTGAGTCTGCGCTCGCCCTGTCTCAGGAGGTCCATGATGGTCCCTTTGAACGATTTACTGGTCATGGCATATGGGCTGACTGGGAAGGGGGATGGACGTATTCTCTTGCTGATAAGAAGATTGTGCGAATCGATCTTGATACTAATCTGGAGAGGGCATGGATGCAGGAACGTAAATCTAAAATGGTCACCGATGCTGTGCACAAAGGTCTTCCCAAGACAAAACTTATGCGTATTCCTTTTCGCATGGAAATGTCAGGATTTGCAAGAATTCCAGGAAGCCTTCCCATTGTAGGAGACATTGGCGAGATATGGCCTCTACTGGCAACTATGGTTGCAGATGCACTAGGTGTAACACTTGACTTTATGAGTTATAAACAGTCATTGCCTGCGGGAGAAAAAGTTCGTGAATGGATTGTAAAGCATGTGCAGCCTGTAAACAGGGAGAGGATGTATGCGGCGGCCAGAAAACTCACCCCTGCTAACCCTCAATAAAGGCATATCTTTAATCGTAAGCCTTCACCGTTTACCGATAAGCCAACAGTGGCAGTGAACCGCTTAAATAGACATACCCATCAACAGGCCAAACAATGGGTTGCTCCAGAGGAATATTTCCCATTTCGCACAACGGTGAACCGTGAGCAGTTATCTTTAATCTAAAGGGCCACATTCTCCTTGTCCTCTTCTGCTTTCCACAAGCAGAAATTTTTAAGGATGGTCAGGCCTGGAGATCCACTCTTTTCTGGATGAAACTGCACTGCAAAAAGGTTTCTTTTACTTATCACGCTGGCAAAGGTAATTCCATAATTAGTTGTGCCAATGATTGTCTCTGTGTCTCTGGGGGCTGGAAAATAGCTGTGAACAAAATAAAACTCACTTTCTGGGCCAACACCTTTAAAGAGTGGGTGGAGCCTCTTAATTTTTATTTGATTCCAGCCCATATGGGGGACCTTGAGTTTTTTCCCATCATCTGAGAGGAGCGGCGCAGGAAAACGTTTTCCCGTGCCAGAAATCAATCCAAGACAGGTTGTGTTATTTTCCTCGCTCTCTTCCAGAATTATCTGAGTTCCCAGACAGATCCCCAAAAAAGGTTTACCAGATTTAAAGATAGTATACAGTGTTCGATCAAGCCCCGTTCTTTTTAAATCCTGCATGGCCTGACCTGCAGAGCCAACACCCGGGAAGATAACCCTATCAGCATCTAATATCTCCTTTATGTCATGAGTAATCTGGCATTCAAATCCGAGATAGCGTATGGCCCGGGCAACACTTGTAAGATTTCCGGCCTTATAATCGATAATGGCAATCATAGGCCTTACTCCCATTCTATTGTGCTCGGTGGTTTTGAGCTGATATCATAGGTTACCCTGTTAACACCCCTGACCTCATTGATAATCCGGTTTGAGATCCTGCCCAGCAGCGCATGGGGAAGCCTTGCCCAGTCCGCAGTCATAGCATCAAGGCTCGTTACAGCCCTTATGACAACACAATGTTCAAAAGTCCGTTTATCACCCATAATGCCAACGCTTTTTATAGGCAAAAGTATGGCAAAAGATTGCCACAGTTTTTTGTAATTATTGCTTTTTCTAATTTCTGTTATCAAAATATCATCTGCCTGACGCACAATAGACAGACGTCTCGGCGTTACTTCGCCAATAATTCGTACTGCGAGCCCAGGACCTGGGAAGGGATGGCGAAGTATTATATCGTCAGGCAGCCCAAGCTCTTTGCCTAATAGCCTGACCTCGTCCTTGAAGAGATGTTTTAGAGGCTCAATAAGACTAAGGCGCATCTTTTTAGGAAGCGCCCCGACATTATGGTGGGATTTGATAACTGCTGACGGGCCTCCAAAAGCAGACCTGGATTCAATGAGGTCCGGATAGAGGGTCCCCTGCGCTAAAAAGCCAACATCCTTGATCTTTACGGCCTCATCTTCAAATACCCTGATGAAGGTTCTACCTATGATCCGCCGTTTCCTTTCAGGGTCCACAACACCTCTGAGTGATTCCAGAAACCTTCTTCTGGCATTGATGAATTTAAGCCTGATCCTAAAATGGCGTTTGAATAAATTTTTAACACTCTCTCCCTCGTCTTTTCTTAAAAGACCGTTATCTACAAAGATACAGGTCAATTGTTTATCAATAGCCCTGTTGAGAAGAACAGCCGCAACAGAGGAATCTACTCCACCGCTTAATCCAAGAATGACCTTTTTTTCTCCAACTTCCCCTCTTATCTCATCTATTGTTTTCTTGATAAAGGATCTCATTGTCCATGTCTTATTACAGCCACATATACTGAAGAGAAAGTTTTTTAACATTTTCTTTCCCTCAGGTGTATGGATGACCTCCGGGTGAAATTGCAGGCCATAAAGTTTCTTTTGACTATTTTCAACGGCAGCGATTTTGGTATTTTCTGTGGAGGCTGTTACCTTAAATCCATGTGGCAAACGAGAAATAGAATCCCCATGGCTCATCCAGCAAGGTGTTATTGTATTAGTTCCAGAAAAAACACCTTTTTGGTCACATATATTTAGCTCAGCAAGGCCATATTCTCTTCTTCGGACACTATCGACCTTACCACCCAAGCTACCTATCATATACTGCATGCCGTAACATATTCCAAGTATGGGGATATTTAGATTGAAGATCTGTGGGTCTACCTTGGGACTGTTTTTTTCATATATACTTGCCGGTCCTCCTGAGAGTATTATACCTTCGGGCGCCAAGGAGCTAATTTTAGACAATTCAATGCCTGGTGGCTCTATCTGGCAGTAAACATGCTGCTCCCTCACCCTCCTGGCAATGAGCTGGTTGTATTGAGAACCGAAATCGATTATTAATATCATCTATTCATCCATTTTTTCAGAATATCTTGAATGTATAGGAAATTCCTCTTTCAGTCCTTGTAGGAATGACAGGTCCGCACCAAAGATCCGATATGTTCTTTAATTATTTGGCTACTGAAACACATTTTTTGTTACCTACAGCAATGCCTTGCGAATTGCTCTAACTTTTCTTCAAAAGGAGCCTCGAACCCACCCTGGTAAATACTTCGAGTAGCTATCTCTGTAGAAATGATAGCAACTCTGTATTTTAATGGTAAGTATTTTACCTTATCTCTAAATTTTTTTCTCTTCTGAATACAATCAGGAAGGTGCGAGAGAAGAATTCTGGAGTAATATGGTCTCTCTATTTTATCAGGGTGCTTAATAAGGTAGTCATAAATCTTATCTGTTAACTCGTTGATTTCATGGCTGATTTCATTGCTAATGTCTGTATATAATTTTTTGCCTTGAGATTGTCTATACCGTTGAAAAATCAATCCAGATTCATCTACGGCTCGTTTTTCCAGAATTTTTAATACATCCTTTACATACCTCTCTTTATATTGCAGGAATTCCTTATCGCTCATTAACAGTCCCCCAATGATTTCGTAAGAGGAACAAATAACGCCACACTTGTTTGCCGAGGAATCCTTCAGGATTGGAATGCCTTTTTTCTGTATCTTTCCTCGGGCGCTTGGGGAAATAAATGAATTAGCTCCTTCTATTATTACACGGGCGGTTGGATTCTGGTCACTGTCAAAGAGTTTTTCCCAGTTGCCATCGTGAATAGTCTCAGGACGACCTCCGCATGGTATAAATACATCCGTAACATGAGAGAAGATAAGACCTTCAAACTCTCCGTGAAACTCATCTGAGGACACCCACTCTTCCTGAACCCCTTGCTTAGTCTTGATAACCTTTTTATATTGGTCTACGAGGCCCTCTTTTTTCCGCTCTCTCGAATAGAGGATAAAGGCGCCCTCATTAAGCTTATCCGGCGAAAATTCATCAATATTTTTCTTTAAGACAAGGCGGTTGAGTTCCTCCTTATTAATACCCTTTGGATCAAATATAGCGCCGGAGCCAGCCGTAATAGACATAATCTGAATCTTAGGACAATGCGCCAGGAGCAACTTTAACTCATTTCCTGCAACATCCCCATTGGTTCCACCTGTGATTTTGACACTGAAGGGATTTGATTTTGCATCAATTCCAAGTTCCTCCAATGCCCGCTCAACAAACTTCCAAACCCCGAGAGATGTCACGCCGTATTCCTTATGATTGATTCCTATTTTTTTACTCGAAATTATGCCACCACCTAAAATATACCCACGCTCCCTGGAACGTTCTGCCATATATTCAATCATGGAATCGTGCATATTTTCATCAGGCCCTATCTCAATCGGCTCATCTTCTCCATAGTAGTCAACTACTTTTGCATCTACAGGCCTGCCATCACGGGTAACAAATAAATCCAGAAATGCATTTATTATTCCCCTCTGAAGATTATAAAGGCGTTTTAATGTACTGTTGCTGTCTTCAAGATCAAATGCCTTCATAACAATGGCCAGCTTTGATCCGCCCTGGTATATATCCTTATTTTTCAGATGCTGGGTATGGGCCAGGACCATTGCCTCCTTAAATATGGTATTCATAGCTGACTCAAAATCATCTTTTGTCCTCGCAATGACGGTTCTAAAACCACCCCTTGCAATATCGGAAAAACCAAAATGATAGCCGGAGCCATGGCGATGGTAGAAAAAGGTAATCCTGAATGGCAAATCAGGGGGCAAATTGGAACTTATTTCTTGAGGTAATTTCTCCATATAACCGGGATCCAACCGGAAGGACAGGGATTTTTTGTATGTGACAAAAAAGTTTGTCTTTAAAGTGTATTGTATAAAGAGCAGGGCGACACCAAACATTATCCTTCTGGTTTCATCCAGGATAACATGGCCTGTGTTGTATTCGTCAATTATGGACTTTATTCTCTGATATTCCTTCTCCAGAGTCTCTTTATCTGCACGTTTTTCAGGATCGGGATTGAATTTCCTATAAAAAAGTTGCAGCATTTCCCGTGTAAGCTGTAAATGACTAAAAAATGCATCCTGGGTTTCGCCCCAATCAAATCGATAGGGAGAGCTATGCGCCATGTTGGTATGAACAAATGTAATGATGGCGCTTAAAAGACTCCCCTCCGGCCCTGTCAAAACGTTGCCTGTAACCAGTTCATAATATGTCCTGTCCTGTATGTTTATTACCTTTGTGTTATATAGTTCGGATTCTAAAGATGAAAATATGGGCATATCTTTTTGTATAGGCTTGCCGTCCCTTGTGGTGATATACGCCGATAAAATAGTCACTAACTGCCCTTCTTCATCTTCCACCTCTACTACATAATTCCTCTGGGTGGCGATGTTTAACCTGAAGAAGATTTCTACAAGTTCCATGAGGTAGCCCGCAGCCAGGGGATTGATAACCGAAAAAACAAGCCTTGTCTCATCCCTGCCTTTCTCGTCTTTGGTTGGCTCAATATCTAAAAATATCCCGCCACGACGAATTGCGGATTGATAGAGCCACATTGCCCTGGCAACTCTCAGTGCAGGTGACAGTAACACATAATCGGTATTATTCGTCATTATGAATTTGAGAATGGTGTCGAATTCCTTAAACTTAAATTCAGGGTAATGTTCCTGAATATTTTTTCGGATGAGGCCTTTACCTCGAAAAATTGGTCTTGATTCCAATTTTTGTTTATCAGTGCGAAAATGGAATTTCTGCAGCTCAAGCTCGCCCTCCTGTCCCGGCAGAAAAGTGTTAGAATGGATCATTTCTGAATATATAATCTCTTTGTCCTTTATAGAATCCAGGGTCTTGAATAAGGTGCCTGGTTTATTTATGGTTGCGATAATAAGCTTTTCATCAGTGTCCCTTAAAACAACCTGATGGTTTTCACCCAGGGTTTGCAGGTTCATGCTTAGATTCAAGAGGGCATCTTTTTCAGGCCCAAAGGTGATGAAAAAATACGGATGCATATTCTCGAGAAGCCAGTTTAAATTTTTTAAAGCAAGTTTTTTAAGTTTCCCTATGTCCCTGGAAACTTGATTGATGGTTTTTTGTGTTTCAATATACATTTTCTACCTTCCTTTCGCCTTTTATATCTTGTCCCCTGTTAATCTCCGCTAAAAGGCAATAAATATAAGTAGGCGTTCACGGGTTCAAAGGTTCAGGGGTTCAAGGTTCCATTCTCGTCCCCGGACTGCATTTGGGATGCGTATTTACGAGAAAAGCGTCAGCTTCGTCAGGCCTAATCCAAAATTTGGAGCCAAATTGGCAATTATTTGGGAAAACGAGCATTTTTAACGAGGACTTCGGGTCTGTCATGCCTTCTTTGTCCTTAACCCTGAACGTTGAACCCTGAACCTGACAACCTTGGTAGTTAAATCTTATCTACAAATAAATTTTCTCAAGTACACCATTTCTCTTCTGTTAAGTCAACTTCAATACTGCCAGTTGTGGCATTTTTTACTTAAAATTATATGAATATTAGATTTTTGCCCGGTTTTAAAGGGCAGAAGCGTAATGTGGCTTAGTCATTGAGCTGCACATTCTATTTGCAAGCCCACTTTAAGGAACTGTTTGATCAGGACTAATCTCTGCAGTTTTCGTGGCCTGAAGATTTAGAAAATTAGGGAAAAAATAATTCGCCCATTATCCTGATGCCGTGATAAATCCAGATGAATAGACATTAAATTTTGTTAAGCAGGACATCGAGATTAATTCCAATTATGCTTGAAAGTTCATTACATTTGTTTGCAGGGAGCGCCTGGAGTTGAGGGTGGAGTTGAGCATTGACCCACTATTTTTTTAAAGATATAATAAAATATTGGTAACCAGTCAGGTTGTCACCTTTACCGTTTATGGTTCATGGTTGGTTGCTCTTTAATCTTTAATCCCTGGCCCAGACCTGGCATGCAATGCTTAGGCTGTATTGCCAGGACTTATAACTAATATAGAAATTGCAATATTTGCCAAGCAAGTCGCGCCAGGGCAGGCTTAAGCTTTGAACCTTTGAGGCCTTAACCTGAGTAGAGCGCCAGAAATTGATTAGGTCCAAAAAAGGAATTGCCCCCACAAGAAACCCATGAAAAAAATTATCAATATATATATCTTCAAGGAGATGGTTCCTGTTTTTATAACCGGCCTTATTTTATTTACCTTTCTTGTGCTTGCTGGCAGGGTATTACAATTGACTGAATGGATGGTGAATCATGGAACAGACATTTCGCAAGTTCTGCTAATAATCGTTTATACTATTCCCTATGTTCTCTTTTTTACGTTACCCATGGCCACCCTTTTGGCCTCTCTCATTGCCTTCTCGAGGCTAAATGAGGACAATGAGATAATTGCCTTAAAGTCATCTGGAATCAGCCTATACCAGATACTTCCTCCAGTAGTCGCCTTTTCTATCATCAGCTATCTTTTAGCCTCCTTTATAGCAATCTATCTCTTTCCTATTGGTAACCATTCTATGGCAAGGCTCCTCTTTGAGATAGCCCAATCAAATACAAGCATTGGAATAAAGCAGGGTGTATTCAATGACAACATTCCCAATATAGTGCTCTATGCAAATCATATCTCTTCTCATGACCAAACAATGGAAGGGGTTTTTATATTTGATGAGAGGGATCCGAGCATTTCTAACACTATTATTGCACGGAAAGGGATGATAATATCTGATCCAAAAAAGATGTCCATCAATTTACATCTAATTGATGGATCTAGTTTTATGGTAAGCAAGGATTTAGATTCATCTAAAAACCTGCGATTTAGAACCTATGATTTACGAATAGAGCTTGAGGATATAATGAGTAGATTCTCTTCACGGATGAAGGGTGAAAAGGAGATGTCCATCTCTGAACTCAGGAGTCAGCTTAAGAAAGTAAAAAAAGCAAGTGTGAAACACAATATCTTGGCTATAGAATTGCAGCGGAAATTCTCCATTCCTTTTGCCTGTTTACTTTTAGGACTTATTGGTTTCCCTCTTGGACTAATGATGAGGGCAAAAAGAAGATCGTGGGGGATTGCCCTGAGTATTGTGATTTTTGTCGTTTACTATATTCTGCTATCAGCAGCAGATAGCTTAGGAGAAACAGGCACATTAAACCCTGCTATAGCTATGTGGATACCGAACATGGTTTTGGGGGCTGCCACACTTATCCTGTTCTGGCGGGCAACACAGGAAACATGAGTGTTTAAAAATCGTTATATGCCATGCTCATGAAGGTGCTCGGTAACTTCTCAATAAGTTGGGGCAGCAGCTTAAAAATGCTGCATTTAAGGAGCATGGGTATGTCTTTTTTTGTCTCATGCCCTATAACTAATGCACAG
>Ga0190359_1001718_pt1 | contig 13593 bp, 13 predicted proteins | sample 48721823_MG_FD_161269 | JGI IMG/M metagenome (GOLD analysis project Ga0190359, IMG submission 161269) | Hydrothermal vent microbial mat bacterial communities from Southern Trench, Guaymas Basin, Mexico - 4872-18-2-3_MG | ecosystem: Environmental > Aquatic > Marine > Hydrothermal vents >...
AAATCTGGCTTTATATTCTATTTGACAGTTGTTTATATGGCGCTTTTCTTCATCCAAAGTATTGCATATATCTACATCATATACATGATATACAAAGGGGGTTAATTAATGTCGACTCAGATGATTATTAGGATAGATAAGAAAATTAGGGATAAATTTGCTCAATTAGCTCGGATTGAAGGGAAAAACAACCAGTCAGAAAGCTTAGCTTTGTTCTTTATCTCTTTGACTGGCAGCGCTTTTTTTGTAGGAAAGGGGAGGTAGAAAAGGAAGCGTCCCTGGCAGGGAGTAAGGTTGAGGCGTTTTTCCTGACGGGAGCGTCCTTTCCAGAGAAAAACCTGCAAAAGGGCACTGCAGTTGTCCCCTTCTTCTTTAAAGAGGGCCCCTGAATTTTGGTGTTCTTTAATTTTTAAATATTTTAGTTTTGTTTTCTCCGCGCCGGGCGCCAGTGCGGGAAGAGATCACCGCCAGGGGAGTCAAAGAGAAGGGTTGTTTTTCCCGTGGCCACCTCGACCAGGTAAAGGGCCCAGTTCCCTTTTAAATTATCTCCGTAATGGTCAACCGAGCTAAAAACAATATAGCGATCATCCGGAGACCAGGCTGGAAAATAGTCGTAGGTCTCATCTCGATTGGTCAGCCTTTTTTTTCCCGTTCCATCAGGATTCATAAGCCAGATGTCCGCTTTTCCATCAGCTTCAGCGGACACATAAGCCAGTTTTTGGCCATCATGAGAGAAATGGGGCCGGCAACTTTTCCCTCCCTCGGTCAGGAACTTGCTTTCCCTTGTTTCTAAGTTAAATACAGCCGCATCCCACCCTCGCGATTTTTTGCCAGTGAAAGCCACCAGCGGTGAGGTGGGAGAAAAGTCGGGAATACCTGCATGTTGTTTGAATTCGGGCATAAACCTTTTGGTTTTTTTCGTTTCTAGATTAATCGTCTCCATCCAGTGGCGCCGGAAGATTCCCCGTGATCTCTGAACCGTGTAGACAATCGACCTGCCATCTGGATTCCAGGCGTGGCCAGCATGACCAATGGGGTTTTGCAGGTTGGTAGTAACCTGGGAAAGGTGGGTTCCGTCAGCCTGAATAGTGAAAATTTCATATTTGCCCTCGGGATTGGCGGCAAAAGCAATTTTCTGTCCATCGGGCGACCACTTGCCACACACGTCATCCCAGCTATTATCGGTTAACTTTTTGAGGCCATCCTTAGTTAGAAGATAAAGCTCGTGGTCGCCATCAAGATTGGAGTGAAAGACAATTTGTCCTTGAAAAGAGACCTCGGGTTTAAGGGAGGATAAATTAGCAGGTTTTAAAGAATTGGTGTTAGAAGGGGGAAAAGGCTTGGCTGGCAAGTCGTTAGGTTCGCCTTCACAAGAAAAAAGTTGAAAAACTAAAAACAAACAGAGGAGAAAGATAAATTGGCGGGATTTAGAATTTCTTATCGATGAAAAACGTTTTTTTGCTTCTTTTTTGGGAGCAAAAAATAAAATTAGGGATTTTCTTCTTTTCATTTGCTTATTAAATTTATTATCTCAAGTTGAGTGATGTTTAATTTATACCACAGAACTTTCTCCCCGGCAATTCTGCGGACTTTGGGAAAACATCTACGTGTCTGTTAGGGGATTTATCATAAAAATCGGGAAAAAAACTGGGGAAAAAAACTGGGGACACACAATACCTATTTACTTATTTTTATTCCTCAAGATATAGAATAAAAGAAATATGAAACTGCTATTAAAGATTGGACCAATCAAAGTCTAAGATTTTTGGCAATTCTTAAATCAATTTTTCTTGGTTTTTGCAATTTATGGATAGATCAGGTTATTTGAGGTCATCTAATAATTGAGGTTTAGTCTTCATTTTTGAAATTTACAAACCAAAGTGGTTAGATAGCCTGCTTTCCAACCCGCATGGAGAGAATCGTAAGGGAAGTGATAAATAAAAAGAACCTTCTCTTTTAACGTCGATGAAAATTCTGTTGGAGAGGCAATTGAAAGTAGTTAATGTGCCCTTTGATGGCTCTTTTTAGGTTAATTTTTGTTGTCATTAACATGAAATTTATATAATAATATATTACTTAATAAAAATCATAATAAGGTGGGTTTGTTTGATTGATCAAAATAAAATCAGTTATTTACGGCTCATTTCTTTTCGTTTATTGACTCAAATTAAATTAAAGAAAAGCCTCTCTTCTCTTGTCCTGGGAATGCGTCAAAATCTGAAGATAAAAGAGGCTACTAGCCTTACTTCACCCGGATTGATATTGCCAGAGATCAATAGGAAATATTTTTATTAAAAGGGGGAGCCTTAAAGGAGTCTACAGTTTCCAGAAATTTGGCGCCTGGCGACATGGTTAGATCAGCCGAGAATAATTTAAATTTTTTATTTTCTTGGATTACTAATTTGCTTCTCCCCAATACTCTTTCAAAACTTTCTCAATTTGTTAAATATTGGAGGGCAAAACCCCAAGTCCACCCCGCCATCTTGTTATGGTTTGCCCTTTGTTTTGTGTTTCAAATTCATGTGAGTTTTCAGCTACTCTGTCTGTATCTTCCTCTTAAGATTCTATTTTATATAGAATTGATAATTGTGGTTGTTTCTTTTTTTTCCCTGGTAAGAAAGCATCTTTTTTTCTTAATATTACCGCTTATTATTCTGGGAATAAGATTGCCTTTTCTATTAAAATCTGATGGATTAATTTTTACTTCTGATAATGCTCTTGAAGCCTTACAATCTCTCCAAATCCAAGATACTCATCAGGCCCCTTTTTTTCTCCTTAATGCCATCAACCACAATGGAACTTTCGCCCATACCTTAATTGCCTTTATTTGGGATGTATTTGGTTCCAGCTATTTATCTTTTGTTCTGGTTCAATTAAGTATTTTTATTGCTTTTCATTTTGTTCTTTATTTCCTCTTGAAAAGATTTTTCTCGGAGAAAACATTGCGCCTCCTTTTGCTTTTAAATTTCATTTTCATTCCCATCCTGTTTGATTATTCGCTTTATCTACGGGCTGGGCCTTACTTTCAAGTTTTATTTTTCCTTGTTCTTGGCTTGAGTCTTTTTGACCCTTTTTCCTTGTCTCCCCTCCGTTTATTTCTATCCCTATATTTCATTTTCTTTTCTCTTTATCTAAATCCAGTCGGAGTTTTCTTTGCATTTTGTTTTTTATTGGTGGTCATTTATTTTCTTGCCACCCAGAAATTGCTTCGAAAAAATGGATTAGCAATAGGGACCGCAATTATCTTCGGAGGTTATCCATGGCTGCTGGCTTGGAAGAAAAATATGATTTCTCAGATGGATTATGGTGGGTGGTTTCATATTAAAATTCTTTCATTAAAGGAAATATTTTCTTTAGAATTTTTGGCTTTAATTAGAGAAGCGATTAGAGATAGTTGCCGAGTTTTTCTTCATATTTTTAGCTTTGAATTTAATTATCTTCGACAATTTTTTGCCGGAAGAACTTCTCTAGAAGATGTCTTTTCATTGCTCAACAATGTCTTAATTGTTATCTCGGCCGGAGTGTTTATTTATGTTTTAATCCAGGTGGGTGGCCGTCTAGGGAAAGATTTTAGTCAAAGAAAAATAAGGGCTAGCAATTGTTTTTTTTATTTCTTTTTTCTTTTAGTCATAGCCGAGATAGGGGAAATTTTCTTTCTTCAACCCTCTCACATGCTGGAGCCCCGACATCATCTCGATTTAGCTTTTCTTCTAATAGTAAGCTTTGTTGTCTTTATTAGTAATATATTGCAAATAAGGAAGATATGGTCATTAAAGTCATTGATAGTTATTGCTTTGCTGGTGATCTTATCTTTTCCTCATCTTTATTACTATTACCTTCAAACTGATTTCAAGCAGCATTCTTACCAGACAATAATTAAATGTCTGGCCGAGCACAAAATAAAGTATTTAACCACTGATTTCATCATCGCTTATCCTCTTTATTTTCTGGCGAAAAGAAAAATTCAGGTGTCTAATTCATTAGGACCCCTGACGGTTAGGTTCTTTTTCCCGAAAATGGACCGGTTGGTGGATAACATTCCCCTCGACGCCAAAGCTTATTTATTTTTTAGCAACAACTATTGGCGGGAAAGATGGCATATTAATTTGACAGCCAAAAAAAGGAAAGAGACGATTAATTCTTTAAGATCGGCCAGAATCCCTTATAAAATCATAAATTTGAACAAATATTGGTTAATTGTGCCAAAGAAGCATCTTCCCTAAAGAAAAATCTCGTAGCTGCTTACAGGAATTGGCATATTCAGACGTTCCAGGATTTTTTCTAAGAGAATTCCCTGATTTTGATCATATTGATAGCCAAAGGTAGCCCGGACACCATAAGAAATAAAATGGACTGCCCGGTCCAAAGCAATAGGCAGACTGTCGCCCTGCAAAAGTCCCCCGGTCAGGACACTGGTGAAACAATCACCGGTGCCAGGAAAATCTGCTGGTATATAATCCACCGGGACTTTCCAAAAACGAGAATCAGATTTGTCATAGGCAACAACCGAAAATTTTCCCTTTGATTCTCTATTTGGAACGCCGGTAATCACCACAATCCTGGGGCCCTTTTCTGCCAGGCGCAAGATCCAGCTTTTCAATTCCCCGTTCTCAAGGGTCTCAGAATAAGGTTCATTTAAAAGCAAAGAGGCCTCGGTTAAATTCGGGGTGATTAGGTCGGCCATCTGAATTAATGACCTCATTTCTTCCACCATTTTGCCGGTAATTGTTCCATATTTTTGTCCGTTATCTCCCAGGACCGGATCCACTACTACTAGTAGCTCTTCGTTTTTGAATTTTTCTATCAATTCTTGCACTATCTTGATCTGTTGATGTGACCCCAAGAAACCACTATAAATGGCACTAAATGAAATTTTTAATTTCTGCCAGTGGTCAATGATTGGTTGCAGGTGATTGGTCAAGTCAACAAAATGATAACCCTGATATCTGGTGTGAGAGGAGAGAACAGCAGTAGGCAAAGGGCAAACTTTAAAACCCATAGTTGACAAAATTGGAATAACTACACTCAAAGAAGTGCGGCCAAAGCTTGAAAGATCATGAACAGCCGCTACCTGCTTTACCGGGATAGACATTTTCATTTTAGATCATCCTCTCTAATAATTTTTTATAATTTAGCCTGTCGCGAAATTCTAATTTACTCTATATCAATAAGTTATAAGTAGTCAATAATGCATTTTTCCAAACCGAATTAATTTATTAAGAATCAATAGGTTACAAAAGCAGTTTTTGAGAAAGAAGCCTATTTTGGCTACTTCCTTCTCGGCAACCGCGGCCAATAAGCGCTTTGAATACATGATCTGTCTCCTGCTTTCTCTGGAACACCTCTTGCTCGATGAGCGGGAAGAAAAGTTGACATTAATATTTTCTTGATTTATCTTTCCTATTGGTGGTTGAATGAAAAAAGGGCAGTTATAATGCGTGCTCAGTTGTCGTCTTTGAGAAACAAATCCCTAGACTTTTAGAGGAGAAGATTTTATGAGAAAAACCAGGATCGTTTTAATTATGATACTCGGTTTGTTGCTGATTCCAGCTCTTCCAGGGGTGGCTCAACAGGACTGGTGGATGGGAAGATGGAACTTTTCAGGAATGAATCTAACTTCTGAGCAGATCGAAAAGATCCAGAAGCTGCAGTTCGAGTTTCAGAAAGAAATCATTCCATTAAGGATAAGGCTTGAGACCAATTTTATGGAAATGAGGGACATGTATTACAGAGGTGGAGACAAGGCTGAAATTTATGCCAGGCAGAAGGAAATTGATGAGCTCAATAATGAGATGAGAGAAAAATATTTAGACTATCAGATGAAAATCAGAGGTCTTTTAACAGATGAGCAGAAGGTGATTTTCGACCAGTGGGGAGGTTTAGACCCGGAATTTGGGCAAGGGGACTGGATGGGTCCTGGTATGGGTTATGGCCGAGGATATGGAAGAGGTTATGGCCGAGGCTATGGAGGCTACGGTAGAGGTTATGGCAGAGGCTATGGTATGGGTTATGGCCGAGGTTATGGCCGAGGATATGGACGGGGTTGGAATTCTGGCATGGGCCGAGGTTGGGGCCAAGGATGGAACATGGGACCTGGTTTTGGCCGGGGCCTCGGCTGGCGATGTCTTTGGTTATGGAATTGGAGGTAGAAAAAATCATATTTATGAATTGAGCATATCCAGGGATATCATTTAATTCCGGGCATATTTCCTTCATATTAAATAATAGATTGAGATATTTTAAAACATAAAATATTATCCAGCCGATTTATTTGCGCCAATACGACATTTATTGCTTCTTATGGTGTTATCTTGATTGAGCAAAACTGAGTGAGAATAATCTATTAAAAAAAAAGGGGGACACTAAAAAAAAGGTGGACACAATACATATTTACTTATTTTTCTCAGAAGGGGAAAGTAATATTCCTATATTTTAATACGCCACACACAGCATTATCAATTAACCGTTTCAAAACCTTACAAAATGAAACCGTTCACTTACTCCGGGACATGACCAAGTCCGTGGCAATGTCGTGCTAGAAAACTTCAAACGAGGATAAATTGAAATTAAACCACCTTTTTTAGATGACAAAATGTTTACCTTTGGATTAGACTTTTGATTATTTTATTTAACTTGATCTATTCATAAATTGTAAAAACCAAGAAAAATTGATTCAAGCACAGCCAAAAATCTTGGCCGGCGAATGGACCCATCTTTTATGGCTGTTCCCTCTTTCTTTTTATATATCTATACGTTACGTTATGAAGGCAATGTCTCTTTGTATGAATTATCCAGGTTAATATATTGACAATTACACAAAATATAATTATAATGTAAACCGGAATTTAAAAGGTGGGTTAGGTTAAGTTGAGTTTTAAATATAATAGAGGAGGGAAAGAAAAAAAGAAGATTTATGAGCAAGGAGCTTATTAAACCTATTATATTCTTTTAATATAAAGTTGATTATAAATTTTTCAGAAAAAATATTAAATCGAGTATGTTTTTTAACACAAAAATAAAAGGGGGGTGAATAGAGCATAAGCCCACCATGAGAAAGTCTTTAGCCTTTATCTTTTTGTGGCGGGAATAATTCTCTGGGCTGCCGTGGCGCTCTTAAAAAATCCGGAGCGCCGCCGCTCAACCTCGCCCAAACCTAAAACTTGTGCTCTTTGTGGAGCTAGATTATCTCCTTTATCGTCTTCTAAATATTGCCGGAGGTGTTACTCAAGAATAAAGGCTCAGTTTCCTGAAGTACAGCAAAAGATTATTCAGACAAAAAGCATCGATGATAATGCCTCTCAGATAATAAAAAAATTAAGCAAAAAAGATGCCATAAAATTATTTGAAGATGTTTACCAAGAATTTATGAAGGACTCTGAATTGGATATAGATGAGATCGAAGTGCTGGGGAAAATACAAGAAATAGCCTCTCTTTCAGAAGAAGAAGTAAAATCATTGGAGCGGCTTTTATTTTATGTGTTATTTACCAGCGCGAAAAAATTTAATATGCTCCCACCGTTTAATTCAGAAATTGATTTAAAGAATGTAGTCCTCAGGGAGAATGAAGCTATTCATTATGCAGCTTTGGCTACATTTTATGAATTAAGAAAGTCTAGAAAAGGCTATCGGGGAGGAATGGGGGGAGCTAGCGTGGAGTTGTCTAAAGGATTTGCCTTACAGATTGGGGCTCATGGAGGGGAGATGGAAGAAGAATATTATTTAGTTGAATCATCGAGTGGAGTTCTATTAATCACGAATCAACGGCTATTGCTTTTGCCTGGGGAAGGTAAGCGGCTAGTAAATTTGCCGTTGGATAAAATTGTTTATTACCGTTACTATCGAAATGGATTGGAGATTTTTAGTGATAATGAAAAAGCTTATTTTGTTAAAATGAAGTTTTATGAAGCCAAAATATTTTATTTTTGTTTACGCGTTTTATTTGGGAAATTTGATGAATCATTGAAAGAACTTGGCCGGGTGGATGGAGAAGAATAAGGGTGGCCATGATATTTGTAAAGGTCAGCCTTATCCTTTTGTTGAATAATAGAGCATTGTTTCCTTAAGTAAGAGACACAACCGAGAGGTTAGTGAAGTTGGAAACATTTTAAGCTAGAGTTAAAAGGATTTGGAGGAAGTCGAAATGGCGGAGGCGTGGTTTAGACTGGAAGCGAGTCAGCTCCGAAATTATTCCCGATATCTACTGGATTCCGAATGGAGCAAATCTGTCAGGTTATCTAAAAATCTAGCCAGGAGGGATAGCGATAAGCTCTTCGATGGGTTGAGTTTTTACATAAACAGTTATCCAAATTTAGAATCATAAATTAATGATAGAATCATAATTTAATGTTGTTGAAGATTTTACCGGGGAAACCTGTCTTAATTATTACTGATTTTTAGAGGACGGAAATTTAAATTTCAGGTGTTAGTTAGAGGAGGAATAACCGGCGATGAAGAATTCAGCAAGAGGTGAAAAATGGCTGGAAGAATTCAGTCTAATCAGAAAATTATCAGGGTCAGGTAATGGGGCTTGAAAAATTAATAATAACCCGAGAAAAATAAAGGCCAACTTCTTTGGTATAAATTCTTTCATAATTAAGGAGGCGTAATGGAGGAAAAGGCGGCCACCAAAATTATCGACTATGTAGTCACGGTGACTAAGCCCCGCTGGTTGGAGTGGATTCATCAACGCTATGAGGACCTGGATGACATGTTCATTACCCGTGGCTATGAACAGGGAGGTTTTCAGGTAGCCGTCTTTTACGACATTTTAAAAAGGAGAAAAAAACAAATGAGGAGAGGTTGCTTTTTCTTGACATGAAGGGACATATAAAGATGTTTTTCCCTTGAGGACTAAATATAAAAAATTTGGTTTTGTCGCCAAGTGACCTGATCCTTGTCTGGAATATTATAGGTGACTCTGGCGATGAACTTCCTGTTGGATAACCCAGAAATTAGGGTATCCATCCTGAAATGGCCAGTTGAATTTCAGGGGGAATGTTCTTATAGGTCTGATATAATGCGGGCCGGGAAAACTGTCCAAGTCTACAAAATTGGGCATAGACGGGAAGAATATCGTTAGCTGAAAAAATGGATAATTTAAATGGTCAAAAATGTATGTAATTTAAGATTATGGAGTTTTATCTAAGCCTGAAAAAAATCGGTCAGATTTTATTATCTACAGCAATATCAAATACGTCTTCCCCATCTGAATCTACTTGTTCCCAAAGTTGTTCCCCATATACATCATATACGGCTAGATAGAATATCCAACTACTTCTTATTCGCTTGATTGTTTCGTAAATATTTCCTGCTATATTTATATCATTATTACCATCAGAGTTGGAGTCACCAATAGCAATATCAACAATAGTAGTTAAAGGATTTAAATCAATTGTATAGAGATTGGAAAAGCCCGAAGTTTCCCAGTTGTATATCAGTAGTTGTTTCGAGTGTCCGACAACCAGTGCAATTTCGTCACGAGTAGGATCATTATCAAGATTTCCGACATCCAGAGGATTCCATGGAAGATAAGGTTCATCATCCTCTAATTCTAATTCTTCACAAGCAAAAGCCTCTTGCACATAATCCCATATCAAAAGATAAGATGCATAATTATAATTTGGATAAGAGCCAGACATATTATAAACGGAAGCGCACAACTCCATATAACCATCTCTGTCCAAATCGCCAGCCCGGAGTGAATTTTTGCTAAAATTATACTCTACATAGATAGTATTTTTTAAATTTAATTCTGTATCTGAATCTGGTAAATTACAGATAAAAATGCACCCCTTATTTTCAGTAGAAATAAGGTCGCCTGCGGCAATGATTTCTTTTTGGCCATCTCTGTCTATATCTCCAGCCGTCACTGATTTTAATCCGAACGAACCCACATCCTTATCAAATGGAATATCTTTTGAGAGTTGACGGGAGGCAATTTTTTTAAGAATACCCGTGTCATTGTCATATTTATAGATGGTGAGATAAGTTCTTGTCATCAATATAATTTCGTTTAGATTGTCTCCATCAATGTCATTCAGCACAATTTCATAATAGGACGTATCTTTCTCTTCTATTATTATATTTTCATTATCGGAATAAGTTGTCATCCATATTCCTTGTTGGCCTTCTTTATAGACGTTAATGAATATTTCATACTCTTTCTCTCTATTTTTCCCTTTGCCATAGACTCTTTCACAAACTCCAAGTCCTACAATTTCTTCTTGACCATCACCATCAATATCTCCGATTGCTATCGATCGATAATTTACTTCCTCAGCTGTCCAAATGTTTGAGTAACCTTCGCCATCGCCATCATTTCCCCAAACTCGAATTCTGTTCTTATATAATTCATATGTAACAATGTTGCTCGCTTTTAAGGTAAGACGTGAAGAAATTGGCTTGGGCTTATCTTTTGCCTGTGTCGGGGAAATTGTAATTCCAAAAAAAAGCAATATAAAGAGGGATGTTCCAGCTATAAACCACAATAGAAAGTTATTTACTTTCTTCATTATTTATTTACCTCCCTTTACTGTCAGTTTTTAGTTTAAATAATATTGTCCTGGCAATATGTCAATAATATGTCAATGGATTTCAATTAAATGTCGCAATTTGTCGTTTTATGCCGTTTTATGCCGTTTTAAAAATTGTTAATGGTAAAGTACCCAAAAATGGCAAAGAAAAGTACCCACTATTTCTTAGAGAGATTAAATAGATTAAGGCCAAGCAAAGAGGTAAAATCCAGTTTCTCTGAGAGCAAGCCAATAAGGAGGAACTGGGATGTTAGGAGTCGCCATGCATATAACGATTAAGACCTTAGCCGAGAAGGGCTACAGCAAGAAAAAGATAGCAGAGATAGTGGGTTGTTCGCGCAAGACGGTCCGGCGGGCTTTGGCTCGGGTAGAGAGAGGCGAGGAGCTGAAGCGGAAGAAAGTTCTCTCAATCATTTCGCCCTATGAGGAGATAGTTCGAGCCAAAGTTGGCCAGGGGCTTTCGGCTGTCAGGATATATCAAGATCTTCAGAGAGAGACGCTCTACAGTGGTTCCTACGGGACCTTTCAAAGAGTATGAAACTCTGCTTTATTAAGAGGAGATGATGGAAGTTATCAAACAAAAGCTAAAAGAGTTGAAGCTTTCCGGCATGGCCCGCAGCCTTGAAGTCCGCAATGAATATGCCATCTCAGAGCGGCTTTCCTTCATGGATTTTCTTTCTCTTCTTTTGGAAGATGAGTTGACCAATCGCCGGGAGAATGGTTACCGGAAACGACTCAACAAAGCCCATCTCCCAGCCCGGAAAACTCTAGAGGAGTTCAATTTCCGCTTCCAACCGCAACTGAATAAGCGAGCCATTTTTGATTGTGCCACCTGTGAGTTTATTCGCCAAAGAGAAAATATCCTTTTTATCGGCCCTCCTGGAGTTGGGAAAACTCATCTGGCCATTGCCCTAGGCCTCAAAGCCCTAGAACAGGGCTATAAAGTACTCTTTACCACCGTCTCTCAGATGATCTCCACCCTCATTGCTTCCAAAGCAGATAATACCTATCACCTGAAAATGAAATATTATTTATCACCTAACTTATTGATATTAGTTGAATTAGGTTTTAAAAAATTAAACCAACATACTGTTGATGAGTTCTATGAAATAATCTCTCGCCGCTATGAAAAAACTTCAACCATCATTACTTCCAATAAAAGTTTTGAGGAATGGGGAGATGTTTTCTGGGCTCCGGTTTTAGCCACGGCCATTATTGATAGAATAATCCATCACTGCCGGATCATAGTTATTAAGGGAGAAAGCTACAGAATGCAAAATTATAAGCAAAAAAAGTCACATGAAAAAACAATTTAGCCCACCACTCTTTCCTCCCCATTACTCAAAAAAGGGGTGGGTCATTTTCTTTGCCTTTTTTGGGACTTTTTCCTTGACACCAACAATGCTAGTTCATTACCTGGGAAACGTATTTGTAGGTTCATTCGCAGGGTATATGCAGAACCAGGCATCTGTAGAAATACAAGTTTTGTATGGTGTTACATTCACTTTCGGTGTAATACCGGTATCTTTGATGATAGCATGGGTGAAATTTTACACTGGCAAGTGGCGTGGAAAACGATTGCTCTCTGATCGGGCGGCCTAACTATCGCATGCAGTTGACGGCTCTTCGGCTTCACGGCCCTTGCAGGGGCAAGGACTGTGAAGCCTCAACCCGCAGTTGATGCAATGCGTTAGTAAAAAAGAAGGAATAGGAAATGGTGAAACTCCAAAATCCAACCGATAACACAGGCTATATACCATTAAAACGGCACATAGCCTTAACCGTTGTATGAAATACACCACCTAACAAAAGTTAATATCATGAAAAAAATAATAGCTATTTATCAAATTATTATTGGTCTTGGAATGATCGGAATCTGGATATTATTGTTTTTATCAAATCAAATTCCTGAAATTCAAACTGAATTAATTAGAATAACTATGCATATACTAGCTGAGATAACAACTGGTGTATTATTAATTTCATCAGGAGTATATATCTTAACAAAAAAGAAGTTTTCATCATTGTTTGATATTTCCTCTGGATCATTAATTTATACACTGATTGTATCTCCAAGATATTACGCCCAAAAGGGAGAATGGGCTGTTTTTGCTATTTTTTCTGCAATGTTAATAATTACTGTAACTATGCTTTTATTTAGGAAGAAAATTATTTAAGATGGTATACATCATACAACAGCGGTAGGGATGCCATAACAGAGCAACAGCACCCGTACCGCAGAATGTTATATGAAGTGTGCCTAAAATCAATAGGAGGAAAATGCTATGGCTAAAAGAAAAAGAGAATATGTAGACAAAGATCATAAGGTAATGGATATTTATTATGATTTATGCGAAAAATATAATGGTACCAACGCCAAATCCATAAAAAAACAATTGAAACAGTTGATTGAGAAAGACCCTGATTTTTTAGATTCATATTTATTGCTTTATGAGATATCGCAGGATGAGGGCAATTTACCAGAGGGAGAAAAGGTATTAAATGAGGCTTATGAAAGAGCACTGAAATTGATAACAGATAAAAAAGGCAACTGGCCAGACATATTAGAATGGGGATGGCTGGAAAATAGACATATCATAAGAACCATTTTGAATAAAGCTATTTCCTTATGGAAAAACAAAAAGATTGATAATGCCTTAGATTTATTTAGAAAATTGTTAAAAACAAATCCTAGAGATAATGTGGGGGCACGAGATTATATATTGGCAATTAGAATGAATATGAGCTTTGAAGAATTTGAAAAGCGCTTCAATAAAGGGGGTTATTACGATACGGAATTATCACATTGGTTTGATGAAAACTACAAGAGATTTCCGGACGAATTCGACTGGTGGGAAAAGGCTATAGAGAAGTATATGTAAAGCCACACTTCATTTTACACAGAATAAAAGGTTCGTGCCTTACGGCACTGACCCCTGTCTGTGTCGTGGACACGACAGGCTGGCAAATTTTTGCTTCGCAAAAACTTGGTTTATGCCGGGAACGTTATATGAAATGGCGGCTAAAATGCTCGCAAAAAAAATCAAGGGAAATAAACCAT
>Ga0190359_1001720_pt1 | contig 13587 bp, 16 predicted proteins | sample 48721823_MG_FD_161269 | JGI IMG/M metagenome (GOLD analysis project Ga0190359, IMG submission 161269) | Hydrothermal vent microbial mat bacterial communities from Southern Trench, Guaymas Basin, Mexico - 4872-18-2-3_MG | ecosystem: Environmental > Aquatic > Marine > Hydrothermal vents >...
TGCCAAAGAAAAGAAGATCAAAGTCTACGGATTCGGAAGAAAAAGATTCTGGTAAAAAAGAGAAAACATCAAGTTCTAAAAAGAAAAAGGAAACTAAAGCAAAGCAAAAGAGTTCTTCTAAGCAATCTTCAAAAAAGAAAGATAAAGTGAAGAAATCTAAAGCTAAAAGCGTTAAGAAAAAAGAAGTGAAAAAAGCTAAAGCTGTAAAGAAAGCAACAAAAACTGATTCTAAAAAGCGAAAATCAAAACCCAAAACTAAAAAATAAAACAAAAATCATGATATTCTAATATTTCTCAAAGAACCAAGAATATTTTCGTTTCACTTCTTCAATGAACACTTCAGGCGGATAAATGCCTAATTCGGAGATGATGCCTGAGATTAGTTTGGGCTCCACTTTCTCAAATAAATCGCTATGTATTCTTATTTTTTTAGGAGCATCTTCCCAAATTGCTTCTCGCCTTCCTTTTTCAATAGGAGTTTCATATCCAAACCGGCTTTCAGGATCATACTTCCAAGAATTCGTGCAGGAATAAACCGGGACATCGTACTTATTGGCGATTATGGCAAAAAGCTCAGAACCTATCTTGTTTATTACCTTACCATCATTTGTTATAGCATCTGCGCCTATTAACATAATGTCTGCCTTTTTTATTGCAAACCTTGTAGCAGAGTCTAAAAAATAGGTGACAGGAATTCCATGTTCGCTTAACTCCTTTGCACTTCTTCTTCCTTGATAATGTGGTCTAGTTTCAGTTACATAAACTTCAAATTTTATGTTCTTATCCCAGGCTTTTTTTAGTATTCTCATAACTGTTGAAGAATGGCAGTGAATGTAAACAACAAAATTTTTCTTTATTTTTTTAGAACCAATTTCAGCAATAATTTCATCACTCTCTGAAAAGTGTTTTATTATGAAATTCGACCTCTTAACAAGTTCTTTAATTAGTTCATCAGAATCCATCTTTTTGAAATTAGGGAAGCTCTTGAAGTCAAGCAGATAGTTTAATGAATGCACCATTGCCGGTTCTGTTGGCCTGGTTTTTATTAGAATCTCCTTGCAAGATTGTAGCTTATCGATAATCTTTTCCTTGTCCCAATTGTGTATTTCTTCAATAACTGATAGAATTGCATTTACGCTTGCCTCAGCAATAACTTCAGCGCCTTGGATCTCTAATGTTTTTATTTTATTAACAACTTCATCAAATTTCATTTTTACAAATAAGTATTATTTGTTTTTAATGTTTATGTTTTTTGATTTTTTAATTATTTTGAGTTAATAACCTAAAAATAAGAAAATATAAATCTAGAAATAAAAACAAATAGAAAGGTTTTACTTTTTCTTTTTAGTTGTTTTTTTCGTGGTTGCTTTTTTCTTAGTTGTCTTTTTCGTTGCAGGCTTCTTTTTGGTTGTTTTCTTTGCTGTGGTCTTCTTAGCTTTGCTAGTTGATTTCTTAGTTGTCTTCTTTGCTACAGGTTTCTTTTTGGTTGTTTTCTTTGCTGTAGTTTTTTTAGCTTTGCTAGTTGATTTCTTAGTTGCTTTTTTTGTTGTAGTTTTCTTTTTGGCTGTTTTCTTAGCTTTCTTTTGAATCATCTGTTCAATTTTTTTCTCTTCTTTAATTTCTTGTTCTTCAACCCTGTAAAGCTTGTTAACGATCCTTATTAGATTTAAGTCCATTCTGGCAATTTTTCTTTCCATTAATACGATTACTCTTAGAGAGTAAACTACTGCAAGCAACACACCAATTATAATACCCAAAATTATTTTTATTATATTCATCTCAGCCGCGCTGACTGCCATTTTAATTTCCTCCTTGTTTAATTCTATTTAACCTCGTATTGAAAGGTATGTTCTCATTCGGGAGTTTTTTATATTTATTGTTTTTTATTAACTGAGAAATGGTTGTTCGAGGCATTTCGAACTGTGAATAACCTTAGAACTCAAAAATTATTTAAACTTTCCATGAATTCTAAGTATTAATGAAACTTCTTAAACCTAGTTTGAGGGAAAAAAAGAGATACGTTCTTTTTCAAATAAGAGGTTCTTCCTGGGAAGAGTCTAGAAATGAGATTTTAGCAAAGATTAAATCTTTTGCGGGCGATTTTCTTTTTGGTATTTCGGGTATTATGGTTGTTGAGAATTTAAGCAAAGGCAGTTTCTTTGTTCTGAAAGTTAATCGTAAATACATAAACCTTCTTAAGGCATCCATAATCTTTATAAATGAAGCAAATAACCAAAAGGTACAGATCGTAAGTTTGCTTGTTTCAGGCAGCTTGCTCAAGATTAAGCGGAGAATTCAAGAGGTGAAACTAAATGGATCTAAATGATCATCAAATGATGGGTTACGATAGGGCTATAACTCTTTTTAGTCCTGATGGCAGATTGTTACAAGTAGAATATGCGAAAAAAACAGTAATGCAAGGTTCTACAGCTTTAGGCATTGTCTATAAAGGCGGTGTAGTGTTATTGGCTGATAAACGAATAGTTAATGATTTGGTTATTGAAGATTCTGTAGAAAAGATATTTGTAATCTCAGACCACATTTTAGCTACAGGTTCCGGAATAATCTCAGATGCAAGAGTTCTGGCTTCAAGAGCTCAGGTTTTTGCTCAACAACATCAGCTTTATTATGGTAACCCAGTAGATGTGCTTTTAGTTGTAAGAGATTTGTGCGATTTAATGCAATATTATACTCAATCAGGTGCAGCAAGACCTTTTGGAGTATCCCTTTTAGTAGCGGGTTATGATTTTAGTCCTCAGTTGTATGAAACTGATCCTACAGGCATCTATTTCAAATATTATGCGAAAGCCGTTGGTGAATTCAGTGAGGAAGCTGATAAACTCTTGCAAGAAGAATACAAGAAGGATATGTCCTTTGATGAAGCTGTAACTTTAGGTTTAAGCATACTCAAGAGATTGTTGAAGGACAAGTTTAACATCAAACGCATTGATGTTGGTTATGTTGATAATACTAAGAAATACACTTTGCTTAGCAAAGACAAGATAAAATCTTACTTGAAAAAATAAATATTTTTGATTCATTTTGATTTTATCATTTTTTTAAATCTGCATATGCAGTTTTGGTCGTGATACTATGAATTTTGATCCCGAAAAGGGTTCGGTCAGTTTTAATCTGGCCAGGTTAAAAAAAGGAGAACACACTTTTGAGGTTGTGATTGATCCGGATTTAGCTATTAAACTTAAACAAGGAGAACCTGTTGATGTTGAGGATGCAGTAAAGAGCTTGCATATTTTTTCAGACGCTCATAAAGGACTGCTTGCTTCTGAACATGTTTTGAAAGAGGTTTTTGGAACAGATGATCCAGAAGAAGTAGCTAAAGTAATTATCAAAGAAGGAGATATTCATCTTACTACAAAACAACGCGAAGAGATAAGAGAAAAAAAGCTAAAACAAATAATTGATTTGATCCATACGAATGCAATAGATCCAAGGACAGGTTTGCCAATACCGCCTGCTAGAATTGAGGCAGCCATAAAAGAAGCTAAAATCCATCTAGATTTAACTAAAAAAGTAGATGCGCTCTTGAACGAGGTTGTGAATAAGATTAAGATAATCATGCCTTTGAGGTTTGAGAAAAAGGTGTTGCAAGTTTCTCTACCTTCAACATATGCAGCTAAGGTTTATGGTGTTTTGAAAGAATTAGGCGAGCTTGGCAAAGAGGAATGGTTGTCTGACGGGTCTTTCATTTGCAATATGACTATTCCTGCTGGACGAGTCAACGATGTGATTGATAAGTTGAATAATTTGACTCATGGTTCTGTTGATGTCAAAATTCTTGAGTCAAAGTGATTTAGGTTTTATGTTTATATTTTAGAGAGGTGAATATATGGGTGTAGTAAAAGTCAAAGACAAAGAAATTGTTATCCCAGGACAGCTTCTTGCTGAAGGCATGGATTTTGTGCCAACTGGGGATGCATATCGAGAAGATGACAAGGTCTATTCTAAAAGATTAGGACTTGTTGAAATAAATAAACGAGTTATAAAAGTGATCCCATTAAGTGGATCGTATGTGCCAAGAGAAGGAGACACAGTTGTTGGTGTCGTGAGTGATATCTTGGTTTCTGGATGGAGAGTTGATTTGGGGGGAGCTTATAGTGCTGTTCTGCCTATAAAGGATGCGGTTAATGAGTTTATTAAGCGAGGGGAAGACTTGACAAAGTATTTTGATATCGGGGATGTTCTTTTTGCAAAGATTTCAAGAGTTACATCTCAGATGTTGATTGATTTAACTCTTAGGGACAAAGGTTTAACAAAACTTGTTGGTGGAAGAATAATTAAATTTCCTCCTGTGAAAGTGCCCAGGATAATTGGTAAGAATGCGTCAATGATTACTATGCTTAAGAAAGCTACTCAGTGTAAAATTTATGTTGGAAAGAACGGTTACATCTGGATTGATGGTAAACCTAACCAGGAGCTTTTGTTGACAAAAGTCATAAAAAAGATAGATGAGGAAGCTCATACCTCTGGTTTAACGGACAGAGTTAAAGAATTCTTAGAGAAAGAAACAGGTCAAAAATTGGGGTGATCATATGAGTTTTGATAAAAGAGTTGATGGACGAGGCCTTTTAGACCTTAGGCCTATGGAAGCCAAAGTAGGCGTGATTGAAAAAGCTGATGGTAGTGCTTATTTTAGAATGGGCGACACTGTTGCTTATGCAGCAGTTTACGGTCCAAGAGAGTTAGTTCCAAGATTTAAGCAAAATCCTAAGAAAGGAGTTTTGAGATGTAATTATAATATGTTGCCCTTCTCAGGTGTTGGAGAAAGGATAAGACCTGGAGGCAATAGAAGGTCTAAAGAGATTTCAATGGTAACTGAAAAGGCATTATTGCCTGTAGTACTTTTAGATCATTTTCCTAATTCGGTTGTGGATGTATTTATAGAATTGCCGCAAACTGATGCAGGATCCAGGTGTGCAGGCATTACTGCAGCGGCCTTAGCCTTAGCGGATGCGGGTATCCCTATGAAAGATTTAGTGAGTGCTGTAGCTGTAGGCAAAGTTGATGACAAGTTGCTTGTAGATTTAAGATATGAAGAGGAAGCTTTTGAAGGAGAGGTTTCAGATATACCTTTCGCTTTTATACATAATACCGGTGAAGTATCTCTTCTTCAGATGGACGGAATTATTGATGACGAGAATTTGATTAAGTTAGTGGATCTTGCAAGAGATGCTGCTTTAAAGGTTTATGAAGTCCAAAAACAGGCTTTACTTGAGAAATTTAAGAAGGTAGGTGATTCCAATGAGAGGAAATGATGAGGCACATCATATTTTAAGGTATTTTGAAAATAATCTTCGTTATGATGGTCGAGGATTGACTGATTATAGAAATATTGAGTATGAACTTAATGTGGTAAAAACTGCTGAAGGCTCAGCATCTGTAAAGTTTGGAGGTACTCATGTAATTGCAGGAGTTAAGCTTTCGATAGATCAACCATATCCCGATACACCTAATAAAGGTAACCTGATGGTTGAAGTGTCTCTATCGCCTTTAGCTTCTGAAGAGTATATGCCTGGTCCTCCAGATATTGACGCTGTTGAGTTTTCAAGAGTTGTTGATAGAGGTTTAAGGGAAGCTCCAGCATTAGATTTTGAGAAGCTTTGTATTAAAGAAGGTGAAGCAGTTTGGAATGTTAGCGTTGACATTGTTGTTATTAATGATGATGGTAACCTGATTGATGTAGCAGGATTTGCAGCTATGCTGGCTTTAATGAATGCAAGATTCCCAAAAGTTGTTGATGACAAGGTTGATTATCATGAGTTGACTGATGAGAAGTTGCCAATTAAGCACATAGTTCTTCCGACGACAGTATTTAAGATAGATAAATATCTTTTCATTGACCCAATTGTTGAAGAGTTTGAGTTGGCAGAGGCAAGGCTAACTTTAACTAGAAGAGATGACGGAAAAATCTGTGCCATACAAAAAGGCGGAGATTATCCATTGAAGAAAGAAGATATTGAAAAGATGCTGGTTCTTTCAAAAGAAAAGTTTGAGGAATTGCTTAAGATTGCTAAGGGGGTGACCCAATGAAAAGAAAGTATACACGATTTGAAGTTGCAAGAATTCTAGGTGCTAGAACCTTGCAGCTCTCAATGGGCGCACCAATGTTGATAAAACTTTCAGAAGAAGATTTGAAAAAGATAAATTATGACCCAGCAAAGATTGCAAAAATGGAATTTGAGAAAGGGCTACTTCCTTTCAAAGTAAAGTCAAATGCCATCTAAGAAACATAAAACTAAAAGCCCAATTTTGCAGGTTTTTTTGTTGTCGGTTTTATCGATTTTTCTTTTATTTATTTTAGTTGCAGGATTCTCAATACATCAGCAAGCTCAGCCCGATTATCTTGATCTGCCTCCAATCAAAGTTGAAGAAGGAATCCCTTATTTTGAATTAGAGCACATAGAGTATTTTTTTAAGGGTTTAAAGTTCTATAAATTACACAGTAATCTTTTTGATTTGCAACCTGCTAAAGTTAAGCTTGTGATTTTTGATTCTAATCAGGTTTTTTACGCTACTTTCACTTCCAATTTTTTTAAGGTTGGTGAAGAAGCGACTTTTGATGATCCTGATTTAGTAATCTATCTGAAAGGCAAGACTTTGGTTAATATAATTCAAGATGTAGATAACTTAGGATTGGTACACAAATTGATTGAACAAGGAGACATTCGATTAAACTACAACTCTAATAAATTTACATTGTTTATGAAAGGTTTTCATGCAACTCATCTAAAACCTTAAGCCCATAAACTCTCAAGAATTTCTTGCTTGTTAAATTCTTTTAGATCAGAATAACCTTGGCCTGTGCCTAGGAACAGAATTGGTTTACCCGTTATGTAAGATACTGAGATGGCTGTACCGCCTTTTTCATCAACATCGCTCTTTGTTAAAATAATTGCATCTATACCAATTTCTTCATCGAATTTTTTAACCTGTTCGATACAATCGTTACCAGTTATGCTTTCGCCGACAAATATGTTTAAATCAGGTTTAATTACTCTTTTTAGTTTCTTTAATTCATCCATAAGGTTCTTGTTTGAATGTAACCTTCCTGCCGTGTCTATTAGTACGACGTCTATGTTTTTTGATTTAGCATAATTGACTGCGTCAAAAGCTACAGCTGTTGGGTCTGAGCCATATTGGTGTTTGATAAGTTTTATGTTAAGGTTTTTGGCATGTTCTTCTAACTGGTCTATAGCAGCAGCTCTGAACGTATCTGAAGCTGCAAGTATACATGATAAGTTATTCTTTTTTAACAAGGCTGCAACTTTAGCGATGGTAGTAGTTTTACCTGAACCGTTGATTCCGAAAAAAGCTATTTTGAAAGGCTTTTCAGAATTCTTAATCTTTTCAATTAAATTTATTGGTTCAAAACTTAGAACTTCATCAATTGCATTCTTTAAAGTGTCCTCTATAGTCTGGCTTAACTTTCTCCTTTCAATAGGTTTATTAACTATTTTATCCTTAAGTTCCTCTTTTATTTTTTCAACCACTTCTAAAGCTACATTGTTCTCTAAGAGCACTAATTCCAGGTCAAAGAAAAGGTCTTCAAACTTATCTTCACTAATTTTTGTTTTTTGGAAACCTTCTTTTATCTTTGAGAAGAAACCTTTTTTACGTTCATCTTTTTGTTTATCAGAACTTTCTTTTTGCTCAGTTTCTTCAATCTCTTCAACACTTTCTTCTTGCTCAACATTTAATCCTTTGGATTTTGTGCTTTCCTCTTTTGTTTCTTCTGTTAACTCTGGTTCGTTAACAGGCTCTGCTTCTTCCTCAACTTTCTTTGAGAAAGCTTTTAGGCTATCCTTAATCTTTTTTTTGAATAACTTGAACATTTTTAATCACGATTGCTTTGATTTTCAATTAACGGAATAATTGCATCAATTTGAGTTTTGATTTCTTCTGCACCAGCTATTAACTTTTTTTGTTTCTCTTTTAAGAAATCTATTGCTTCTTCAACACTTTTTGTTACAATTACTCCTGCACCAACATTCATTTTTACAGAGTTGATTTTGTTAATCTTTCCTTCAATCAATATGCCGTTTAAAACAGGGAATAAGACCTCTTTTTCGTCTTTTACGTTTTGTAACTCTTCAAGACAATAAATTGAATAATTCACTTCGTTTAAGCTATCTACAACTTGATTATATTCTTCTTGAAGTTGATTAATAAGATTGAAATAATACTCCTCTTTTGCATTTGTTTCGTTTTTCATTCTCTTAAGAATTGGTCAATCTCGTACAATTCAACAGGGGAACACAAGTTACCAACAATATAGCCAGAATCATTTAATGCAATACCTGAACTTATGAAATTGTTACCGAAGTTTGTAGTCATTTGAACGGTTTCAATCTTTAAAGTTTCTTGGATTAAACTTGTTTGTTCCTCATCAATTAAAGGACTAACAATACCTTTTTGATTATTTATTCTGGCAAGAGAACCGATTAAAAGGTCTTGGCTTAAATGGACTCCTTTTAGTTTAGTTTTTTCTAGTATTTGTTTGACAGTTTTTTCGTTAACCTCTTGCGAGAGTATTATTGAGTTCTTGTTCATTAATATTAGGTTCCCTAACGCAGTAGCCTTGTCATTGCTAATTATTATCCCTGTTTCGTGTTTTTTGCAGATTTCCTTTAGCATTTCAATTTCTTCTTTGAACGCAATTTCAGGGATTATCATAAAATCGTCATTTCCTGCAATAAATATGCCTAAAAGATCTGTGCCAGAAATGGTTAATGAATAAAAAGGTACACTGAAGGTTTCTTCTAAATCCCGTTTATACTTCTTGAAGTATCTCGGAGAGATTATACCAAATTTGTTGTTAACAAATAACAATGAACCTACATTAGGATTTCCATTAAATGATGTTTTTAAGGCTTTCATAATATGTTTAGGTTTTCAGCTTTTTTTAAAAGCTTTTTTATTGCATTCTTTAGTTTTTATCCTGCTCGTTTTCTGAGAAAAAGACGGGTACGCCGAGGGGGGGATTTTCACACCCCTTGTTGAGCGTTTTGAACCCCCGTGTCCAAAGGACAGAGGATTAGCAATCCTCCGCACTGACCAGGCTATGCGACCTCGGCGTAATGATAAGGTTTTGAATATTTCTTTTTAAATTTTACTGATTCTCCAAGTTGCTTTAATTGTGAAATTAAGAAAAGTATTAAATACAAAAACTACTTTCTTAAGACTATGCTCTTTGATAGACTCAACTTTTTTACTGCAGGGGTTCCTTTAAGTTCTAAACCTGGAATTATAAATGGATTGTATCGATTGAAAGAATTGGGCTTAGATGGCATGGAGATCGAGTTTGTTAGAGGAGTTCGAATGAGTGATGATCTTGCTAAAGAAGTTAATCATGTTGCTAAGAAGCTAGGGCTTAAGCTTACGGCTCACGCACCTTATTATATCAACTTGAATTCCAGAGAACCTGAAAAAGTTGAAGCGAGTATTAAAAGAATTTTAGACACAGCATATAAGCTGTATTTGTGCGGCGGACATTCTATAACTTTCCATGCAGCGTATTATATGAAGGATCCGAAAGAGAAAGTTTACGAACAAGTAAAACTCGCATTACAGAGAATTGTTTCCGAACTTAAGGAAAACAACATTAAGGTTCAGGTTAGGCCAGAGCTTACTGGTAAACCCACACAATTTGGCGATTTGAATGAGTTGATAAGATTAAGTAAGGAACTCGATTTAGTGCTGCCTTGCATTGATTTTGCTCACTGCCATGCAAGGAATAATGGAAAATTCAACACTTTTGAAGAATTTGTTGAGATGTTTAAAACAATTCAACAGGAGCTTGGTAAAGACGTTTTGCATGATATGCATATGCACATTTCAGGGATTCAATATTCTGAAAAAGGTGAGAAGAATCATCTGCCTTTATTGGAGTCAGATTTTAATTACAAGGACTTGCTTAAAGCAATGAAGCTTTTTGATGTTAAAGGTGTATTAATTAACGAAAGTCCGAATATTGAAGAAGATGCTCTGTTGCTTAAGAGAGAATACTTGTCTTTGGATTAAGGTCTTTGAGCTTCAGTTTGTTTTATATTAATAATAAAAATGAAATCGCGGTTTTTTTTAATAGACTTGAATTATAGAGTTGTTGAAGGCAAAACTTATTTAGAGCTCTACGGAAGAATTAAAGGTAAGAAAGTAACTTTGCTTTACTCTAAATTTTTGCCTTATTTTTATGTTGAGTTTGAAGATGAAAAGAAACCCTCTCCAGAGGAGCTTTTAGGGATAAGCATTAACGATTTTTATGTTGTTAATACTATTAGAGAAAAAAAGCTTTTGCTTAACGAAGAAAAGAATCTCTATAAGATTTATGTAAATTCTCCAAGAGGTGTTAAGCCAATCAAGGAATTAATTAAGCAAAAGTTTCCGGGTTTTGTTCACAGTTATGAATCAAACATACCTTATATTAAGAGGTTTTTGTTTGATAATGATTTCGTTACTTTTTCTTATTACAATGTTGATATAGATGAAGAGACAATGCTTGATTTCTTCAGGGAATATAGAACTCCTGTTTATCTTCTAAAATCAATCGAACTGTCTCAAGATTCTGAACCTTACGAACCAAAAACCTTAGCTGTTGATATAGAAACCTACTCAGAGAATAGAGAAATAAATCCACAGAAAAATCCAATTCTGTTTATTTCACTATACGGCAAAAACTTTAAGAAAGTACTAACTCATAGAAAAGTTGAGTTTAAAGCTGACTTCGTTGAAGTGCTTGATTCTGAAGAAGATATGCTTAGAAAATTCAATTATTATATTAAAGAGATTGATCCTGACTTGTTAGTAGGATTCTTTTCAGATGGATTTGATTTGCCTTATTTACATAAGAGAGCTAAAGTTTTGGGCATAAATTTTGATTTTGGAGTAGACCGTTCAGGAATAGTTATAACGGGTTCCTCTCTTAAACAAGCTAAGATAAAAGGAATTGTTCATATTGACGTTTACAGATTCGTAAGAGGTGTGCTTAGGGCTTCTTTGAATGTAGAATCCTATTCTTTAAACGAGGTTTCTAGAGAGTTGTTAGGAAAAGAGAAAGTTGATGTTAATCTCGACAATTTATCTACTTCCTGGGAAAACAATAGTGACTTAGATGCTTTTGCTAAGTATAACCTCAGGGATTCAGAGTTGTGTTTTTTATTGATGAAAAAATTGTTTTCAACTATGGATGAATTGGGAAAGCTAGTTTCTTTACCAGTGTTTTTTGTTTGTAGAAGTAATTACTCTTCGTTAGTTGAAGCGTATTTCCTTAAAAGAGAAAAAGAATACAACATGATTTCTCCAAACAGGCCTGATGAGTCAGAAATTGCTAAAAGGCATAGTCGAACTTATGAAGGCGCTTTTGTTTATCAACCTGAGCCTGGTTTTTATGAAGACATAGCTGTTTTTGATTTCAAAAGTCTGTATCCAACGATAATTGTATCTCACAACATCTCTCCAGAAACATGTAATGCTAAATGCAAAAAAAAGATTTATTCCCCGGATAAATCTGTTTGGTTCTGTCAGGAGAAGAAAGGTTTTGTTCCTTATATTTTAGAGGACTTGATAACACGTAGGTCAAACATAAAAGAGATAATGAAAAAGGCAAAGGATGCCGATAAAGATATTTTATACGCAAGACAGTATGCGCTTAAAACTGTAGCAAATTCAATTTATGGTTATTTAGGTTATCCCTTATCAATGTGGTATTGTTATGAATGCGCAAAGAGCATAACCTCTTTTGGACGGATGTACATTAAGCAGATTATTGATAGGTTTCTAAAAGCAGGTTACTTGGTTCTTTATTCAGATACCGATTCCATATTTGTTACTATAAAAGGTAAATCTAGAGAAAAAGTGCTTAATCTTGTTGAAGGGATAAACAAGAAGTTGCCTGGTATAATGAAATTGGAATTGCAAGGATTCTACAAATCAGCTATTTTTGTTTCGGCAAAAGATTCTTCAACGGGCGCGAAAAAGAAATACGCTTTGTTGGAGGAAAATGGTAACCTCATAGTTAAAGGTTTCGAGACAATTAGACGAGATTGGTCGCCTATTGCAAAAGAGATTCAAGAAAATACCTTGCAGATGATATTAAGAAATGAACCGAAAGAGAAGATTGTAGCTTATCTTAAAGATATGATTAAAAAGGTTAAGAATCACGAAGTTGCTTTAGATAAACTAATTTTAATGACTCAACTAAAAAAGAACCTTGACCTTTATGAATCTAAAGGACCGCATGTTGTCGCGGCAGAAAGGTTAGTGCAAAAGGGCATAGATGTTTATCCTGGCATGATTATTTCTTATATTGTTTCAAAATATGGTTCTAAACTGGCTGAGAAAATTAGATTGCCGAACGAATGTAATGTTAAGGATTATGACCATCAATATTATATTAATAATCAAATAGTTCCTGCAGTTAAAACTATTATAGACGTTGTTGGTATCTCTGAGGAAGATATTCTCAACGATTCAAAACAGAGTTCTCTCTCGGGTTTCATACCAAAATGAATCAAAAAGAAAAAAGGAGGCGCTGGGACTTGAACCCAGGAATAGTCGGTCTGCAGCCGACCGCCGTAGCCGCTGGGCCACGCCTCCATGATTTATTAACTTAAAGACAAAAGAGCTTATTTTAATATTTTTTCTTTTTGTTTAAAAATTTATTAACAGCATCGCAGAATTGTCTAATCTTTTTTTCAGGGTCTTTGGCTTTTACAATCGCAGAAGCTACAAGTATGCCTTCAGAACCGAGCTCTAAAGCTTTATATACATCCATCATAGTGTTTATTCCTGCTCCGCATAGCACTTTTATGTTCGGATTTGTTTCTTTAATTGCCTTAACACTTTGTTTGATAAGCTCAGGTTTTGTTTTAGAAACAGAATTCTTTGTTCCAATTAATTCTGGTGGTTCTATTGCAATTACATCCGGATTTAATGTTGCTATTGCTTTTCCAATTCTTTCGTTTGTTGCGCAGACTACAGAGAACATTTTGTTTTCTTTACATCTTTTAATTGTATTTTCAATATCTTTTAGTTTAAGCTGGTTTTCAGAATGGTTTATTAGTGTTCCAGCTGCGCCATTATCTTTAATAGTTTGGATAAGAACTTTGCCTGTGTGAGCTCCAGCGTCAATATTATCAACATGTTGCGCAAGCACTTTTATTTTGTAATCTTTTGTTATCCTGAAAATGTCTGCCGCTTGAGCTGCAAGCATTATCTCGCAATTTTTGTATTCTTTTTGAATTTTAGCACAAATTTTTGCGAGCTTAACAGCATTCCTGCCAGAACCTTCTAAATAAGTTTTAAGGTTTATGATAAGCAGAACTTTGTTTCTTGTATTTTTTGTTTTATTTTTGTTCATGCTCCTTTTAATATACAAATAAATTTATAAATGTTTTTGGATTAGAAACAAAATATGGCTTTTGTAGTTTTTAATCAGTTTCCGGATTTTGATACAAACGTTTATCCAAAGATATCAACGTTTATTGCAACATTAAAAAGTTTGAATCAGGAAGTGTTTTTTCTAGATAAGAATAATGATAGCCACACCATTCAAGGAGTTAAAGATTACATCTT
>Ga0190359_1001721_pt1 | contig 13579 bp, 8 predicted proteins | sample 48721823_MG_FD_161269 | JGI IMG/M metagenome (GOLD analysis project Ga0190359, IMG submission 161269) | Hydrothermal vent microbial mat bacterial communities from Southern Trench, Guaymas Basin, Mexico - 4872-18-2-3_MG | ecosystem: Environmental > Aquatic > Marine > Hydrothermal vents > Microbial...
ATATTTCACTTTCGGTGGTTTGCCGGTAAAGAATCAGATTCTCTTCAATCCATCCCCGGTAATCAGCCTTTTTATTAATCTCCGCTCCGTGCAACAGACTTTTTAAATCACGAAGCATGATCGACATAGACCACCCGTCAAATACCAGATGGTGTACGCTCCAGATCCATACATACGTGTTGGGATGTGTCTGCAAGAGAGTACCGGCCTGCATCGGTCCTTCATCCGGTGAAAAACTGATTCTTTTAATGTGCCTGACCGCCTGCTGTATGGCCTCTTCCCGCTCTTCTTCATCCAGGTTAACCACGGTTCTGAACGGAATTTCGCACCGGTAATCCGGAATGGGTTCCTGCTCCCAGTGACCCGACTCCCGGGTAAACCTGATATATAATGAAGGCTGACTCTCAATAAATTGCTGCAATGCCGACTGTACCTTTTCCGGTTCTTCCTCTACTGTAATGTCAAACCGGGTCAGAATATTGTGGGTAATGCCTCCCCGGTCGGATTCATGAAGGTAGATCAACTCTTCCTGGGTGGGCAGTAAACTGAAACGAGCCCCGGCCTGTTGATCCAAATCCACAGAAGCTTCCCTGGTAACCTGTGCCACCCCTTCAAGATGCTCTGCCAAAAGATGTACCGTCGGGTATTTCAGCAACAAACCGGTGCGACACCGCTTGCCGGTTCGCGCTTCAATCCCGGCAGCAATCTGGGCAGCCGTGATGGAATTTCCCCCGTAAGTAAAAAAAGAATCATCTACCTGTATATCCTCTTTTTCCAGAACTTCTTTCCAGCACTCCAGGATCTCACTCTCCAATGAAGTAACCGGTTCATTAGCGGATTCCCTGACCAATTTCATAGACCTCAAAACCTCCCGGTCAATTTTACCGTTGGCCGTACGGGGCAGTGTCTCCAGAACCTCAATAATAGCCGGCACCATATAATCAGGGAGTTGCTCAGCTAAAAAGCCGGTCAGTTGCCCTTTATCAAACGGAGTGTCCGCAGAAACTCCGACAAACCCCTTCAGATAACGATACCCCTTGTCATTAACCAGATCTATAACAGCGGCTTCTTTTACCCCTTTGAATTCTTCCATTTTAGTTTCAATCTCTGCCGGCTCTACCTTGAAACCCCGGATCTTCAACTGTAAATCAATCCGTCCGGCAAACATCAAAACTCCCTCTTCAAGTTGATAAGCCTTATCCCCGGTCTTAAACCACCGTGATCCATCCTGATCTTCTATAAAATAACGGGCTGTTAATTCGGGATCATTCAAGTACCCGTCCGAAAGACTCTCTCCACCCACCCAAATTTCCCCTGATACTCCCGGATCCACCTCCCTGCCTTCCGGATCAACCAGGCGAATCCGATACCCCGGCATCGGCCAACCGATCGGCACCCGCTCTTCAGGTCCCTGGCCCGGTTGAAAAGGATACACCGTACAACAAACCGTAGATTCAGTTGGTCCATAACCGTTTAAAACCACCACCTCACGACACGAACGGTAAATCACCGCCAAATGATCCGGTTTAATAGGCTCAACACCCACCAGAATACGCTGTAACGGCAACATAACAGGCTTATCCGAAAACCGTTCAGCCATTTCAGGAATCAATCCGGGAGGGATATAGGCCTGGGTAATCTGCCCGTCTGAAAAACCCCGGATCAATAAGTCGAGATCATATGAATACTCCTCCGGAAAAATATGAATGATTCCCCCGGTACCCAATACCGAAAAAATTTCCCAGAGCGACACGTCAAAAACAAACGGACTGAGACAACTGCCTGATACAGGCTCCTGATACGGCCAGTAAGTCGCAATCGCTTTCAGATGGTTACTCAGTGCACGATGAGAAATGATCACCCCTTTCGGATGACCTGTGGAACCGCTGGTAAACAATACATAAGCCGGTTGATCCTCTTCAGGGAAATGGTACTCTTTAACCGGCCCGGTTTCAGTGGTTTTCATCACCTCTTCCACCATCCATACGGTAAGCCGGTCTGGCAAACCCGGTATAGGTTGATCCCCCAGAATCACTGAAGCACCGGCCATTTTCAGTATGGCATTGGTGCGGGATACCGGATGATCAGGGTTAAGCGGAATATAGGCTCCCCCCGCCCTCCATATCCCCATTACAATGGCCGGAAAAATTTCAGAACGCCCGAGAGCCACCGGAATCATCTGTCCGGGTTGAAATCCCTCCTGCTGAAGTAAAAAAGCGGTCACTCTTTGGCTCATATCCAACAGATCGGTGTAGGTCAACTGATTCGTCCCTGAGACAACCGCAATTCTCAGAGGATCCTGTTGTACTACTGCTTCAATGGTTTGCCAGATTGATTTCATGAGATAATGAATAATAACCGGTTAAAATAAGAAAAATATCGGGTGGCTATTTCCACTGTATGACATGTTTGTTAAATAATTATCCTCCAGCGGAAATATTATATTTACATAGTCTTAAAAAATCTGAGTAAACCCATGATTTAATATGAAAAAGAAAAAATATCCGGTGCTTTTTTGGTTCGTTCTGATTCTATCCCTCCGAATCCAGGCTAACCCGGAGCCTCTAAGAAACCAGAAACCACAAGTCTGCCGCCTTCGTGTGGAGTATGCCGTCCATCCAATGGGAATTGATGTGTTACAACCCCGGCTGAGCTGGGAAATTATCTCTACGGTTAATAATACCCGGCAAATCGCCTGGGAAATCCGTTGCGCAGGGTCGGCCAAAAACCTTACACAACCCTCCAAAAGACTCTGGGATAGTAAAAAACAACTGAGCAGTCAATCCAATCAAATTATTTACGGCGGCCCTCCGCTCCACTCCCGGCAACGGGTTTACTGGCAGGTCAGGATCTGGGATAACCACAACCGGGTTTCAGCCTGGAGTACTCCCTCCTGGTGGGAGATGGGATTGCTCTCACCAGACGACTGGAAAGCACAATGGATAGAAACCGCTCAGCCTGTCTCAAAAAATCACCCCCTGCCTTCACCCTATCTCCGTAAGGATTTTACCGTTAAAAAAAATGTACATTCGGCACGGTTATATCTTACTGCCCACGGACTCTACCGGGCAGAAATCGATGGCCGGCCGGTGAGCGACCACCTCTTCACCCCGGGATGGACCAGCTATAACAAACGGCTTCAATACCAGGTGTTTGACCTTACCGGTAAACTGACCCCGGGCCGGCATACACTCGGAGCCATCCTGGGAGAGGGATGGTACCTGGGTGCCTTTTCATGGAATAACGTGCGAAACTATTATGGTAACCACATGGGGTTGCTGGCTCAACTTGAGATCCGGTACTCCGATGGTTCCCGTGAGGTGGTAGTCACGGATGATTCATGGAAATATGCCACCGGGCCTATCCTGAAAAGTGAAATCTATCATGGTGAAATTTATGATGCCCGTAAAGAGTTATCCGGCTGGAGCAGCCCCGGTTATGACGACCACTCCTGGAAACCGGTCGTCACAGCCAGCTACCCGACGGATATTCTAACCGCTACCGTCGGACCACCGGTGAAACGCATCGGTGAAATTACCCCGGTGGCGATTTTTACCGCACCTAACGGAGATACACTCGTGGATATGGGACAAAATATGGTGGGATGGATCCGCCTGGAAGCCTCAGGTCCCGCAGGAACACGGATCACCCTCCGTCATGGCGAAGTGCTCGACCGTCAGGGAAACCTCTATACCGATAACCTCCGCAGCGCAAAACAAATGGTGGTTTATTATCTCAAAGGCCAGGGTGAAGAGGTATTTGAACCCCATTTTACTTTTCAGGGATTCCGCTATGTTGCCGTATCCGGTTACCCGGATAAATTAACTCCCGGATCCCTGACCGGAATAGTTATCCATTCGGATTTACAACCCTCCGGAAGTTTTGAATGCTCGGATACACTGATCAATCAATTGCAACACAATATTGTATGGGGACTGAAAGGGAATTTCCTGGATGTTCCTACGGATTGCCCGCAACGGGATGAACGGATGGGGTGGACCGGCGATGCCCAGGTATTTGCCCCCACAGCCTGTTTTAATATGGATGCCGCTTCATTTTATACTAAATGGCTGAAAGACCTGCGCGCCGATCAGCATCCGGACGGAGTCGTTCCTCATGTCATACCCGATGTCATCAGTGGCGGCGGTTCAACCGGATGGGCAGATGCCTGTGTGATCATCCCCTGGACCCTCTACCGCTATTACGGCGACCGGCGGATCCTCGAAGAACAATACGGATCTATGAAAAGTTGGGTAAATTATATGAAACGCCAGGCAGGCAACAACTTCCTCTGGACAACCGGTAATCATTTCGGCGACTGGCTGGCATTCGCCACCAACCGGTCGGATTACCCGGGAGCTACCACGGATAAGGATTTTCTGGCCACCGCCTATTTTGCTTACTCTTCAGGCCTGCTGGCGAAAATTGCCCGGATTCTGGGTTATGATGCCGATGCCCTGCAATATGCACAACTGCACAACCAGGTGAAAAAAGCTTTTCAAAAAGAGTTTCTGACACCCAACGGACGACTCTCACCCAATACCCAAACTGCTTATGTGCTGGCACTTAACCTTAACCTGCTGCCTGATTCGCTAATCCCTAAAGCAGCCGCACGACTGGCAGCCGATGTCAACCGGTTCGGTCATATCACTACCGGATTTCTCGGAACGTCAGGACTCAACCCGGCTCTCTCCGCCCACGGATACTGGGATGAAGCTTTCAAATTACTCATGCGGAAACAATACCCCTCGTGGCTCTACCCGGTGACCCGGGGCGCCACTACCATCTGGGAACGATGGGACGGAATCAAACCCGACGGTTCATTCCAAAATCCCGGGATGAACTCTTTCAATCATTACGCTTATGGCGCCATCGGTAACTGGATCTATCAGCAGATCGGCGGTATTCAACCCGACCCCGAAATCCCCGGATATAAACAGTTCATCATCCATCCCCATCCGGGTGGCGGAATTACCTGGGCAAAAACCAGTTACCATTCACTTTACGGAGAGATCCGCTCAGAATGGCATCTCGCCAACGGCGTTCTTGAGCTCGATGTGACGGTGCCACCCAATACCCGGGCCAGGATCATATTACCCGGTAATAACAAGCCCGGGATTCATGAGGTGGGATCAGGAAGGTATCATTTCCAAGGTGGAGCTTTGTCTATCTCTTTCTGAAGTTTAATACGGATCTTCCGTTCGGCGGTGGTCAAAGCACCGGTGTCAAGCGGTTCCTGTTCCAAAAAATCCGTGGGGAGATAAAAAAACCGGCCGTCCTGGTACAATTTGTATGTTACCGTTCTGGTAAAACGGTTACGGTATTTATTGACACCGGCCCCCCAGCGGGGATCATAATGGACAAAAACCGTCTCCCGGGGCCGGAATTTTTTCCCCACCAGTAAAGGATAAAAACTGTGACCGTCACATTGAACGGTCTGCCCGGTAAGTTCAGCCAGGGTAGGTAAAAAGTCACTAAACTCAATCAATTTATTGAAATCCGATCCCGAACGGATCTTCTCAGGCCAATAGGCAATCAGCGGTACATGCGTGCCAGCATCAATGGTATTGCCTTTCCCACCCCGGATCCAGCGGTCAGTCATCTGAGTTCTGATGTGCACATTTGTACCGTTATCACCAGTGAAAATAAGCAGCGTACGCTGGTCGAGTTCCAATTCCTTCAACTTCGCGGTGATCTGACCTACAATCCGGTCGGCATACTCCACCATATCCCTGAAATTCAAAGTGCTTCTTTTGTGGCGCTTGGCCGGATCAGCCCATTCAGGAGAATCCGGTGTGGGGACAAACGGATTATGCACCAATACCATTGGGTAATACACAAAAAAAGGTTCATCCCGGTGGCGGTCGACGAAGTCCAGCACAAACCGGCTGAATATATCCGGACCGTAACTTCCCGGCGGAAGGTTCAAAACCCGGCCGTTCTGCTGGATCAAGGGATCGGCATACCGCCCGCCCAAACGTGCATTTTTAGTCAATTGCCATAAACAATACTCATCGAATCCAAACCGGCCGGGCCGCATTGAATCCTGCCAGTCTGGTATCCTCTTCGTATAGGCCAGTCCGTTCAATTGCCACTTACCTGCAATACAGGTGGCATATCCCGCCTCTTTCATCAATTGCCCGAACGTATATTGATTGTCGTTCAGATATCCGAAATATTCATAATTCCGGTAATTGTACATCCCGGTCATAATCTTTACACGGGAGGGCGTACAAAGAGGTTGTGAAATACACTCAGTGAACCGGATACCCTGATTGGCCAGGCTGTCGAGTACCGGAGTACGGTACGAAAGACTGCCATTCACACTGAGACATTCATACCCCATATCATCCGCCATGATCAAAACCACATTCGGTTTTTCATCCTGGTGGCCCGGCTGGCAGGATGCCAGTCCGGCCAACACCGGCAAGGTAACCAGGGAATATAATCCCCGACGAATCATCTGCTTTGAATCTTTCATAATCCAAATATACTTTTTTTATAGCTTTACAGCATGTTTATCGAACTCCGGAATGTAAGCAAATATTACGGGTCACTCCTCGCGGTTAACCGGTTGTCCATGACCGTTCCCGAAGGAGATATTTATGGTTTTCTCGGACCGAACGGCTCGGGGAAAAGCACTACCATCCGGATGATACTCTCCCTGATCCGCCCCACCTCAGGAGAAATTCTGCTTTTCGGCAAAGAGATCAGCCGTCAGCGGCATTTTGCCTTGCGCCGGATTGGTGCCCTGGTTGAAAAGCCTGATTTCTATAACTATCTCACGGCACGAAAAAACCTGCAAATTCTGGGGCGCCTTTCGGAGGTACCTCAACTCAACCGCCGGGTGGATGAGGTGCTTGACATCGTGGGGCTGTTACCCCGCGCCGCAAGCCGGGTCCATACCTATTCCCAGGGGATGAAACAACGCCTGGGTATTGCACAGGCCATTCTGCATCATCCGGATCTGATCATTCTGGATGAACCTACCAACGGACTGGATCCCCAGGGACAGAAAGAGATCCGTGAACTGATCCTCTCTTTACAAACCGATCACCATATCACCATTCTGATATCCAGTCATTTACTGTTTGAAATGGAGCAAATTGCCACCCGGATGATTATCCTGCACAAAGGCAAATCCCTGGTGGAGGGAACCGTAACTTCCCTGCTGAATAACCGAGAACAGCAAGTCTCGGTAGAGATAGACCGGCCAAAAGAGGTTATACAAAAAATTCATCACTCCGAATGGGCCGGCAGACTGATCACCGTTCCCGAACATGAACTTTGTTTTAAACTGGCCCGCAAGGAGATCCCCCGGTTAAACCACTGGTTGATCCGTCAGGGATTTAATGTTTTTGCCATCGAACCGGTGCGCTCATTGGAATCTTTTTTTCTGCAAATAACCGACCATGATCAGATTGATCCGGATTGAACTGTATAAAATATTTACCAAACCCCGTACTTATATCGGGTTCTCAGCCGTGTTTATCCTGGTACTGGCCATCCAGTTCGGGATAAAACTCGAAGGGGATACCATGATGAGCATGCTGGTACAGAATATTAAAGACCGGTTTATCTTTCAGGGAAATATCATCAACCTGTACCTGGTTGCATATGTAGTTCTGAATACCCTGTGGATCCATGTACCCATCCTGGTGGCCCTGGTCACCGGGGATCTGCTGGCCGGTGAAGCCAACAGCGGAACATTCAGGATTCTTCTGATCCGTCCGGTCAGCCGCATCCAGCTGGTTATCGCCAAGTTCATCGCCGGTTGGATCTATACACTGATCCTGGTGCTGTTGCTGGCCCTTCTCAGTCTCGGTACGGGAATCCTGCTTTTTGGATCGGGGGATCTGATGGTGGTTACCAATAAAGTCAATGTTTTTGCATCCAACGATCTGCTGTGGCGCTTCTCGGGAGCTTATGCATACGGTATCCTCAGCATGACCACAGTCACCGCACTCTCATTCTTTCTCTCAGCCCTGGCAGACAACTCTATCGGCCCGATTGTCGGCACCATCGCCCTGATCATCGGAATCACCATTATCAGTACAGTCGGCGCCACATTGCTCGGGCCGGTCAATCAATATCTTTTTACCTCCTACCTGCCCAGCTGGCAACTCTTCTTTCAAACCAATGTCGGCCATGGTGAACTCGGACACGCCATCCTGATACAGGTTATCTATATCGTTCTTTTCTTTACCGCCACACTGATCTATTTTAACCGCAAAGACATTCTCAGCTGATATGAAATACTCAACCTCCCTCAACCTCCTCAACCCCCTCAACCTCCTCAACCTCCTCAACCTCTTATTCTTCCTCCTCCTCCCCTGCTTCGTCCACGCCCAGGAGCAACCTTCTACTGATGACTTGCTTCACTCTTTCAATGTGAAAATGAACCGGATAAAACGTTTTGAAGCCGATGCCAATGTAAAAATAGATGTGGAATTCATCGACATCCGCGACCGGCAGATCCATATTACTTATCAGCAACCCGGACAATTCAATATCAAATCCGATGGATTAGCCCTGTTACCGAAAAAGGGGATGAACATGGCATATCTCTCTCTCCTGCACGCCAACCATACCGCCCTGTCAACCGGTGAAGAGAGTATCAGGGGAATCCCCGCCCGGATCATAAAAATCATTCCCGAATCAGACACTTCGGATATCGTACTTGCCCAGCTTTGGCTGGATCCGGTTACGGTCAGGTTGATGCGCATGAAGACTTTCACCCGCACATCCGGATCCTATATGGTGGATTTCGAATACCATCATAAAGATGCCCTGCTCCCCGACCGGGTGACGGTTTCTTTTAAAATCAACGATCTCATGTTTCCGACCAAAGCTATGAATGAGCTGATGACCAAAGGATTACAGAAACCCGACTCCATTCCCAAGACCGCACGGGTAATTGTGGATTATTCAAATTACTTCATTAATGGCGATCAAGGTAACCATGCGTCGAAAACCACTGCATGGCATCCCTGATCGAATCCCGGATAGGCGTTTGCGGCAGATTTAATTCTTTGATCGCTTTCCAGGGAGTATAATAATTGCGGATACTTAATATCCGGGCAAAAGTGAAGTTAAATCCGAAAAACGGATGGAAAAATTCAATTACCGATCCGATCAATCCGGCCACACAGAAAAGTCCCCTCGGAACCAAAACGAATTTTTGACGGATCCCGTTGACTTCGTTGGCCAGGGTTAAAAACTGCTGATAGGTCATATTTTCATTGCATACCAGATAACGTTCGCCCCGTTTCCCCTGGTGTATAGCTTCACAGGCGGCAAAAGCCACATCCCGCACATCCACAAAATTTTTGCCTCCCCTGCTGATGACGGCCCGTTTTTCTTTCCGGTAAAGCAACAGAATCCGGCCTGAACTGGGTTTACTGTCACCCGGACCAATCAAAAAAGTGGGATTCAGGATGATGGCATTCAATCCGTTCGTTCGAACTGCCTCCAGAACCAGCTGCTCCCCCTCAAGTTTTGTAGCAGCATATCCCGAATGGCGGAACAGGGGAGTTATGGGCTGTAACTCATCGGCCGGATGTGCCCGGGATCCGTACCCTATGGTGTTTGAAGTGCTGATATGAACCAACCGCTTCACCCCGTGGGTCACACAGGCGCGAACAACATAACCGGTTGCAGTCACGTTGACCGGCCGGTAATAACTCTTCCGGTTGGGTACCGGTCCCGTATTAGCCGCTGCATGGATCACTACATCACAACCGTCGACAGCCCGGTCAACTGTCTGCTCATCCAGAATTCCTCCCTTGATAAGCTCGAAATCCGTCCCCTCCAGTCCTTTCATATTGGCTGATTCCCGCACCAGAATTCTGACCGGGATTCCCCGTTTGTTCAGCTCCCTGACAATATTGGATCCCAATAAACCATTGGCACCGGTAACCAAAACCAAACGGGGCTTAAAATCCTCGTGATTCATTTGGTTAAAATACAAAAAAAAAGAATCTGTTATATAGCATTGGATTATTATCTGCTCTTTTGCAATTTTCCTGTCTAAGAATAAATCAATGAAAATCAAAAAACAATTCATTACACTTTCCATTATCACCATGATTGCCTGCCCGGCACTACTCAAATCCCAGCAGCGGGCAGGATTTCCGGATGCCCTTTTTACCCGGGCCGAAAAATCACAGTACACTGAAACTTCACTCAGTCGTGATGTCAGGGAATTTGTCAACACACTCGACCGGCTCAGCGACCTGGTCTCGGTTGAAACCACCGGCACCAGCAAGGGGGGTAATCCCCTGCAACTGGTGATCCTGGCCAGGCCGGGGATCTCCACACCTGACGAGGCCCATGCTTCCGGTAAACCGGTGGTCTATATTGAAGCCAATATTCATGCCGGGGAGGTTGAAGGAAAAGAAGCCGTATTGCAGTTGATGCGTGAAATTGCCTTTGGTCCAAAAACCTATCTTCTTGATAATCAGATTATTCTTTTCTGTCCAAATTTTAATCCGGATGGCAACGACAAATTGGGCGAAAACCGTCCTTCGCAGGACGGGAGTCCGAAATTAACCGGAGTCAGGTCTTCGGGTGAAGGACTGGATCTGAACCGTGAAGGGATGAAACTTGAAGCTATTGAAGTCAAGGCACTGGTCAAAAACGTATTTCTCCGCTGGGATCCGGTACTTTTTATGGATATGCATACCGATAACGGCTCGTGGCATGGGTATGCCGTCAATTTTGCCCCGTCATTCCATACAGTTGGGCAACCTGAAGTAACCCAGTATACCAGAAAACTTTTGCAGGCGGCTGAAGACCGGATCACCGAAAGATCCGGTGTGCCTACCTGGTGGCACGGTTATTACCGTGTACAGCGCGATGGTCAGGCAAAATATACTGCCTACAGCCACCTGCCCCGTTACCTGGTTAATTCAGTGGGCTTACGCAACCGGATGGGTATCCTGAGTGAAACCTTCGCCCACATGAATTTTGAAAAGAGAGTCTGGTCGAACTACCTGGAGGTTGAATCAATCCTCGAATATACCAACGATCATGCCGGTGAAATAGTAAAACTGATCCGCGATGCCGACCGTAAAACCGTAGAAACGATCAAATCCAATGACGGTACGCTTGAAAAAGGTGTACGGTACAAACTGACCACCACACCGGATACCGTTTCGATACTGGTGCGTGAAACAAAACCCTATACCGACCGGCGGGGCAGGCGTCGAAGCAAACCAACCGGGAGAACTTACTGGAAAGACTCCGTCCTGCTGTACAACTCATTTGAACCGGTCAAAAAAAGCAAAGTTCCCCGTGCCTACCTGATCCCGGCCGTGCAAACCGATGCCATCCAAAAACTGCAGGAACACGGGATCACCCTGACCCAACTGAACCGCCGGGCCCGTTTCACCGGTGAAGAGTACCGGATAACCGGAATTCAACAAAACAAAAGAGCTGCATACGGCGGTCATAAATCTTTAACCCTTACAGGATCATTCTTTCCGGCCAAAAGAACCTTTCCGGCAGGTACTTACCTGCTCGATATGGCCCAGCCGCTGGCATGGCTGGCCTTTTACCTGCTCGAACCGGAATCGGATGACGGACTGGTTTACTGGAATTATTTCGACCATCCGCTGCTGGATCAGGGAAAGAAAAAACAGACTTATCCCGTCTTTAAACTGTTTAAATTACCGGATGATCTTTAAATCCATAACCCGGCAACGACAAACAAAATAATTGCCCCGGTAGCAGAAATCAGTGCATAAGGCAGTTGCGTCTCAACATGCCTCACCACATTAATTTTAGCCGATACACCGGTGATCACTGAAGTATCTGAGAAAGGCGAAGCATTGTCACCGAAAACCCCGCCGCTGATACAGGCTGCAAACATCAATGGTAAAGGAATACCCATAGCCATTGCAACCGGGATAGCCAGGGGCACCATGATACTGAAGGTGCCGTAAGAGGTTCCGGTGGAGAATGAGATCAGGCAACTGACCAGAAAAAAGAGGGCGGGTAATAAAAAAACCGGAAAATGTCCTTTGGCCAGTCCGGCAATATACATTCCCGTACCCAGTTGCCTGCACAAACTGCCCAGCGTCAATGCCAACGCCAGTAAAATACCAATCTCCAGAAATTCACCCAATCCCGAATAGATGGTTTTCTCAATGGATGGCCTTTCTGTTTTAGGCTTGAATATCAACATGAATACCAAAACCAGAATCGCCACAATCACCGCATAAAAAACCGAGGCCGTCCCCTTGCCCTCAATCAGATGACCGCCCCCGGTAATCCAAAGGCTGAGCAACATCGTAACAACCATAACCACTACCGGGATGATCACATACCAGGCTTTACCTGCAGAATGGCTTAATAGCGACGGATCTTCCTCTGTAACAGTTGAAACATCATGTGAAACAGGATACTTTCTCATGGCCCCCAAATTCCATCCAAACAGCATGGTCAGCAGAACCATAACCAGGCTCAGAATACAGTAGAAATTCAGCGGCATAGCCCTGACCACCAGTTCAAAAGGACGATCAATACCCTGGCCTGACAACAGGGTCATATAAAAAGCTCCCCAGCTGTTAACCACAACCAGGGCAATAAAATTAATGCTGATGGTATGCAGAAAATAACCCATCTTCTCACGTGAGATCCCCAAACGGTCGTAGAGCGGACCTACCGTCGTTCCGTTGACCAGTATATTGCTGTAATTTTCTAACAACATGAACAGACCGATCAACCAGGTTAACAGATATATGTGTCTTTTTTTATGCAGTTTTTTCGACTCCAGATACGAGACCATCCCACTAAATCCCCCGGATTTTTCCATCAGTTTGATCAGCCCTCCTACCAATACCCCGAAAAGAATTAACTGTAAATTACTGCGATCCCCGGCTACCCGGATCACCTGATCCAGATACTCAAAAAAGAACCCCCATTTTGAAACGGATAAGATCAACACCCCGGCAAGTCCGCCCGCCAGCAACGCCGGAATAATCTTTTTTTTCCAGAGGGCCAGACCCAGAGCAATCAGAGGAGGCAATAGCGACAACCACCCGAAATGGCCTGTAACTTCCATCATATCTGTTTGGTTATATACTTTATATCAAATAGTTACGAATTACTGAAATAACGAGATCGTTCCTCCTGTATGCCAGAACAATAGCCGGTCATCCGGCTTGAAAAAGCCCTCCCGGGCATAATGAATAATCGCTGAAGCCGCTTTGGCAGTATAGAAATGATCCACCAGGATACCTTCCTGTTCGGAAAACAGTTTTTCGGCTTCAAGAGAAGCAGCCGTGGGTATGCCATATCCCTCTCCGATGAACCGGTCGTCAACCGATAATTGATCCTCGTCAAACATGGGATCCATTTTGAGACGTTTCATTACCGGGGTACTGATGGTCACGATCTTCTCTTTTAACTCTCTTTCGGGAGTATCGGCACTAATCCCGATGATCCGGGAATCTATTTCAAACAACCTCTTCCCCACCTCCAGTCCGGATTGAGTACCTCCCGATGAAGAGGGATGAAAAATATAGTCGAACTTTATACCCAACTGCTGCTGCTGTTGCTTTAATTCACCCATGGC
>Ga0190359_1001723_pt1 | contig 13574 bp, 9 predicted proteins | sample 48721823_MG_FD_161269 | JGI IMG/M metagenome (GOLD analysis project Ga0190359, IMG submission 161269) | Hydrothermal vent microbial mat bacterial communities from Southern Trench, Guaymas Basin, Mexico - 4872-18-2-3_MG | ecosystem: Environmental > Aquatic > Marine > Hydrothermal vents > Microbial...
GGACGATTTTGGTGCCGTGTCCGGAGAACCTGAAGTATCGGTTGTTAAGCCGGTGGAGAATAAGCATGGAGCCCGGTATACCCTGCAGGTTGGAGCCTTCAGTTCCGTAGAAAATGCGAGAAAGCTGCAGAAAAAAATGAAAAAAAATTTTGATCATGTAACGGTCGTAAAAGAGAAAATAAAAGGTAAAGAGTTTCATAAAGTACGTATAGGACGGTTTACCCGCGAGGATGAGGCCCTTGACTACGGAAACAAGCACTTGAAAACCAGAGGGTATGCCTTCAGGGTTGTCAAAGAGTAGTACAAAGTTTTTCGGGAGGAATGCAGTGGAGTTTGAAACGGTAATTGGCCTGGAGATACACGCGCAGCTGAATACGACATCAAAAATATTCTGTGGGTGCGAATCATCGTTCGGCGGCGAGCCCAATACACGGGTGTGCCCGGTATGCCTGGGACTGCCGGGTACTTTACCGGCGCTTAACCGTCAGGTGGTGGAGAAAACAATTCTGACCGGACTGGCAATGAGCTGTACTATTGCGGAGAAATCGATTTTTGACCGTAAGAACTACTTTTATGCCGATTTACCAAAGGGATACCAGATTTCCCAGTATGAGCTGCCGATCTGCCGAAACGGACATATTACAATTCACACCGGCACCACGTCTAAAACAATCGGCATTACCCGGGTACATATCGAGGAGGATCCCGGTAAGATGATTCACGACCAGGATATCGATTCCCTGCTCGATTATAACCGGTGCGGTACACCGCTCATTGAGATCGTTTCGGAACCCGATATGCGGAGTGCGGAGGAAGCCTGTGCCTATGGTCAGGCAGTAAAGCAGATTCTGGAATATATGGGCGTCTGCGACTGCAATCTGGAGCGAGGAAATATGCGGTTTGATGTTAATCTTTCAATTCGGCAGATAGGGCAGGATACATTGGGTACGCGAACCGAAGTCAAGAATCTGAATTCATTCCGCGCTCTGCAGAAAGCAATTGAGTATGAATCCCGCCGGCAGGTTGAGGTGGTATCTTCGGGCGAATCGGTTGTTCAGGAAACGCTGGAGTGGGACGCACAGAAAAATGTTACCTATACGCTCCGTTCAAAGGAGGACGCCCACGATTATCGATACTTCCCGGAACCGGATCTGGTACCGCTACTTGTTGATCAGTCGTGGGTTGAAAAGGTAAAGAAAACCATGCCTGAGCTGCCTCAGGAGCGGTTCGAGCGGTTTATATCGCAGTACGGTTTGAGCAGCGATCATGCCCGGGTATTGACCGACGCCCGCCCGGTGGCGGATTATTTCGAGGAAACGGTGGAGAAGAATGCGGATCCGCGGATGACGGCGAACTGGGTAATGGGAGAGGTCTTGCGTATCTGTAAAGAGAAAAAGGTGGAAGTGACTGCGCTCAGAGTGACTCCCAAACGTCTCGGAGAATTGCTGCAGCTTGTCAACGACGGCGACATTTCGGCAATTGCCGCTAAAAAGATATTAAGCCGTATCGAGGAGGACGATAAAGAACCTGCTGCACTTGTTGATGAGATGGGTCTCAGGCAGATATCCGATTCCGGCGCTCTGGAGCAGACGGTAAAGGCAATAATTTCTCGATTCCCCGATGAGGTTACCCGTTTCAAGGCGGGAGAGAAGAAATTAATGGCCTTTTTTATGGGTCAGGCTATGAAGGCTACCAAAGGGAAAGGTAATCCAAAGGAGATCCGTACCCTTTTTTCAAAATTGCTGGTGTAGTGTTTATGAAAATAATACGATTATTACTGTCTCTGTTAGCATGTTTTGCCGTTGACATGGCTCAGACTCAGGATACTGTGCAGATTGATACTGCCACAACTGATTCTACCACCTACATTGCGGCAGATACGGATACTGCTGTTGATACTAACGCTACTGTTGTAGATACCACTACCGGTGATACGCTTGCACTTCCCCGGATGCCTTCACCTGAGGAAGAAAAGAAGACTGAAAAAATTCATATTGTACGGCGTAATTTTAAATACCGCCGGCAGATAGGTACTGCGCTCGCTATGATGGCTTTTCTAGCCATTGTACTTACTACGGTACAAAGTTGGAATCCGGATTAGCTCATTTATAAAGCAACTTCTTTTACAATTACCATTACCTATAAACGGTAAGGGCAGGCTTTACCGATACAGGCAGTCTTTTTAAAAAGCGATTTAAAGATATTTGTAGTATATTATTACTGTTGACTTTGTATTCCCTTTGATACTATTTTTTGATAACACTTGCGAGAGTAGCTCAGTGGTAGAGCCCCACCTTGCCAAGGTGGTTGTCGCGGGTTCAAATCCCGTCTCTCGCTCCATTTTTGGCATCAGGGTTTCCGAAGTGTGGAAACCTCGTTCTTTTTGAGGCGGCATAGCCAAGTGGCCAAGGCAGAGGTCTGCAAAACCTTTATCCCCAGTTCGAATCTGGGTGCCGCCTCCATAACCCGCTAAAAAAACCTGAAAAAAACGTGCTATCTGTTAATGGGTATCAATTCCGAGCACGGAAAAAAACAAAAAAAATAAACCTTTTACTGACTTATACCGACTACTGTGTCCGGATGCGGATTAACGCATTTTTTGTTTGGGGGCATTTCGTTCAGAAAAAAAGAATGCTCTGTCTTAGCTTACCCGTATTATCATTTAGAACCCTCTTAGGAATGGTGGTTGTTCTCTCAAATAGTGCGTTAATCCACTGAAAGCGGCGTAAACTTGCTATTCGAAGAAGAATTCCCTGTAATGACAATGTTCGTTAAAATTTAATATAGCAAGTAAGACAGAGCTTAACTTATTTAAACATTATATAATATATACAAAAATAATAATAAAAGTAATTTTTATTTAATTTTCATACATTTTGTGTACTGTTTTCGCAATAACCTCTTTGTATTGTGGTGTAAAAAATATCTGCCGGAATACCTTCTTCCCGCGTGATTTCCGGTCTGAAACAGGTGATTCTTATTATAGTATTGTTTTTATTTATATGCAGCAAATTTCTTATTAGTTAAATGATATATTTCTGCACTCATTCTTTGTCTTTACATTACGTAATAAAGAAAATGTAACACGTTTTCTGGTTTTCTAGTGTTTTTACAGAATATATAGTTCGTAGAGCCGCACCATTTATTTTATACTATTGTCATGTGAAATACTTCGAGGTGCTCATGAGTACATTTGTCGTTGAAGGGAGAAAGAAGCTCTCCGGAGCGGTTGCCGTATCCGGCAATAAAAATGAGGCGCTGCCGCTCATTGCAGCTGCACTGTTGTGTGATGCACCGGTGACCTTTACTAACGTGCCTGATATCGGTGATGTGCAGGATATGCTGTCAATTGCAGCCGCATTAGGAGTGACGGTTTCTCCGCTTGCCGACGGTACCGTTACCGTTGATGCATCAAATATTGGAACCTCACTTCTTCCTCTGGAGCTTTCCAGCAGGATACGGGGTTCAATTCTGTTTGCCTCAGCGCTGCTGGTGCGCACCGGTAAGGTTATACTGCCGCAGCCGGGCGGTGACTCTATAGGAAGACGACGTATAGATACCCATTTTTATGTGTTTCAGAAACTGGGAGCTTCCATGGACGTTACCCGGGAGCGGAGTGAGGATACAGGAGAGTGTTTTACCTATATTCTCAATGCGCCAAAGGGGCTGGAAGGTACCGAAATCTATCTGGACGAGGCATCGGTGACTGCAACGGAAAATGCGCTTATCGTTGCAGCCGGTGCGCGGGGAAGGACGGTCATTGCCAATGCGGCCTCGGAGCCTCATGTGCAGGGACTGTGCCGTTTCCTTGAGAAACTGGGCGTCTTCATCGAAGGTATCGGGTCGAATGTGTTGACTATTCACGGTATAAAAAAGTTTAAGGCAGTCGAACATGAAGTCGGAAGCGATTATATTGAAGCGGGATCATTCATCAGCCTGGCCGCCGCTACCGACTCGGCTATCAGCATTACCCATATCGATACCCGGGTGATGCGGCTCATTCTGTTTCAGTTCGAGCGCATCGGCGTTACCGTGGAAGTTGACCGGGAGAATAAAACAATTCATATACCTGATGGTCAGAATCTCTGTATCCGTAAAGATCTCGGCGATGCCATTCCCCGGATTGAAGACAGTCCGTGGCCGGGTTTTCCCGCGGACCTCATGTCTATCATGCTGGTTACCGCCACCCAGTCGCAGGGCACCTGCCTTATACACGAAAAGATGTTTGAATCACGCCTCTTTTTTGTCGATAAATTAATCAGTATGGGTGCGCAGATTGTACTCTGTGATCCGCATCGCGCTTTAGTAGTCGGGCCGTCACGATTATACGGCGCCCATATCAGCTCTCCGGACATTCGTGCCGGCATGGCGCTCCTTATTGCCGCATTGGCTGCCGAGGGAAGAAGTGTCATTCACAACATCGCCCAGATAGATCGCGGGTATGAGCGTATAGATGAGCGGCTCCGCAGCCTGGGCGCCGATGTTTCGCGTATCAGCATGCGTAGAAGAAGCACCGACCAACCTCTCCTACGAGGAACCAATACATGAGAAAAAGAATTCCGTCCGGAATAGTAGCGCTCGGTTTGCTTGCATGCGCCGGCGCGATTAAGGAATTTTATCCCGATTCTTTTTTCATGGAAGATGGTGTCTATCAGAATAAACCCCTCCGGTTTTCATTGACATTCGAGAGGAACTGGAATCTTTTTACCGACCCCAACGATATGGTACGCTCCCTGAAACGACTCGCTATAGAACATCAGAAGGAAGGACGGGAGCTGCTGTTTGTCGGAACCACTGTTGACGGTCTTCAGGGAGTGCGGGGAGTCGCGCTGAACCTGAATGCATCAACTGAAGAGTATTTTGAAATGTACCGGAAGATAAAACTTACGGATAACGATGCGATAAGCGCCGATTCGGGTGTCATTGCCATGGTTGTCGGTGATATTCCCATGCTGCGGTGGTGTTACACCGAGTACGGGCACCAGTTTGTCGAATTCTTTTTTACCATAGATACCTACAATATCCGTATTGCGTTCTGGGCAAAACCACTCATTTTTCAGCGGTTTCTTAAGGTATATCTTTCGATTATGTCTTCCATTGAGCTGATCAGCCGTTTTTAATGGCGCCTATTCCAGAAAAAAAACCGCCTGGTTGGACGGTTTTTTTTATTATCTGTTTCAGAGAAATTCGTATCAGCGTTTGACGAAATCATTTTTCAGGTCTGTAAAGGTAATAAACCGATCCTGGCTGCCGTCGGTGATTGCAGAGTCGTAGGTTTCATGCGATGTTTTAATCCATTTTTTTCTGCCTCTGTCATCCGTTTTCAGATCCCAGAAATCCTGTCGTACCGCTTTAAAACGATCGATGAAGAGAACAATGGTATCACCTTTGATATCATAGTTGCCGTATGACTGAAATTCCCAGTCCTCTTTAAAGTAGGGTGTACTTTGTCCCCGCTTTTTCTCGACCAGTTTGACTGAACCGTCCCGGTTAAAGGTGAATATTTTATATTCCACGGCATTAACATTTTTATCCTGAGTATGTTTTGTCCGCTGGGTACAGGTCCAGGTACCGGGTACGCGGGGGCGCAGTTCTTCAACACGCTCTTCGTCGGACTTAAGCTTGGGAATATAGTCGATGAATTCGTTGATATGCGCCTCTGCCTGCAGCAGCCAGTTCATGGCGATGAATGAATCTATTACACCCATGAGACTGTCGGCATGTTTCTTCTGCAGACCGGTAAGGTGTGCGGTCGCCTGGCTGATATGCTGCTTCTGCTGCTGAATCCACGGTTTGAGACGATTCATATTATCTTCATACATCGCCTCTGCCTGGGCAATAAGTATCCGCATTGAATCGGCAGACATTTTTGCCAGGCCGACATTGCCGCGCTGCTTGGCATCCTTTGCCTGGTACAGAAATACTTTCGCCCGTGAAAGTGAACTGTCAGGCACTCCTTTTTCCGATAATGCATTAATTCTTTTTTCAGCGTCCTCAAGTGCTCTCTTGCTGACGCCACAGCCAATTATTGATAAAAAAACAGCTGCACAGAGAAAAAGTATACTCAATTTTTTCATATCTAATCCTCCGCTCCCAGATGAGATAGTGAGTTTATTAACTATTATTTGATTATGTTCCTGTAAATAAGAGCGCCCTCGTACGAATTGAGAGCCGATTCATACGAAATTTTAATATAGTATATATTACATAATGTAACTAAGTCTTTTTGTAATTTCAGGAAAAAGATTTTCAGTGATATTGCATATGAGCGATGTACTATATAAAAAAACAGCACCCTTTTTCAAGAGTGATGTGTTATTCCAGGAACTGTTTTCTCTCCTGAATCAATACTGCTGATTCGGCTGTTCCCCTGGATTGTAAGGGACTTCAGAGTTTTCCGGTACAGAGCTCGTTGCCGGTGTTTTTGCTTTGTCAACAGCCTGATCCGGGGAGTTGCCCGATGTTCCGAGCCTGTTGTAAATCAGATCGATGCCGAATTCAAAACCCTTATATTCATCTTTGGGATCTGTTGTGAAGCGTTGATTGAGTATGCCGAAATGGAACGATGTTTCAAATGCATTATCCAGAAAAGTGGCGCCGATACCGAAACCGATGTGCATTGTGTTTAACTGATGTTTGATAACCTCCCACGGCTGATATCGGTTCAGCTCAACGGCGAGATCGGTGACGAGACCTTCAACGGTATTGTCATAGATAGGATACATACGATGGAACGGTTTCGAGCCATAGGGGCCGGTAAGCAGATTGTCCTGCATGAACAGGAAACCAAAAGTGAAAAACAGTCCCACCGACTCAGGCATTCCCAGTCGCGGTATTTCGTCAAAATTGGTGGTAAAGCCGAGACCGAGTCTGCTGTAGCCGTTATTTCGGGGAACCTCGTCTTTGAATCTGTCAAGCTTGTCGCCGGTTACTTCCAGCTTCAGTGAATTATATGAATACTCTACCCATATTTTGGTAATTTCTCTCATCCACCAGGTGCCGCCCAGCCCGAACCGGAATGATTTTGTATCCCACTCCCATCCGGGACGCTCACCGTCATAGTTGACAGGATAATTGTCACCGTTGGGTTCCATATGTTTGTATCTGCTGTGCCAGTATCCAAGCTGTACTGCCGGATCAAAACACAGAATATCGTTTACTTCAATATTCCATAAATGCTGCATGTGCCAGGCAATACTGTCACTGACAATGGGATCAATATCACCACCCTCGTTGTATTCAGAAAGAGCGTTTTGATTATTTAACGTATCATAGTAATCTTCAAACATTGGCGTGTTTTCATCCTTTTTCCCGGTGTACACAAAATTATTATGTGAATAGGTTATCGACATGTTGCTCATATAGGGCATGTCTTCTTTCCCGATGTCCATGGCTACATTAATTTCCGGCATCTGGAACCAGGAAAACCGCTCCTGCGGGTAATTATATTCGACACCGTCCACTTTCCCCATATAGAGGGTGTCGATATAGCCGGCAGTATGCCCGAATACATTCAGAAGAACCACTTCATGCAGTTTGAATCCCAGAAAGAGACCGACGTTATCCCCTCCCATCAGGATACGCTCGTTGCTGTTCGCATCCCACTCCTCTTTACCGATGTATCCCTGTCCGGTCATACCTATCTGAAACCTGCCGTCCTCGACTTGCCCGATCACAGTCAGGGCAAAACGGTTAAGCAGCATTGATGGTGTTTCTTTATAGTCAGTGATGGATATCGGGTTAATTGAATAGTGGAGGTCCAGAAACACTTTCCCCGGTGCACCCACCCGGATTGCCGGCATAATTATGCCGTTAAAGACGCGGGTTGAATCAAAATTGGCAACATCTTTCCATTTAAGCCGTCGGTAGCCGAGATTGAGGGTGGTCATGGCTTTCTGATACTCAAAAATTCCCAGCGGGATTTGTGCATGATCCCAGGTGTTGTAACCGTCACTGTTGGTAAATGAACTGGAAATCGAGCTTAACCTGCGGGCTCCCGTTTCTGTCGGGAATCTGTCTTCATAGTAGGTACTCGCCTGGGTAATAATGGCAATGCTGCATATAACTGATAAAAGTGATAGAGGTCTCATAGGTACTCCTGTGAAAAACTGTTTCTGCCCCCTATATACAAATAAATTCTTGAATTGTATTTTAAAATAACATTTAAATCGGCGTAAGTATTAATTTTATAGGTCTTCTTTTATTGCGAGAATACAATATATAATGGAATGTCACAGAATTAAAGGACAATTATGGTAAGCCAGAAACTCACAGTTGGACACGAACTTTCAGGTTTTCAGGTTGAGCGAATTGAAAATATTCCTGAATTGCGATCAGAGGCTGCAATTTTTAATCATCAAAAAACAGAGGCACAGGTGTTACATCTTTTCAACGAAGACAGGAACAACCTGTTCTGTATCTGTTTTCGTACCCCGGTATATAACAATACCGGCGTGCCGCATATCCTTGAACATTCGGTGCTGGCCGGTTCCAATAAGTTTCCCTTAAAGGATCCGTTTAAAGAAATGTTGAAAGGATCGCTGCAGACCTTTATGAATGCCATAACCTATCCTGACAGGACCATATATCCGGTTTCCAGCCAGGTGGAGAAGGATTTTTACAATCTGGTTGATATTTACTGTGATGCGGTATTTAATCCGCTGCTTTCGGAAATGACCTTTGCGCAGGAGGGATGGCATTTTGATATTGAGAATCTTTCGGATTCCGTGTCGATTAAGGGCATTGTGTATAACGAAATGAAAGGGGTTTTTTCCGATTTCCGGAGCCATGCGGCCCGGAGAACAATGTCGGAGCTGTTTCCGGATACTACATACTATTATGAAAGCGGTGGGGAGCCTGAGCATATCACCGACCTGACTTATGAGCAGTTTGTAGAGTTTCACCGCCGGTTTTATCATCCCTCAAATTCCTTTATTGTCCTCTACGGTAACATTCCGTCAGAGAAAACACTCAGGTTTCTTCAGAATAATTTTCTCTCCGCTTTCGATCGCCGTGAGGTTGATTCGACAATTCATCCGCAGCCGGTATGGAAAGAATCGCGGAAGATTCAATTTTCGGCTCCGGCATCGAAAGAGGATGACGGAACTGCCAGTGTCATTATATCCTGGCTCTTCGGTACTTCGTCAGAAGCACTGACGGCGTTGCTGGGACGTATCTTTTCCTATTACCTCTTTGATAACGAGAGTTCGCCGCTTCGCCGGGTACTGATCGACTCCAAACTGGGTGAAGATCTTGATGACATGTGTGGCTTTGACGATGATCTGCTGCACGGTATGTTCTGTGCAGGATTGCGCAAAACAACACCGGACAGGGCAGATACTATAAGAATTTTAGTATTTGATACGATACGAAAAGAGGTCGAACGGGGACTTGATGCGGAGTTACTGGAAGGGTCTATACGGCAGATAGAGTTCCGACTGCGGGAGATAACTGACGGTGGTCATTTTCCCTACAATCTGAAACTGGCCGATCGGGCACTGCGTTCCTGGATTTATGAGGGCGATCCGCTGGCGTACCTCAAATTTGAAGAGCCGATGCAATTCATTAAATCGAAAAAGGAGGAGGGAACCGGGTACTTTGCCGGCAAGATGCGCGAACTGCTTCTTGACAATACGCATAATCTGATGTCCGTGGTAGTTGCTTCGTCTGAAATGGGCGAGCAACTGGGTAAAAAAACCGAGGAGCAGGCCGCTGCTTTAAGTGCCGACTTTACAGAGGATGATAAAAAACTGTACCATTCATTAACACTCAATCTCCTTGAGGAGCAGAAAAGTCATCCCTCACCTGAAGCGCTTGCTACGTTACCCAAACTCAGCAGAGCCGATATCCCTCCGGAGATTGAAAAGGTGCCGACAGAGATCGCAACGGTCAACGGGCAGACATTGTTTAGCCACCCGTTGTTTACTGCGGATATCGTCTATCTGGATTTCATTTTCGACCTGTCGGTGCTCCCGGCTGACCTGATTGCCTATTTTCCGCTCTATACCGAACTGATAACGCGCTGTGGTGCAGCCGGTCTTTCGCCGGAGGCTATGGCAAAACGAATATCTCTCACAACCGGTGGTATCTCCAGTTCCGAGCTGTGCACCACACGATTCGGTACTGATGATGATCTTGTTTTCAAATGTTTTTTCCACGGGAAAGTCCTGCCTGAGCGGTTTGATGCCATGCTGGCAATTTTTCACGACCTTTTTACTGCGCCTGAGTTGGATAACAACAAACTGCTCCGTGATATTCTCTTTGAGATGCGCAACAATCTCAACGGCGCTATTATTCGCAGCGGGCATAATTTCGCCGTGGCAAATGCAGGGTCCCGACTGGTCAGGTCCCGTTATCTGAACGAGCTTCTTAACGGCGTATCCCAGCTTCGTTTTCTCGATCGTGTTATCAGGAAGGATGATATGCGCTCCGTGGCCGATGCCATGGCTCAGCTTCACGATCTGATTGTTACGAAGAAAAATACTGCCGTGTCCATGACTGGAGAAGATCCTAATCGTTACATACCATCTCTGGAGTCTTTTATACAGAGTATTCCGGAAAGAGAGCTTAAAGGAGCGGTACTTGCCTTTAACCCTGAACAGACCGCAAAACCGTTGGGAATTGAGATAAATTCATCGGTTAATTATCTGGCGCGGTCATGGAAGCTTGGCAGGCTGACTCCGGCGTCTGCGGGGCAGTTTTATCTTCTCTCGCGGAATCTTTCAACCGGTTTTTTATGGGACAAAGTGCGTGTGGAAGGCGGTGCGTACGGCGGTATGGCATTAACATCTAGCTCCCATCCAGACTTTGCCTGTGCCTCATACCGGGATCCCAATCTCTCGCGTACCCTCGAGAATTTTACCGCAGGCCTGAAAACGGTTGCGGAGAGTGTGACCGATGAAGAGGTTGATCAGAGTGTTATCGGAGCCATAGGCAGGCTGGATCAGCCGCGCAGCCCGCACGGCAAGGGATTAGGAGAAACCATTGCGCTGCTTTGCGGCCGTACCGAAGCGATACGGCAGCAGATACGTGACGCGGTTCTGCACAGTACCGCAGCCACGCTGAAAGAGAAAGCGTCACAGATACTTGATATAAAAGAAAGCGCCGTTACCATCTTCGGCAGTTCCAGCGCGTTCGATGAAGCGGAGAAAGAGGGATTTTCTTTTGTCCGGGAACCTTTGCTGGAAGATTGCGAAGGAGATAAAAAGTAAGGAAATCAAATGGCGTTAGAAATTGATCTCAAAGGACATGTTGCGCTTGTAACCGGCGCAAGCGGAGAACTTGGCAGGGTCATGGTGCGAACCCTTGCGGTATGTGGCGCCGATATTGCCGTGCATTATTTTACAAACAGAAGAAAGGCCGAGGAGTTAAGGCATGAGGTTGAAGCGCTGGGACAGAATGTGTGTGTCGTTTCCGGTGATGTTGGCTCCTTTGACGCAATTGTTCAGATGCAGAAGCAGATAAAGGATGTCCTGGGGGATCCGGATATTATTGTCGCCAACGCAGTGTCGCAGATACTGCCGTGGAAGCCGCTGCTCAAGGAAGAAATAGCCGACTATGAGGACCAGTTTCGCAGCTGTGTGTTACAAAATGTCTTTTGTGCAAAGGTATTCGTTCCCGCAATGATAAAGAAAAAATGGGGGAGATATATCGGGATAAACACGGAGTGCGCTATGCAGGTCGATAAAAACATGTCGGCCTATGCTTCGGCAAAGCGGGGTATGGACGGTGTGCTGCGGGTGCTGGCCAGAGAGATCGGTGAGCATCAGGTGACGGTAAACCAGGTTGCTCCGGGCTGGACTGTCAGCGAGAAGGATCGCAGGAAACATACCATTGTGCAGAAAAAGTACCAGTCAACAGTGCCGTTGCGGCGGCGTGGGACAGATCAGGAAATTGCCAATGTTGTGGCATTTCTGGCATCGGATCTGGCAAGCTTTATTACCGGGGCATATATTCCGGTGTGTGGCGGGAATGTGATGCCGGCGATATAATTACTGTTTAAAATTGACAAATAATAATTTTAAATGGAATAATGGAGTGCCGGAGTAGTGGGTAACTGTACTCCTTAAACATTGTAACAATTATTCCATTACTCCAATACCCGCCTGGATTAATATGAAGGATGCATTCATAGATAAAAATTATCTTGTAGTCTGAAGACTGTTATAAATCTCATAGTTCTCCCGATCAAAGCAGACAAAATACACCTTCTCGAGCTTCTCATTTTTTTCAAGAAATGATTGTACCTCTCTCACCGCAATCGCGGCCGCCTTGTCTTTCGGAAAACCGTATACCCCGGTACTGATATTGGGAAAGGCAATTGTATTACAGCCGTTTTCGACGGCCAACCTAAGCGAATTGGAATAGGCATTTGCCAGGAGGGATTCTTCATTGTTGTTACCTCCGTGCCAAACCGGACCGACTGTATGTATCACATGTTTTGCCGGTAAATTGTATCCTTTGGTTATTTTAGCCTCTCCGGTTTCGCATCCATTGAGTGTACGGCATTCTTCAAGAAGTTGCGGCCCTGCAGCACGATGAATCGCGCCGTCAACACCTCCGCCACCCAGTAACGATTTGTTCGCCGCATTTACAATGGCATCAACATTGAGTCTGGTAATGTCTCCCTGGAGTATTTCGATTTTATTCATAACAGGCCCCTGTTCCCGGAGTTATATGATTCAATTCATACATAAAAAATTACATTGCTGCACAGAGTGAAGTCGATGAATGATTTTAAAGATACATATAATGCTCACTAAATAAGTAGAAATAATTGTATTTTAATATTTATTAAATTAGCTTAATAGATTGATAATAAATGAATTAATGTCAAATAATCTGCTCACTAATTGTGAGCGTTTTTATCACATTTTTATAGACAGAAGCCAACAAAAGGAATATATTTAAGGGTAGAAAGGAATTGAACTATGCCCGATATATTCGCCTACCTGGATTACCGCCGGTTTCTCAACGATATCATTGCGGAACGGAGAAAGGAAAACAGCAGCTTCTCACTGCGGTACATTTCACAGAAAGCGGGTATTAAATCATCAGGATTCCTTTCCATGGTGCTTAAAGGTAAGCGGAATATCTCGGAAAAACTGATAATTGAACTCGCACTAATTCTTAAATTAAACAAGAAAGAGCGTAACTATTTCAGGTCACTGGTCTATTTCAACCAGGCCAGGTTCCACAGTGAAAAGAACCATTTTTATCAGGAGATACTTTCTTTACAAAAGGGGCCGGTACGTACCGTTACACAAAATCAGTATGAGTTTTATGATAAATGGTACTATGCAGCTGTCAGAGAACTGGTCGCACTTTACGAAATAACTGATGACAATTACGAGATGCTTACAAAGTTACTCAAACCGGCGGTAAAACCGGGTGAGGTAAAATCAGCTCTTGAGGTACTCACTCGACTCGGACTTGTTAAAAAGACGAAGTCGGGAATATATAAACGGACAGATGCGGTAATTACATCCGGTGCTTCGGTGGCAAAACCCTTTGCAATTCAGAATTTCCAGCTTGCCACCCTGGAACTTGCAAAAACAGCGTATGAGCGGTTCGCC
>Ga0190359_1001724_pt1:0-10000 | contig 13559 bp, 7 predicted proteins | sample 48721823_MG_FD_161269 | JGI IMG/M metagenome (GOLD analysis project Ga0190359, IMG submission 161269) | Hydrothermal vent microbial mat bacterial communities from Southern Trench, Guaymas Basin, Mexico - 4872-18-2-3_MG | ecosystem: Environmental > Aquatic > Marine > Hydrothermal vents >...
CGGTTCGCTGACGCCGCCGCAGGAAGACGGCTTTTCATCCGGCGACGGTGACGGGGCGGCGGACGACGGGGGCGGGGAAGAGGCGCCCGACGGCGGAGACCCGGCAGGTGACGGCGCAGCCGACACAGGCAGCGACCCCGGTGCCGACCCGGCGGATGCGGGCGGCGACAACGCCGACGCCGGCCCGGACGACTGCGGCCGGGTGGTCACCTTCGAGCAGGGCCTGGTGCCGCAACGGTACCTGCACGTGGCACCGGCCGGTTCGGACGGCAGCGGCGACGGCTCCGCGCAGAACCCCTATGCCACCATAGAGCACGCCGCCCGCCAGGCCACCCCGGGCACGGCGGTGGTGATCCACGCCGGCAGCTATACCGGGGGCATCTACCTGGAGGGGATCCGCGGCCGCGCCGATGCACCCATCTGGATCGGCGGGGCGGCGGGCGAGGCGCGCCCGGTGATAGAAGGTGGCAACCAGGCCCTGCACCTGGTGCGCCCCCGCTACCTGGTGGTGCACGATCTCGAGGCCCGGGGCGGGGCCCAGAACGGCATCAACTGCGACGACGGCGGCGACTACGGCGATGTCGAGGCCGCCCGCTTCGTGGTGTTCCGCGGCCTGGACATACACGACGTGGGCGGCGACGGCAACCAGGATTGCCTCAAGCTCTCCGGCCTGGACGACTACTGGGTGCTCGACAGCCGCTTCGCCCGCTGCGGCGGCGACATGTCCGGCTCGGGAATCGACCACGTGGGTTGTCATCGCGGTCTCATCCGCGGCTGCCGCTTCGAGCAGAACTCGGGCAACGCCATCCAGTGCAAGGGCGGCTCCAGCGACATCGACATCGAGGCCAACCTGCTGGTGGAGCCCGGCGAGCGCGGGGTGAACATGGGCGGTTCCACCGGCTACCAGTACTTCCGCCCGCCGCTCGATCCCGGGGCGGAGAACGCCGAGGCCCGGCGTATCCGCGTCCAGGCCAACGTCATCATCGGCGGCACCACGGCGCTGGCCTTCGTCGGCTGCGTCGATTGCCTGGCCGCCCACAACACCATCGTCTCGCCGCAGCGCTGGTTGCTGCGCATCCTGCAGGAGACCGTCTCCGACTCCACCTACACCTTCGCCCCCTGTCGCGACAACCAGGTGGTGAACAACATCTTCTGGTTCGAGCGCGGGCAGATCTCCACCTACCTGAACATCGGCCCCGACACCGAGCCGGCCTCTTTCACCTTCTCGCACAACCTCTGGTACGCCGCCGACGACGCCGGGGCCTCCACCCCCGACCTGCCGGCGGCGGAGACGGCCGGCATCTACGGGCGGGATCCCGCCTTCGTCGATCCCGCCGGCGGCGACTACCACCTGGATCCCACCAGCCCGGCCGCCGGCTCGGGCACGGACTGGCCGGGGGCCACCGGCTCCGACGGCGACGGCCGCTGCTTTGCCTCGCCCCCTTCCCGGGGGGCCTACGAGGTGCCCTGAGCCGCCCGCCCGGCGGGCCTGTCCCCGTGATTGTTCCTTGTACAACCGGAGGTTGCACTTCGAGCGGCGCCCCCACCCCCTGGGCCTGTCCCCGGCAACCCGGCAACCGGGGGGGCGGCGTTACCAGTCGTCGTCTCCGAACGAGGCCCCGGGCAGCAGGTCGGAGTAACGCAGCTTGCCGGTGGGCAGCACGGAGAGGGGATCGACGGGCTTGCCCTCCCGGTAGACGGCGAAGTGCAGGTGGTGGCCGGTGGTGCGCCCGGAGTTGCCCAGCAGCCCCACCACCTCGCCGCGGGTCACCTGCTGGCCCTCCTTGACCAGGATGACCGCCAGGTGGGCGTACAGGGTCTCCAGGCCGCCGGGGTGGCGGATGCGCACCATGCGCCCGAAGCCGCCGTTCCAGCCGGCCAGGATCACCTCTCCGCCGAAGGCGGCGTAGACCGGCTCGTTGGGGGCGGCGGCCAGGTCGATGCCGGCGTGGAACCTCACCTGGTCGCGGCGCAGGGGATCACGCCGCTTGCCGAAGCCGGAGGTGATCAGGCCGTAGGTCAGCGGCCAGGAGATCAGGCCGTCGGGCGACGGCTGCCGGGGGTGGTAGCGGCCCTTTTGCTTGAGCCGGCGGATGCGGGCCATCTTGCGATCGATGCGCCCCAGCAGCACCGCCACCGCCCGGGCGATCTCGGCATCGTCCTCGCCGCGGCGCCGGTCGGCGTCGAGTTCGAACTCCGCCGCCACCCGGGCACGGATGAGCGGGGTGATCTGCAAGCGCGCCGCCGGCTGGCCCAGGTAGGCGAACATCACCTCGAGAAAGGGGCCCCAGGCCTGGTTGCGCACCGGCCCGTCGATGGAGCGGTTGAGCTGGAAGATGCGGATGGCCTGCTCCACCTCGCCGGCGCTGGGCGACTCGAACACCCCCACCAGCAGCGGCCCCCGTTGCCGGGGCGCGGCCGGCGGGGCCGGCCGGGCGGGCTTGATGGCCGGGGCCGGACGCCGGGGTGGGCGGGGAACCGGCGAGGTGTCGCGACGCAACTCCGGCCGGCAGGCCGGCAGCAGCAACGCCGCTATCAGCAGGATGTTGCCGGTGGTCGGCTTCACGCGGCGGATTGTAGGCCAAGCGCCCGGTCCAGGCAAACCCCGGCTCCTCCGGGTATGCGTGCCATGCCGCAGGCCCCGGCTGCCTGGACACGCCGCGTCAGGCGGTCACGCCCCAGCCGGCTTGATAAAAAAGGCAAAAGCGTGCTAGGAAGGAAAAAACGTCCACCACTGCGAAAACATGTCCCGGAACTCTCTGGTGGACCCAGGCAGGGAGAGCGACCCATGAAGAGTCGGCAGCTGTTGTTCGTCTTCGTTGCCCTGTTGCCGGCGCTGCTGCGCTGCGAGTGCGACCAGGGACCGGACATCACCCCCGACCAGGCGCTGGCCGACCGCTACTGGGTGGGCAGCTCGGAGACGGCCCCGGGGCTGGACTCGTTCTCCGCCACTCCCGCCGGCCAGCAGCCGGGCCAGGCGGAGATCGCCGTCGATTTCGGGATGGTGGACGTGGGGGCGGTGGCCGATCGCTACCTGTTCGTGCACAACTCGGGCAACTCCCCGCTGCTGGTGGGGCAGGTGGAATGGCTGCAGGCCGATGCCACCTTCGCCGTGGCCTGCCTCAAGGGCGGAGTCTTCGCCGACGGCTGCCCCAGCAGCGCGGACAATCCCCTGCGAGCCGAGCCGGGCGCGGACCTGGTGCTGCGCCTGAGCTTCGCCCCCGGCGAAGTCGGGGCGCGCCAGGCGGAGCTGCAACTGCACTCCAACGCCGGCGACTTTCCCCTGCTGCTCGTCAAGCTGGCCGGCCAGGGAGTGACCCCGGAGATCCAGGTATGCGTCTCCGACTGCCAGGGTGCCGAGGAATCGGCCGCCTGCGGCCAGGCCGGCGAGCTGTGCAACGATGACGCCGGGCCGGAGGGACTGGTGGTGGACTTCGGCGACACCACCACGGACGCACCGCTGGGGCGCGAGGTGGTGATTCGCAACCTGGGAGACCAGGCGCTGGCCGTGAGCGACCTGTCGCTGCAGGGCACGGACAGCGCCCAGTTCGCCTTCCAGGTCACCCAGGGCACCTTGCCCGGGGAGATTGCCGCCGGCTCCGAGGCCCTGGTGGTGGTCACCTATGCCCCGCGCACCGGCGGCGAGCACCAGGCCCGCCTGCAGGTGATCTCCAACGACGTCAACGAGCGCGAGGTGGCCGTCATCCTCGCCGGCCGCGCCCTGGCCCCGCGGGTCTGCCCCGAGCCGCTGGCCGTCGACTTCGGCACCGTGGCCGTCGGCGAGCCGCAGCGGAAAAGCTTCAGCATCACCAACTGCGGCCTGCTGGAGTTGCAGCTGGAAAACGTCGCCCTCAATTCCAACTCCAGCCCGGATTTTGCCCTGGTCGACCTGCCGGCGTTTCCCCAGGCGCTGGCCCCCGGCGCCAGCGTGGACATCGAGGTGGAGTACTCCCCGGCGGAAAGCGGCAGCGATGCCGGCGGGGTGGACATCTTCTCCAACGACCCGGCTTCCGATCCCAACAGCCATCTCACCGGCACGGTGTCGCTCAGCGGCAACGGCATGATTCGCGAGTGCCAGATCCAGCCCATTCCCTACGCCCTGGCCTTCGGCGGCGTGGTGCAGAACACCAGCGATACTCTGGTGCTGACCCTGTCGAACCAGGGCAACGATTCCTGCCGCTTCGACGGCGCCGAGATCGTCGAAAACTCCGCCGACGGCGAGTTCTCCATCGTCTCCGCCCCGCCCGCCGGCACCACCTTCGAGCCCGGAGACGTGATCATGCCCGAGATCGTCATCCAGTACGCCCCCGTCGGCCTGGGGGTGGATCGCGGCCGGCTCAAGATCAGCGGCAACGACAAGGACGGCCCCGAGCTGTTCGTGGATCTCAGCGGCGAGGGAGTGGAGACGGCCACCTGCGACCTGGTGGTGCAACCCACCTCGCTGCGTTTCGGCACCGTCAAGCTCAACACCACCCAGTCCCAGGTGATCACCTTGATCAACCAGGGCAACGCCGACTGTACCGTTACCGCCCCGGAGTACATCCCCTCGACGTTGTTCCCCAGCGACTTCACCATCACCCGGGCCCCCAACGGCCCCTTCACGGTGGCCCGGCGCGGCCGTCCCGGCGATCACCAGGAGATCGAGGTCACCTTCGCGCCCTCCCGGCTCGAGCTGCATGCCGGGCGCATCTGGCTGCACACCGACGACGACCCCGACCTGGTGGTGGGACAGGGTACCTGCTTCAGGCCGGGAATGCCCCCGGTGTACCCGGACATCGGTGACATGTGCATCAACCTCAGCGGCTTCTCCGCCGAGTCGGACATCGAGGTGGTGCCCAGCGAGATCGACTTCGGGGTGGTGACGGTGGGCTGCAACTCGCCGGAGATGGCGGTGCGGGTGTACAACCTGGGCACCATCGACCTGAACATCACCGCCATCTACCTGGAAGACCCGGCCGATCGCAACTTCGAGATCATGGCCGCCCCGGCCACTCCCCATGTCCTGGCCGGGGGCGGCTCCTTCGAGGTGCGCCTGCGCTACCATCCCCAGGACACCAACGCCCACCGTACCAACCTCTACCTGGAGTCCGACGCCTCCAACCTGCAACTGCTGGCGGTACCGCTGTTCGGCCGCGGCACCAACATCTCCGACCAGACCGATCTCTTCCACCAGCCCGACCAGGTGAAGTCGGACGTGCTGTTCGTGGTGGACAACTCCGGGTCCATGGGCTGGGTGCAGGCCGAGCTGGCCGACAACTTCTCTTCCTTCATAAACTGGGCCCAGACGCTGGACGTCGACTACCACATCGGGGTCATCGCCACCGAGGTCAACGACCCGGAGACCGACATCGGCGATCCCTCCCGGGACGTCTATCCCGGGGTGCTCATCCAGACCGACTCCAGTCCCAAGATCATCACCAACCAGACGCCCGACGCCGCCGGCGCCTTCGCCAAGAACGTCAAGGTGGGCACCTGCTGTTCCGACGAGCAGGAAGCCGGGCTGCAGGCGGCCTGGATGGCGCTGAGCCAGCCGCTGGTGGAAGATCCGGCCGCCAACCTGGGCTTCCTGCGCGAGGATGCCAAGCTGTACATCATCTGCGTCTCCGACGAGCAGGACCAGTCCAAGGGCAACCCCGACTTCTACGTGGATTTCTTCTCCTCGCTGAAGGGTTTTCGCAACACCGAGATGATGAAGGTCAGCGCCATCGTCATGCCCGATCCCATTCCCTCCGGCTGCGGGGCCGACAGCTCCACCCCGGGTACCCGCTACATCGAGGTGGCCCAGCGCACCGGCGGGATCTTCGAGTCGCTGTGCACCGGCGACTGGGCCTCGTCGCTGAGCGCCCTGGGCATCGATGCCTTCGCCGCCATCCGCGAGTTTCCCCTCAGCCGGCCGGCCGACGCGGGAACCATCACCGTGGAGGTGAACGGCAACCCGGTGCCCCAGGCTTCCTGCAACGATTGCGATGCCTGCACCGACGGCTGGGTGTACTATCCGGATACCAACTCGGTGTGCTTCGGGGCCGACTACGTGCCCGACAAGGGAGACAGAATCGAGATAAGTTACACGGCCGCCTGCCTGTGACGGCGCCGTGTCCGGGAGGAAGTCATGAACAGGAAGGTTATCGAGCTGTTGGCCGGGGGGGTGTTGCTCATGTTGGCCATGGCCTGCGAGTGCGGTGATAGCGGGGGCCTGAGCACTGCCGCCCCGCGCATCGACGGCTGGGCCGTGGGCGATGTCGCCGAGCCGCGCCCGGACGGGGATTTCGCCGCGGTTCCGGACTCCGAGCAGCTGGCTCTGGACTTCGGCAAGGTGGAGGTGGAGACGGTACGCCAGCTGTACCTGTTTCTGCACAACGGCGGCCGCTCCGACCTGGTGCTTTCCCGGCTGCAGTGGGACGGCTCCTCCAGCCCGGAGTTCTCGGCCGCCTGCCGGGCGGCGGGGGTGTTCGTCGACTGCCCCACGGGCGCGGACGACGCCCTGGCGGTGCCCGCCGGGCAGGACCTGCTCATCCAGATCTCCTATGCCCCGGCGGCCGAGGGGGCCGACAGCGGCAGCTTCACCGTGGAGACCAATTCCGACACCCACCCGGTGATCGAGGTGACCCTGAGCGGAGAGGGAGTGCGCTCCATCAAGGTGTGCATCAGCCAGTGCGTCGGCGACCAGGACGGTGCCGGCTGCGCCGCCGCCCCGGTGGTATGCAACGACGAGGTCGAGCCCGACGACCTGCTGGCCGATTTCGGCCAGGCGGAGATCGACCAGGTGATTCGCCGGCGGGTGACCATAGAAAACCTGGGCGACGAGGACCAGCAGATCACCGTGTTCCGCTTCGGCCCGGGCGACTTCAACCAGTTTTCCCTGGACAAGCAGGGCAACTCCTTGCCGGGAATACTACCGGTGGGGCAGACGGCCGAGGTGTTCGTGGTCTACTCGCCGCGCACCGGCGGCGAGCATCACACCTCGCTGATGGTGGTCTCGGGCAACAGCGGCCGGGAAGTCGACGTGCAGCTGCTGGGGCAGGCGCTGGCCCCGCGGGTGTGTCCCGACCCCATGTTCCTCGACTTCGGCAACGTGGCCGCCGGCGACAGCCTGGCCAAGACCTTCAAGGTGACCAACTGCGGCCTGCTGGATCTCAACCTCATGAACCTGGCGCTGAACTCCGGCAGCAGCCCCGATTTCTCGCTCACCGGCCTGCCCAACCTGCCGGCCACGCTGCCGCCCGGCCAGTCGGTCGACGTCGAGGTCACCTATGCCCCGCCCAGCGACGGCTCCGATGCCGGCGGGGTGGACATCTTCTCCGACGACCCGGCCTCGGATCCCAACAGCCACCTGACCGGCACCGTGGCCCTGCAGGGGCGCTCGGTGCCGCGCGCCTGCGACATCCAGGCCACGCCCTACGCGGTGACCTTCGGCGGGGTGGTGCAGGGGGCCACCGACACCGTCGACATCATCATCTCCAACCAGGGCTCCGACACCTGCGTCCTCAACGACGTGGCCGTCACCAGCAATTCGGCCGACGACGAGTTCGCGGTGGCGGAAAAACCACCGGCCAATACCAGCTTCGACCCCGCCGACACCCTGCTGGTGCGGGTTTCCTACTCCCCGGTCAACCTCGGCCCCGACACCGGGGTGCTCACCCTCTACGGCAACGACAAGGACGCCAGCGAGATCCACGTCGATCTCAACGGCCAGGGCGTGGAGGACTCGGTCTGCGACCTGCAGATCCTGCCCTCCAGCCAGAACCTGGGCCTGGTCAAGGTCAACAACGTCAAGACCGCCACGGTGACGCTGTCCAACCGCGGCCAGGAACCCTGCACGGTGAACAGCATGCAGCTGCGCCAGAGCGTGATGACGCCCGGCGACATCGAGATCACCTCCGCCCCGCCGGTGCCCTTCACCATCGATCGCCAGGGACAGCCCAACAGCCAGGTGCAGGTAGAGCTAACCTTCGCCCCCACCCACCCGGGCAACCACAAGAGCTACCTGTGGTTCAACACCACCGACCCCGACCTGCAGATGGGGGGCTGGGACTGCCAGATGAACTCCGGCGGGGTGATCAACCCCGGCCAGGCCTGCGTGCCGGTGTCCGGCAGTGCCGACGAGGGCACCATCGCCGTGGTGCCCTCGGAGCTGGACTTCGGGGTGGTGACCATCGGCTGCGCCTCGCCCGAGCTGCGGGTCACCGTCTACAACCTGGGCGGCATCGCCCTGACCATCTCCCGCATCTACCTGGACGACCCCAACGGGCCCTTCCAGTTCACCTATGCCCCGGCCACTCCCCATACCCTCAACGGCGGGGCCACGGTGGAACTGCGCCTGCGCTACGTGCCCACCGCCTCGGTCAGCGACCGCGCCACCCTCTACATCGAGTCCGACGCCTCCAACACCCAGCTGCTGGCGGTGCCGCTGTTCGGCCGCGGCACCACCACCGACTCGCAGCATGACATCTTCCACCAGCCGGAACAGGTCATGTCCGACGTGCTGTTCGTGGTGGACAACTCCGGCTCCATGAGCGAGGAGCAGAACGCCCTGGCCTCGAACTTCAGCTCCTTCATCAACTACGCCCTGACCCTGAACGTCTCCTTCCAGATCGGCGTAATCACCACCGAGGTCAACGACGCCGAGACCAACATCGGCAACCCCGCTCGCGATATCTACCCCGGGGTGCTGGTGCAGGCACCGGGCCGGCCCAAGATCATCACCAACAACACCCCGGACATCACCGGCGCCTTCGCCGACAACGCCCGCGTGGGCACCTGCTGCTCCGACGAGCAGGAGGCCGGCCTGGAGGCGGCCTGGATGGCGCTCAGTCCCGGCTACATCGACGAGCCCTCGAAAAACGGCGGCTTCCTGCGCGAGGACGCCAAGCTGTACATCATCTTCCTCTCCGACGAGCAGGACCAGTCGCAGGGTGACCCCGACTTCTACGTGGACTTCTTCTCCTCCATCAAGGGCTACCGCAACACCGAGCGCATGGCCGCCTCCGCCATCGTCGGCGACGATCCCAACGGCTGTGGCAACGGCACCGCGGAAAGCGGCAGCCGCTACATCGAGGTGGCCAACCGCACCGGCGGCATCTTCCAGTCCATCTGCTCTTCCAACTGGGCCCAGGCGCTGCAGAACCTGGGGCTGGACGCCTTCGCCGCCATCCGCGAGTTCCCCCTGAGCCGCCCGGCCGACTCCGGCACCATCACCGTGACCGTCGACGGGCAGAACGTCCCCAAGGCTTCCTGCAACGACTGCGACGCCTGCGCCGACGGCTGGGTGTACTACCCGGACACCAACACCATCTGCTTCGGGGCCAACTACGTACCCGGCCGCGGCGCCACCATCGAGGTGGACTACACCGCGGTGTGCCTGACACCCTGAGGGTTTTCCCGGAACGTGTTCCGGACGGTCGCCGGGCCCACCAGCGCCGTGTGGATAGTTATCACTTTCCCTGGAAGCGGCCCGGGCGGCGCTCCATGAAGGAGAGCAGGCCTTCGCGGGCGTCTTCCGTGGCCATGAGCTTCCGGGCCTCGTCGAGCAGCTGCGCCCGGGCCGCGCCGAAGCCCTGCTCCACGGCCAGGTGCGCCGAGCGCAGACTGGCCTGCACCGCCAGCGGCGCCTGGGCGGCCACCTCGGCGGCCAGGCGGCGGGCCCGGGGTAGCAGTTCCTCGGGCGGGCAGACCTCCTGCACCAGGCCGATGCGCCGGGCCTCGGCGGCGTCGAACTGACCGCCGGTCAGCAGCCAGCGCATGGCGTTACCCCAACCGCACAGCCGGGGAAAACGCAGGGTGGCGCCGCCGAAGGGCATGATGCCGCGGCGCACCTCCATCTGGGCAAAGCGGGTATCGTCGGCGGCCAGGCGGATGTCGGCGGCCAGCAGCAGCTCCACCCCGATGGTCAGGCACCAGCCCTGCACCGCCATCACCACCGGCTTGGTCCGGCGCCGGGGGGAAAGATCGAGGGGATCGACCAGTTCCCCGGGCACGAGTGCCGCGCCGGCGGCCACCGCCG
>Ga0190359_1001728_pt1 | contig 13544 bp, 10 predicted proteins | sample 48721823_MG_FD_161269 | JGI IMG/M metagenome (GOLD analysis project Ga0190359, IMG submission 161269) | Hydrothermal vent microbial mat bacterial communities from Southern Trench, Guaymas Basin, Mexico - 4872-18-2-3_MG | ecosystem: Environmental > Aquatic > Marine > Hydrothermal vents >...
TCATCAGCCCGGATGGCACTGCGCATCCACGGTCATCTCCGATGTCATGACCTTCAAGGGCCAGCCCATGAGCGAGGCGCTGTGCTTCGGGCTGGGCTCAGGGCTCGGCTTCGCCTACCTGGAAGCAGAAGAATTCAACCCCACTCGCATGACCGCTGTTCGGAGCCGGAACCTGGAGGAAAATTTCTTCGCGGCTATGGGCATTCCATCGGTGTGGCAGACAAGCCCTTCACCTGCCGAGGCACTTCAACAATCAAAGGACTATATTGACCAGGGTATCCCGGTGCTCATTCGCGCGGACATCTTTCACCTGGATTACTATAAATCCAAAAGCCACTTTCCCGGACATGTAATCTGCATGTGGGGCTATGATGATGCGGCGAAAGAGGTCTATGTCGCGGACACCGAGTGGCCTGGAATTCAGGCAGCGCCATACGAATCCATCCAGAAGGCCCGTTACAGCCAGATGCCCGGGTATCAGGTCCGGGGAGATCATATCCCGGTCAAATTCCAGCTTCCATGTCCGGACTGGCAGGCTTCCATTCAAAAGGCCCTGCTAAGGCAGGCCAATGATCTGAAAAGCCCGGAATTCGGGGACCTGGTTCCCATGGGGTTTCCGGGTATGGTGCGCGCAAAGGAAAGAATTCCATCATGGCCTTCTGCCAGGGACTGGGCCTGGTCCGCACGATGGTTCTATCAGGTGATTGAGAAGCGCGGCACAGGTGGAGGAGCTTTTCGCAGACTCTATGCCATCTTTCTTGAAGAGATAGCAAAGATGGAACCGAGATTCAAGACCGAGGCCCCTGCTGAGGACATGTTCGCCATCGCAGAAAAGTGGACCGAACTCAGCCAGATCTTGAAGCAGATAAGCGAAAAGCAAGAACCCGATGGATTCGAGAATGCCGCGCAGAAAATCGGGGATATTCTCAATAAAGAGCGGGAATTTTTCTCCCGGGTCCAAAAAAAACTCGCAGGGGAGAGACCTTGTTGAAATTATCGTTGAAATTACCGTTGAAATTACCGTTGAAAATATCAGGCCGGGCATGGATTGTTATGGTGCTGGGCTCAACACTGGTTTTGCCGGTTTTGCTTAATGCCAAAAAGGAGCCGGAGTTGAACCACACCCGGATTTTCTATCCGAGCGGAGACCTACAGGTGTCCGCGGACCTGATCCGGCCTGTTGAGGGAAAGTGGCCCTTGATCCTCCTGAACCACGGCGAGATACGTCGCCGTCAGGAGGAACTCTTTCTTGATCCGAAGCGAAGTTTTATCGTGAGAAAAGGCCAGGACATAGCCCGGCAAGGCTATGTAGTCATGATTTGCCATTATCGTGGATTCGGGGCATCAGAGGGAGAGAGGGCTGGCCTGTGGGAGGACCTGGATGATCTGGAAGCTGGCCTGGACATGATCAGGAGGCAACCCTTTATGGACCCGGATCGGATAGCCCTGATCGGCGGGGACATCGGAGGCACACTCACCTACCTCTTGTGCCAGAAAAGGACTGATATAAAGGCCGCAGTGGTGTTTGACGCACCGGTTGATTTTCTGGACCCTATAGGCGCATTTCGCCGGGACAATATTCTCACACTGCAAATACGCAAGGACCTTGCCAGGCGCATGGGCGGGTCCCCGGAGGATCGGCCAGAATTATACCGGCCTCTCTCGCCCTGCTATGAAATGAAAAAGATGCATGCCCCTGTTCTTATTATCCATGCAGGGGATGACAACTTTGTGCCATTGCGACAGGCACAACTCGCAAAATCAGCGCTCCTGAAGAACCAGAAGCCCTTTAAGTTCCTGCTCGTGCCTGAGGCGGACCAGTATCTATTCTTTACTCCGGCCAAGAGAGGCCCGGGCAAACTGGCCTGGCAGGAGGTTTACCGATTCCTTGAGAAATACCTGAAATGAGTGGCCAGCGAAACATCATCCCGGATACCGACCCGGCTATGGGTGTGCGAAAGATCATCCTGGATACAGACCCGGCTCTGGGGGTGCGTCTAGGCACTGATATTGACGATGACCTGGCCATCATCATGATCCTTGCCTCCCCAGAGGTCGAGCTGATGGGCCTGACCTGCACCTACGGCAACTCCAGCATCAAGCGCACCTATGCCCATGCAAAGCGACTGCTACATCTTGCCGGCCGGGATGACATCCCTGTTAAAAAGGGCGCTGGATGGATGTCACGGCATATAGACCGGGACACAGAGGCCTCGCGTTTCATCGCGGAAACTATCAAGAGATTCCCCGGTGAGGTCACCATGGTAACCATCGGCCCCCTCACAAACCTGGCCGCGGCCATATATCATAACCCCGGACTGATGGACATGGTGCCGGAGCTCGTGATGATGGGAGGAAGGCTCAACACAGGCCGAGGGGAGTTCAACTTCGCGGCCCATCCCGATGCAAGCAATCTGGTCCTTCAAACACCGGTTCCCAAGATCATCGCAACCATGGAACTCTGCTTCCAGGTCGCTTTCACCGAAAAACATCTCAACGAGCTTGAACGCGAGCCATCACTCCTTATTCATCCATTCCTGCCAGCAGTCCGCAGATGGCTCAAGCTCAATCGTCTCGCAATATCAATACTCGCTCGAAAACAGAAGGCCATGGCCAAGGGAGGTTTTTATCCCTGGGACCCTGTCGGTGCGGCATACCTGATTGACCCGTCTATCTTCTCCAGGATCATCCCCATCAAGATATGGCTTGAGAAGAAAAAGGTGATGGTGTCAAGGGATGTGGCGGATTTAGACGAGAGGCTCCAGGTCCGCGCCCCGAAGAGAATAGACGGCCAGCGGTTCTTGAGGCTCCTGCTGGATAGAATAAAAAAGGTAAAAAAGAAGATATAGCAGGGTCAGTCTTTTTTAGATGAAGACCCGGGTTTGTCTTGGGAATCCTTTTTATCTTCAGATTCCACGGACTTGGCCTTGGACTCCTTTGATTCACTGGATAAATCCACGCCCTTCTTGGCCTTGTCGTCCTTGGCCTTGGACTCCTTGCCATTGCCCTTTCCCTTTTGAGCATAGTCAGTGGCATACCACCCCGTGCCCTTGAGATGAAAAGAGCTCTCGCTGATGAGCTTCTTAACCTTGTGCTTGCATTTGGGACAACGCTGGAGAGGCTCATCCGTGATCTTCTGCATTACCTCGAACACGCCGCAATTCGGACATTCATACTCGTAGATAGGCAATTCTTACTCCCCTTTTTTCCTTCGCACCCTTGCCCAAATTACTATTATACTCCAGCTATCCTGGTTTTCAAGCTTTTTATTAGCAGTCCCATGTCCTCACCTGCTAAAGACATAATCATGAGACCTGCTGATGTCAAGAGTAAAACATAATTTGAGGGCCTGCGACATAAAAATGGGTTTTAGACGGCCCGCTATTCCCAGAAGTCTTTGAATGCTTGACCGGGATTTAGTTTGCGGGTAAGATGTCTGGTAAAAGATTCCATACGGAGATAAAGAGATGCTGATGAATCCATCTATTTTCCGGGAATACGATATCCGGGGCGTTGAGGGCAAGGATTTTGATGAGGGGTTTGCTCATATTCTCGGCCGGGCTGTAGCCCGCGTAATCACCCGGTCCGGCGGTCATCAGGTGATCCTTGGCCGGGACTGCCGCTTAAGCTCGCCGTCTTTGAGCCGGGCACTTTGCGAGGGCATGATGAGGAGCGGCCTTGAGGTCACGGACATCGGCGTTTCAACCACGCCCATGCATTACTTCAGCCTGTTTAACCTGGAGGCCCACGGGGGAGTCCAGGTATCCGGCTCGCATAACCCTCCGGACCAGAACGGGTTCAAGATCAGCCTGGGCCACGATCAGCTTTACGGGGCCGGAATCCAGGAGTTGAAGACCATCATCCAGACAGAGGACTTTCCCGCAGGTGTCGGGTCAAGCAGGGAATACAACATAGCCGATGAATACATCCGCTACATTACGGATAACATAAAGCTCTCAAGGCCGATGAAGGTGGTGGTGGATGCCGGCAATGGCACTGCCGGACCTTTTGCAAGACCCATCCTTGAAAAACTCGGGTGCGAGGTGATCGAGCTTTATACCGAGATGGACGGCCGGTTCCCCAATCACCACCCTGACCCCACAGTTCCCGAAAACCTGGTAGACCTGCGGAAGGAAGTGCTTGATGCGGGCGCTGATGTAGGAATCGGATATGACGGCGATGCGGACCGGATCGGAGTGATTGACGAGAGGGGCGAGATAGTGTGGGGCGACATCCTCATGATCGTGCTCAGCCGGGCCGTATTGGAGGAAGTCCCCGGTGCGACCATAGTGGGAGAGGTCAAATGCTCGCACCGCCTTTTTAACGACATAGAAAAGCACGGCGGCAGGGGAGTGATGTGGAAGGCTGGCCACTCGCTGATCAAGGCCAGGATGCGAGAGCTTGGCGCAGAGCTTGGAGGGGAGATGAGCGGCCACATTTTTTACCAGCACCGATATTTCGGGTTTGATGACGCCATCTACACAGGGTGCAGGCTCCTTGAATTGATGTCCCGGTCAGGAAAAAAGCTCTCCGAGATTCTCTCGGATGTGCCGCCGGCATTTTCCACGCCGGAGGTCCGGATACCATCAAGCGACGAGAGCAAATTCAAGATCGTGGACCAGGCAAAGGAATACTTCCGCGACAGGTATAAGACCATTGAAGTTGACGGTGTGCGGGTGGTGTTTCCGGACGGCTGGGGCCTGGTCAGGGCTTCTAACACCCAGCCCATGCTGGTGATGCGATTTGAGGCAGAGAGCCAGGAACGGCTGGCCGAGATACGGAATATTGTGGAGAGCAAGGTAAACGAGCTGAACCAGGGGGCCGCCTGATTTGCCTCCAGTTGAGAGGACTGAATAAATTTACCGCAAAGGCGCAAAGGACGCAAAGAGGAAAGTATAAAATTAAAGAGTCGGGCATGATGCTGAAGTAACCCGCCATCTTGACCGCCTTAGCCTTGGCCGCGGTGGTTGACAAAGGAAGGGTGGGGAATATTCAAGCCTCACGCCTCAAGTCTCAAGCCTAAATCACCGCAAAGGCGCAGAGGATGCAAAAACAAAAATATAAAATAGAATCTTCTTTGCGATCTTTGCGTCTCTGCGGTTCAAAAGAATATCTTGACTGCACTTCTTCGGATAAAAAAGCGGACATCACGGCCAGCCTCATCATCCTTGTCATCATCACCTGCCTTTTCATTCCTACCTGGATACAAGGGCTTACCACGATTCTTCCGAGCTACCAGGACGAGACCCAGTGGTATCTTTACCGGCTCTTCATCAACCAGAGTTTCGCATCAGGCCGGTTCCCGCTTTGGTGCCCTCATTTATATGCCGGCCTGAACTTCGCGGGCTGGGGCCACGGAAGCGCGTTTTATCCTCCCGGGATAATCTTTTATCTCTGGCAATATGTGAACGCAACACCATTGAACCAGTGGTTTCATCTCCTGCTCGGAAGTCTGGGGCTCTATTACCTTGCACGCGTAATCCGGGTCCGGCCTTTTGCATCATGCCTCGGGGCTCTGTGGTTCGGGCTGGGACACCTGGTGCCGAGCTTCCAGGAGAACTTCCTGCCCAGGGTCTTTGTCATGGGCTTTAGCCCCTGGATTTATGCATTTTTGTATCAGGTGGTCCACACGCGGCGGATAAAATTCCTGGTTCTGGCAGGGGTATCCATGGGAGCCCAGTGGCTCTCCGGGCATATAGAGGTGATAGTGCTCCAGGATGTGGTGATAGGACTTGGATTCATGGCCCTGCTCGTGACTCGATATCGGGGTCGGCCCGGTGTGATCTTGATCTTTGCCGCGGCATTTATCATTGGCGTGGCACTGGGTCTGCTCCAGTTTCTCCCTGCCTTGGAGGAAACGAACAGGAGTTTTCGCTCCATTGGGTTTGACTACCCCCTTTTTCGGGCATTCACAATGCCCAGATTCTGGATTGAGGCATGGCTCTTCTGGCTTTCCATTGGAAATCTTTTCACACTACTTTTCATCGTGTATGCCCTGGCACGGATCAGAAGCGACCGGAGGGTTCTGCTCATAGCAGGATTGATCTTCCTCATACTGACAATCACATTTAACTGGTTCAATATCCTATGGGTGGTCTACCGCATTCCGCTCCTCAACCGCTTCATCCCTCATGGCCGGATGCTTGCCCAGGCTTTTATGTTAATGGCCTTGCTTGTGGGGATTGGCCTGGATCATGTGCAGGGCAATCTCGCCAAATCAGCCGCAAGCCGTGTGCTATCCGTTGTCCTTCTAATCGAAACCACGGCGGCCATTTTACTGCTACAGGTCTTTCATCTCCATGAAAAAATTCAGACCGACCCCGTGGCACGGGATGTGATTGCGCATTTCTTCCAGGCCAGGCTCTTTGCAAGCTGGGTCATTGGAATCATCGCAATCCTCTTTCTGGTATTATCCTTCATGCGCCGCAGTCCCCGTATCGGCACCCTGATGCTGGGCATTGTACTTGCCCTTGAGTTTATCCCCACTGCATTCGCACATCTGCCCCAGCGCCCGAAGACCATCATGGACTATAACCATGAATACATCCGCTTCTTCAAGGCGCAAAAGGATCGAGCCAGGTCTTTGATCGTGTATCCTTTTGACCGCTACCACGAGCTGGACATCCCCCTGCAGTCCGGAGTGCTTTATGGCACTGATGCGCCGGATGCATATATCACTTTATCCACGCTCCGTTACACCGAGTTCATGTCTTTGCTTGATCCACGCTCATACCGGCTTTCGCACGGCAAGATCGCGGACATCCAGACCCCGAATATACTCAAGCGCGGGGACTTCATAGGCCCGGAAACTATCCCCTTCATCAACCTGCTCAACCTCCGATTCATCGTTTCCCGTAACAGGAACATCAAGGACGCGACACATTATTTCCTTGCCTACGAGACAGATCGCTTCTCCCCGGTTTCAGGCCAGGCACGAAGGATTAACTGGAATGATCTTGAGCTCCTTCCGCCTGCGACCTTTGGACTTGACCTTTACTTTCGCGCCGGAGACCACCTCCGTCTCGGAATATCAGCACCAGGAAAAACCCGGCCCGGGCCAATTCTCCTGGAGGTCGCTGAACTTTCCGAAAGCGGTGGAAGGAGGGTGCTCTTTGAGAAGATGCTTGAGATTGAGCCGGGCGAGCTTGCCGGGAACTTTGACATATCCCTTGAAGACATCTGGGCCAGGAGGACCACCTTGTGCATTTCGGCAAAGGCTCTTGCAAGGCGCGGCCCGGACCGGTTGATCCTGGTGAGACCTCATATATACAATCCGGACAAGCATTTCGTGCGGCTCAACCTGTCAGAGGTTAACATCTTCCGGAATCCGACTGCCATGTCCCGCGCTTTTCTGGTTCATGATTACAGGATAATTCCGGACTGCGAGGCCCGGCTGGAATTCATGAGAAGCCCGGAATTCAAGCCTGATAGACTGGCTGTGCTTGAGGCTGATCCGGGCCTGGAGATAATCGGGACAGACAAGTCCGAAGGGTCCGGAAAAATGCGGCGCGGGGAGGGCGTGCTCATCGAGAGGTATGAGTCGGATGAGGTGATGGTGATGGTGCGCGCACAGGTTCCGGGCATGCTTTTGCTCTCGGATCAATACGCGCCCGGCTGGAGGGTCTGGGTGGATCGCAAAGAGCAGGTCATTCTTCCCGCGGATCATGCCTTCCGCGCGGTAAAGGTTGAGCCCGGATACCACCTTGTGCATTTTCGCTATCAGCCGAAGTCCTTTATCATAAGCCTGTACTTCGCCATTATATCCTGGCTCGGCATTCTGGGCTTGATTGCAATTGCGCGGCTGGGCAATTACCGGGCGAGAAGCCGAGCCCCTTGAACTAAAGGGCTATATCTAATATAAGATATAAATATCTTCCTGGAAAGGGGACATGGGATGAATTACTATCAGGACTTGGTAAAGGACCTGGCACGCGAGACCGACTCGAAAATAGTGTTCCTGATAATGGACGGTCTGGGCGGAATGCCGGTCTCGCAGGATGGCAAGACCGAGCTTGAGCTTGCACGCACGCCCCACATGGACGCACTGGTCGAGAAAAACACCTGCGGCCTTGCAGACCCGATAGCCCCGGGTATCTCCCCGGGAAGCGGGCCAGCCCACCTTTCGCTCTTCGGGTATGACCCGGTCAAATACCTTATGGGCAGGGGGGTGCTCGAGGCCCTTGGTATAGATTTTCCGCTCAAGCCAGGGGACATTGCCATACGGATAAACTTCTGCACCGTGGACGACAATGGTGTTGTCACGGACCGCCGGGCCGGACGCATCTCCACCGAGAGATGCGTGGAACTTGCGGCAAGGCTGGACAAGATCAAGCTCGGGGCCGCGGAGCTGTTCGTTCGTCCGGTCAAGGAACACCGGGCCGCGGTGGTCATTCGCGCCCCGGGCCTGGGCGACAGGCTCAATGACACCGATCCGCAGGTTACGGGCAAAAGGCCTTTGCCACTGGAGCCGGGGGACGAGCCGAGCCGGAAGACCGCGACGCTGGCCAATGATTTTATCAAGCAGGCCAAAGATATACTCAAACACGAACAGCCGGCTAACATGTTGCTCCTCCGCGGGATTTCAAGTTTTGCCAGGTATCCGAGCATGGCCGGGGTTTACAAGTTGAAGGCCGCGGCCATAGCCCAGTATCCCATGTATCGGGGGCTGGCGAGGCTTCTTGAGATGGACCTTCTTGATGTAGGAGACCGTCTGGAGAACCTGTTTGATGTTCTTGAACAGGTCTATGCGGATTACACCTTCTTTTTCGTCCATGTCAAAAAGACGGACAGTGCGGGCGAGGATGGCGATTGGTCGCGCAAGGTGGATGTGATAGAGGCGGTTGACCGGGAGGTTCCGCGGGTGCTTGCGCTAAATCCGGAGGCACTTATCATAACCGGCGATCACTCCACGCCCGCGGTCCTGAAGGCTCATTCATGGCATCCCCTGCCGGTCCTGCTTGCGAGTCCGAACTGCATCCCTGACCGGGAAACGGAGTTCGGTGAGCGGGCCTGTATGCACGGGGGTCTGGGCAGGATTCCCAGCACCTCGCTTTTACCCCTGGCCATGGCCCACGCGCTCAAGCTGGAACGCTTTGGTGCTTGAATTACGCCTGTCCTCATTTGTCTCATCCTCAGCAGGTCTGGTGTTTCCTCCAACATGCCCGCTCTGCCGTGATCCTCTGGAGGATGGCGAAGGCGGGTTCTGCTCTTCTTGTCGGGAGGACATGGTCATGATCGAGGAGCCCAAGTGTCCTGTCTGCGGTGCTCCCTTTTTGTCCGAGACGGTGCCTGCGCATCTTTGCGGAAGATGCATCAAGAGAAGGCCCCCTTTTAAGCGGGCCAGGTCATGGGGGATTTATGACAAGGCCCTGAGGGATGCTGTCCGTGAATTCAAGTTCCATGCCCGGCATGGGCTGTGCCGGCCCCTGGCTGATCTTCTCGGAGAGGTATATGACCGGGACATGGCGGACCGCGGATTCAATCTGGTCATTCCCGTGCCACTGCATAAGAGGCGCCTCAGGGAGCGCGGCTTTGACCAGGCGACCCTGCTTGCACGGTCTCTTTCAAAGAGGAATGGCCTGGAACTTTCGCTATATAATCTCCGGCGCAGACGGTTTACCATGCCGCAATACGGTCTCACTCTGCGGGCGCGCGAGGCCAATGTTCGCGGTGCATTTGATTTGAAAAAGCCGGAACAGATAAAGGGCCGTGATGTTCTTCTGGTGGATGATGTTTATACCACCGGGGCCACGGTTAAGGAGTGCGCGCGTGTCTTGCGCAGGGCCGGGGCAAAAGAGGTGGGCGTAATAACGCTTGCCAGGGGCGGTGTAGGTAAATGAGTGAGAATTTCCAGTCGCGCTCTACATCGGGTTTCACCCGGCGTGAACTCCTGATCCTTCGTGCATACAGGCTGTGGTCTATCATGGGAGATAAATGGCTTCGCTTTCGTTACCGGGACCGTGTCCGGTTCGGGAGGGACTGCCGTATAGATGCGGGCACATTCAGCCTGCGCGGCCTCGGTGGGGTGGAGCTGGGAGACCGCGTGATTATTGAGCGCGGTATTCACAAGGTGTTCTTCAACCTCGAGCCCGGCTCACGCGTTTCCATCGGAGCAGGGACATGGTTTCAGACATTTAACGATAACCTGGTCTTTTCATGCAAAGCCGGGGCGGAGATCACTTTGGGCAAGAACTGCTGGTTCTCCGGAGGGCTTTACGGTGCCTCGGAGAGAATCACCATCGGGGACCACGCCCTGATCGGATACGGGTGTATGATCCTGGACTCGGACCTGCATAAGCTTGATAATGACTCACGGGTCAAGACCGCTCCGGTCAACATTGGCTCGCATGTCTGGATTCCGTCTCATACCATTGTGCTCAGGGGAGTGACCATCGGGGACCACTGTGTCATAGCCACCGGCTCGATTGTCCTGGACGACATCCCGGACCATTCATTTGCCGCGGGAAGACCAGCTCATGTAATCAGGAAGATAGGAGACAGGGACAAGGTGCCGTGAATTTTTTGAACGCTTTCGTCAGGTTGAAAGGGGTTTGAATTATATAAAGCTTCTGTGATAAACTTAAAATATAGAAGGTTTGGACTGATTTTCTCAGGAGGATTCTCATGGTTAAAGAAGGTCAAGAGGCGGAAATTATTGATCTTACAGGCGAGGTTCGGTCCGCAGACCTTGATGGATGCAATTTCACTTTGCGATTGAGTGATGGGACCAAAATTCCGGGAAAATTTACGGCGGAACAGGAAGAAATCATAACTAATGCACTTCGCGAACATTCAACACAGAGATTGCAGGTAAAAGGAAAAGCAGAGTTCACATCTCCTGATGGCAAATTCAGGCGTATTGTCTCAGTTGAAGAAATGATATTGCAGAAAGCAGGTGAGACCATGTATGACCCAAACGCTCGGCCTATCTGGGAGATTGCTGTCGAGATCGGGGCTTCGGTGCCTGACGAGGTATGGGATAAAGTGCCTAAAGATCTCTCTAAGAATCTGGATCACTACCTTTACGGTATGCCTAAAGAGGACGAATGAAATCCGTATTTGCCGATACATGCTATTGGATTGCTATATTGAATCCTAAAGATGAAATTCACGAAAAGGCTAAATCTGTATCGAAGGCATTAGATCAAGTGATTACAATCACAAGCGAAATGGTTTTAACAGAGCTTCTTAATGATAAATATTTCCGTAAGCAAATTATGCTTCGAAAAGCAGCTGTGGAATTTATCAAGCAACAGCAAGAGAATCCAAATGTCAAAATTATTGCCCAGACAAGCATTCAGTTTAATGAAGCCGTATCGCTTTACGCGAAACGGGCTGATAAGAATTGGAGTCTAACCGACTGCGCTTCATTTCAGATCATGGAAAAAGAAGGTATTAGTGAGGCTTTGACATACGATAAAAACTTTGAACAAGCGGGCTTTATTGCTTTGCTAAGGGAAAAATAGATTATAAATATTATCCTTGCCCATCCTCCGTTTTATAATGAGAATTGGAATTTTTTCTATCTTGTGAGCAAGCACTGAGTTCCTTCAAATCCGGTATAATGAATGCGGACTTGATTAGATGAAAGAAGAGGAAGGCCGGGCCCTGTCTGGAAGGTTCATGCCCCTGATAGCTTGTTTGCTCGCAGGAGTGGGTGCCGCGGTTATCTTCGGGGAAGACCTTTTTCACGGGTCGGATATTTTCTTCAAGGCGATCCGTGATCCGAACCCTTTTGTGGCATCTTATTCGTGGCAGGAATATCATCATTCTGCCCTTGTGGATGGCCGGTTTCCGCTGTGGAATTCCTGGAATGCAATGGGCAGTCCGCAGATTGCGAACTATCAATCCGGCTTCTTTTCGCCTCTGCTTGCGCCTCTTTTTCTGTTTCCGCTGTCATGGGTGGCAGTGCCTTACCTGCTCCTGCGCCTGGTTCTTGTTGCCTTGGGGATGAGCTTATATCTTCGCCGGATCGGTCTGTCCCCTGTTTCCTGCGTCTTGGGTGCTCTTGCCTTCGGTCTTTCCGGCTGGATGATCCAGTATGTCAATAATCAAACCCTGGTCATTGACCTCTTAATTCCCTTCATCCTTCTTTTCCTGGAGAGGGTTCGGCAGGAGAGAAGGGTCCGCGACACCCTGGTCCTGCTGGCACTGCTTTGCCTGGTCCTGGTCGGTGGCCAGCCGGGTTCCGCGTTATTCACTATCGCTTTTGCCGGGGCTTATGTTCTATTTTTTGCATGGCGAGACAGAAGAATCCTGATAATCTTTGCTGTCGCCGGGGGCATAGCCTTTCTTTTGAGCCTGGTACAGTTGTTTCCCTTTTTCGAGCTGATACCCCAGGGCTGGACATATCACATGCCCGGCTGGAGTCTAGAGCGCCTTCATCTGGGCGAGATAATCACCCTGATCGCACCCGGATTCTACGGCTTCACCTCGGATAATAGAATTCCCATCATGCAACAGCTTCCTTACCTGGGCGTGATCCCTGTGGTGCTTTGCCTGATGTCCGCAGTGCATTTCCGGGCCATGCCCGGACAGGCGAAATTTTTTCTCGCATCTATTCTCGTGTGTCTCGGTTTCCTTCATGGCCTGCCGGGCTTTTTCCAGATCATGTCCATTCCGGGCCTGAATCGTCTCAGCTTCTTCAAATACCTTCAGCCAGTTCTCGCCTTTTCAGCCGTGGCCTGCGCGGCGTATGCGCTTGACAGGGTCCGGGCTCCGAACCGCTCGATCATGCTCCTTGCTTCGGGCGCAATCCTTTTTCTGCTCTGGCAGGTAAACCGCTTTCCTGATGCACGGGCCTTTCCCCTGGCAACCACAGGCCTGGTCTTGATTCAACTTGCGGCTTTTCGGCTTTTCTTCAAGAGAAGATGGGCGATCGTGTTCCTTGCATTGCTCGGCTTGATCCTGGACAGCCGCTTCAATCGCCCGAATTTCTTTTTCAACCCCGAGAGACAAGATTATTCTTTCCTCAAGCCTTTTGAAAGCCGGGGCCCGGGATTCTTTCGGACCGCGGCCACGCCGGATGTTTTTGCACCTAATCATGGCATCCGGCATAATGTCGGGGACATTCGTCTCACCGAGGTCTTGTTTGTCCGGCGCTACATAGAATTCCTGGAGGCCCTGAACGGCCAGAGCGATAAAGATATGCAGAAACAAATCCTTGCTTACAACTACACCCGTGTTCGGCCTGATCCGGAATACTTCCGGGGGGAGCTTGCCAAAAGGGCTGGAATTCGCTGGTTTTTGAGCAGGTGTCCCCTTCCTCCTAACCGGAGCATTCAGGGCATTCTCTCAACCGGGAACATGCTTGCTCCTGACGATGAACACATTCTTAAGTCCCGGTTCGAGATTGACGGAGATTCTCGTCAGGTCCTGTTTCAACATCCTCCTTCATGCATCAGCATCACGGGAGGGACCGGTTCAGGGGATTCGAGGGTCAGTGCGGCGGTGGCCTTGGACCCGAGGGCCCTTGGCGGGGCAGGTGACGGGATGTGGTTTGAGTGCACGAGCCAGGGATGTCTCATATATTCCCGGTATCTTGA
>Ga0190359_1001729_pt1 | contig 13540 bp, 19 predicted proteins | sample 48721823_MG_FD_161269 | JGI IMG/M metagenome (GOLD analysis project Ga0190359, IMG submission 161269) | Hydrothermal vent microbial mat bacterial communities from Southern Trench, Guaymas Basin, Mexico - 4872-18-2-3_MG | ecosystem: Environmental > Aquatic > Marine > Hydrothermal vents >...
TGTATTTTGCTAAACAATATAAGGGTTCATTTACTTCCTTTATTATTGTTTTGGTTGTATCTGCTTTTATTCCATTTATTTCCCAATTAGTAAATTCATACCCATCTATATCTGGTGCTGTTATTGTTACACTATCCCCTTTTGGTATATACATTGTTTGAAAAATGGGTGTATTTATATCTACTTCTGCTTGTACTGCATAAGATTCTTTGAATATACCTATATATTCTTTTTCTTCTGTTACTACTATTGTACGTGGATTATCTACAATATCATCATTCCATTTTTCAAATTTGTATAATACATCATTCCCATCAACAAATGCTGATATGTTTTTATATTGTGGGGATGGAAATTCTAATGTGTGTGTAGCATTTTTATCTGAATATAAAGTAAATGGTGTTGTTTTAATTTCATCATCTACCTTTACCTCTAAAGCATCATTAGCCTTTATGGTTATTTTTATACCTTCTTGTCCTGCTTGATATACTCCTATAACAATATTAATAGAATTTTCTATTACTGCTTTCAATGTTCTGTCTGTACCAGCATACTTATTATTATAATACCAGTAACTAAAACGATAACCATCTACAATAGGTGCAGTTATTTCTACCGTAGAACCTAATGGGTAAAAACCCGTTCCAGGAATTTCAGTTATTCCATAAGGAGAACAATACGTTTTTAAATACCCTTTTCCTGTTTCAATAATATCATTAGGATCTTTTAAATTGTCTTGAGGAATACAAGCCGTAAATATTAATAACAAAGCTATAAATAATAGTACTGTACTTTTTTTAAGCATATGAAACACCTCCAAATTATTTTTTTATCTAACTAACAAAAGGTAACATTTTGTTTTTTAAAAATTTTATTATTAAAAATATTTATCTTTCTTTTTTGAAAATTAAAATATTTTCTTTTCTCATTATATTGTATAATCCAAAAATAATTTTATTTATATTTTTTACAAGTTTAAAACCAATACTTTCCATATAATTAATTGTAAATTCCATTGTTTTTACTTCTTCTTTTTGATATGTTGCGTTACCAATAATAATTACTGCAAATTTATAAGGTTTTAGTACCCGATACATTTCTGAATATGCTTTTTTCATATCTTCAATATAAAGTTCTATACGATTTTTACCTTTTCCCCTAACACCTATAAAACCATCTCTTATCTTAGAAACATCAAAACCTAAATCTTTTAAAGAATGTTCATCATTTTTTACATAATCCAAAGCTATTGAATAAGGGGGAGAAGTGATTATTCCATCAACAGAATTATCCGGAAGATTTATATTCCTCGAATCCCCAACTTCAAAATTTACTTTTCCAAGATTTAATTTTAATTTTTCTTTTATTTCTATATAATCTTTTATAGAAGCAATCATAAAATTAATGTTTTTTATGTATGATGTTATAAAATCCTTTTTTCTCCTGGAACTATCACTAACAGCTAAAAGCCGTGCTAATTTATAAAAATTTTCAACTCTTTTATCATCCGTTAAATTATCAACCAATTTATAATAATCAACTTCACTATGAAATAAATTTGGAACTAATCTGGAAATAATTTTATCTTTTATTTCTAATATTTTGTCTAATACAAAAATTGATTCTGTTTTTACTCCACCCTGTATAACACAAAGCGGGGATATATCAATATTAATAGAATTTATTCCTAATAACTGAGCTTCAAGTGCGGTGGTACCACTACCTGAAAACGGTTCAAATACTGTGTCTCCTTCTTTTAAACCTATAATATTTAATAATGCTCTAATCATTTGAGGGTGAAATTTGCCTTTATATGGATATATCCAATGAGTTAAATATTGATTAACTGAACGAGTTTGGTTTTTATGAATTATATGAAAATAATTGGTAAATTCCTCGTCAATGGATTTAAAATACGCTCCTCTTTTTTTTATTGCCTTTTTAATTCTTTCTGATTTATTTAATATTTTAAATTCTCTTAATCCATTTGTAACTTCAAAATCTACATGCAAAGATTCTAATTCAAGCATAGCTAAAAAGAATTCATATATAAACTGTACATTATCTAATAAAACTAAATCTTTATAATCATTATTGTTTACTATATACATCCCCTGAAACTTTTCTATTCCAGGTATTTTAGTAAAATTATTTTTAGACATATTTTTATGCCTCCTTCTATATCAATTAACCCTATTTTCATTTTTCTCACTCATCTATTAAGGATGGTTTGTTTTTTATTTGTACAATTTGATATGTAATATGATTTAAATTATTGTCATAAATTTCAAGAGTATCAAAATTTGTTCTATCTACATGTGTTAAAGATAAATATTTTAAACCATTTACGGCTTCTTTTTCTAGTTCATCTAGAGCTTTAATAGCACCAGACAATCCTTTACAGAAACTATATATACTAGCTATTTTAGCATTATCTTCTTTCATTAAAATGATATGGTCGTAATAAAGATAAGGAACTATTTTACGTATTTTTACATTATTTTCTAGTATTTCAACTTCTGTATCTATATCTAAGACTTCTATTACTGCTGTGGGAGCATTTTTTCCATCCAGATGTATATCACATGAAATAACATTTGTCATTTCATAACCTTCCGGAGTTATTATTTTTTTATTTTTGTATCCGTCTGTTATTATTTTATATTTTTTCATACACATTCCTCCTTTTAATTAATTACTCTTATTGTTTTTCCTTCATTATTACACAAATAAGCACTTAAATTTGGATGTATAACATAAGTTATCCATTTATCATTTTGAAGAGTTTTAACTGCGATAGCTTGACACACTTCTATTTCTTTTTTTAATTTATCTTCATAGTATATTTCTTTTTGATATTTTGTTGTGGGGTTGCGAGACATAAATACTGAAACAGAATCTTTGCTTGTGTTTTGAAATAATGCTCCATCAGGCATATCACGATAATACACTTTACCATCTTTAGTTAGATAATATAGGTATTCCACTTTCACAAATTCCAAACTATCAATAATATACTCTGTGGCACGATCTTTTACCATTAAAATCATACTACTTCCTCCTCTCTACTAATTACTTTTATGTTTTTGTTTCATTTTAATATAAGTTAATGTATTTCTTTCCCAAAAAACTTCATCATAATATCCTTGAATTATTTGATTTTCTTCGGCAATTTTTAAACGTTTTTCAGCATATAAACAATATTCTTCATCGATTTCTACCATAACAAATTTTCTTCCAAGTTTTTTTGCCACAACTCCTGTTGTTCCAACGCCAGCAAAAGGATCAAATACTATATCAGATTTGTTTGAACTTGCTAAAATAATTTTTGCTAATAGTTTTTCAGGTTTTTGTGTTGGATGTGGAGTATTTTCTGGCATTGACCAAAATGGAATTGTAATATCTGTCCAAATATTAGATGGATACGTTAATCTATATTTTCCATCTTTTTCTTCTTTCCAATCTTTAGGTTTTCCATTTTCTTTATATGGTGCTAACACTCGTTTTTTTAATTTTACTTTGTCAGCATTAAAGTTATATCTATTTGAAACTGTACAGAACCAAATATCCTCTGAATTATTTTTCCAATTCTTTTTTGAGCCTCTACCTTTTTCTCTTTCAAAAGTAATTCGATTACGCACTATAAAATATTTCTCGCACACTAAATGAATAGCAGCAGATGAACGCCAATCACCACAAATATAAACAGAGGCAGTAGGTTTAAGAAGCCTTACAATTTTTTTAAGCCATAAATCCAGCCATTCCATATATTCATGGTTAGACATTTGCTTAAATGTTTGCTTATTAAACGTTTTCGTTAAATTATATGGAGGATCAATAAAAAGTAAATCCACGAAGTTAAATGGTAGAAAATCTACTACCTCAAAAAAATTCTGATTTATAACTTTGTTTAAAATTTGATCAACTGTAATATAATCAAATACTTTTAACAGATTTTTCTTATATATAATTCTATCTTCTTGTGTAAGTGTTATTGTATGATTCCGAATAGTATTATTCATTCTTTATTAATCTTCCTCCTCTCTACTAATTTCTTGTTATTCATCATATATATTATCTATTCTTTTGGAGTTCTATATCCTATAAACGTATAATAGGACTTGCATTTGCTATTTCGCTTTTTATTTCTTTATTGTTATATATTAATGGTTTATCAGGAAATTTTATTTTTCCTTCTAATATATCACGTTTATATGTGGCATAAACACTCATAAGTGTACTAAATACATGGATATTAGGTTCATAAAGAAAGAAATAAGTATGGTAGTCATTAATATTATAAATTATAGAGAGAGAGGCAGCAACAGCGGGAGATCTGCTAATACCTGCATTACAATGAATAATAAGAAGGTCAATTGTATTTTTATATTTCTCTACAAAATTTAAAATTTGTAAAGCATGTATGTAAGAAAAAAGCACTTTATTTTCTTCGGGTTCTGTAATATCATCAACAGAAAGCGTAAGAACATCTACTAAATAAGAACTATCTTGATATTTAGGAAACGTTTCATTTATGCCTCTAAGCCCAATAATTGCATATGGTTTATCATAAGTTGCAAATCGAACTTGTGCTTGCGACATAATTAAAATATTAAACATATTAACCCTCCTTTTAATGTTTTCTTCTTTTTTTCTCTATTTCCTCATGATATTTTCTTCTTTTCACTATTTTTTCTAATTTTTGTTCAAATTTCTTTATTTCTGTATAATTGAGTATAAATAAAAGAATAAAACCAACGTATAATACTAACCCAACTAATTCAAAAAGTTGCAAAAATATCAAAGAAATGATAACTAAAGCTATTAACCATATTATTATTACTTGAATATAATAAAAATGCTTAAAAATCATGATATATATTCGCAGAAATTACTATTTTTCCACAAACAGGACAGCAAATGTCATTATATAAAACAACGTGAGTAAGTGTTTTTTTATCTTCTATAACTAAAGCACCACAATAAGGGCAATATATACTATTAGGATTTTTAATAGTATTTTCATTTATATCTTGTATGGGTATAGTAAGTTCTTTTATGTTATAGGTATAAGACTCAAAAAGTTTTACAGATAATATTTGGTAAACAATATAAACATCTTTATCTTTTATAAAAACATAATCTGACATAGGTACAAGAACATCTTTTTTAGAAACTTTATTTTCAAGATATTTAATTGCTTCTTCTAAAGTTTTATATCTTTTAATAATTTTACTTTTTGGTAATTTATTTTCTGATAATATCGTTTCTAACACTATATATATTTTATTTTTTGTCATGATGTTTATACCTCCTTAGCATCTTATTAATTTTTTTCATAACTCTTTTTACCGCTTCATCTGCATATTCTTCAGGTGTTTGAGGTTCTTTTTTTTCCTCAGTTCCAAAATCTTTCAGATATTCATTGTATGTTTTATATATTTTCATAGCATTTCACCTCCATTAACATGCAAAGGGATCTATACGTTTATAAATTGCATCTATATTAACTTTTCCCTTAAATTGTTCGTCAAGTAAACCAGCTTCTTGTGCCAATTTTACTAATTTTTCTTGAGGAATTTTTGCATAAAAATTTCTTATAGCTTCTTTTGCTTCTTCAGAGGTCATTTCATGAATAAACTTTTTCACATTAAATCACTTCCTTTAAAATATTTTTTTATTTCTTAATTTTTTTAATTTTTCTTTTATTTTTTCTGCTTCTTCTTTTGATATATAAGCACAAAAAGGACTTTGTATTGATAGTGTTTTTTTAAATTCAGGAAGAGCTTCTTCTATAGTCCAATCTAAAAATTCATAATCTTCATCTAAGGATTTTAAATCAAATTTATCAGAGTAAAGACATATAGTTTCAATACCAGCTTTAGCCCAACCTATAGTATATTTTAAGCCTGGAATAATATCTTTTAATTCAGCAACAAGTATTTCTGCTATTTTTCTATTTAATTTTTCGGCTTCTTTTAATTTTTTATCAGCTTGTTTAAGTAAGTCTCTAAATGTCATATTCATACCCCCTTATTATTTATTTTTAAGTAAACCCATTTAATACCATCATGGTCTAAGTCTCTCATTACATTTTCTAGGTCATTAAGAAACTCTGTTTCTCCACAAAGATATGTAATATCATTTATCCAATCTGCAAAATCAAGGGGGCTAAATTTATCTAACTCTACTTCTCCTATTGTTGATTCTTTTATAACTTCTTTAATAAAATTATTTAAAGCAGGGGAAGTTTCCATGATTATTATATCTGGTTTATTTGAATTGTGTGTGAAATTTGCGTTAAATTTTTTGAATTTTTCAGCTTTTTTGGCTAATTTGTGTGTAAAGCTGTTTTCTAAAAATTTATTAACAAATTCCTGAAATTGAGTAGCTTTATCTATAAGCATATTTACACCTCCTTTTTTTAATAAAACCTACCGGGCGCTCAACCGAATTCGCCCGGCAGGCGCTTGCAATACAGCCAGTCCTCTGACACCTGATGCACAAGGCTCAAGGCAAAAGACTGACCCTTACCGTCTAAAATTGCATAGGCATTTGACGGCAAGAGGCATATTGTGTCGTACGACTTAGATAGTACACGCCTATGCTGGTATACCCGGCAGGAATCGAACCTACGACCTACGGATTAAAAATCCGGTGCTCTACCAACTGAGCTACGGGTACAAACTAAATTTTTTATGTACAAATTTTACAGCTTTATCTGTTGCTTCTTTATAAGTCAAATTTTTCTAAAGGAATAATTACTTTACCGTACATTCGGTTAAATGAAATATTTATATATAGCTCATCTATTAAAAGTTCTTTGTTTGGTGCAGAATATAGCTTTGTTTTTATCTCTCCATAAATATTTTGTTGGTGTAAAACTACATAATTATATTTATCAAAAACTTCTGTATCTAATTTTTCCTCATCTTTTTTTAAAAATACTATTGTAAAATTAGTAGTATCTATTTCTACAAAAATATAAGGAGTTTTTTCTTCTTTATTTTTAGTTTTAATAATATAATTAATTTTAGTTATATCTTTCAATTTGTAATCAAGAAGTATAGTTTGTATAAAGTTCATAAAAACATCCTTTTCTGCTAAAAAATATTTATTTGATGCTAACAATGCTCCTATTTGTAAATTTATAAATCTTGGGTCTATTTCACTATCACAAAGCTTTTCATAACCTTCGGCTTCTTTTGCCAAACCTTCATAAGTACTTGAATATTTATCCATAAATATACCTCCTTTGGTTCTAATTAACTACCAAAATTATATAATGGTAGTAGCCTTGATTCTTTTTTTAGCTATCTCACAATATTCTTTACTTATTTCTATTCCAACCCATTGTCTGCCGAGAATTTCACAGGCTATTGCAGTAGTGCCACTTCCTAAAAAAGGATCAAGCACAATTCCTTTATCCGGGGTCATTGTTATTTTACATAAATATTCTATTAATTTTAAGGGTTTAATAGTTGGATGCGTATTATTTTTTCCTTTTTGTATACCTAATTTTCTTTCTTTCTTATTTGCTTTAGCACAATAAAAGAACCTTAAATCTTCTTCAGAATAATTTATTTTTTTATAAAATCTACTTGCTCCACCCTCATCACCAATTGTTTCAACTTCTCTAGGATATTGTTTTCCATACACATTAAATAAACCACCTTCAATATGTTGTTTCATTTTTCCACTTTTTAAGATGCCACTTTGTTTGTCAAGCATTTCTGCAACTTCTTTATCAAGTAATATGTTTGTTGGAAAACGTCCTTGTCTTTCTTTAGTTAAATAACCACTTGAAGTATTATCCCCTCCTCTTAAACCACCCATTAAAGCATTCTTTCCACTTACACAAGAATCTAATATTGCAGTTCCTATTCTAGTATCTTTAATATTTAATCCTGACACATTCCATTTTAGTGCATTTTCCACATACCCATTTTCGTTTGGTTTCATTGCCATAATAATAGGTTCATAAGCGGGTTTTAAACCATGTGTCTTCCATCCATTCCATTGCACAGCTTCTGAAGTAGCAGGAATTGTTTCTTTAATTTCTATTGTTCCTTTTTTAGAATTATATCCATTTTTAGTAATATCATGTGTTGTATATGTTGAAACCACTTTTCTTTTAGCATTCAATTTTTTATCAATCATTTTTGATATATCTTGAGCTTTAGGAAAACCACTTCCATAAAGCCACATTAAAGTATCTTTAATTTCAAAACCGGCTAAACGTAAAGATAATGTCATCAAATCATATGTTCTTGAACCAGCAAACACTAAAATAGTTGCACCAGGTTTCATAACCTGATAAACTTCTCGCCATAATGCTGGAGGGGGAACAAAACTATCCCATGTTTTGCCCATGAAACCCTTCTTTTTGACAGGTATATAATCTTCTTCTCCTTGAAGCCATTTTAACATAATTTCTCTAATAATTTTTTCATTATGACTCGAAAGACCATAAGGAGGATCGGTTATAACTGTATCTATTGAATTTTTTGGTATTGCCTTTAATATATCTAAAGAATTTCCTAAAAACATTTTACCTAAATTTGTTTCAAAATATAAACTCATATAACCCTCCTTAATAATTTATTTTTCTGAACTAAACATAGCTCCTATAAGATGCACAACAATACTAAGCCCTAAATAATTCCAGTATGTAAATTTATAAGTAAATTTAAAACAATATGCTAAAATATTTGTTATTATCCAAATGGCAAAAGGATATAAAACAAACAAGTTCAAAAATAATGCAAACAATAACCAAAAAATAACTTTAAAAGTACTATCAACATTAAAAGAAAATTTGAAACCTAAAAGATTAATTTTCATTTCTTGCATAAAATTACCTCCTTCAAAATATTTCCTTTTTAATATCTTTAATTTTATAAGCTACCAATTTAAATAATTGATTAAAATTTATTATAGGCTTTTTATACTTTTTAATTATATTCCAGGACTCTTCAGTAATTAATGTATAAAAAACCCTATTCAAAAACTCTGGAATATACTTGCTATTCCAACCACCTTTTACATTTACTATTTTTGCATATTCTTTTTCAATAAATGCTTTAGTTACAAAATCTTCTACAATTCTCTCTTCAACAGTTAATTTATTAGACTTTTTCATAGCTTTGTTATTACGTACAGCTTTAAATTCTGAAGTTATAATTTTTGCCCATGTTTGTCTTCCATATTTATTTATAAAATCATAGTTTTTTATTACTATGCCTTCACCTAAACCAGAATTTTCTTTAAGCAAAAAATCTGTTTTATCTAAAAGAGCTGTTAATTGTTCATATGTTGGATTTTCTATTTTAGCTATTAAAGGAATATAATCTAAATTAAATTCTTCAAGTAAAGGCACATATTCTTCATAAGGCAAATACTTAAATGAACCATCTCTAGATTCTTCTATAACATCAAAAATATAAAAACGATTCCAAACGTCATCACGATATGTTTTTATCACATTACGTACAAGCCATTCACCATATAATCTATGATTTGGATGCTTTTCTAAATAATTTTTTAAAGAATCTTTTAAAAGCACATATTGATAAAAACCATGATTATCTTTTTCTAATGTTAATTCTCTTTTTCTGCTTCCTGCTCGTATTTCTCCTATATTATCTAAATAAACAACACCGTTTGTACCATCAATTTTTGGAAATATGTAACAAATGCCTTTTTCAATACCTTCAACTTCTTCAGTTCCCCAACGTTCCACATGTTGATATTTTCTGAATTTCATATACACACCTCCTTTTAATCATTATAAATTATGTCTTATTAATTTAATTGTTTTTTAATCTAATATAGTTATTTTAAATGCCCGTATTTTTTTGCCTTTATATACTATTCGTGCTACGTCTTTATAATAAACTTTAACTTTAATTATCTTTGATGGTTTACTTCGCCCATATTCCTCTGCATAATCTAACGTCCCACAACCAAAACCAAAACTATTTTCAATGCTTGATGTATCCGCCCAAGTTTCATATATTTTACCTTTTTCATATTTATACTGACAATTAAAAAGAGATAATCCATCACGTCTTACTGCTTTATTTGCTATGAAGTAATTATCATAACATTCATATAATCCTGTATTTATTATAGCTTCTTTCTTTTCCTTAGGTGTTTTGTAATGCCAAGAATCTTTTATAAATTGCATATACAATTTATCTGCATGCTTTTTTATGAAAGATTTTGATAACTTTTGGTGTTTTGATATACACTCCCAATTTACTTTATCAGCATATTTTTTTATAAAAGATTCTGATAGTTTTTGGTATGCTGACACAAAATCCCAATATACTTTATCAGCATATTTTTTCATGAAAGATTCTGATAGTTTTTGAAATATTGATATATACTCCCAATTTACTTTATCAGCATGTTTTTCTATAAAAGGTTCTGACAGTTTTTGATATGCTGATATATAATCCCAATCTACTTTATCAATATATTTTTCTATAAAAGATTCTGACAGTTTTTGATGTGCTGATATAAATTTCCAAATAAGTTTATCAGCATATTTTTCTATAAAAGATTCAGATAGTACTTGGTGTTCTGATATATAATACCAATCTACTTTATCAGCATATTTTTCTATAAAAGATTCAGATAGTATTTGGCATTCTGATATATAATACCAATTTACTTTATCAGCATATTTTTCTATGAAAGATTCAGATAGTACTTGGTGTTCTGATATATACTCCCAATTTACTTTATCAGCATGTTTTTCTATAAAAGATTCTGACAACTTTTGATTCCCTGATATATAATTCCAATCTACTTTATTAGCATATTTTTCTATGAAAGGTTCTGACAGTTTTTGATATGCTGATATATATTTCCAATTAAGCTTATCTGCATGCTTTTCTATAAAAGATTCTGACAACTTTTGATATTCTGATATATGTTTCCAACTTACTTTATTAATATACTTCTCTATAAAAGGTTCAGATAATTCTTGTTTAATTGATATAGCGTACCATTCTACTTCATCTGCATGCTTTTCTATAAATTCCTCACTTAATTTTTGATTAATTGATATGAGTTTCCAACATAATTTATCAGCATATTTTTCTATAAAAGGTTCAGATAGTTTCTGATATACTGATATATACTCCCATTTTACTTTATCAGCATATTTTTCTATAAAAGGTTCAGATAGTTTTTGACGTGCTGATATATATTCCCAGTCTACTTTATCAGCATATTTTTCTATGAATTTCTCACTTAATTTTTGGTATATTGATATACATTCCCAAATATAATCATAATCATATTGTGCTATTATTTCTTTTAATTCTTTTTCCGTAAATTTTTCCGTTGTTAATAAATTTTTTATATTTTCCATACAAATACCTCCTTTTTAATTTAATATTTCTATTTTAAATGCCCGTATTTTTTCACCATTATACACTACTCGTGCTACGTCTTTATAATAAACTTTAACTTTAATTATCTTTGATAAATAACATTCCCCATAATTTTTGACATGCCAAAATGTTCCACAACCAAAACCAAAACTATTCTCACTACTAGACGTATCCGCCCAAGTTTCGTATGTTTTACCTTTTTCATATTTATACTGACAATTAAAAAGAGATAACCCATCTCGTCTTACTGCTTTATATGCTATGAAGTAATTATCATAACATTCATATAATCCCGTTTCTAATATTTCGCTTTTCTTTTCTTCTTTTGTTTTATAATGCCACGAATCTTCTATTTCTATTTTAAAAATTAAATCAAAAGCATACTTTTCTATAAATTTCTTTGATAATTTTTGGTATCTTGATATAAGAAACAAATCTATTTTATCACCATGTTTTTCTATAAATGGTTCTGATAATTCTTGAAATATAGATATAGATTTCCAATTTACTTTATCAGCATGTTTTTCTATAAAATTTTCAGATAATTTTTGGCTTATAGATATATTTTCCCAATCTATTCTATTTGTATATTTTTCTATAAAAGATTCCGATAACTTTTGATATAATGATATTTTTTCCCAATCTACTTTATTTACGTATTTTTCTATAAAATTTTCAGATAATATCTGATGTTGTGATATCCATTTCCAATTTACCTCATCTTCATGTGCAGCTATAAAATTTTCAGATAATATCTGAAATTTTGATATATATTCCCAATTTACTTCATTTTTATGCTTATCTATAAAATTTTCGGATAATAGTTGACATTGTGATACACAATTCCAAATAAATGAATCATGATATTCTTTTATAAATTCTTCTAATCTTTCTTCTGTAAAATTATGTATTGTTAATACGTCTGGTATATAAAGCATATGTATACACCTTCTTTTAAGTATATAAATTGTGGTATATGTTATACTCAAATAAATTTTTCATTTTTTTTAATAACTTTTTTTCTATTTCTTCTACTTCCTTTTGTGTTTCTAATTCTAAATCTACTACAATATCAAATACATTTTTTTTCGTTCCATTATAATCTAATTTTTTTTCATCATATGCACAAACAGTATAAAAAGCATCTGTATCATATTCTGGAAGACCATATTTTTTTAATTTAACGTCCATTTTTGCTTTGTATATTTTATCTAGATTTGCGTAATCCTCAAAAGTACGTGCAAGATTAAGTAATATATCCTTAAATTCATTAGTATTTTTATCACATTCATAAAGAATAATTTTATCTCCTTCTATCTTTTTTATATGTACAATTAAATTTTTATCAGTAAAATATATAAGCCAATTACTTATTAATTTTGCTAATGACGTGTTCATATCAATAGTATCTTCAATTGAAAACCCCCATTTCATACGTTGCTTTTTACATTTTCGTTTATAAACAAAATCTTTATATTTATCTCTTATTTCTTGATATAAACATTTAATTTTCATTTTTAATTTTTTTAACATATAAATGTTTTCTTTTTTCACTTCTATACCTCCTCATATTCCAGTAGATCCAAAACCTTGGTTTCCTCGAATTGTTTCTTCTGAAGGGTTTCCTTTTGTAAAACTAGCATCTAAAGCAGCTACAAATAAAGGAACAAATTGAGCTATTCGCATTCCTTTAATTATCTTTATGTTATGTGCACTATTGTTCATAATTACAACTTTTATTTCTCCTCGATATTCACTATCAATAACTCCAGCTAAAACATCTAAACCGAATTTTGCAGACAAACCAGACCGAGGTTTTATAAATCCAACTACGGCAGGACTCATAACTACTTTAACCCCTGTTGATACTGTTTTATGTGTATGTGGATAAATAACAACATCTTCTTTTGCTTTTAAATCAAACCCCGCATCGTTACGAAATTTTTTGTAAGGTTTAAATTCCTCTTTTTCATAATAAAATTCAACTAAACTCATATATTAACCTCCCTTTTTTTTTGAAATTTCTTCCCACAAAGATTCAAAATCTTCTAATCCAGTTGGCATGTCATCTAATAATCTTAAAGAATTTATTGCATATCCTGCAATATCTATTAAAGCATCTCTGATTACATTAT
>Ga0190359_1001730_pt1 | contig 13529 bp, 12 predicted proteins | sample 48721823_MG_FD_161269 | JGI IMG/M metagenome (GOLD analysis project Ga0190359, IMG submission 161269) | Hydrothermal vent microbial mat bacterial communities from Southern Trench, Guaymas Basin, Mexico - 4872-18-2-3_MG | ecosystem: Environmental > Aquatic > Marine > Hydrothermal vents >...
TGTACATTTTTTCCATCTAAATTATATGGTGGTGCTTGCACGATATTGGCTCCAACTCTATTACGCGATCCATCATTAAAAGTTGTTTCTGGTGGTGGAACCTCCTCCATCCACTGAACACCATCTTCGCTTCCCAATTCCCTTATTGCATCACTTGTAACAGTGGCAGTCCAATCGTTGAGCATGCCCGGTCCCTCGACCGTACTGTTGTATCTCCTCAATATCGATCTCGCATCATCTGCAGACACGTCATCAAAGAATTTGACCACAATGTTTACCGACCCGTCTGGATTTATTGCCCATTCGCCAATTTTACCATCTTGTATGCGTGGTGACATTTTATCTTCTGGTAAAATCTCACCAATCCATCTTGCGGATGAGAATTGCAATATCTTTGCGGGTGAGTCACTACAAATGGACGCGAACCACGCATTATTATGTACGTATGTTAATAATTTCACACCCGCGTTCTCAATGTTCTCCCTTTCTGTAGCGTTTGGAATATGGTAAAATTGAACGAGAATGTGAACTCGCTCAAGTGGCGAAGTTGTTATGTTTGCCTCGGTGCTTGGACTTATTCCGGGTGATGGCACAAATTGTCTTGACGGTAAGAAAATCTTGTAACCGTCTTCGACTTTCTCCAATTCCGCAATGACGCTTGTCCCGTTAATGCCACACATCTGCTCTAACTTTGAAGCCGCCGCTTTCACACCCCACTCATCGCTTCCCTCAACCAACAACATCGCTCTTTCCTCATTCCAGGGATTCGTCAAAATCTCCAACACCCCTTTATTCTCGCCTGGATATTCATCCGTTACCCGTATCGCATTTGTCATATTACATACCTCCTCCAATATTTCATTTGATTTTGGAGTACCAACGATAATCAAATTATGAGAGTATTTAAGACTTTCGAGATTTTCCGATGACACAATTTCTGGTTTGTTACCTGTCAGAATTTCCAAATCCGCTGCTATCTCCTGCGCACTTTCTATTTCCATCTGCGATGCGTTTTCACCAATCATAATTACTGCCTCCTTCCCGAATAGCTCCGGGTACTCGCTCAAAGTTAAATCTTGCGAAGATATCGCGTGCCTTTGCGTGAATACGCTGTAAAAGATTAACGCAGCGCAAATAATGCCTATCGCCATTCCCTCCGCCACGATTAAGATTGTTCTGCGCATCGCTCGCTTTACTACTGTTTTTGCAGTTTGTATATAAAAACTTCTTGGATGGTTCTGCTTTCGTGGTCAGACAGTGCGACATTTTCGCTTTCTTCCCCTTCTCCTTCTTATCCCCCTTTCTCACTATCTTTGCCGTCATTTTATCCCTCTTTCGCCATATCCTTCTCATCTTTTTTATCCCTCCTTCTTCTTTTTCTTCACGATTTTTATCTGCTTTTGAAGCATAAATAAACATTAAAAGAGAGGGGGAATATAAATTTTTCTATTTTTTCCGATATAAATAGCTCTAACTCCTTCTTCATCCCCTCCATCTTCTTTTCCCTCCCCCTCTTTCTCCCTATTTTCCTCATCTCTCGCCCTCTTTTATCCCTCTCTGCTCTGATTTTTTCTGCATTTGCATTTATAATAATAATTAAAATATGGGGAGTTATATATTCTTTCCGATAGCCTATATCTAAAGTTTCCGGTTTTTTATCGTTGTTTTTATACTGATATATAAATCTTTTGGTCACCTCTTTCCCCCCTATGTTTTTTCGCCCTCTCGCTTTTGCTTTGCCCTTCGCCTTTCTGTTATTGCCGCTGCAAACATTAAGGAGTAAATCAAAATCCTCTAAAGACCTTCCTTGTGAAGAAAGTTTTATCAAAGAAACGAGTTAAAAAATTATGAAAGAAAGGGTAAAGAAAAATGGGAACGAGCAAGACGGGACAGGGATTAGAACTTGAAAACCTCAGGCACGGGACAGAGCTTTTGAAGCATGGGTTCGCGTCCTTGCAGAAGGGTGGCGTAATTATGGACGTGACGAGTGCCGAGCAGGCGAAAATAGCTGAGAACGCGGGTGCGGTCGCGGTGATGGCTCTGCACGCGGTTCCCGCGGACATCAGAAAATCCGGCGGCGTGGCACGAATGGCTGACCCCGCGGTCGTCTCCGAAATCATCGACGCGGTCACGATTCCTGTGATGGCGAAGTGCCGAATCGGGCATTTTGTGGAGGCGGAGATTCTGGAGGCGTTGGGCGTTGACATGGTCGACGAGTCCGAGGTTCTGACGCCTGTGGACACGCACCACGTGGACAAGCGGAGATTTACAACACCGTTCGTCTGCGGTGCCCGCGACTTGGGCGAGGCGTTGCGTCGGATTGAAGAAGGTGCAGCGATGATTCGGACGAAGGGCGAAGCAGGGACTGGCGATGTGAAAGAAGCGGTGCGGCATATGAAATTGATTTTGGGCGAGTTGCGGTCGCTGAAGGGAAAGAGCGAGGAAGAGTTGCGGGACGCTGCGAAGGCGTTTAAGGTCTCGTTAGAGTTGGTGCAGGAGACTGCGGTGTTGCAGCGGTTGCCTGTAGTGAATTTCGCGGCGGGTGGAGTAGCAACGCCTGCGGACGCTGCACTTATGATGAAACTCGGTGCAGACGGCGTCTTCGTGGGCTCGGGGATTTTCAAGTCGGAAAAGCCAGAGAAGATGGCGTCTGCGATTGTGGAGGCGGTGAACAACTACGACGACGCAGCGAGGCTGGTAGAGATTTCTAAAGGGCTGGGAACGGCGATGAAAGGCATTGAAGTGAGCGTTTTGTCGGAAGAGGAAATGTTGCAGGTTCGGGGGTGGTAGAAGTACCTAACCCCCCTTTTTATCCAATCCTTTATCCAACCTACCTCCTCCCCTCAACTTATCCAACCTACCTCCCCTCAACTTATCCAACCTACCTCGCCTCAACCTACTAATTAAGTCCGCAGCAGAGGCTACCCTCTGCCTCCTTCGCAGGTCGCTCCAAATCTTCAATTGCTTATACAACCAAAAATCCAACTCGTCCTCGTCCTCTGCGTAAATCACCTCTTTCTTCTCCAAAACCGCACCCTTCAAATACCACGGCATCTCATTGAACTCTACAATATCGTACTTCTCATCTGCCGAGACCTCCAAGATCCTTTCGTATAAATCCCGCGATTTAATTCCCTCCTTCTTTATCACACAAATATCAATGTCCGACCGCTCATCTGCGTAGCCCTTAACAAGCGAGCCATAAACTAATATCCCTCTAACACACGGAATAATGCCTCGCAACGCCGCTAAAACCTCTCTTTTAAGTCGCTCGTCCATTCTAAAACCACCACCGAAAAATCTCTTAAATCCTCTACCAACTCCTTTATCGCACAGCACGCAATCTCATCATTTACACCTTCGTAACCATGAATCAGCCTATTTCTCAATCCGTTTGCCTCTTTCAGTTTCTCTCCCAACCCCCGTCTCTGCCCCAAAACCCCCCGCTCTACCAAGAACTCGATATTGCTGTAGTCATCCTTTGCTGACGAATTTAGACTCCTTCTGAGCATTGCACAGACATCTGCCGCAGCCTCCACGGCCTCTTGAAATTCCTTGTAAATCGCCTTCCGCAATATTCTATCCCGCAATATTTCCCAAGATAAATGCTCCTCAATGAACTCAACCCGCTCAACCACGACCTCTACCTTCCCCGCAATCCTCTCTTTAATTTCCTCATTCATTTCCCTTCTTCCCGCCGCCATCTCCCTTCTTCCGCCGCCACACACCACCGCTCAACCGCTCAGTCCTCACCCACTGTTTTCTTTCCACCTTCGGTAAGTGCTGTAGTCCACGTACTGCCTGTGCGGGCTCTCAATCTGCTCCTTTACGGACACGACGGCGGCTGACCGCTCCCTCTCCCGCTTCTTCTCTATTTCGTCGGTAACGGTAAAAATGTAAGCGTCGCTTCCCGCGCCAGAGCCGTAACTGGTCATTAAAATCCTGTCGCCAGGCTCGGCTACATCTAACACCGCAGCCAACGCAGTGGGGCAGGAGCCGGAGTAGAGGTTGCCGATTTTCCGAACCACCAAGCCGGGTTCAATTTGCTCCTTCTCGAAGCCTGCCTCCACCGCTACTTGGAACGGGAACTTGGCGTTGGGCGAGTGGGTGGCGAGGAACTGAATGTCGGCTGGCGAGAGGTCGCAGGCTTTCAACGCGGCTCGCATCGCAGTCCCGACATGCTTGAAGTAGGCGGGTACGCCGGTGAACCGGCCACCGTGCCTGGGGTATTTCTGCCCGTCTCGGCGGTAGAAATCCGGCGTGTCTGACGTGTAAGGAACGTAGCAGTCCAGCGTCGCGATGACACCTCCTCGCCTGCCGAAAAGAAATGCAGCGGCGCCCGCTCCGACGGTGTAGTCCAGCGGGTCGCCAGCAGCCGCCTGCGAGTTGTCTGCTCCGACGACCAGCACGAACTCGCCGCCGAAGGTGGGGTAGGAGACTAAAGCAGCAGCGTCGACGAAGAGGTCAGTCGCGGCTTTGCAGGCAAACTGCGAGTCAACGCCGCCCGAGAAGAACCCGCCCTCGTGTGGCTCGCCGAGTTCGAGGGCTTGCGAGACCGTTGACATTGACGGCTTGACGGCGTAAGGTGCGGACTCGGAGCCGACGAAGCACTTCTTCACGCGTCGGCTCTCGACGCCTGCGTGAATTAGCGCCCGCTTGCCAGCTTCTACGGCGAAGGTTGTTGTGTCCTCGTCAGCAAACGGCAGCGTCCTCTCCACCACGCCACCCCCCGTTCCACCGCCCAGAGTCTCGTTCTTTATTCTGAACTTTGGCAGGTAGACGCCGTAGCCCACAATTCCTGGTCTTCCCCCGTTTCCTGTCTCAGAGGCTTTGACAGGCTTGTACTCTTGGAAAGGGTAGTAGTCGTCCTCGAACGAGAAGTTCAGGGAGGAGTAGTAAATGAGACCACTTGCTCCGCCCGTGTAGGTTCGTCTAAACCGCGGCACGACGCCTCTGCCGACGAACTCGGTGGCGTCCACCTCGCCCTGTCCCTGCGGCGGAATGTAGTCGGTTACCCTGCCTGGCACTTTCAGGTCGTCGCCCGGGAAATGCACGACACCTGTTAGGAATGATTTCAGGTAGCCGAACTTTTTCGTGGGTCCGCGGACGAGGCTGCAGGACAGGAGCGTGCCTTTCTCGTAGAAGTGGTCTGCCGGGTGCATTCTGCTTCGTCTGCCCTCGAGGTCGCAGAACGACTTCGGCGGGAAGTAGACGCGACCGCAGTTCTCGCACCTCGCTGCCCTGATTCGGTAGTCCACGAGGATTTTCCGCCTCGTAATTGGCTCGCTCATTTTAGTTACAAAATATTCTGCGAAGTTAAATACTAAAGTTTAAAGACTAAACACTAAATCTCTTCTCCCACTTACACAACTCCAGCACCTGCGAGAGCGTCTTCCCGCGTTTTATCTCCGCCCTTACCCGCTCCTCGCTCTTCCAGACCTCCTTCGCCCGCCGTGCGATTTCGTACGCCTGCTCTTTTGGAACGACCACAACGCCGTCCCTGTCGCCTACGACCCAGTCCCCGTTCCGCACCTCCTCGCCGCCGCAGTTTATCTCTGCGTTTATTTCTCCGAACCCCTTCGGCTCGCCTGCGTTCGGGACCACGAATTTAGCGAAAACAGGAAACCCCAACCCGCGAATCTCCGCCACATCCCGCACTGCACCGTCAACAACAACGCCCGCAATCCCTTTCTGCTTGCAGCTCCACGACGCGAGTTCGCCCCAAACAGCCACCTCCTTAGAGCCTGCGTAAACTACGATTACCTCGCCCGCCGCCGCTACGTCCGTCGCCTCAACAGGCTTTGCCCAGTCGCCCTCAAATGTCTGCACTGTTACCGCTTTTCCCACGAGTTTTGCACCTGCACCCTCGCCCTCGCCCTCGCCCCCCTCTCCTCCGACTTCGAAGACCGGTTTTATGCCCCGCATCACGCCCTTGCGGTGCATCGCATCCGAGATGTTCGCTGTGGAGACCTGCGAAAGTAACTCAAAAATCTGGTCGTCCCTCGTTTTTTCTTCCTTCCCCCCCTCTCCCAAATCTTTTCCCACCTCCGCTCCCAAATCTTTTCCCGCCTCCGCTCCCAAATCTAAGCCTTCTCTTATTTTCTTCGTCGCTTCTCGCACATTCGCAGACCGAATTATATTCCCTCCAACAATAACAACATCGGCACCCAAACGCACCGCTTCCGCCGCCGTCTCCGCGTCCACACCTCCCGCCACCGCCAACTGCGTGCTCGGACTCGGCGTGCTCGTGCTCACCACCGCAGCCGCGACCTCTTTCAGCAGGCTCAACGCGTCCATTCCACGCATCTGCTGGTCAATTCCGACGTGCACGCAGACGAAATCCACGCCCTTCGCCGCCAGTTCCTTCGCCCGCGCCACAGGCTCCACAGCGTTCATTAAATCCGCCATAATTTCAACGCCGTATTTACGAGCAGACTTCACCGCCTCCTCAATGACCGCGTCGTCCGCGAGTGCGAGAAGCGAGACCACCGAAGCCCCTGACTTCGCCGCCATCTCCACTTCCACCGCTCCCGTGTCCGTCGTCTTCATATCCGCAACTATTTTCACACCTCCACTTCCACTCGCACCTCCACCTCCACTCGCACCTACACCCGCACCCGAGCCAACGAAAGCCTCGTTCAACGCCCTCACTGCTTGCATTCCCTCGCTCTTTATCAACGGCGTTCCCGCCTCTAACCAGTCCGCACCCGCTTCTACGCACTCCCTACCGATTTCCACCGCTCTCTCCAACTCAAGCACATCGAGAGCGACCTGCAGTATTTTCCTCTTCACTTCTCTTCACAAGTCACCTCTTTATGCTCTCCGCCAGTCTCAGCAGCATCTCCTTGTACTCCTCTTCCTCCCCGTCCCTCGCAGAGACATTCGCAAAACTCATCCTCGCCTGCGGGTGGTAGTACCTGTCGATCGAGACCGCACGAACCAGCGGGTCGGTCGCAAAGTTCTTCAGGCACGAGAGCATCTGCGACGCGTAGTAGTAAACAATCCCTAAAAATATCACGAAGTCGTAGTTCCCTGTTCCGTCCAACCCCCGCCAGCTCGGGTCTCGCAGACAGTTGGTGAGCTCGTGCAGGTTGTAGTAGCTCACTTTCTCGCCGTAGCCCTTCTCCACGAAGCCGCGGAGGCTGTGTCCTGTCGCTGCGATGGGAATCCCCTTTTTCGCCAGTTCCATCGCGGTCTCTACAAAGAACTCGTCTCTCAAAATCTCCGAGCCAACCACGAGCAGCGGTCGCTTCGCACTCGAAATGAAACTCCCAATCACCTCCGGCGCTACAACCTCTCCCACTTCAGGACCCGGGATATTCGCCACATCAAACGGTATTTCTACTCCCATTTTCTCTCCTCTCCTCTTCTCCTTTCTCCTTCTACTCCTTCTACTCCTCCTACTCCTCCTACTCCTTCCCCCTTTTCCTCCTCTTTTACTTCTTTCCTTTCCCCCTCCCCCGCACCAGCCGCTCCAAATTCGTGGGGTTAAACGAGGGGTTGTAGCCGCGAATCGGACCCTCTTTTATCTTCTTCGTCTTCCAGTCAACCACCCAGCCCTGCTCGTCCTCTAACTTCTTCAGCAACTCGCCCTTCGCCGCGATCGGCAGGTCGCTCGCAGTCCTGACGAAGAGGTGCCAGTCCGGCGGGTACGCACTCAAGTACTTCTGGCTCAAGTCAATGTAGTGCGTCAGTTTTATCGAACGACCGCGGTCGGTGTCCGAGGGACGGAAGCAGAGTTTCGCGATCATCGGCAACGCCTCCTCCACCGTCTCGCAAGCCACGAGCAAGTGCTGCGGACCCGGCTCTACGAAAACCTCCGACCCGTCAGTAGCGTCAATTATCCTCCAATCTTCGCTCCTGTCCGCGCGACCGAGGAACGCCCGCCTGTATTTTGCACCGTGCGGACCGACGACAGCGGGAACGCCCAACCGATTAAAACCGGTTGCGATTGACGCCGCCTTCTGCGACATTGCACCCCACGCGACACCGCACGCCCCCACGCGGCTCAGAATGTAATCTGCGATCTCCTCGTAGTTCCCTCGCAGCGGTCTGCCCGCGAAGATGCTCGCTACTTTTATCGCAGCGTCGTGAATGTGTGCGTTCGAGACGCAGGAGCCGATGTTGAGGACACCGCCTGCGTCGAACCCGCCGTGGTGCTGCTCGTAGAGCGTCTTCCCGTCTTCGTCCTTCCAGAGCGCGGCGTCAATTGCCATACAGCCGGTCAGCGTGACGATGTAGTTCCGCTCTGCGAACTCTTTCACGATGAGCCAGGCGTCCTTCGTCCCGTTGGGGTAGTTTCCGCAGCCGATTGGAGCGATAATTCCCGGAATCGTGCCCAAGACAATCGGAGCGCCCACTTCTCTTATCTCGCTGTCCCAGACAGGACCTCTCCCAATTCGCATCCTTCCTTTCTCGGCTTTTACCTGCGGGTAAGCGGCTTTCGTTATCACATCCACAATCGGAATGTGCTTCTTGCAGACCTGCTCGCACCGCCCGCAGCCGACGCAGAGGTCAAACAAGTCCGCAAGCGGCTTCGTGTCTCCTAACGCCGCGGCGCTCTTGTTCGCCTCGCCGATCCGAAGCCCGTTCGGACAAGCAAGCGTGCAGCCGCCACACTGAATGCACTCACCCACCCAGTGTTTAAATTCCGCATCGGTCAAAATAAAACTCAACTTCCTCCGCTTCCTGTCCATCTCCAACGCCGTCCGCACCGCGACCTCGCCCACTTGGTCGGGCTCGAGAATTACGACCCCCGGAACGCGCTCGCTCACCAAATCCGCAACGATTTTGTCAGGGTCGTCGTCAGTGCGGTCCACCAGCCCGTGCATCGCCTTGTCGTTCGTTGCGATCAGAGGCGAGTGTGTCTTCTGACAGAGTTCTAAAACGTCCGCACGAATGCACTGCTCGTCCACCACCACGACATCCGCAATCCCTGCCCGCAGCACACGCAGCTGCCGTCCAAGCGCCGACGCAATTTTCGCCTTCTTGTAGACCCGCGTCGTGTCTATTGAGGTGCAGCAGATTCCCCCCAGCTCAACCACCTCCTCAAGCCCCTTCTCGGTCAGGTAGTCGCCGATGTCCGCAGCCGGCGGGACGTTGTGTCCAATCACGATAATCACGGGCTTCTCGGTCTCAATCGTCCCGATTCCGACATCCACGAGCGGAACATCAGGTCCGTCGCCCACACCCGTAAAACCCGACGGCATTTTGTAGCACGCGATCTGAATAATGTCCGCCGCCTCCTTGTTCAGCGAATCCAGCATTCCCATATGCAGCGCCTTCGACTCGAAGTCTAAGTACGAACCTTCCTGACCGGTGTGGAGAGCGTCCGCCAACTGGACGATCTGCTCTTCGATGTAGTTGAAGACTTTCTCGTAGTCGCCGATCGTGCGCGGTTTTATGCCGCAGACCAGCCTCGTAAGCGGCGCTTCAATGTCCACCTCAGGCCCAAAATCTATCGGCACATCCCTCCCAAACTTTTTTATCATATCGTGCAGCAGGTGCCGCCCGTGCCCGCAGTGCGCACTACAACCCACCAAACAAGCAAGCAGAACAATTCTCCCGTGCTGTGCGTCCATCCGAATTCCGCAGGCGCCCTTCTTGTTCCCCGTGAGGTCACATTTGCCGTAGGTACATAAGCAACACATATCGCAAAGCGGTGCGTAAAACGGCTTGTAGCGGTTCAGAAGTTTGAAATCCCAGTCTCGAAGCGTGGCAATCCTCGGCATCGGGTGCGGTCCCATCGGCTCCCTCTCTTTCCCTTCTCCCTCACCCGCTCTCCCCTCTTTCTCTCCTGCTTCCACTATTTCCCCAATGCTAATCCGCACATTTTTCAAGTCCGAGATCTCAAAAATCCCGCCTTTTTTTAGCTCTTCCATCTTCCCTTCCTTTTCCCTCTCTTTTGCACTTTTGTTGTCTGCGTATTTAAAGGGTTTCTATTTTGTTCGCTGCTGCCGCTTTCCTCTTCACCATCACGCGCCGCTTTCCTCTTCACCATCACGCGCCGCTTTCCTCTTCACCATCACACAGACATTCTGCACCACTTTTATGCGGTTTCGAGTGCAGAAATTTATCGCTCGCTCGGATTCAGAACCGGGCTGCATCCACACTCGCTCTACGCCTAATTCCTTGCACTCCTCAACTACCTTTTCCGTTACCGCTGGCGGGACTACGGTGTCTACAACATCAGGTCTTTCTGGCAGTTCGCCCAGCGAGTGGTAGCAGCGGTCGCCCAAGACTTCGTCAATGTTCGGGTTCACTGCGTAAACTGCGTAACCCGCTTCTTTCAGGTCTTTGTAGACCTGATGCCCGTATTTCGCAGGGTCTCTCGAGACGCCAACGACTGCAAAAACATTCTGCTTCCTCAGGAAGTCTTTTATTAGGTCAGTGCTCATTTTTTAGACGGTTACAACCTTTTAAGATATTATGCTACTGGGCGAAAATATAACTGGGCGTGGGCGAAAATATAACTAGGCGAGAATATAAAAATGGACGAGTGGAAGCCGAGGAAGATTGAAGCACTCTTTGAACTGGGCGTCCACGAGCTCGGGGAGCGGGCAGATTCCGTCAACCGCAGGAACGGAAACATCGTGACTTTCGTCGTTAACCGACACATAAATTACACGAACATTTGCGTCTCGAAGTGTCCGCTCTGCGCCTTTTACCGCGACGCTGAAGAGAGTGACGCGTATTTTATGAGCGCTGCGGAGGTGCTTGAGAAGGCTGCGGAGGCTGTAAAAAAGGGTGCTACGGAACTTCACATCGTCGGCGCACTCAACCCTGAAATAAGCGTAGAATACTTCGAGCGGATTTTCGGGCAGATAAAACGTCGGTTTCCAGAGGTTGTCGTAAAAGCCTTGACCGCGACTGAAATTCATTTTCTCTCGCAGCACGAGGGGACGAGCGTTGCGGAAGTGCTCGGACGGTTGAGGGACGCGGGACTGCGAGCAATGCCCGGCGGTGGTGCGGAGATTCTTGACGACGAAATTCGGGCGGTCATTTGCCCGAGCCCGCAGAAAGTAACAGCCGAGGAGTGGCTTCGGACGGTGGAGACTGCCCACCGCCTCGGAATAAAGAGCAACGCGACAATGCTCTTCGGGCACATTGAAACACCAAGACACCGCGCTCTTCACCTCTACCGGCTCTGGCAGTTGCAGGAGAAGACGGGCGGGTTTGTCTCCTTCGTCCCGCTCGTTTTTTACCCCGAGAACACGGAGCTCAAAGCACGAGGGCTGGTTGAGGAGAAGACGAGCCCCGTGGACGTGCTCAAGACGATCGCGGTCTCCAGAATTGTGCTGCAGAAGTTCAAGAGCGTGCGGGCGTACTGGGTCGCACTCGGCGAACGGCTCGCTCAGGTCGCTCTAAATTACGGTGCGAACGATTTGGACGGCACGCTTACCGAGGAGCGGGTCACGCACTCTGCGGGGGCGAAAACGCCTCTTGCACTTCAGACAAACAAGATTCTGAGCCTTGTGCGGGGCGCGAACGCGAACAAAATACCCGCAGAAAGGGACACTTTTTACAACATTTTGAAGGTGTTTTCGTGAAATGAGCAGGAAGACAAGAATCGGGAAGTTCGGGTTCGTGAACAATTTTCTGCCTTACTACAGGCTGGAGCAGAACGGGGTGGCGGTGGTTGAGGCGTCGCCGAAGCGGTTGGCGGGGCTGCTTGAGCGGGGCGAGGTGGATTTCGCACCCGTGCCTTCGTTCTACTACCTGAAGAACAAGGAGAAGTTGAGGAGTTACGAGTTCTGCGTCGCCTCAACAGAGCGGGTCTTGAGTGTGGTCGTCGTTTCCGAGAGGGCGGGGCGGCTTGAAAGGGGGGCAGGGCTTGAAGGAGAGTGGAGAAACGGCTGTGTCGCTGCGACGAACCAGACAGTAACCTCGCTCAACCTGCTGAAAATTATTCTGCGGGAGCGGGGGTTGGGAGAGGTGGGGTTGGGAGAAGCAGGGTTGGGAGAGGCGGAGTTGGGAGAGGCGTGGGAGGTGAAGGTTGTGAATGAAAGTAGGGCAGGCGAACTGCTCAAGCACGGCACGCACGCACTCGTGATCGGCGACGAGGCGATCCGGGCGAGGCTGACTAACAAGTACAGGGTAGAGTTGGATTTGGGAGCGGAGTGGCGGGAATTAACGGGCTGTCCGATGGTTTTTGGGATTTCGGCGTCGCCGAGGGAGAAGGAGTTGGGAGAAGAGAGCAGGAAGGTTTTGGAGTCGCTGGCGTGGGGGGAGAAGCACGTTGAGGTGGTGGTGGGGGAGGCGGAGAAGAAGTTTGGAATGCCCGCGGAATTTCTGCGCGAGTATTTCAACTCGCTCACCTACCGACTGGGTGCGAGGGAACGGCGGGGGCTTGAACTGTTTGAGGAGAAGTGTTATGAATTTGGGTTGCTCTGAGTGGGCGTGGGCAGATTTGGTGGAGAAGAATTTGGAAGGTAGGGATTTGAGTTTCGAGGAAGCGTTGCGGCTGTTTGAGTTGCCGTTGCCGGTTGTGGGTAGAATTGCGGACGAAATTCGGCGGGTGCGGTGCGGAGAGCTCGTGACCTTCGTTGTTGACCGGAACATAAATTACACGAACCGCTGCGTAGCAGGCTGCAAGTTCTGTGCGTTTTACGCAAAGGGCGAAGAAGAGGGGTTTGTTTTGAGTGAAGAGGAGGTTTTGAGGAAGGTTAGGGAGGCGGTTGAAGTCGGTGCGACGCAGATTTTAATTCAAGGCGGACTCAACCCGGAACTCGGAATTGAGTGGTTTGAGGCTCTGTTCTCGGCGGTAAAGCGTGAATTTCCGGGCGTCCCACTTCAGATTCACAGCCTCTCACCGCCTGAAATCCATTTCCTCGCGAAGAACGAGGGGCTGAGTGTGAAAGAGACGCTTGAGAGGTTGCGAGAGGCGGGGCTTGACTCACTGCCCGGCGGAGGAGCGGAGGTTCTGAGTGAGCGGGTCCGGAAGGCGGTTAGCCCCGGCAAAGTCAGTGCAGACGGCTGGATTTCGATAGTGGAGACTGCACACGGGCTTGGAATGCCGACGACCGCGACGATGATGTTCGGGCATCTTGAACGCGACGAAGACATTGTCGAGCATCTTTTTAGGGTACGCGACTTGCAGACAAAAACAGGCGGCTTCACCGCTTTCATCCCCTGGACTTTTCAGCCGCAGAACACAGAACTCCACGCCTGCGGGCTCGTAAAAGAGCCGGTCTCGGCAGCGAGGTACTTGCAGGTCTTGGCGATTTCGCGGGTCGTTCTGCACCCGTTCCGAAATCTGCAGGCGTCGTGGCTCACGCAGGACTTTGAAGTCGCGAAGTTGGCACTCTTCTTCGGTGCGAACGACTTCGGCGGCACGATTCTTGAGGAAAATGTCGTAACCGCAGCAGGGAAGGAGCACAGACCCGCGAGGGTTGCGGAGATTGTTAAAGCCGTGAAATCGGTCGGCAGACCCACAGCACAGCGGAACACGAGTTACGAGGTCTTGTGTTTGTAAAGTTGTGAGGAGGAGGGAGGAGGAGGGGATCATAAAGTTCGATCCCGCCGCCGCT
>Ga0190359_1001731_pt1 | contig 13517 bp, 9 predicted proteins | sample 48721823_MG_FD_161269 | JGI IMG/M metagenome (GOLD analysis project Ga0190359, IMG submission 161269) | Hydrothermal vent microbial mat bacterial communities from Southern Trench, Guaymas Basin, Mexico - 4872-18-2-3_MG | ecosystem: Environmental > Aquatic > Marine > Hydrothermal vents > Microbial...
ATTCTTTTATTTTCTCTACAATGGCCTTTGCTTCTGGTTCATTAATTTTCTTTAATTCATCTCTATAACCATTTTCAACCCTTACCGGAACAAGAGGTGGTTCTAACCTTTCTAAAGACTTAGGCACCCTGAGAGTAATGATTTGTCCTTCATAAAATTGGAAATTACTGAATTGAATTATTTCCGGCACTGAGCGAAAATGTTCTTTTAGCATTGTAACGCCCGAAGATTGAAAGACCCTTTCAGCAATTTCATAAAGACTGGCTTTCAAGTCATATAGCTCTTTATGAGGAATATCTTTCAAAAATTGGTCAATTAGTTCATAAATTTTTGAAAATTCTATACCAATAGGTTCTGGGCTTATCTGTTTATCATCTCCTACTATTACTGCCTTTTTTGCTCTATAAAGCGCGGTCAAAGCAAATATATCGCATTGGCTACTTTCATCTATGATGATAACATCAAACTGATTTGGATAAGGTCTGAGATTTTCAATTACTTTATCAATGGGCATAATCCATACAGGTATTGCATCTTTGGCGTTTGCCATTTCTTTTCTGGCAATCTTTCTCCATCTATCTGCATACTTACCAGTACCTTTTCCTATTCTTTTAATAGCCTGAAACCAAGCGGTAAGACTGGCTTTTTGTTCTTCAGTTACTTTTTTAATCTGTTCATACCATACCTTTTTTGAAACTAATTCTGAAATAAGCCTTTTCTCTCTTTCCTTTTCAAATTGGATTTTTTCTTCAGTTTGCTCTGGGGTTTCACCAGTATGGAATTTTTTTAAAAGATTATCAACCCTTTTCCATTCCCAAGCCAAAAACCAATCATTAGGAGGTATCAAAGGTCTACCTTCTCCCTTATGCAGGATAGATTTTGTCCACGTGGGAGCAATTTTTTCCAATTTAGCAGCAAGGAGTTTTAATTCTTTATATAATTTTTCCTTACGATTTAGGGTTCCAATTTTAGTCATACATCTTTCCCATAAATTTATATCTCGCTTATTTAAAGCTTCTAAAAGCATATTCCAAGTTTCATGGGCATTAATTTCTAAAGAGCCATTTTTTAAGTAATATATTACCTTATCAAATTTCCTCTTTTCCTGCTCAACTTGATTATTTAATTCCCGAATAGCTTTTAACTTTTTAATTTCTTCAAAACCGGTTACATATAAGTCTAAGTTTTGACTTTTTAGTCCTGAAAGCAACTGATTCCATGTTGGGTGAAGATCACTCAGATAAGAAAAACTATTTTCTATAATTCCAGCTTCCAAGTATTTAACTACTTCTTTATATTTATCCTGTAATTCTTGTAGGTTTTCTTTTTCCACCATATATTCAAGCCAAAGCTTAACTTTGTTCCACCAGTCAATATCAATCAAACAGGAATGTTTACTTAATTCTAACTCCTTTATGTGAGGAATGACTTTTTCAGAAACAAAAGAACTCCATTTAAAAATTCGGTCAATTTTTTCAATTTGGGAATCAAACCATGATAATAAGCTCCCACTATCAGGAATACTGATTTTTTCTATTTGAAGCACATTACGCCACTTGCGAAGTAGTTGTTTTTCACATTCTTTATACTCTATTTCCTGCAACAGTATTTCAACATCTTCTGAAGATGTTATACTTTCACCGTTGACTTTACATTCTTCCAAAACCTTGCGAAATTGCTTAGCCCGAAAGAACTTAAACCACCAGCTATTAACTTTGTTTTTTTCAAAGTATTCTTTTAATTCATTGAGCTGTTTTTTAATTTCTTTAAACGGAATACGTTCGGGCAGTTGTATTTCATAAGAAAGTAGTTTTTTCTTTATTTCGTAAAGAACAGCAACATCTTGTTTCAAACTTTCTACAATGTCCTTCCAAAAAGAGACTTCTTTAGCACTGGTTAAGATACTATTGATAGCGGATAATGAAAGACCTTTTGGTAAATCCTTTAAAATAATGGTCAATTCGGGAATAACCCTTTCAACCGATTTTAACAATGAATTGGCAATATCTGTAGAAAAAGGTATGTTCTTCCATTCTCCAATTTTTAAGTGTAATTGAGATAATTTATGTTTTTGAGCCTCTAATATACGGAAATATTCACTAATCTCTTCAGGAGGGGGAAGTTTATTAATATCTGGTAAATCCAACTCTAAATCTGCTATGTTTTCTTTAAAACTATTTAATTGTTTTTCTAAACTTTCTAATTTTTCAAAGTGATTCCGAATTTCAATAATATCAGGAAGTTTATCAATTTCAGGTCTTGGCTGTTCTAGTTCCAATTTTTCTGCATAAGGTAGCAGACCAGAAAGTTTAAAAAACTTATTAAGTTCCTCTGGGGTTAAAGGAAATTTTGTTTCTGGATTTATTTCATCTGGCAGCCATCCATGTTTTTCTTCGTTTTCACGGAGCCACTGAGCGATTTCTTTAGGAGTTTTAAATTCTCCGTTTATCTCAAACTTTTCTTCTTCAAGGGATATTATATTTTTTAACTTAAAACACAGAGAGGCTATATTCTCACGGCAATGAGCAAGTTCTTTTCTTAAATTATCTATTTCTTTTTCCAGCTGTTCTTCATCTAAAGAAGAGAGTTTATCTTTGATGTCTGATATAGATTTTTCAATTTCTTTTAAAGCGGTAGTATCTCCACCAAGAACACTTACACAAAGGGAGCAAATGTTTTCTGGAATTTTGTCCAGTAAAGGTCTTAAAGCCCGATTTGTTTTAGCCGTTACAAGAATTCTTTTTCCGTGGGCAAGAAGATGAGAGATTAGATTAGCAATAGTATGGGTTTTTCCAGTGCCTGGTGGACCTTGGACAACAACTCCAGAAAATTTTGCTAGTTTTTTCACAATTTCTTTTTGTTCTTCATTAGAAGCAAGAGGGAAAAGAAGTTCTTCAAGAGTTTCTTTCCATTCTGTCTGGCCTTGGATGTCTGAAAATATGTTCTCGTCAGTTATCAGTAAAGATTTTAATGTATTTGGAACTTCCTTGTTATTTTCTAAGAGTTCCAAAATCCCTTTAAGTTCCATTTGCCAGAGTCTGGTGCTTTTTTTTCTGACAAAAATAACAGGGCAGTTGTAAACTACCGGCGACGATTCTATAGGTACAGAAAATCCATTTTTTACAACCTCATATTCAACTTTCCCATTAGGATCAAGCGCATGCACAATTTCTGTAAAACACTTATTAACTTCCTCACTGTTCCAAGGATTTATTCCTTCTTCTTTTACCTCCAATTCTTTAGCACGAATAATGTCAGCATTGGGAATAGAAAGAGAAGCAAGCATGTCTGTCTCAAGTAAAGTACCTTCTCCTGAAGGAACAATGGTAAAAACACCTTCCTCAGCATTAAAAGCAAGTTCAACTTTTGTTACAAGAAGAGGTCTTCGTATTTTAACACCTTCTCTTTCCCATGTTAAAAGTCCATGTCCCCATAAAAGTTCAAGATTTTCTTCCTCCCTTAAGAAACGTTGATAAAGTTTAAAAAGCTCTTCATAAAATTGTTGGATCCTAACTTTTATTAAATTTTCGTTGGCCCACTTTTGCCATCTTGCAAACCACTCTTCCCAAAGTTTTACTCTTTCTTTATCATCTTCAAAATGAACTTCCTTTTTCTTCTCTAATTCCTCCCATCTTTCAAAAAGCTCATCGATGTTTCTTACTTGAGTGAGGTCTGGATTTTCTGAGATTTCTAGTAGAGAAGGCTGTTTTAGTTTAGAAGGAAAGATTTGTGGTTGAATTTTTCGAACTGAGGCATTTTCTTTTGAGTTTTTTAAGTTTTCTAAAAATTCTATTTTTTCTATGACTTCTCCTAGCTCAGTTTCTTCTTCAGGGGTAAGGAAATTTTTCACCTTAATAATCTCTGGAGGTTTTTCTGGTGTATCGTAAGTTCTTACCCAATCCTTGAGTGTTTCGGGAATTTGAGGTGGTGAGGGGATTTCCTGTTTGTAAACTTTTAACCATACTTCACCATCGTCTTTCCCTTCACTCCAATAACATTTTCCATCATTAGGAATATCTGATAGCCACCAAACTTTATTCTTGTATTCCCTTATATCTCGTTCAATAGTAGTTACTAAATTTTTAATACTAAGAAGATACCGAAAAAATTGTGAAATTTTGGAGTTTAAATCGTTTTCTTCATAATTCATAGATTATTATCCGCCCAATTATCTTACTACGGTTAAATAAAAAATTGCAAATATCGAAGTACTACTTTGTCATAAACAGAGTCATAAACAAACATAGAGCACTAACAGTGAAAATAACACAACCCAAAGGAGACTGTCAAACCAGAAAAGTATTCACAGAGATTAGAGCAGGAGTAAGATGCTAAAAGGAAAAAATTACTAACGGGGATAAAAATTCCTACACTTTACATTCAAGCCTTCTTGTCTTACCATTTACTTTACTCTGCAAGTGTGTTTAGTTTGGATATTGTTTTTTGACAATTGTTACAAAAGAGTTATAATTTCTGCCTATTTTGTATTGGAGGAGAATTAATGGGGAGTTTGGAAGATACCTTTCCGCGTATCAAGAGATTGCCACCATATGTGTTTGCAGTGGTAGATAAGTTGAAAATGGAGGCTAGGCGCCGAGGAGAGGATATTATTGATTTAGGAATGGGTAATCCTGATTTGCCTACCCCTAAACATATTGTGGACAAACTTATAGATGCTGCTCAAAAGTCTCGTAATCATCGCTATTCTGCCTCAAGAGGTATTACTAAACTTAGAGAGGCTATCGCTAATTGGTATAAAAGGCGTTATGATGTAAATATTGACCCGGAATCTGAAGCGATAGTGACCATTGGGGTTAAGGAAGGTTATTCCCATCTTATGTTAGTTTTATTAGGACCAGGTGATATGGCCTTGGTTCCTAACCCAACTTATCCTATCCATAGTTATGCGGTGGTGATTGCCAATGCAGATGTGCGAAGTATTCCTTTAACCGAGGAACATGACTTTTTTGAAGAGGTTGTGCGGGCAACCAAAGAAGCTTGGCCTCGTCCTAAGGTGTTGGTGCTTTCTTTTCCCCATAATCCAACCACGCGTATAGTAGATTTGGCTTTTTTTCAAAGGGTAGTGGATTTTGCTAGAGAGCATAAAATATGGGTCATTCATGATTTTGCTTATGCAGACTTAGCTTTTGATGGTTATATACCTCCTAGTTTTTTACAAGCAAAGGGAGCAAAGAGAGTAGGGGTAGAATTTTTTAGTATGTCCAAGAGCTACAATATGCCTGGTTGGAGGGTGGGTTTTTGTGTAGGAAATAAAAAGATTATTTCTGCTTTAACCCGGATTAAGAGTTATTTAGATTATGGGATTTTTCAGCCTATCCAAATTGCCTCTATTATTGCTTTAAGAGAATCCCAAGAATGTGTTCAAGAAACTGTGTCTATTTATAAACAAAGGCGTGATGTCTTGGTCGAAGGATTAAATCGGATTGGTTGGCAGGTAGAAAAACCAAAGGCAACTATGTTTGTCTGGGCTAAAATCCCTGAGAAGTTCCGACATTTAGGCTCAGTGGAGTTTTCTTTAAAATTGATTCGGGAAGCACAGGTGGCTGTTTCTCCGGGTGTGGGTTTTGGTGAATATGGCAATGGGTATGTGCGTTTTGCCTTAGTGGAAAATCCTCACCGTATCCGTCAAGCCATTCGGGCACTGAGGAAAATTATTTAAAGAGGACAATGGTGGATGCTATTAATATTGGTTTAATTGGATTGGGCACAGTAGGGAGGGGAGTGGTCAAGATACTTACCGAAAATAGAGATTTACTATTAAAAAAATTAAATGTACCTTTAGTATTAAAGAAAGTGGCATGTAAAGACCGCTCGCGCCCCAGGCCGGTAGATTTAAGTGGTATAGAAATAACAAATGCTCAAGAAATAATCAACGACCCTAACATTGAGATTGTCATAGAACTCATAGGGGGTTATGAGCCTGCAAAAACTTATATTTTAACAGCTATTAAAAATAGAAAGCATGTGGTTACCGCTAATAAGGCATTGCTTGCTTTGTATGGAGAAGAGATTTTTAAAACCGCTATGGAATATCAAGTGGACATAGCCTTTGAAGCCAGTGTAGGTGGAGGTATTCCTTTGATTAAAGGAATAAAAGAGGGTCTAGTAGGAAATAATATTCTTTGCATATTTGGTATCTTAAATGGTACAGCTAACTATATCCTTACCAAGATGACTAAAGAAGGAATGGCTTTCAAAGAGGCACTGAAAGAGGCTCAAGAAAAGGGATTTGCTGAGGCTGATCCCACCTTTGATATAGAAGGAATTGATACCGCTCATAAATTGACTATCCTGCTCAGCCTGGCTTATGGTATTCCTATAGACTTTGAACAGATTTATATTGAAGGTATAGATAATATTGAACCCTTAGATATCCAGTTTGCTCAGGAATTTGGTTATAGTATTAAACTCTTGGCTGTTTCTCGCCAAACAGATAAAGGAATTGAGAGCAGGGTTCATCCTACCATGATTCCCAAAGAACACTTGTTAGCCAATGTTAATGGGGCTTATAATGCTCTTTTAGTCCGAGGAGATGCCGTAGGAAATGTCCTTTTTTATGGTTTGGGCGCAGGAATGATGCCAGCAGGTAGCGCGGTAGTAAGTGATGTGGTAAATTTGTCCCGAAACTTAATTAAGGGTGTTACCCAGAGAGTGCCCCTGCTTTCTTATTTGCCAGAAAAAAGAGAAAAAAAACTTATTTTACCTATAGATGAGCTAACATGTAAGTATTATTTCCGTTTTTCGGCTGTAGATAAACCAGGAGTACTTTCTAAAATTTCAGGTATATTAGGTAATTATGAAATTAGTATTGAATCAGTGATACAGAAGGGAAGAAAGGTAAATGGGCAAGTGCCGATTGTGATGTTGACCCATGAGGCAAAGGAGGCCCATGTTAAAGTTGCCCTTAATGAAATAGAGAAAATAGATGTGGTGAAAGAGAAACCTATTTTTATAAGAATTGAAAACGACTTGAGGATAGAATAAATGCCTAAATATATTGTTCTAGTAGGTGATGGTATAGGAGACTACCCATTAGAAACATTAGGTGGAAAGACACCCTTAGAAGCCGCCCATACACCTAATATGGATTTTATAGCCTCTAATGGAGTATTGGGGCTGGTAGAGACTGTTCCAGACGGAATGCCTCCAGGAAGTGATGTAGCCAATATGAATCTTTTGGGCTTTGACCCCAAAAAATATCATACTGGGAGAGGACCTATTGAAGCAGCCAGTTTGGGCATAAAGGTCAATCCAGAAGACATCATCTTTAGATGCAATCTTGTTAGCTTAGTTGAGAAAGAGAACGCTATTTTTATGGAAGACTATAGTGCAGGGCATATTTCTTCAGAAGAAGCAAAGAAGCTAATTTTCACTCTTAACAAACATTTAGGTTCAGAAAGATTCCATTTTTATCTTGGAGTAAGTTATAGACACATCTTAGTTTGGCATAATGGAAAAAAGGAATTTGTTACCATTCCACCCCATGAGATTCCCAATCAAGAGGTAACAGGCTATTTGAATAGCCTACCATCTGAAATAAAAGAATTAATGGTAAAAGCCAAAGAAATATTAGTCAACCATCCTGTTAACCAACAAAGGCTGAAAAAAGGTAAAAAAATGGCTAATAATATCTGGCCCTGGGGACAGGGGAAAATGGCGAAGATGCCTAGTTTCAAAGAGCGATTTGGATTAAAAGGAGGTGTAATTTCTGCTGTTGACCTCATTAAGGGCATTGGCATCTTAGTGGGGTTAAAGGTGATAAATGTACCCGGGGCAACAGGTTATTTTGATACTAATTACAAAGGCAAAGCCCAATATGCCCTTAATGCTTTGAAAGAGCTAGAGTTTGTTTATGTTCACATAGAAGCACCAGATGAAGCAGGCCATGAGGGAAACTTGGCTGAAAAAATCAAGGCCATAGAGGCCTTTGATCAGCAAGTAGTGGGACCTGTTTTAAATGAAGCCAAAAAAGGAGAAATTAAGGTAATGGTAACTATGGACCATTATACCCCTGTTACTGTTAGAACTCATGTGGGAAAACCTGTGCCTTTTACTATTTTCTCAAAAAGGAAAAATCAGGTTTTTCCCAGGCTTTTTTGTGAACATACAGCACAGGAAAGTGGTATTTTGATCAAACCAGGGTATAAACTTATGGAGTGTTTCTTAAGAGTTGACTGAGGTAAAGATTTTTGTTATCAAAAAAGCAAATCTAGAGGGGAATAAATGGGTAGACACAAAAAGATTGAGAGAAGGAGAGAAATAGAAAGGAGGAGAAGACGTCGTTTAAAACGTCTAAAAATGAGAGCTAAGCAACAAAAGGGGTCTTAAAAGAATTTTGGCAATCGGAGGAGAAGAAATAGAGGATGAAAAGGACTTATCAGCCACACATCAAGAAGGGCAAGAGGGTGCATGGATTTTTAGCCCGCAAAAAAACCAAATCAGGACGAAGGATTTTAAGTCGCCGTAGAGCTAAAGGCAGAAAAAGGTTAACTGTGATTTAACTAAGATGAATGAAATTATTTGGTTTTTCAAAAAAAGAGCATATTCGCAAAAGAAAAGAGTTTTTGGCTGTTATGGCCAGCGGGCAAAAGTTACAAACAAGACATTTTATTATTTACCACCGCGTGAGTTCCCAGCCATTTTCGCGATTGGGAATAACTGTAAGCCATCGGGTAGGAAAAGCAGTGCAAAGGAATCGGGTAAAACGTTTATTACGGGAATTTTTTCGGCTGCACAAACAAAAACTCTATCCAGCGCAAGATGTGGTTATTATTGCCAAAAAAGGGGCAGCCAATTTGACTTATGATCAGGTAAGTGAAGAATTAAGTAAAGTATTATGATTTCAAAATTAGTTATTTATTTTATAAGATTATATCAAAGAATAATTTCTCCCCTGTTCCCACCTTCTTGCCGTTTTTATCCTTCGTGTTCGGCCTATGCCATTGAGGCTATTGGCCGCTATGGCCTTATAAAAGGAGGCCTGAAGGCCGTCTTACGATTGGCCAAGTGTCATCCTTTTCATCCTGGTGGTTATGACCCTGTAAAATAAAGAATTTTAAGTTAGGAGAAGAGATGGCTTATCGTGCTCTGTTGGCCTTTATTATTTCTATATTGATACTTGTTTTGTATAATTATTTTTTCCCACCTCAAAAACCTGCAGTTAAAAAACACAAACCTGCGAGTTCTTCTGTTCAGAAACAAGAGAAAAATAAACCAAAAGAAGAAAAATATGTTTCTCTTTTACCTACATCCGTAGAAAAACCACATAAATCAATAGCTTTAGGAAAAGAAATTACTGTTTCTACTCCCCTTTATCAAACAGTTTTTTATGAATCTGGGGCAATGATAAAAAGCTTTATTTTAAAAAAATATCGTCAGGATGTGGCACCTAACTCCCCGCCTCAAGAACTTATATGCACAGAACCACCTTATTTACCTTTAGGCATTGACTTTTTGCAACATAAAAACTTTGCAGAAACTGTTAAATTTCAAGCTGATAAACACACACTGAATCTTAGTTCCCAAGACACTCCCCAATCACTCACCTTTACGGCTGAAATAAATGGTATAATAATTAAAAAGACTTTTATTTTTTATCCTAACAGTTATAAGATAGATTTTAATCTCAATTTGATAAATCAAACTGCGGATTTTTTTCAAGATAACCTGGCAATTTCCTTAGCTAATAAATGGCCTAAAAGAGAACGTTATGGTTTTTATGGGGGAATTATTTTAATAAATGGCCAATTTGAAGAGATAAAGTGGAAAAAAATTAAATCCCAAATAGTAAAATCAGGAAAAATTCAATGGGCAGGTTTAAGTGATAAATATTTTACCACTACTATTGTTAATAAAGATGTAAAAAAGGCCTCTTTTATTATTGATAGACAAAAGGAATTAATTCTGGCAAAAATGCTGCTTCCACCAATAGAAGTGCAACCTCAAAAGAGAAAAACAATTTCTTTTCTTCTCTATTTCGGGCCTAAAGAGCTAGATAGATTGAAAAAATTGGGTTTTCATTTAGATAAAGCAGTTGATTTTGGTTTTTTTGATATCATTGCTAAACCTCTCCTTTATGCCTTGAAGTGGTTTTATAAATTCGTCCATAACTATGGCATTGCCATTATTTTGCTCACAGTAGTGATTAAGATACTCTTTTGGCCTTTAACACATACTAGCTATAAATCTATGCAAGAGATGCAAAAATTACAGCCTCATATTAATCGACTTAGGGAAAAATATAAAGATGACAAAGAGAAGTTAAACAAAGAATTAATGAATATATATAAAACTTATAAAGTCAACCCCCTAGGTGGATGTTTACCCATGATTCTCCAAATCCCAGTATTCTTTGCTTTGTATAAGGCATTACTTTATGCTATTGAGCTCAGACACGCCAATTTTATCACCTATTTGCCTTTTACTCATAAAATCTGGCTGGCCGATTTATCTGCCAAGGACCCATATTATATTACTCCCATTTTAATGGGTATTTCCATGGTGATTCAACAGAAAATGACGCCCAGTGCTATGGGACCGGGACAATCTAAATTCATGCTTTTAATGCCTGTGTTTTTTACTTTTCTTTTTCTTAATTTTCCTTCAGGTTTGGTTCTTTATTGGCTGGTAAACAATCTATTATCCATTGTGCAACAATTTTACATCAACCGAAAAATGCAATAAAGGAGGGTAAAATGGAAACATACGAGTTTGAAGGCAAAACCGTAGAGGAAGCCATTAATACTGCTTGTGAAACCTTAAAGGTTAATAAAGAAGATTTAGAAATAGAAGTTCTTTCTGAGGCTTCTGGGGGCTTTTTGGGAATAATGGGTGTTAAAAAAGCAAAAATTAGGGTTAGTGTCAAAAAAACCAAAGAAGAGGCCATAAGGCTTGCTCAGGAAATGTTAGAAAAAATGCTTTCTTATTTCCCCATGCCTACTAAAATAGAAACAGAAATTTCAGCAAAAGAGGTTAGGTTAAATATCATAGGTGATGGTTCAGGCATTTTAATTGGAAAGCAAGGACAAACACTCACGGAACTGGACTATCTTTTCAAAAGGATGGTGCAAAAACAATGGGGTGGAATATTACCTGTAAGAATTATTATAGATGCTGAAGGTTACCGCAAAAAGAAGATAAATACCCTTAAAGAACTGGCCAAAAAATTAGCAGCGCGTGTGAAAAAGACAGGTAAGATTTTTTCCACCTCCCCTCTCTCTGCAGGAGAACGTAAAATTATTCACCTTACCTTACAAAAAGATCAGGAAGTCAAGACTCAAAGTGTAGGTGAAGGGGAGTTAAAGCGGGTAAATATCATTCCACTTCATCCTAAAGTTAGTAAATGGCAGGGAGAGCAAATGGTAAACAAAGATTGATAACATTGTATAAGCACTTCTAATTTAGATGGTAAAGTTTAAAAACACTTAGGGGTAATTGCTTGGCTGTTTGAGATCTATTACCGCGGATGGCTCAAAAACATATCTTTTCGTAATGTCTGGTGCTCTTTTTTTCTTATTTATCAACTTTCTGTTACGATTTTACTACCAAATTATGATATAAGTGCTATTCAAAGTGTCATTTTTTATGTATTAACAGGCTGTTGAAAAACTCAGATGCATATTACTTTTACCCAAGCTGTTCCCTGGTTTAGCACGCCGTAGTGGGTGGAGTATTGCTAGAGGTTATATAAATATAAAGAAGAAAATAACACCATGGTTTTCTGCCCGTGTTACCCCTGATGTCACTAGAGATGGTGATATAAAGGTACCGTATCCTGTTATTCGTCAGACAAAGTGTAAATTGACCATATCTTTCATTTAATTTCAATTATTTTTCCTGCTCCGTAATCAATAAAATCTTCTTTATATTCCTTTCTGAAAGCTTCTCTGGCCAAATCCCCTGTGCAATGAGATGGTGCAACCTTTTCTACTTGCAATTTTCTAAATTCTTTAATGCAAGATATAGGGGGATAGTGAAATCCTCCTAAAACCAAATAAATATCTTTTTTCATCAATTTTTTAGCGCTCTTTACAATATTTACAATTCCAGGATGAGCACAGCCTGTAATAATTACTAATCCCTTTTTTGAATCAATAATCAAAGATTGCTCTTCTGGAGGTCCATAAAGTTCTCCAGTTGTGTAAGCAAAATCGGAAATTTTTCCTGGAGCTGAAACTTCTACAAAATTGGCTCCCTTCTGGATTATCATATTTTTAACAGATTTGGGAAAGGAACTGGGAATGAAGACTGTGACATTACTGTTTCTCTCCAAAAAATCTTCTAATCCGCCTACATGATCCCCATGAATATGAGAAATAACTACTTTTTTGATTGAAGCAGGATTGATACTTAATTTTTCCATATTGGAAAGCAAAATTTCTGAATTTCCTCCAGTATCAAACAGTATTAGTTCTTGAGGAGTTTTTATTATAGTGGCAAACCCCCAGGCAGTTTTCAGTTTTGGGTCTACTTGGTAGTTGTCATAGACAGAGATTAAAGTTATTTCTGGATTTACTTTTTCCGCCTGAACTGGAAACGAAATTCCTGCCAAAATTAAGGTTCCGATTAAAATTAAGATTTTGAGATTTATATCAATCAACCTCAATTATTTTTCCTGCTCCTCCCTCAATATATTTATCAGGATAAAGGGATTTTATTTCTGACTTATATTGGGTGCAGTGGGTGGCACAGATTAAGCTTAAATTTCTCAATGCTTCTGGCCTAGTTCCATGTAAACCTCCTATAATACCATAAACTTTGCCAAATTGAGAAGCTGTCCTGAGGATATGTTCCATTCTTGGGTGCGAGCATCCGACTATAATTACAATACCTTTTTCTGTCTCAACACAGAGGGATTGTTCTATTTCATCAAGTTCACCTGTAGAGTAAATCCCTTCATAAAGCTTAGTGGGTTTTTTCACTTCAATAAATTCTCTTGCGTCTTCTACTTCAGAAAAATAGGAAGGAATCCAGAGTTTTACCTGATTATTTAAGTGAAGAAAAGATGAAAGACCCCCAGTATGGTCCCAGTGGAGATGAGAGATAAAAATATCTTCTATCTCTTTGGGATTGATTTTAAGTCTTTCCATATTTGAAAGCAAAATCCTTCCATTTGCTCCGGTATCAAAAAGGATATTTCTTTCTTTAATTTCTAAAAGCGCTGAAAATCCCCAATCAGCTTGAAGGTCTTTTCTAAAAGCAGTGTTGTCATAAATAATAGTAATTTTCATTTTTCTACCTCCTACTATGAATTATGTAATTTTTCATCTAAGCTCCCCTCAGGAAGCATCCAATCAGGCTGCACTTTACCTTTTTCCGCCATCTGATAACGAATGCAACTTTGCCAGTCTCTCTTACAATACAATTCTATCCATTTCTTATCTTTATCATCTTGTTCAATTCATCAATTTTATTCCTTCCGTTAAATATTTTTACACTTTATCTAATGCTTGTTAAGTGAAGTTGCATTTTATTTTATTTCCCTTAAGAGGCTGGAC
>Ga0190359_1001733_pt1 | contig 13506 bp, 14 predicted proteins | sample 48721823_MG_FD_161269 | JGI IMG/M metagenome (GOLD analysis project Ga0190359, IMG submission 161269) | Hydrothermal vent microbial mat bacterial communities from Southern Trench, Guaymas Basin, Mexico - 4872-18-2-3_MG | ecosystem: Environmental > Aquatic > Marine > Hydrothermal vents >...
AAAAAAGGCAAAAAGGAATACTATGCCTATGATGACGAGGAACTGGAAAAACTACTTGACAGGATTGGAAAGGATGGTATAGTGGTGCAACGTTATAAGGGTCTCGGAGAGATGAATCCTGAACAACTATGGAAAACAACCATGGACCCTGAAAGAAGGATGTTGAAGAGGGCATCCATAGAGGACGCTTATGAGGCAGATCAGGTATTTACAATTCTTATGGGTGATGAGGTTGCACCACGCAGGGAGTTTATTGTTCAGAATGCCAAGTTTGTGAAAAACCTTGATATATGAAAAAGAAACTTATACCTGCAGGGATACTTATAGTTTCAATAGCCCTCCTTCTACTGGGGATTATGAGAAAGGAGTACATGGAGGTTTTCAGGAGGGGAATTCTTATATGCCTTGAGTGTATTGGGATAGGATGAGGAAGATAAGGATTAAGAAGAGGCATATATTCCCCACAAATCTTGTTCAATGGATTTCCCTGTTTGCCATCAATGGATACTTCCCTGTTATAAAAAATCCTAACCTTTATCAGGGCAGGTTGAAAGGACTTGTTTGTCCATCACTGAATTGCTACTCCTGCCCACTTGCATACACCTCCTGTCCCATTGGTTTAATGCAACACTTTGCAATTATAAGGGCAATACCTGCATACCTTCTTGGATGGCTTGGCATAATAGGCGCCACAGTTGGTAGGGCACAATGCGGATGGGTCTGCCCCTTTGGACTTGTTCAGGACCTGCTTTACAGAATAGGTAAAATAAAACTTCCCCTTCCAAGGGGTTTTGTCTTTGTAAAATACCTCATACTTGCTGGAATGATACCACTTTCCATGCTCACCCTTGACCCTGTTTTCTGCCAGTTTATATGTCCAGCAGGTACCCTGTTTGCTGGAATTCCACAGGTTTTATGGATACCAGACCTGAGGGCACTTGTTGCACATCTATTCTGGATAAAAATCTCTGTTCTATCAATCGTGGTCATCCTTTCAATGATGATAAAAAGGCCATTCTGCCGTGCCTTATGTCCTCTGGGTGCATTCTATTCCCTTTTCAACAGGGTAAGTGCTCTGAAACTGCAGGTGGATATGGATCGCTGTACAGAATGCGACCTGTGTTATCAGGTCTGTCCCATGGATATAAAGATATATAAAGACCCCAATCAAATAGAATGCATCAGGTGCAACAGGTGTGTAAGGATATGTCCTGAGGATGCAATAAGTGTAGAACTTTTTGGTAAACCATTGGGCAAAAAACAGGGAATTCCATTAAAGGTAAAGGTTGAATAAAAAGGCAACACTTTCGGATTATATAATACTTTTAAGACCAACCCTTTTTGTTCCCGTATGGACCGTATTTTTAATCGGCCATTGGTTCTCAAAAACGCGTTTTGACCTGCTTTCATTACTATCCATATTATTGTACACACTCATGATGGGTGGAGTTTATATATTGAACCAGATTGTTGACATAGAGTCAGATAGAGAGAACAGAAAGCTCTTTCTCCTTCCTGATGGGATTATCTCAAAAAACAAAGCCTTCCTTCTGATGTTCATTCTCTTTGGAACAACCATTCCTGCATCTTTTGCAGTTAATCCCACCTTTGGAATATTATTTATTCTATCAGCCATAATGGGTGTGTTATACTCCCTTCCCCCATTCCAGTTAAAGGCAAGACCATTCCTTGATATGCTTTCCAATGGGGTTGGATATGGAATGCTTGCATTCCTCTCTGGATATACAATACACAAACCCTTGAACAGCCATGTGCTTCTACAGACCCTTCCATACTTTTTTGCTGTCTCAGCAGTCTTTGTCAACACCACAATACCTGACATTCCAGGTGACAAAAAGGCGGGAAAGAAAACAACGGGTGTTTTGCTCGGGAAAAGGATAACCCTTATCTCTGGTGTTCTGCTTGATCTAATAAGCCTTGTCTTATCCATTCTTTTCAAGGATATTATCTGTGGAATCGCAGCCACAGTATCACTGCCATTCTTTGTGATTGCACTTGTGAAGCCAACAAAGAAGAATATCTTATTTTCCATCAGACTGACCGCACCTGCCCTGACAATTATCTCAGCTGTCCTTTATCCTGGTCTGGTACTACTTCTTCTGGTTATATACTTCGGCCAGAAGGCATACTACAAAAGGAGATTCAACCTGAACTATCCATCAATAACAAGTGGGATTGACAGTGATTTTTAGTCTCCTATTCCTCATTCCACCTTCAATAGATTCAATCATACTAAAGGGTATGGATGCAGGATACAGGGAAGAGTACCCTGTTGCTGAAAGCCTTTTCAACATGGTGATTGAGGCACTACCTGAGCATCCAGCAGGATACTTCCTAAAGGCAGCACTTTATGAACTCATGTACTTTGACCTTGGTCATGATTCATTGAAGAAGGATTTTGAAAGGTGCTCAAAGATTGCAGAAGAGAAGGGAAAACTTTATATAACGAAAAATCCTGATGACCCATGGGGATACTTTTTTACAGGCGCAGTCTTCACCATTGAGGTCTTCCTGAAAGCATACACCGGTCATTACTTCTCTATGCTTTCCAAAGTAAGCCCTGCCCTGAACAATCTAACAAAGGCAGTTGAGATTGACTCCAGTGTTTATGATGCATATCTTGGGCTTGGTGGTTATGATTACTTCAAAGGGATGCTCCCATTCATGGGTTCAGAAAGGGAAAAGGGCATCAAAAAGATAAAAACAGCAATTGAAAGGGGAAAGTACACCAGATACCTTGCAACAATCGGGCTTGCAAACCTTTACATAAGGGAGAAAAATTTTGAAGATGCAAGGAATGTGTTGAGACCCCTTCTTGAAAAGTTCCCTGATTCAAGAACCGTCACCTGGCCTTACTTTACGTCCTTCCTTGAGGAAGGCAATCCTGACAGTGTGCTTTTCTGGGCAGAAAGGTTGCTCAACCTGTCAAGGGACAATCCATACTCATGGCTTCAGGTTCAGGCAATGACTGGTGAATTCTTCCTCAAGAAAAAGATGTATAAAGAGGCAGGCGAAATAACCAGTAACATACCTGAAACCAGTAACTTTAAGGATTTAAGAAAAAAGGTTATAAAAATCCACCACCATACCCTCTCCAGGGACGGAGGTCTAAACTACTAATTTATCTTTTTCCATGTCTTTTTCTTTTGTAATGAATATATAAGCCTGACAGTGAACCTATACTACTACCCCTGAACAAAGTAATCTTTTTTATCTCTCTGTATGTCAAACATGCGTCATCCTTAAGACGTACAAGCAATTCACCCCTCAACCTTTTACCATCAATTGTACTCACATCTATAGCCTCTATTTTAATACCATGCTTTTTTTCAAACTCCTTAAGTACCTCTTCCAGAGATAATATTTTTCTGTCGTCTTCCCTCATCCATTGAGGTTCACCTTCTCCCTCACGCCTGTTAAACCTATTAACCGCATCTATGTAAAAGGCCTCATCTCCTAATACATCACCAAGCTTTGTCCTGTAATTAGGCAAACATTCTCCTTCCCAATCCTGAAGCATCTCAAAAAGTTTTCTTTCTGTCCCAAATATACTCTCAACAAATTTTCTATCTGTTATTCCATCCTTTTTTCCAGTAAAATACTCCCCAAGACTACTGTAAGAATATTCTTGTGGATTTGAGATTATACCAGCCCTTACTGGATTCAAAAGAACATAAACAATGGCCATTCTCAAATAAGTCTCATCCCCAATTAATGAAGAATAATACCGGTCCTGAAATACATACCCTTTTCCACCTTCCCTCTTCCTGTAGTGAACCGCAAACTTTGTGTTAATTTTCTGCATAAACATTGAAAGTTTTCCAGATGTATTTTGTAAAACCAAATGATAATGGTTATCCATGATACAATAGGCAAACACACTAATTTTGTATAGTTTCTTCTCAGCCTTTACCAGATTTAACAGATAATCTTTGTAATATTTAGAACCAAAAATGTTTACACCTCCATGTGCCCTGGAAACAATGTGATGATATGCACCTTCATAAGTAAACCTTGATTTCCTCATCTCTCCACCTTACCAGTGTTTTGAAAATTTGCAAGCGCAAAATGTAAATTAGTACTTTAGACCTCCGTCCCTGGGGGCGGGGGGAGGGTTAGACCTCAGGAGGTTCTGTTATTCTTGCCAGGAGTCTCCTTGCCCTTTCCTCATCAGGATTTATCTTAACCGCCTTTTTCAGATAGTTCACTGCATCGGTCAATTTGTGAAGCCTGTAAAGGACATTCCCCATGTGGAAGAACAAACTTGCATACTCAACACCCTCTTCTTCAAGTTTTTTGAAGTGTTCAAATGCCTTATCCTCCTCACCCTTTGAGTGATAAGCAATCCCAAGGTGGTAGTGGGCAATCTTTGATTGGGGAGAGTGTTCAAGGAGTTTGTGAAAATTTTCAATGGCCTTATCAATCCTGCCCGTGTGATAGTATGAATGTCCCAACCAGTAGTATGCCATGGAGAAATCAGGGTTAACCTGAAGGCATCTTTCAAAGACCTCAATTGCCCTCTTTATCAATCCCTTCCTGAAAAGTGCAATGCCCAGTGAATAGAGGGTATCTGGAAAATCGGGGAGAAGTTCAAGTGATTTATTGTAATTCTCAATTGCCTCGTTCAGATTACCAACCATGTATGCAAGTTCACCAACAGAGCGAAATATATACGGGTCTTTGTGCAATTCTGCTGCCTTTTTGCAGTGCTCAAGTGCATCCCTTACCTTTCCCCTTCTCCTGAGTTCAGCACCTCTCCTTGTGTAATATTCAGGAGAATCCTCCCTTGTGGGCATTCCACAGTACGGGCAGAAGAGAAAATCATCATTTATATCTTTTCCACAATTACTACACTTCATAATGTCTCCATCCTTTTTATAATTTCTCTACCAAACTCTGAGGTTTTTATTGGATCTACCCCTCCAATCTGTCTTGCAAGGTCATAGGTGACCTTCCTGTCAAGGATTGTCTTCTCAATCCCTTTCTCAATCAATTCTCCAGCCTCTTTCCAGCCCATGTATTTAAGCATCATAACCCCGGAGAGTATAAGCGATGAGGGGTTCACCTTGTCCATACCCCTGTATTTGGGAGCAGTTCCATGTGTTGCCTCAAATAGGGCAATGAAGTCCCCTATATTCCCACCTGGTGCCATCCCGAGTCCACCCACCTGAGCAGCACATGCATCTGAAAGATAATCCCCGTTGAGATTTGGGGTAGCAATCACATCGTATTCATTTGGTCTTGTGAGAAGTTGCTGGAACATGTTATCGGCGATCCTGTCCTTGATAAGTATCTTCCCTTCAGGAACCTCACCAATCTCCTTCACCTCATCTTCAGTTACCACTTTGTCCCTGAATTCTTCAAGTGCCACCTCATATCCCCATTCCCTGAAGGCGCCCTCTGTGTATTTCATTATGTTCCCTTTATGAACAAGGGTTACACTACGCCTGTTGTTCTCAATGGCATACTGGATTGCCTTTCTCACAAGCCTTTTTGTCCCGAATACACTTATGGGTTTGATACCTATTCCAGAATCCTCCCTTATGTTTATACCAAAGTTCTCCTTAACAAACTCAATTATCTTCAATGCCTCTTCACTGCTCTTTGGCCACTCAATACCTGCATAAACATCCTCTGTGTTCTCCCTGAATATGACCACATCTAATTTCTCAGGGTGAACCATTGGTGAAGGAACGCCCTTTACCCATCTGACAGGCCTCACACATGCATATAGGTCAAGTACCTGCCTGAGTGTAACATTCAAACTTCTGTATCCCCCTCCAACAGGAGTGGTAAGAGGGCCTTTAATTGCGATGATATGCTCCCTGATTGCCTCTTTGGTCTCATCTGGAAGAAGTTCACCCATTTTCTCCATTGCCTTCTCACCAGCGTAAATCTCCTTCCATTCAATCTTTCTCTTTCCTGAGTATGCGAACTCTACAGCCGCATCAAACACAGGGAGAGCAGCATTTGTTATATCAGGTCCAATCCCATCACCCTCAATATAGGGTATGATTGGGTTATCAGGAACAATAAGTTTTCTATTTTCTATTCTTATTTTCTCTCCCATCATTCCTCCACTTTAAAGTCACCATACTTTTTTATGTGTTCCTCTATACCACCATCCTGAATCAAACGAAGCATAAAGGGTGGAATGGGTTGACTCTGGAGTTCAAATCCCTTTGTAAGGTCTTTTATAATACCCTTTTCAAGGTCTATTTCCAGTTCATCACCCTCATCAATCTTATCCGTGTCTGCAGTTAGAAGTGGAAGCCCTATGTTGAAACTGTTGCGGTAAAAAATTCTTGCAAAGGACTTTGCAATTATACAGGACACGCCTGCAATCTTAATAATCCTTGGAGCATGCTCCCTTGAAGAGCCAAGCCCAAAGTTCCTTCCAGCAACGATTATATCTCCAGGCTTCACCTTTTTTGCAAACTCAGGGTCTGCATCTTCAAGCACATGTTTTGCCAGTTCAGGAAGATTTGTCCTCAGATGGAAGTACCTGCCAGGAGCAATATGGTCTGTGGATATATCATCACCGAATTTCCACACTCTACCCTTTATTATCATGTTACCTCCTCAGAGATATTTTCTCGGGTCAGCAATCTTACCCTCAATTGCAGTAGCAGCAGCAGTGGCAGGAGAAGCAAGGTATATGAAGCCCTCTGGATTACCCATCCTTCCCTTGAAGTTCCTGTTCTGGGTTGATAGAACCCTTTCACCATCAGCAAGCACTCCCTTGTGTATTCCAACACATGGGCCACAACCAGGTGATTCAATTGACGCACCTGCCTCCATAAAGATTTCAAGGAGACCCTCTTTCATTGCTTTTATAAACACCTCCCTTGAAGCAGGGATAACAATAAGCCTTGTATCAGGGTGTCTGTGTCTTCCCTTAAGTATATCTGCCGCTATCCTCAAATCCTCAAGCCTTCCATTGGTGCATGTGCCTATGTAAACCTGGTCAATCTTCACATCTCCCACCTCTGAAATCTTCCTTGTATTGTCAACTGTATGGGGGAAGGATACCACAGGCTCAAGTTTTGAAACATCAATCTCAAAAGTCTTCTCATATACAGCCTCAGGGTCTGGCTTTATCTCCCTGAATTTATCACCTCTTCCTCTCATCTCAAGATATGATTTTGTGGTGGAATCAGTGGCAATAAGTCCTGTTTTACCTCCTGCCTCTATTGCCATATTGGTGATTGTAAACCTTGATTCCATTGAAAGGTTTTCCACCACCTCTCCCTCAAACTCCATTGCCTTGTAGGTTGCCCCGTCCGCTCCTATCATCCCTATAATATGGAGGATTATGTCCTTTGAATATACACCCTCTGGCAATCTTCCTTTGAGAATAAACCTATATGTCTCTGGAACCCTCAACCATACCTTTCCAAGTGCAAAGGCAAGTGCAACATCTGTTGAACCCATACCTGTTGCAAATGCCCCGAGTGCACCTGATGTACAGGTATGGGAATCTGCTCCAACAATAATCTGGCCTGGAGATGCCCAGTCTTCAACCAGCCTCTGGTGGCACACCCCTTCTCCAACCTCTGATAGATAAGCACCCGTCTTTTTTGAGAATTCTCTCAGAATGTTGTGGGCATTGGAGAGTTCCTTCCTCGGGCTTGGTGAGGCGTGGTCAATAAAGAGTATTGTGTTTTCAGGGTCAAAGACCCTCTCCATGTTTAATTTTTTCAGTTCTTCAACGGCAAGTGGACCAGTACCATCCTGAACCATTGCCACATCAACTTTTGCAACAACTATCTCACCAGCCTTCACATCCCTGCCTGTATGTTCTGAGATGATTTTTTCACTTATGGTCATTCCCATTCTCAACCCCTTTCCTCCATTGGTGTGTATTCAACATCCACAGGACCATTGTATATTGCCCTTGGTCTGAATATCCTGTTTGCCTGTAGATACTCAACAATATGTGCAACCCAGCCTGCAACCCTTGACATTGCGAAGATTGGTGTAAACAGGTCTGTTGGGATATCAAGGAAGTGATAGACTATACCTGAATAGAAGTCCACATTGGGGAATATGCCCTTCTTCCCTACTTCTCTAATCATCACCTCTTCTATCTTCTTTCCTATGTTGATGAACTTCATGTCACCATTCTTCTCTGAAAGCCTCTCTGCATACCCTTTCAATATCTTTGCCCTGGGGTCGTATGCCTTGTAAACCCTGTGCCCAAACCCCATTATTTTCCTGTGTTCAGCAAGGGCGTTCAGAACATACTCCTCTGCCTTATCCTCTGAACCAATCTCCTTAATCATCTTAAGAACCCTCTCATTTGCTCCACCATGAAGAGGACCCTTCAGTGTTCCAATACCTGTTACGATTGCTGAATACATATCAGACAATGTTGAGGCAGTCACCATTGAGCCAAAGGTGGAAGCATTCATACCATGGTCAGCATGGAGGATAAGGGCAATATCCAGTATCCTTGCATCCTCTGTATCAGGTTTTTCTCCCCTGAGCATGTAGAGGAAGTTTTCTGCATGTGAAAGGTTACTATCAGGCTGAATGATCTCCTTACCCTTCCTCATTCGATCAAATGCAGCAATAAGGGATGGTATCTTGGCAATAATTTTAATACCAATTCTCAGGTTTATATCCCTTGATTCAGCACCCTTCATTGGATCATTCAAACCCATTATTGAGACTGCTGTCCTTAGTGCATCCATTGGATGAGCATCCTTTGGGAAGTTTAATATGCAACCAATCTCATGCTCTGATAGTGCCCTGTGTTCCTTCAGGTCACCAATGAAATAATCAAGTTCTGTCCTTGTTGGGAGTTTTCCAAACAGAAGGAAATATGCAGTTTCCTCAAAGGTTGAATTCTTTGCCATCACCTGAATGGGTATGCCCCTGTAAATGAGTATCCCTTCTTCACCATCTATGCAACTTATTGAGGTAATGGCAGCTATGACCCCTTCCAGCCCTCTTGAATACTGGAAGTTTGTTGCGGTTTCGCAACCCATAAAAACCTCCTTGTTTTTTAAGATTATTAGTATATTGCAATATTATATAATTTAGAAAATGTGTCAACAGCCAGAATCATGGGAGGCCTCTCCAATAGTTATTATAGAAGTTTAAAATGAAAGGTCAAGGGAATACAATGGGATAAGATATACACTTTCCACTTTTCTAAAAATTGTCATATTGTCAATGTCCGGGTTGGGGGTTGACCGCAGTAGATATAGGGTTATTATAGGGCATGATTATAATAAAGAGTGAAAGGGAGATAAAACTGATAAGGGAGGCATGCAGGCTCACTGCTCTTGCACTTGATTATGTGGAATCATTGATAAAACCTGGTATCACAACTGGTGAACTGGATAGATTAACAGAGGAATTTATCAGGAAAAACAATGGACTCCCTGCATTCAAGGGTTATCACGGTTATCCCGCAAGCATATGTGCCTCTGTCAACGATGTCGTGATTCATGGAATTCCAGGTAATTTGATGCTCAAAGAGGGGGACATAATCGGTGTTGACCTGGGTGTAATTTACAAGGGTTACTATGGTGATTCTGCAAGAACATTCCCTGTTGGAGAAGTCTCTGAAAATGCAAAGAGACTTATGGACACCACAAAAAGGGCATTGATGGAGGGAATAAAGAAGGCTGTCCCTGGAAACAGGGTCGGGGATATTTCCAATGCTGTTCAGACTGTTGCAGAATCCGCTGGTTACAGTGTTGTAAGGGAGTTTGTGGGACATGGTGTTGGGAAAAAACTCCATGAGGAGCCAGCCATCCCCAATTATGGAAGGCCTGGCATTGGCCCTGAATTAAAACCCAACATGACGATTGCCATTGAGCCAATGATAAATGAGGGAGACTGGCATGTGAAGGTACTTGAGGATGGATGGACAGTGGTTACAGTGGATGGGTCGCTTTCTGCACATTTTGAGCATACCATACTTATAACTGAAGAGGGAAACGAAATACTGACATTATAACTTTTCCCTTTCACACCAAAAGTTTTAAACAGGAATTAAAGTTTTTTGATTATCATAATCACCGCAAGTCCCAGTATTAAGACTGTAAGACCGATTTCCAGCCAGAAAGGCTTTGTTTTTAATGATAGTTTACTCCCTGTTCTTGAACCTACGATTGAACCCAGAAGCACGAAAATTGCAGCATCCCATGGAACATCTCCCCTACCAAGGTAAATCACCCATGCTGAGAGCGCTGTAAATATAGTAACAAATAGAGAAGTAGCAATGGCCTTCTTTATTTCTACACCAAGGGATTTTAAAAGAGGTGGAAAAAGGGAACCACCACTCCCTCCCCGTAACCCTATAATGAGATTCAAAAAAAATGTTCCAGAAAATACGGGAATCAAACCTGGACGCAACTTTGCTGTTAGACCTGGAGCAATTCTTTGAAGATGAACTCCAGCAACAGTAATAATAGAAACAATGAAAAAAAGCATTACGAGGGTAAAATCAGAAAATTTACCAACGAAGAGTGCACCCAAAATAGAACCTCCAATCCCTGCAGGTATCATATATCCTGCAATCTTCCATTCAATATTCCTTCTATGTGTGAATGCACCTGTCAAGGAGGAGAAAGGGATTACAAACAGGTTTACCCCAAAGGCTGATTTTATTGACATACCAATTAACACAAGTAGTGGAATACGAACTGACCCACCACCTATTCCAAACATTCCACTCATAAAACCTGAAACGAATCCTATTAAAAGAAACTCAATAAATTTTATCATCCTTCAACCTCCTTACATGGCTTGCAAACTTAATAAAGAATTCTGAGGCATAATCTGGATAGGTCCACGGAAGTGGCTGATAACCTCCCTTTTTGAATAAAAGCGTTATCTCTGCAAAAATACCTTTTCCCATATATATCCTGTGGGAATAGTTCTTTGTCGTAACAAGGACAACCCTTGGCTTTGAAATACCACCAGGGTCAAGGTTCACCCTTCTCTTCCCTTCCACTGCAAGTTCCCTTTCCTTCTCAATGGACTTCAACTTCCATTCAACAAGTTCATTCTCAGGAATAATCCTCTCTGTTGCAATCCATAATCTCCACAGAGGCCAGCCCATCTCCTCTTTGTAGTAATCTGTATAATCAAACGGTATTACAGGGGTCTCATAGGAAATCCCGCAGTTTTCCCTTATCCAGTTCACTGCCCTGTCAAGCGATTCAGGGTCTGAATATATTATCCCGAAAAAGAGCCTTGTGTTCATATCTGGAATAACTTCAGGATTGAACTTCCCCATATATAAACCGCATACCCACCCATGGCAAGGAACGGACCAAAGGGTATTTCATTTTTCAGGTCACCACCCTTTATTCTCACAAGCAGAATTCCATAGATAGAACCGAGAAATGCGGCAATTACAAGGGAGATAAGCCAGCCTGCCCAACCTGTAAATGTTCCAATCAATGCACCAATTCTAACATCACCAAGACCCATTGCCTCCCTTTTGTATATGAGTTTCCCAACATAGTAAAAAAACAGAATGGTACTTGCCCCTGCAACACCGCCAAGAAAACTCTGAACAACAAATCCTCTAAATATTCCAACCAGCAACCCAATAACTATCCCTGGAATTGCTATTGAGTCTGGAATGAGCATCACATCCAGGTCAATGAATGCAATGGGGACAAGGAGAAGGGTCAATAAGACAAATCCAATATACTCCACACCCAATCCAAACCTGAGATATCCAAAGAGGAATGAAAAGGCAACTATGGATTCAACAATGGTGTACCTTGGAGAAATCATAGCACCACAATTTCTGCATCTTCCCCTGAGTATGATATAACTCAATATTGGTATGTTATCATAGGGCTTTATCCTTTCCCCACATACAGGACAGTGTGAAGGTGGATTTACAATGGACATCTTTCTTGGAAGCCTGTAAATAACCACATTGAGAAAACTCCCAAACACAGCACCTATCACAAAAAGGATAAATCCAATCATTCCCTGACCTTCCCCAGATACCTCAATGTCAACTGGCCTGAAAGGTGGTCAACAGATTCAACAGACACAAGGAGTCTCTCACCAACCCTGAACCTGTGCTTATCACCTATCAATGCCTTTTCCTTCAGGAGATAATCCTCATCAGGAAGTAGTGAAATGGGTATAAATCCTGATACAACAAACTCCTCAAGTTCCACAAAAATCCCACCTGCAAGCACCCCTGTTATCAAACCAATAAACCTGTCCTCCTTCCCTGAACCAATGAACTTCAATGTGAACATCTCCACTGCCCTTCTCTCTGCTTCCTGTGCCTTCCAGTCCATCTCTGTGGAGTGGTCTGCAATAGCCGTAAGTTCATCCTGTGAATATTCAATCCCTTTAAGGATTCTGTGGACAACAAGGTCAGGGTATCTCCTTATGGGTGATGTGAAGTGTGTGTATATCTCTGATGCAAGGCCAAAATGTGGTTGAGGTACTGCAACATACCTTGCCCTTTTCATGCATCTTAAAAGTTCATAGTTCAAAACCTTTTCAAATGGTTCACCCTCCACTGACTTTAAGAAGGCATAGAGGTTTTCCCTTGAAAATCCGTCAAGTTTGAATCCCAGTTCCCTTACAAACCTTGCAAAATCATAAAGTTTTTCAATGTCAGGTTCCTCATGTATCCTGTAAATCCCCGGTTTTCCACTGTTCATTATATGAGATGCAACCGTCTCATTGGCAAGCACCATGAATTCTTCAACCAGTCTGTGGGAATTCAAACGCTCAACAGGGAAGACTCCTGCCACCTCTCCATTCTCTATAACAACCTTCACTTCTGGGAGTTTGAAATCAAGCCTTCCAAGTCTTGCCTTTTTACTGGAAATAACATCAGCAAGTTCCATCATCGTCTTCAACCTACCCTGAAGCCCTCTTTTTCCCTTCCCAATAATCATCTTTTCTGCCTCTTTGTATGTTAGCCTCTTTGCATTCCGCATAATCCCCTGCTTTATCCAGTAGTCCCTGACCTCTCCATCTACATCAATCTTCATAACAACACTCATCACAGGTTTATCCTCACCTTCAAGGAGTGAGATTCTCTTTGTCAGTTCAGCAGGTAGCATAAAATAGGTTTCATTGGGGAGATAAACCGTGCATCCCCTTTTCTCTGCCTCTCTGTCTATACTGCTTCCCTTTTCAACAAATGCTGATACATCTGCTATATGCACATAGAGGTAATAGTATCCTCTTTTCTTTTCAAGTGCGATGGCATCGTCAAAGTCCTTTGCGTCCTCAGGGTCAATCGTGATGGCAAATTGCTTTCGCCAGTCCTCCCTATCCTTTCTTATCACAACATTTATTTTTTCAATGGATTTCAAAACCTTTTCGGGAAATCCCTTCTTTAATGAGAACTCCTCCTCAAGAACGGTCTTCTCAAGCTCTCTCTTTCTGACCCTTCTTATAACCCTGCAGGGTGGAGAATATTTTGGATTTGTCCATCCCGCAATCTCAAAAAGGACAACCTCCCCCTGTTTCAGT
>Ga0190359_1001735_pt1 | contig 13505 bp, 10 predicted proteins | sample 48721823_MG_FD_161269 | JGI IMG/M metagenome (GOLD analysis project Ga0190359, IMG submission 161269) | Hydrothermal vent microbial mat bacterial communities from Southern Trench, Guaymas Basin, Mexico - 4872-18-2-3_MG | ecosystem: Environmental > Aquatic > Marine > Hydrothermal vents >...
CATTCATGGCCTCCAGTTTTCCAAAAGAGCTGTCGATCAAGTGTCCCAGGTAGTTGCCGACAATATCCGTATCTTCGCTGACGGCGGAGTAAAGATTTTTGAATATCACGCCATTTTCAGCCAGCGATTCATCAATAACCGCGGTGGTCATAAAATCGGGGCGATTATAACCATATCCGGAATAATTCGATTCCAGGATCGGCTTTTTTGCTTTTTCATCCGCCGAGGGCATTTCATTCATCGCCTCGTAAGGACTCTCGGGAATGAATTGAGCCGGATCGGTGTATTTCCAGAGGTGTGTGACTCGATCGGGAAGGCTCATGCTGTCAAAATCGAGCCAGTTGTTTTTTCTGAAATTGTATAACCATTTCGGCTCTTTTTTGCCGATTTTCCTGAATTCTACATTATTGTTATATTTCTTATCAGTAGTATTTATAGTCATTGCAATCCCTCAATAAGGAAACTGACGGCATCAGCCGACCGATCCCTCCATTTCAAGTTCAATCAGACGGTTCAACTCCACCGCATATTCCATGGGGAGTTCCTTTGTAAACGGTTCGATAAAGCCGTTGATTATCAGCAGGCGGGCCTCATCTTCACTCAGGCCGCGGCTGGTCAGATAAAACAACTGCTCCTCGGCCACTTTGCTGACCCGCGCCTCGTGTTCGATTCTGACATCTTCGGCATCTATTTCCATGGTCGGATAAGTATCGGATCGAGAGGTATCGTCAATCAGAAGAGCATCACATTCCACCGAGACCTTGCTGTTTTCGGCTTTGGGATACACTTTCACGAGACCCCGGTATGACGCCCGTCCGCCCCCTTTGGAAATAGATTTTGAAGTGATTCTCGAACTCGTGTTGGGAGCGGCGTGAATGACCTTGGCGCCAGCATCCTGATGTTGCTCTTTACCGGCAAAGGCGATTGAAAGAATCTCACCCTTGGCACCCTCGCCCACAAGATAGATGCAGGGATATTTCATCGTCAGGCGCGACCCGATATTGCCGTCAACCCATTCCACGGTGGCATTTTTATGTGCCACCGAACGTTTGGTGACCAGGTTGAGGATATTGTGCGACCAATTCTGGATAGTCGTGTACCTTATGTACGAACCTTCAAGAGCAATTAACTCGACCACCGCCGAATGGAGTGAATCGGTCGAATATGTCGGTGCCGTGCACCCCTCGATATAATGAATCCGCGAACCCTTGTCGGCGATTATCAGGGTACGCTCGAACTGCCCCATATTTTCGGCATTGATTCTGAAATATGCCTGCAACGGGATTTTGACATCGATGCCCGGCGGAACATAAATAAATGATCCGCCCGACCAGACTGCTGAATTAAGGGCGGCAAATTTGTTGTCATTGGCCGGAATGATCGAGGCAAAATATTTTTTGACGATCTCGGGATGTTCCCTCAGACCGCTGTCCATGTCGAGGAATATTACACCCTGCTTTTTGAGATCTTCCTGGAATGAATGATAGACGACTTCAGACTCATACTGGGCCGATACGCCGGCCAGGAATTTCTTTTCCGCTTCCGGTATGCCGAGTCGATCGAAAGTGTTTTTGATATATTCAGGGACATCGTCCCATGTCTGCCCCTGAACCTCGATCGGCTTGATATAGTAGTAAATGTTATCGAAGTCAATCGAATTCAAAATCTCCGTATTACCCCATCGGGGCATCGGTTTCGCCAGAAAAATTTCGAGCGCTTTGTGGCGGAAATCACGCATCCAGTCCGGTTCTTTTTTCATCCGGGAGATCATCTCGACCACTTCGTGATTGAGACCCTTGGCCCCCTTGTGAAAATATTCTTCGGGATCATGGAACCCGTATTTTTCGGCATAATTATCGCCGATATCGGTGACACCGTTATTTTTAAATAATGTTTCGCTCATTGATATTCTCCCTCCGCTCAGGCCGCATTTGCGTTGAGCCAGTCATAACCCCGATCTTCAAGTTTTAGCGCCAGTTCCGGTCCTCCGGAATTGACAATGCGACCGTTCATCATGACGTGAACGCGATCCGGTTTTACATAGTTGAGAAGACGCTGGTAATGAGTGATCAGCAGGACACCGCCGTCGGCCCGTGCCGAATCATTTATACCGCGAGAGACGATTTTAAGAGCGTCGATATCCAGGCCCGAATCGGTTTCATCGAGAATGGCCATAATCGGTTTGAGAACCGACATCTGTAAAATCTCAAGCCGTTTTTTTTCACCGCCGGAAAATCCATCATTGACGTACCTGGTGGCAAAAGATTTGTCGACCTCGAGAAGTTTAAACTTGTCCATGAGGTCCTTGCGAAAAGTCTTCAGCACCTTTTCACCGCCGCCATTTCGGGCCTTGACTGCGGAACGGAGGAAATTTGCCACGGTGACACCCGGAATGGCCAGCGGATATTGAAATCCAAGGAACAGTCCGGCCAGCGCCCTCCCGGTGGCATCCATCTCAAGGAGATTTTTACCGTCGATGTCCGCCTCTCCGGATGTGATAGAGTAACTCGGGTGGCCGGCCAGGGCATTGGCCAGCGAAGATTTCCCCGAACCATTCGGACCCATTATAGCATGTTTTTCACCACGCTTGATATCCAGCGAGACACCCTTGACGACTTCTTTTCCCTCGACTTCGACATGGATATCTTTAATTGCGAAGATTGTATCTGATTTATTCATTATTAATTACCTCAAATATACAAGATGAAATTCATCCTGATTCTTGTTAAATTTTTACTCCCTTTCTGTCATTCCTGTAATTCGATTATGCGGATTCCTTCTGCCGGGGGAGATTTTCCTTTGATTCCAAGTAGTTGAATCTTCCGCTGGCCAGGTCGGCCAGCGACACTTTTTCGAGAATGCCGCTTATAAATCTGTCGAATGTACTCCACATGTTTCTGACTTTACAGTCGTCGTCATGGACACATATCTCACTGTCGCCGGCATATCGGCGACAGTGATGGTTACCGAAAAAAGGCTCGCCCAGAGCGGCGAAGATTTCTCTTAGCTGTATCTGTTCCGGGGGTTTGGTGAGGACATATCCGCCCTTGCGACCGCGGACAGCCCTTACCAGCCCCGCCTGTTTGAGAATCATCAGCAGTTTGCCCGCATATGGGACGGATAGTTTTTCACTGGCGCTGATTTCGTGTATGGTCAGGGGACCTCTATCTCCCTTTTCAGTAAAAAGCAGCATACAGCGCAAGCCATATTCTTCAAGTGCCGTCACTTTCATTTATGAGACCCTTCTATTAATTCTTTTAACATTCTATGATTACTATACATAAAAGTATAGCTATTTGTTCCCCAATAATAGATTATTGCGCTCTATTATATCTTAATTATCAATATATATAAACAATTATAAAATGGTATTGTTTTTTTTATTTTTCGAAATATCACCCGTAATATCATTGCCTGTTGCCGGGCAACAGGTTAACCGCCGCATCCGCGCTTGGGCAGACTCCTCGGTTTTTAATTACGGATAGAATCCCCTCCCCCCAATATAGTCACCAGGAATCAATTATTCACAACCGGAAGTGCAGATTTCTCAGCTTCGAATTTTACTTCCTGATTTTTTCCTTGACAAAAAAGTGGTTATTTTTATATAATATATGATAAGGGAATTATTTCATGTCAGGCACAAATATCGCACTGCCGGCCCGGTACTCTCATGCGACCAGTAAACAGGCCAGAAAAACCTTCAGAAGCCTGCAAATATTAGGCCTCCTGTAATTGCCTGACCGTTTAAATCAGATACGGAAATTGAATATATTCTTAAGGAGGGATCTTATGAAAAATTTCACCGCGCTTCTGGCCCTTTTTTGCATTCTGCTCACGGCAATACCGGCCTATGCTGTGACCTTCCGGGTCGAGGCCACTCCGGAACTTGAGCCCGGAGTTGTCGAAGTCGGCACACCTTTCACATTTGATATGTATCTTAACAATAATGATGGTATCGATCAGGTAGGTTACAGTTGGCCGCTTTATTTTTACAGTCCTGATGAGAGCATTACCAGCATTATTCATCGAAATGTTCAGGGATACAGTGCCGACAGTATTCCATTCGGAGCGTCATACAATGACAGCTCGATACTCATGCTGAACGGTTTTGATTCATTCTGGACGGGGATGAACAAGTGGTTCGGATTCGGCTGGAATGGAACTCTACCGGATTCGATCAACCACACCACTTTTTCCACCGCCGGCTGGCCCCCGGATCTCGGCGAACAGCTTTATGTGCAATTTGCCTTTCGGATCGATGAACCGGGGACATTCTGTGTCGATTCGCTGGATCATCCGGAAGACGTCTATGACTGGCTGTTCGATCCGCCCGGGACCAACCAGGCCTTTAACGGACCGTACTGCTGGATAATTGGATGTGTCAACGATTATGATTGTGACGGGGTTGTCAATTCACTGGACAATTGCCCCAACACCCCCAATGCCGGGCAGGGTGACAGTGATGGTGATGATATCGGTGACGCCTGTGATAAATGCCCCAATGATCCGGATAATGATGCCGATGGGGATGATGTCTGCGGCGATATTGACAACTGTCCCGCTGTATATAATCAAAATCAGACGGACACCGATAGCGATGGTGTCGGCAACGAGTGTGATAATTGTATTGTCATTGCCAATTCCAATCAGGATAATGCCGATGGTGATAATTACGGCGATGTCTGCGATAATTGTCCCGATGACGCCAATAACGATCAATCGGATGCTGATTTCGATACGCATGGCGATGTGTGCGACAATTGTCCCGATGATTATAATCCGAATCAGGCGGATAATGATGCCGACGAAATCGGCAATGATTGCGATAATTGTCCTGATCATGCCAATGCCGGACAGGATAATTCGGATGCCGACACGTATGGCGATGCCTGTGATAATTGCCCCGCGGTGACTAATGAAGATCAGCAGAATTCCGACAGCGACAGCCATGGTGATGTCTGCGACAATTGTGTAACAGTGGACAATGAGAGCCAGGCCAATTCCGACAGTGATATCTATGGTGATGCCTGCGACAATTGCCCTGCGGTGGCTAATCCCGACCAGGCCGATGGCGATGGCGATAATGTCGGCGATGTCTGTGATAATTGTATCGATGATCCCAACAGTGATCAGCAGAACTCCGACGCTGACAGTCGCGGCGATATCTGCGACAACTGCCCGACCGTCACCAACGAAGACCAGGTGAACTCCGATGGCGACACTTACGGTGATGCCTGTGATAACTGCCCTGATATCACCAATCAGGATCAGGCCGATGCGGACAGCGATGGGATCGGGGATTTATGTGATGCCTGCCCCAATGATCCGGATAATGATGCCGATGGCGACAATGTTTGCGGCGATGTCGATAATTGCCCGTCGGATGCCAATACCGATCAGTCTGATATTGACGAAGATAATGTCGGTGATGTCTGCGATAACTGTCCCGATGATTCCAACGACGATCAGCAGAATTCCGATGGCGACAGCCATGGAGATATCTGCGATAATTGCCCGACCGTCACCAACGAAGACCAGGTGAACTCCGATGGCGACACTTACGGCGATGCCTGCGATAACTGCCCCGATATTACCAATCAGGACCAGGCCGACGCCGATGAAGACGGGATCGGTGATGTTTGCGACGCCTGTCCCAACGATGCCGATAATGATGCCGATGGCGATAATGTTTGCGGTGATGTCGATAACTGCCCGAACGCGTCGAACAGCGATCAAGCTGATACCGATGAGGACGGAGTCGGTAATGTTTGCGATAACTGCCCGGAAACGGCCAATACCGATCAGCAAAATTCCGACAGCGACAGCCGCGGAGACGTTTGCGATAATTGCCCGCAGACAGCCAATGAAGACCAGCAGAATTCAGATACGGATGAATTCGGGGATGCCTGCGACAATTGTCCCGGTGTGACGAATGGGGATCAGCAGAACTCCGATACGGATGAATACGGCGATGTCTGTGATAATTGTCCGACTGTGACCAATTCTGATCAGGCAAATTCAGATAATGACAGTTATGGTAATGTCTGCGATAATTGCCCGGTTGAAGACAATGAAGACCAGCAAAACTCGGATAATGACAGTTATGGTGATGTCTGCGACAATTGTCCCGTTAACGATAATGAAGATCAGTTGAACTCGGATAATGACAGCCATGGAGACGTATGTGACAATTGTGAATTTGACGATAATGAAGATCAGCTGGATTCGGACGGCGACGGTATCGGTGATGTTTGCGCTTTCACGTGCGGCGATCCCAATGATGACGGTTATATCAATATTCTTGACGTTGCCTTTTTGATCAACTATCTATATAAAGGTGGGCCGCCTCCGGTTTTCATGCAGGCGGCAGATACCAATAGCAGTCTTACAATCGATATACTTGATATTGTAATCATTTTAAATTATCTGTATAACTATGGTTTTGATACCAACTGCCCCACAACCTGGATTGACTGATAATAAACCAATATAATACCGGCCGGCAGTGTTTCACTGCCGGCTTTTTTTTGTCCGATTGTGAAATATGCCAGATATAAAACTGATTGACAATAACTGAAATATGCCTATAATGTTAAAAGATAATTAACATTACCTGCCGATAATGCTGGATATGACAGAACGATATCTGAAATTCGCAATTCTACTCGTATTACTCCTTGACTTTTTTATATCTTCTCCTGCTTTGACCTCGGATAAAAGCCCGCAGGAAGAGCTGGCCGAAATCAGGGTCAAAATCGAAAAACAGAATCTCGACTGGACAGCCGATTTGAATCCGATCGTGCTGGAAATGTCACCCGAAGAACGTCAAAAAATGCTGGGATTGAGACTTCCCGGCGACTGGGAAACAGTCCGCGAAGCGCATACGGATGAAAATCTGACAGCCATGTCCCCCGATGAATTGCCGTCATATTTCAACTGGGAGGATTCGGGAAAAATAACCGGCGTCCGTAATCAGGGAGGATGCGGTTCCTGCTGGGACTTTGCCGCCACCGCCGCTCTCGAAGCCAGTTATTTCGTTTTTCGAGGTGTCGATCTTGATCTTTCCGAACAGGCGGTGCTTTCATGCGCCACTCCCGGCTATGGCTGTGAGGGCTCGACCATGGATGTCGCTTACAATCATTTCCGGTTGCATGGCGCTATCGCCGAAAAAAATATGCCATATTTAGCTAATGATGATATTGCCTGTACGCAGTATGATTATCCCGATCTGGCAAAAGTAATTGACTGGACAGCGGTACAGCGCCCTCGGAATTATCTCAAGACGGCTGTCATGACCGCTCCCATAGCGGTGGCCTTCTATGTTTTCAATGACTTTTATTATTACTCGGGGGGATGTTATTCCAATGGAATGCCCACCGAAGATATTAATCATGCTGTTCTGCTGGTCGGCTGGGATGATAATATGTGTAACGGTGAGGGCGCCTGGCGGTGCAAGAATAGCTGGGGCAAGTGGTGGGGAGATGACGGCTTTTTCTGGATCGAGTATGATAATTGCAATTTCGGACAGCAGGCCGCCCTGATAGAAATCGATACCGCTTTCGATATCGCCTCAGCCGCACAATTGCCGCCGGCCGACATGTGCCGGGATTATGATTTTCGACTTGAGGCGGTTAATGGTACACCGCCGTATATGTGGAAAGTCATCGACGGTAATTTCCCCGATGGCCTGACGCTTGACAGTAACGGACTTATTCACGGCTATGCAGGTTCGGAGGGCGATTTCAATTTCACTGTCCATGTCGAGGATAGCGGTCAATTGTCCAAAGTATGGTTTAAAGAATTCAGTTTGACCGTCTCCGATGTCGCAAACGGCGATGCCGACTGCAACGGCGCCTATAATATTCTGGATGTCACGTATTTGATCAAATATTTGTACAAGGGCGGTGATCAGCCTCATTCATCGGAAGGTTGTGACTGTAATTGTACTTACAGTTGTGATATATTGGATATCAGCTATTTGATAAGTTACCTTTATAAAGGGGGGCCGGCGCCGTGTGATTATTGACCGTACCGGTAAATCGTATTCTTTCTTAAAACCGATTAAAAGAAAAATTCTAAGAAACCATCGATGGCAATATGAACCAGCACACCGCCCAGTTGCCGTTTTCTTCCCTCGAAAGGCAGACAATTCCGCCGTTCTGGAAATTGACAATGGCGTTGTCGGGATTGCCGCAGAGTAACAGCGAAGTCATGCGTTTGATGTGGGGGAGATGCCCGACCAGCATAAGATCATCCCCGGCATCCGAAACCCGCTCGGCCCATACAGCCGGGTTGTCCATCGGGTTGAGATACTCCATGGCGATGATACCACGCGACGGTTTTAGATTTTCCGCCCAGACATCCGCTGTTTGCTTAGCCCGCGTTTTACCGCTGTGAATAATCTGCGCCGGCCTGATTTCCATATGCCTGGATGCATAGGCCACGACCCGTCTGACATCTTCCAACCCTTTTTCGGTCAGATTACGATCGGGATCTTCCTCTTTTGATCTGGCTTCACCGTGATGTACAAGATATAATTTCATATACCTGATCCTCCATTCCCTCCTAATCAATATAAATGTATTTACCCCTTTTATCAACTTTAACAGACGGGATCACCCTTTTATTTTCAAAATACTTAAATCCTGTTTCGAGATTTTTCCAGAATATTTCATGCTGTTTATAGCGACGGCTCATCGAATCCATATTTTAAGGAGTCATTCTGAAGGGAAAAATGTGAACCGGAATTTCCGGCTGGCAGGGCGAGCGGCATATTTTGTAATTTTCAATCATTGATATTAATTTCGACGTAAATGACTGATCCGCTCCAGTCTAAACTATGATTGCGTAAATACCCGGAATAATACCCAAGTTACCGGAATATTATTCCCTGTCAAGGAAATCCAAAAAAAGAAATGCCCGGATATATAAGAACATCCGGGCATGTTATATGAATGTCGTTATGCTCCCGTGACTTCAGCTTCGAGCCGCGAACGCCTGTAAATACGGGCATACCTGGTTTCACCCGAAACCAGATCATAATGAGTCCCTGATTCCGCTATACGGCCGTTTTCGAGAACATAGATCATATCGGCCTGCTCGAGTGTGTCCGGACGATGTGTGATAAGAATCGCCGTCATATCCGGCATGACCTCATGCATCCGATCCCAGAGCGCCGCCTCGGTGCGTGAATCAAGCGCCGACGTGCAATCGTCGAGGATCAATATCCGGGGTTTGCCGACCAGCGCCCTGGCCAAAGCCAGACGCTGTTTCTGACCGCCCGAGATCGACATCCCGCGCGTCCCGATCGGCGTTTCGATTCCCTGCGGGAAGGTTTCGATTTCCTCTTTCAACTGCGATACCTCGACCGCCCATTCCATCACGAGGTCAGGAATATCTTCACGACCGAACAATATATTGTTACGTACCGTATCGCTGAACAAAACCGGCTCCTGCGGAACATAACCGATAATACGCCGGAGATCCTCCAGACGGTATTCCCGGAGGTCGCGTCCGTCAAGTTTGATCGTCCCGCCGGTGGGATCGACCAGCCTCGGGATCATATTGACCAGCCAGCTTTTCCCGGAACCGATCTTGCCGACCAGTGCCACCGTCTGTCCCGCCTTGATCTCCATCGAGATACAATCGATTATTCTGCGTTCGGAGTCCTCAAACGAGAACTCGACATTCTCGAAGCTGAGATCCCCGCGCGTGTTGCCGTTACAGGCGATTGTCCCGCCGTTATTGACCATCGGCGATACCTTTTCAAGCTCCAGCAGACGATTGATAGAAACCGCCGACTGGCGGGATTTCACCAGGAACTGACCGATGTCGAACATCGGGAAGATCATGTACACGACATAGTAAATGAAGGCAACCAGTTTCCCCATCGACAGGCTGGAGTTTATGGCCATATAGCCGCCTGCCAGGAGGACGATTATTATCCCGAACTGCCAGATATACATGTACATCGAATCTATGACAGTGGTCGCCTTGATCTGAGAAATCTCGGCTGTCCGGCGGTCATAAACGGCTCTGTCGAATTTGTCCTTCTGGGCCTTTTCCTTGACATAGGCCTTGACCACCCTGATCCCGTAAAAACAGGATTCCATGACATCGTTAAGAATCGATATCTTTTTCTGGAGATGATCATACCTCTTATCGAGAAGCGATGAGCTCTTGAAAAAGATAAAGATCAATATCGGCAGCGGCCCCGCCGACCAGAGCGTCAGCATCGGATCTATCGAGACCATCATCACCAGGGCAAAGCTGACCATCAACAGTGCCTCGTACGTCCGGAAAATCCCCGAACAGGCAAACCACGATAGTTTCTCGGCAACATCATCGGTCATTCTCGTAACCAGGTCGCCGGTCCGGAACTTGTTGAAAAAGTTTGGACCTTTCGATGTTATACCGTTGAATGCGTCCTGACGGAACAGCCACTCCAGCTTGATGTTCATCCAGGCCCGGTGCGACTGCACGAATGCATACAACACACTCGCGGCAAAACCGATCTGTATCAGCGACAATGTGAAAACTGCCACCGATGAAAGCCCGAGTCCGGTACCGAGATCGTTCAACCACTGGGCAAACCGGTTGTCGGGAACCTGGCCGGTCTTGACATAATCGACCGTAAATTCGATCAGTCGCGGTATTGTCACCTGAAAGGCGGCCTGAATCGGCGTAAGCAGGATCAGGACAGCCAGAACATATTTGTAGTCTTTATAATATTTCCAAAACCATTTTATTTTATCAAACATTGGCAACCACCCCATTTCTGTTTTTAAACTGTAAATGGAACAGTTTTGAATAATAGCCGTTTTTCAAAATCAATTTCGTATGCGTGCCGCGTTCGATTATCTCGCCGCGGCGTATTACCAGGATTTCATCCACATCGAGAATGGTCGAGAGCCGGTGCGCTATCACCAGCGAGGTCCGTCCCGCCATCAGCTTCCGAAGCGAATCCTGGATTGTCCGCTCTGTCTCCGGATCGACCGAACTGGTTGCCTCATCGAGCACCAGCACGTCGGGATCGACCGCCAGCGCCCGGGCGAACGACAGAAGCTGTCTCTCGCCGCGGCTGAAATTCGAACCCTTCTCCGAAACCCCGGTCTTGTAACCGTCCGGCAGTCGGTTAATGAACCGATCCGCCTGGACTGTCTGTGATGCCTCTATAAGCCGCTCATCGGACATTTCCTCGGATTCCAGATTGATGTTCGATTGAACATCACCGGGGAAGAGGATTATATCCTGAAGCACCAGTGCGAACCGCTTGCGAAGTTCGGCGCGGCTGATATCCCGTATATCGATCCCATCGACCGTGATACGACCTTTCTGTGGATCGTAAAACCGCAGCAAAAGCGAGATAACCGTCGTCTTGCCGCCGCCGGTCACTCCGGCCAGGGCAACCCGCCGACCAACCGGTATCTCGAACGTAGCATCTTTCAGGGCCCAGTTGTCGTCATTGGTATATGAAAACCAGACATGGTCGAATTTGATGCTGTTTTCGAGTTTGCTCCAGACCACCGGCTTTTCCGGATCATATATGGTCGGATCAGTCGCCAGCAGGGCAAAAATACGCTTGGCGCCCGCAATCGCTTTCTGAATGGTAGCCAATTGCTCCGAAGCACGCCAGATCGGGTCAAATGATCGCCAGATCAGGATGATGAACATCCCGATTGTCCCGACTGTGATTGCCCCCGATTCTATCCACCTGGCACCGAAGTACAATGTCAATCCGATCATGACGTACTCAAAGAAAAAGACCGTGTTGAAGAAGATACAGACGCCGATATTGACAAATGAATCATCCTTGAACTTCAACTCGTTGACCCGATAAATCTGCTCGCGGGCATAAGCGCCGCGGTGGAAAATCTGAATAATCGACATCCCGTGCAGGAACTCGGCCAGCCTGGCGGTTATCTCCGCCATTTTCTTTCGCACTTCGAAAAAGCGGGAAGTCGTCAACCGCTCAAAGACAATCATCAGTATCGCCACCACCGGAAGGATCATGATAAGTATCGAAGCCAGCCGCCAGCTGTAATAGAACATCACCGCGAAAATACCGGTAATCAGAATCATGTCTCCGACCACCAGCACAACTGTGTTGGTGAACAGCATTCGAAGAGATTCGGTATCGGATTCCACCCTGGCCATTAATCGTCCGACCGGGTTTTTGTCGAAGAACGAAACATCAAGCGACAATATATGGTCGAACAGTTTCCGCTTCAGATCGACCATGATATTCTGTCCGATCGTCTCAAGCTTGATCCTTTGTACATATTGAAGTGCCAGGGTCGTTATCTGGATCAAACCGATAAGGCCGACCGTGACCAGAAGTCCGTTGAAATCCCCATTCTTTATATCAATATCCATAGCCCGTTTCAGAAGGATAGGCCAGTATATCGATAGAAGAGTCCCGCCGGCCAGCAGAAACAGGCAAACCAGCAGACCACGCGTATGTGCTTTCAGTAGCGGAAGCAGTTTGGCGAAAGCTTTTCGCGATCTTATAGCTTTCTCTTCCGGCTTTATTTTTTCATCTTCATAAAGTTCGCCAGTCATTATAACACCCTTAAGTTTAACAGTTTGTTGGGTTTGCCGCCGGTTCGAACAGGAAACAAAAAACCCGCCGAACCTTTCAGGGTGCGGCGGGTTAATTTATAACTTGTGACAATTTTCACAATAGAGGTGAGCCTCCCCCGCCGCGGAATGATGCATTAAGCCCAATGGCAGATGCACACGCATATGTCATCTGAATGTTAATCATAAGATCGTAATTCCTTTTTGCGACGAGTTAGCTCATATTATTAATCGTTACGATATAATATTACCGTTGTTTCGTCAAAATAGCAAAAAATATTAGCCTGTCAAGAAAAATATTTGAATCACTCGATATTCAACCCGCAATATGATGGTGATTTTTTGTATCAATTATAAAGCTGTTTTGTTATTCCCGCGAAGGCGGGAATGTACGCCCCTCGTAATCGGCGGGTTCTCGGACGCACCGGATAGATCCGGCTGCCGCGGCGAATCTGACAATTCGCCGATTACTCTGTTCTCGTCTCTCATCTGTACGGGCGCGATTCTTTTCCGCCGTCTATTACGCCATCAGGAAAGCATTCCTGACGGCGCGATAAAGAAGCCAATTTCCTGTTGCCAAGCCGGGTTAAAATAATTATCTTTGGCGCCGTAAATATGAAGAGGGGAGAGGGCGGCGCGCCCTGAGTCCTGAAATCCTATGCCCCCGTAGCTCATTAGGATAGAGCATCTGCCTTCTAAGCAGAGGGTAGCAGGTTCGAATCCTGCCGGGGGTATTTTTATAATTGACATCCTGAAATAAGTAAGATATATATTCCAATACGATGAGTTAAATAAACCAGACTTGATATGCAGGTGCAAAATCATGCAAAAGAAATCTCAACGAGAACGGAATAGACCGGCAGAAATATATGAATTAAAAATTACCATTCTCGACACCAAACCGCCAATCTGGAGACGAGTTGCCG
>Ga0190359_1001736_pt1 | contig 13502 bp, 8 predicted proteins | sample 48721823_MG_FD_161269 | JGI IMG/M metagenome (GOLD analysis project Ga0190359, IMG submission 161269) | Hydrothermal vent microbial mat bacterial communities from Southern Trench, Guaymas Basin, Mexico - 4872-18-2-3_MG | ecosystem: Environmental > Aquatic > Marine > Hydrothermal vents > Microbial...
CAATTCTTCCTATCAGTATCGCATAGTACTGGTGTCCACCCGCACTGTTTGGATCAAGCTCAATGCATTTCTTTGCATATTCGAAGCCGGGATATAGATGCTCTTTTTGTAGCTTCATATCCTCGGGGTTTTGATCAGCAAGGTCAAAATGAGCTCTGGCAAGTCTCCAGAGCAGCTCAGAATTTTCTGGATCAATTTTTTCAGCTTCCTTTAAGACCTCCAGCACCTCCTGATATTTTTTCTCCTCACGGAGACTATCAGCTTTCTTGATAATATCCTGGATAGAGCCAGCAGCGAGAAACACTATAGAAGCTATAAAAATGGAAATGGCCTGCATCACTTTTTTCATCTTTCCTCCAGAAATTTTCTTAGAAAAACTCTATAAAAGTTATTTTGAGTTCCCTTGAAAAGTATTTAACACCTTTTCTATTTAGTAAAATATTATTGAAATCCATTTCAACGTGAAATTTCTGAACAAAAGTCCACCGCAACCCCGCATTCAGATACCCTTTCCCACGACCAAAATTTAACTCATTCGTTTCGTTGTCGTTTAGAGCAGCATCATACTCAATCATGACACTGATCTCAGGATTGATTTCTTTGTCCATCCCAAGGAAAAATGAAGGATCAACATCCCCATCTTTTTTTTCAATTGAGTTGTAGTTGATCCCGAAGTGGAATCCAGTATTTCCGAGGAACCTGTAGTTTTTACTGGCAACTATATAAAATCCTTTCGCTTTCGTCTCATACCTTCCCAGATCCTGATCATATCTCCCATACCCTTGAGAGTTAAAACCCAATAGTATTGCAGGATTTCTTTCAGTTTCATCTATTATTCTATACTTTAGCTCTATCCCAGGTTGTTTATAAAGACCTACTACACTATCACCAATAATCCCGGTTCCTCCATAGGATATACCAAACATAAATCTTGTGGTTAACCCAACGTATATCCCCGCAGCTATACCACCATCTTTAAAAAGACGAACCTCGGTGAGATACGCTCCTCGCGGAATAACCCCTGCCGTTGGTGTAGTTATAAGATTAACAGGTTGGGGATAAAGCTGATTTTGAGAATAAAGAAAAATAACCGTATTTAAAATCACGATTGATAACAGCAAAACCCTTTTCATTTTTACTCCTTGTTTTTAGTTAAGACTTCTTTTAAAACTTTTCCAAGTTCTCCTAACCTATATGGCTTTCTTACTGTTCCAGCAAAGCCATATTGTCGATAGTTTGCCATAATAGGATCATTTGAATACCCACTAGAAACAATTGCCACGACCTCAGGATCTATTTCCAGCAGCTTTGCTATAGTTTCCCTACCGCCCATACCCCCAGGCACGGTGAGGTCAAGGATAACCGCATCATATTTCTTTCTCCTCTTTTTCGATTTCTTATATTTTTTTATCGCCTCCATGCCATCACAAGCAAAATCAACCTTATATCCGAGTTTTTTTAAAATTGCACCAGCCATCTCCAGTATTCCATCTTCATCATCCATGACCAATATTCTTCCATGTCCTCTATAATAAGCATCCGGGTGCTTAACTTCTGGCTCCACATATTCACCAAGTGAGGGAAGATAAACGCAAAAAGTCGTACCCCTGCCAGGCTCTGACTCAACGGTTATAGCTCCATGATGTCTTCTAACGATTGTGTAAGCAGTGCTCAAACCCAAACCGTGTCCATTTTTCTTCGTTGTAAAGTAAGGCTCAAATATCCGCGGAAGAATGTCAGAAGGTATCCCATGCCCCTCGTCTTTCACCATTATTCTTATGTACTTCCCTGGCGGTAATGCTAAGCCAGATTCCTCCGTATCTATCTCAAAGTTTTCTGCCTTTACCCATATTTTCCCGCCCTCTGGCATCGCTTGCTGGGCATTTATAAAAAGATTGTTGAGCACCTGATTTATTTGCCCTTCATCGATTTCCACACCCCAGATATCTTCCTGTATATCCACCTCTATCTTCACATTGGAACCCGAAGAGACAAAGGTTACACTCTCCTCAATGACATTCACTATAGAAGTCTTCCTTTTAATAGGACTTCCTCCCTTTGTAAAGGCAAGTAGCTGCTGGGTCAGGTCTTTTGCTCTAAGAGCAGCTCTTTCTGCTTTCTCAATCCTCTCCAGCACCTTTCCCTTCACACTTCCAATAGCTTTTATCAGGGATAAATTCCCCAGGATTATTGTTAGGATGTTGTTGAAATCGTGTGCAATTCCCCCCGCCAGGATTTCGATAGATTCAAGCTTGGCAGCTTTTATCAGTTCCTCTTCGAGCTTTTTCACCTCGGTGATATCCCTGAAGACGCCAAGATAAGCTTTGGTAGCTCCTTTCATAGACTTAATAGGGGTAAAGGTAATGCTGAGAAACTTTGTTTCTTCACTTGAGGTGAACTCCAACTCGAAGTCGATTCTATTGTTTTCTCCAAGCTTTTCTATGTTTTGCTGAATTACCTTGAAATGTTCTCTACCTATGACATCTATAAATCTTTTACCGATTGAGTTTTCATCGAGGTTGAGGACATCACTTAGAGCTGGATTTGTCAGAACTACTTTATAATCTGTGTCTATCAAGACTATCCCATCACTCAGACATTCGACAAGCCTTTTGTACTGCTCTTCGGTTTCAAAGATTTTTATTTTCGCATTTACCTGATCAGAAATATCTGTTTCATAAATTGCGATGGAGCTAAGGTTCCCTTCTGAGTCAGTTATTGGTCTTATCGTAGCGTTCACGTAGATAACCTCGCCGGATTTTGTGACTCTCAGCCCCTCTGTTTCTTCCACTTTTTCACAATATCTTGAATTTTCCAGTATGCTCATAAAAGAGGATTTGTATTCAGTAGGAATAATTTTGAATATCCTTTCTCCAATTATCTCAACGTCTCTCCACCCATGAAGCTTTTCGGCATATTTATCCCATCCTATTATCTCATCGTTTGAATCAATAATTATTATGGCTTCTCTTCTTGATTCACTCCCTCCGCTCATCGTGGTCTCTTATCGTACCTAAGGATAAATATAATTATTTGCTGGCAAAAAGCAAACTTATGGGATAACAGTAGGGAAAAAATAGTTTTGTGCTTTGCTTGATACATATACGGTGATACACAAAAGAATCTGTAACGATATGTGAAGATTTTACTCTTCATTTTTTAATGGGTCTCTGGAGATGAGAATAATAACCTTATCAAAAACTTCCATATCCATTTTGAAGCTGGCTCTGTAAGACAGCGAAACAAAAAACTAACCGCTTCATGATTTCCCCACCTTTTTTAATTAACACTATTTCGACACCACCCTTGCCGGCCCACCAGAGGCATTTGAGTAAGTTCGTAGGGGCCAGGATTTCTCTACGGTGGACCGTTTCAAAGTCCGGATGGAAACAGGAAATTATTTCACTCACCCCCAGCACTTGATTTTCGGTAATACTTCCTCTAAATTCACTTGCCAGATCTATGGAACTGTTCGAGACAAAAGAAGAAAATATTTTACCACCACTTGCAGAGAGGATGAGGCCTTCCAGCTTAGAGGAGTTTATCGGCCAGAAACATCTTACAGGGGAAGGTAAAATCATACGGAAGTCCTTAGAGACGGGAAACATTTTCTCGATGATACTCTGGGGACCTCCAGGCTCCGGGAAAACCACCCTTGCCAGAATTATTGCCAGTACGGTGAACGCAAAATTCTATCAGCTAAGTGCAGTATCATCCGGAGTGGCTGATCTCAGAAAAGTGATAGAAGCTGCAAGGTGGAATAAAAAGCAAGGCAAAAAAACCATTCTCTTCATCGATGAAATACACCGATTCACCAAAGCTCAACAGGATGCCCTTTTGCACTCTGTTGAAGATGGTACTATTACCCTCATAGGAGCAACTACCGAGAACCCCTCCTTTGAGGTCATTCCTCCTTTAATTTCCAGATGCAGGGTCTTGAAGCTTTTCCCCTTAAGTGACGAAGAGCTACTCGAGATTCTCGAGAATGCCATCAAAACTGACATTCTGCTGAGCAAATTTCATGTAAAGATCGAGGACAGAGTTCGTGATTTTCTCATAAGGAACTCCAATGGGGATGCCAGGAAACTGCTAAATGCTATCGAAACCATTTACCATCTTTCAAACCCTGAAGAAGGCAAGGAATTTATCGTAACGGAAGAGCTTGTGAAAGAAGCTCTTCAGCAGAGGAAGTTTCTCTACGACAAAAAGGGAGACTATCATTACGATACCATATCGGCTTTTATTAAAAGTGTGCGGGGCAGCGATCCAAATGCCGCTGTTTACTGGCTTGCTGTCATGCTTGAAGGCGGAGAAGACCCCCTGTTCATTGCGCGCAGGCTTATTATCCTGGCAAGCGAAGATATAGGGAACGCTGATCCCCAGGCTATTGTGGTTGCTTCAGCCGGCTTTCAGGCCGTCCACGCGATAGGAATGCCTGAGGCGGCAATAGTTCTGGCCCAGGTTACAACATATCTTGCCTCGGCCCCTAAGAGTAACGCTGCGTACCTTGCAATAAATATGGCAATGGAAGAGGTCAGGAAAGGTGAGCTTCCTGATGTACCTCTTCACCTGAGAAACGCTCCAACAAAACTTATGGACTCCATTGGTTATGGTAAGGACTATAAGTACCCGCACAACTTCGAGGGACATTTTGTGAAGGAAAATTACTTTCCCAAGCATTTAAAACCACAGGCATTCTACCTGCCAACTGATCAAGGCTATGAGAAATTTATTAGAGAGCGGCTACGAAAGTTATGGCCGGACCGCTATAAGAATCACAACAAAACGCAAAATGAAAAATAGAGTGCTTCTTTTATTAGTTCTCTTCGTGCTGGCGTCTCCTTCAGACTCGGGAGACAGAATTTATCTCATACACGCTGATAAACTGGAACAAAAGAACATCAAAGGGAAAAGAGCACGAATCCTCGAGGGGAATGTACATGTCAGAAAAGGAAGAGTGAACATTTTTTGCCAGAGGGTAATATGGTACGAGGAAGAAAACCTGTTAATCCTTAAAAAAGATGTTAAGATAACTGAGGAAAAACAAACTCTTTCCTGTCAAGAAGTACGCTATCTGACAGACGTTGATAAAATAGTAGCAAGCGGTAATCCCATCCTTGTAAGTGAGGAAAACAGTCTCTCGGCTGATTCCATAACGTATCTGGTGAAACAAAAAGAGGCTTTTGCAAAAGGACATGTTTTTTTGAAAAGTAAGGATAGGGTACTGGAGTCTGATTTTGTCAGGTATGATGTTAATAATAAGGTAGCTACTACCAATACCAAAACCCTTGTGAGGGACATCCCGGGTCACACAGAACTGTTCTCAGACAGTCTGGTCTATAATTACTCCACCGAGGAAATTCACGCTTACAGAAATCCTGTACTCATAAAAGCTGATTCCTCGGGAAACCGGATTTTCAGAATTACAGGAAGCTTTATCCTGGGGGATGAGAAGGAAAACTTTTTTATTTCTATCGGACATGTTAAGATTACCAAAGAAAATATAATTGCTACCTGCGACACCGCTGAATATCATGAGAAGGAACAGCTCGCTTTTCTCAAGGGAGCTCCCCGGATAAAACAGGGGCGGAGGATAATAAAGGGGCGGGAAATACACTTTCAACTCGAGGAAGATGAGATACGAACAATTGAAGTTATCGAGCAGGCAGAGATCTTATCACATGGATTTGCCTATTTACCTGCTGTAAAAGACTCTATCAAGAGCGATACAGTTCCCACAGTGGACAGGTTAATGGGCAGGTTTGTAAAGGCCTTTCTAAGGGATAACGATCTGGATTCCCTTATAGTAAAGGAAATGGCAGTAAGTTACTATAACATCCTGGAGGATAGTGTTATAAAAGGATTGAATATTACCTCCGGGGATTCGATAATGATTAAGATTTCCCAGGGGAAGGTTAAAAGGGTTACTGTGTCGGGTGGTACCGAGGGCAGATTTGTCCCTCATAAAACCAATACTCAGGTTGATACGACCGTGCTATACTCCGCCGGGGAAATTCGCCATTCGCTGGACAACAAAATTTCCTACCTTATCGAAAATGCAAGAATTGACTACGGCAACATGTCATTAACTGCAGGATATATAAAGATCGACTGGAAGGAAAACAAATTGTATGCGTTCCCGCTGAGGGACACCCTTACAGATTCTCTCAGTAGTATTCCCACTTTTACCCAGAAGGGGCGAGAACCGCTTTTTGGAGAAATGCTGGAATACAACATAAAAACACAGAGAGGTAGAATTTACAGGGGTAAAAGCAGGATGCAGGAAGGCATCTACTATGGGGAGAAAATAAAGAAGACAGGGAGAAAAACTTTCTACGTAAGGCAAGGGATATATACCACATGTGACCTTCCTGAACACCCTCATTACTATTTCAAAAGTGAAAAGATGAAAATAATACACCAGGATAAGATAATAGCTAAACCTATTGTGTTATACATATATGACATACCAATCATTGCGTTACCATTCGGGGTATTTCCATCTAAGAAAGGGCGTCGACATTCGGGTTGGATAATGCCAACCTACGGAGACGACAGGAGAAATGGTGGTTTCATAAAGGGGCTAGGATACTTCTGGGCGCCAAATGACTATTATGATGTTCGTCTGACAACTGACTTCTACGACAAAATAGGAGTGATTGTTGGGTTGCGAATAAGATATGCCTGGAGATATAGGATTCCCCTCAGTTCGATTGAGGCAATATATACGAACAAATTTCTTTCTTACCTTCCTGAAAAAAACTGGACTGTAAGAATAAACCACCGTCAAATCCTCTCACCCACGGCTTCTTTATTGGTATCCGGTAGCTTTGTAAGCAGTGACAGCTATTTAAGGAAATATTCTATAGACAAGAACAGGCGATTACAGCAAAACTTGATCAGCAATGCGACTTTTAGCAAGAAGTGGCCGGGAAAACCATATAGTTTATCGGCTAATTTGCGTGAAACACGGTTTTTGCTTGCCCCAGAGAAAGCCCAAACACCTCCCACCTACGAGGGAGAAAAGATAAACTATATTCAGAAAACCCTACCTGCGATTTCCTTTACACATTCTCAGAAACAGCTATTTCCTTCGAAAGATAAGGCAAAAAGTAAATGGTACAATAATGTTTACTACAGTTTTAAAAGCCTTGTAAAAAGCACCCAATCGATCTACTATCTTGCGGAAAAAGACACTCTCGATTCATTGTTCTGGAAGAAGAGGGTAAATACATCCAGTTATATGACCAATAACATCTCAATATCCAGTTCCCAACGTCTCTTTAAATATTTCTCTACAAATCAGCAAATAAGTATCGACCACAGTATCACCTCTGTTTATTACCTCCCTGAGATAGATTCGGCAGGAAATTTCATAAGTGAGAATGGCAAGATCAAGAAAAATGAAATAAAAGCACTCAAAGGTCGGGTAACAGGCAGAGCATCCTTTTCCCTAAGGACAAAGTTGTATGGGCTGTTTCCTATTACCATTGGTCCGATTAGAGCTGTAAGGCACGTTGTTACCCCATCCTTGAGCTATTCTTATACGCCTGATTTGTCAAAAAAAGTATTTCTCTGGACTCCAGGTTACATTCTCCAGGATGCTCAAGGAAGGAAATTCGATATTTTCTACGGTACCCCAATTGGTTCAACTCCTCAAAGAGAAATAAAAACTTTGAGTTTCAGCGTCAGCAATGCCTTTCAGGCCAAAATAGCAAAGGGAAAAGAAGAAAAAGCTTTTGAGTTTCTTACTGTTTCAAGCAGTGGCTCATACAACTTCACTCTCGACAGCCTTCGACTCTCAACGATCTCCACTTACGTCAGGTCACGGCTGTCCAATAAACTCAGCCTCAATATTAGTCTCAGGCATGACTTTTACAAATACGCTGGTAGAAGGATAAATGAAATCAATACCAACAAAAAAGGAATTCCTATTCCCCGCCTGCTTTCGGTGAGTCTGTCCACAGGGTTCAGCCTATCAGACAGTTACTTCAGCAAACAGGAGCGGGGTGCAGAAGGAGATTCCAGGGGCATATTCTCAGCTAAAGGTTCAGATAGAGATAGTTTAAAGACATTCCTTTCTCGCGATAAGAAAGAGGGTAGGAAGCTTTGGGATGCAACTTTTCGAGTTAAATTTTCCATTGATAAAACCAATCCTGAAGCAATTCGTAAAAGGTTCTGGACGAGCACCCGTTTGCAGTTCAAAGTGTTTAACTGGAAAGTAAATTATTCTGCCGATATAGATGTATTCAACAGAAAAATTGTAGGGCAAAGTATCTCCTTGTCCCGGGATTTGCACTGCTGGGAATTCTACTTCAGCTGGGTCCCCTCGGGATATGGCAAACAGTATTATCTCAGGATCAATGTAAAGTCCCCAACTCTTCGAGACCTAAAATATGAAGAGAGAGGTGGAAGACGGAGAAGTTATGGATTTTAGTCTTCCATGAGTTTCTCAACTTCGAGTGCCTTTGTTTTTCTTCCAGCCCGCAGGTATCTTTTTATCGCTTCTTCGAATAGCTCCTTTGCTTTATCTTTGTTTCCAAGGAGTTTTTGCTCCATCCCGGCTTCTTTCAAATAAAGAGCTGATTCTTCCCAGCGTCCCTGTTCCTTAAGCTCGTCAGCAATTTTTACATAGTCCGGTTTACCTTTCACTGGCGTCGGGGGTTTTACCCCAGCAAGAGCATCCTTAAGTGTAGGGATAAGTTTTTCATAGATTGCTGACTTAGCGTGTATATCGTATGCTCCATATTCCAGATATTTTTCCCTAACCTCTACAGTGAGCTCGCCTGTCAGTCCTATTATAGGGACATCTGGCTTGAGCCTCTTCATCAGTTGTAAAGTTTTGAAGCCATCCATTCCAGGAAGGTTATGATCAAGGATTACCACATCAAACTTCTCGTTTTTGAATAGGTCAATTGCTTTTTCCCCTGTCGCCGCCTCGACAATTTCGTATTCCTCTGTCCCTATGTAGTCAATAAGAGCATCCCTTAGCAACGCCTTATCATCAACAAGCAGTATCCTTTTCTTCTCCATGGTTCTCACCCTTACTTTTTAATTTGAATTTCAACCTAAAAGTTGTTCCTTTATTAACTTCACTTTCAACTTCGATGGAGCCACCGTGGTTTTCCACGGCTTTCTTACAGATCATGAGTCCGAGTCCGGTGCCCTGTTTCCCTTTCCAGTTTGTGTAGTCGGGCCTCCAGATGTGTTCAAGTTTGTCCTTAGGGATACCGCAGCCAGTATCAGAGATTTCAACAACTGCAAAACCATTTGTTGAATAAGTGCGAGCGGTCAAGATCCCTTTCCCATCCATCGCTTTGTAAGCATTTTCTATAAGATTAACAAAAACACGGAGAATATCTTCTTCACTGGCTTCGACCTTTAGTGGTTTTGAAGAGTAATTTTCAACCACTTTAACTTCAGGGTTTTCCGCAAGCCTGGAGTCCATGTAAAGATGAATTGCCTCTTTGACGAGATAGTTCAGATCCACTTCCTTTTTGTGTTTGCTTGTGATATCGATAGCCTGACCGAGTTCCTTTAGCTTTTCTCCCAGTTCCTTGAAAAAGACCATCAGAGTTGATATACTTTCGCTTCTCTGTATACTTTCGTCCACAAGTTTCAGTATCTCATTTTTATAGCCGGCGATACTCTCTTTCCCTTTGTCTCCAACAGCTGACTCAAGATTTTTGAAGCACTCTTCAATTTTGTTCTTTATCGATTCTATATGCTTCGTAAGTGTTTTTAGCCTCAGCATTACAGAGGCATAATAGCTTCCTGACATGTCATGTCCGACGCTCTTCACAATGAGTCTGCTCTCTTCTATAGCTCGGTTTCTCTCCTCAGCAAGTCTCTCATTTTCAAGACGCTTTTCCTGCCATTCAAAACCCTTTTCTATCCGTTCAAAGAATAAATCAGGATATTCCACAACGGCATGTTTTTGAATAAAATCCTTAGCGCCAAGCCTCAGAGACTCAACAGCATTTTCGATGGTTATCTCACCGGTCAGTACAATGACGTAGTTCTTATACGTCAACCCTCTTCTTTCAAGTTCTTTCAAGAAGTCAAGGCCCGACATATTTGGCATTCGAATGTCCAACAAAATTACTTTAAAGTCTTTTTCCTCTACGAATTGCAATCCTGCCTGTGCATCTGTAACGTAAACCAGACCGTAGCCCTTGTCTTCCATTAGTTCTTTTATGCTTTTACAAAATGCTTCGCTATCATCAATCAGTAAAATGTCATCATGAAACATATTTCATGCCCTCATAGGTATTTCTAGAATTAATTTTGAGCAGGAGTCTTCCTCCCGAAAGTCAATTCTCCCGCCATAATTTGTTGTTATCACTTCTCTGGCTATATCAAGAGAAAACTGATAAGGTTTGTAGCTTTTCGCTCCCACCACTTTTTCCTCGACCGATCTGCGAGGAATCTCGGCCCCGGATTTATTGTCTTTGCCCTCAATAACGATCCTAAGCTTCTCTCTATCCCTGATAGTGCCTATTTTCAGCGTTGACCCATAATGTTTTAGCCGAAAGACTGCAATAGAGATTAGAGTAACAAGAACTTCTGTTATCTCGTTTGGATCCAGCACGGTCTCGGGTAGGTTAGCTTCTTCACTCCTGTTTCTTTCAACGTTGATTTTTTTGGAGAATAGCTCACTCTTTACTAAAAGCAGGCTTTCATCTATCAAATCACCCCATTTGCACTTGATCCTGTGGTAGCCGGCTTTTGTCGAGAAATCCTGCAGGACTCTTATGCCCTGACTAACTTTTTTCAGATTTTCGCCAATCATTCTGAGTCTATCGATTAGTTCTTCGGGGGGCAGAGCCTTAGGATCTTTTTCAAACTTTCTCACTATACTTCCAATTCCGAGTTGTGCTTCAACCAGTGGATTCCCTATGTCGTTGGGAATTCTGACCGCAAGAGTACCAAGGGCGGTCAACCGCTGGCTTTTAAGCGTTTTCAAAGCAGACAGTTTAATAGTCTCAAGATACTGAACGTTCTCAATGGCTACAGAAAGCATATCGACGAGTATCCTGAGATACTTTTCGTCATCTTCCGTAAAGTAGTCAGGACCCCCTTCCTTAGGAATTTTGTTGTAAAGCTTGATAGCACCAATAGGTTCATCCTTGATTTTTATCGGCATGCCCAGAAATGTGAGCCTGTCCCCATATTTCAGATGCCCTTTTATTGCGTTACGGTACTTGCCTTTGTAATAGGGGAGTGTAAGAACATTTTTTGAGCGTATCGTTCTGTTTTCCTTGACTATTGTCCCTGTAAGTCCTTCTCCTATCTTATGCTCGGCTACGTTTATAAGTTCCTCCGGTATTCCATAACCGGCACGGAGGACAAGTCTTTCTTTATTGTACTCATCCCGCAGGTAAATTTCACAGGTCTCTGAGGAAATAGTCTTCGCGGTATTTTCAGCCACAAACCTGAGGAGATCATCTAGTTCGAAAAAGGAAAGAATCTGGGTTCCCACTTTCATCAAAAGTTCCAGATACTCGGATTTTCTTCTTTCGTTCATAATGTACTTGTAGTTATCCAGAGCCAGAGATACATAGTTTGCGATAAGCATAAATACATCAAGATCGGATTTCTTAAAGTTATAATCATCAGAGACAGCTCTCATTACCCCCAGCAACTGCCCATTCTGGGATACCAGAGGTACCGCCATGAAAGATTTTGCTTTTCTAGAATCTGCCTCCGAGTATTTTCCTTTCCATCTTAGCCCTGGATGAAACCTGGCAAGGTCAGAGTTTGATTTCTTATTCAGGTCTCTGATTAACAGTGGCTTTTTCTTGTCAAAGACCCATCCAGTTAGCCCTTCATTTCGTTCGTATATTATCTCTCCATTTTTTCTATCTATGGCTCCAGTAAGACCACTCGTTTTGGCAAGTTTGATCACATCGTTATTCTCATCGTATAGAAAGATTGAACACCCCTTCCAGTTGAATATATTAGGGATGAGATTCACGCTTTTTTCCAGAATACCATTAAGTGATTTTTCACTGAATATTGAGCCAACTTTCAGTATTTGATCAATGGTAAGAGTACTCAAAGTAACTTCCTATCGTGATAGTGTTTTGTATATCTGCAAAAGTTCCTCATCAAGCGGCTTCTTTTTTTCCCATGTCTCCTCTAAAGGAGTAAAAACTATCTGGTTATTTACCCAGCCCACCATAACGTCACTTTTCCCCTCTATCAATCCAAGCACTGCATGATACCCCAGCCTGCTGGCTAAAAGCCTATCTGTTGCTGTTGGGCTTCCCCCTCTCTGAGTATGTCCCAGAATACAGACCCTACAATCAATATTATAGTCTTTCTTCAAACGTGCTGCTATTTGATTGGCATTGCCCAGTTCGTCTCCCTCTGCCACTACGATAAGGCTACTTGTCTTACCAGCTTTTGACCAGACTTTGATAGCTTCATATAACTGTTCGTAGCTCATTCTCCGCTCAGGTACCAGTATCTCCTCTGCTCCTCCACAAATACCAACGGCCAGAGCGATGAAGCCCGCTTCTCTCCCCATAACTTCAACAATGAACAGTCTGCTGTGAGATTCTGCAGTGTCACGTATTTTATCAATTAAACCAAGAGCCGTATTAACTGCAGTATCATAGCCTATAGTCAAATCAGTCCCATAGATATCGTTGTCTATTGTGGCAGGAACACCTATTATGTTGATCCTGTATTCCTCACATAAGGCATGAGCACCACGAAAGCTCCCATCGCCACCTATTACAATCAGTCCGTCTATATTCCACTCTCTAAGCACATCATAAGCTCTCTTACGACCAACTTTGTGGTAGAAAGTTTCACATCGCGAGGTCTTGAGGATGGTTCCACCTCGCTGGATTATATTGCTAACTGACCGCATGGACATCGGTATAATATCACCCTCAACCAAACCTTCATATCCACCCTGGATTCCGAAAATGGATAGACCTTCATTTATTGCTGTTCTAACCACAGCTCGAACACATGCGTTCATACCCGGGGCATCGCCCCCGCTTGTCAGAACTGCTATCCTGCTTACTTTCTTATGACGCCCTTCCACCGAGTTACTCCCTTTTTCAAAGCAAGCTAATTTATAATATAAAATTAATTTATTACAGTATTTTTGTGGTGTGGGCAAAGCAACGGACTCTTGTTGAAATTGGAGAGCATAGACAGAGGCACTCCCATTTTGCCTTATTTTGATACCAAACTTTCGGAATATCTTTCTTACTTATTGATGTTGATGATGCCACCTTTTAAAAACCCGAATTTGGCACGCTCTTCCATAGTTGAAATCAGGGAGAACACTTTTAATGAGATAAATGAATATGCATAAGGATTTTATAGGAGCAGGTTGTTAATAGAAATTGACTACCTAATTCTTACATAAGCCCGGGCTATTTCCTGCGAACCTCTGGTGACAACTACGGGATAGCATTTACCCTGACCATATACTGAATATTTTCTCCACTTAAGATTTGCTGTATCTATCAGATACCCCC
>Ga0190359_1001738_pt1 | contig 13497 bp, 10 predicted proteins | sample 48721823_MG_FD_161269 | JGI IMG/M metagenome (GOLD analysis project Ga0190359, IMG submission 161269) | Hydrothermal vent microbial mat bacterial communities from Southern Trench, Guaymas Basin, Mexico - 4872-18-2-3_MG | ecosystem: Environmental > Aquatic > Marine > Hydrothermal vents >...
CTGAACTATGAACCTTGGTAACTCAATAAGTTGGGGTATCTGTCGGGCAATAAGGCACAACAAGGCCTGCATAAAGTCAGGAAGCATAAAGGTATGTCTTTTTTTGCTCCATGCCCTTAATAAATAGGGGGCATCAGCGTGCCCCCATAAATCGGCTCGCACGTGCAACGTGGATTTTACTATTATGCGACTTGTCGGTTGGTGTCCCGATTTATGGGGTGTCTTAAGCATTAGTTATAGGGCATGAGACAAAAAAAGACATACCTATATGCTCCTTAAATGCAGCATTTTTAAAATGCTCCCCCAACTTATTGAGAAGAACCCTACCCATTTTTCCATAGTTTTTAATATTAATGTAACATTTCTGGTATAAATAGAACAATTCGAGGGAAAATTATTAAAAGAATTATAGAGACAATGCAGGCCATTAAAAAAAAGCTCACGCTTTTGAAAATCCTGCCAATGGCTATTTCCGGGGCCAATGCCTTGACTACGTATATATTGACGCCCACCGGCGGAGTAATTGCTCCCAGCGTTGTTACCATAGTTAAAATTATGGAATACCAAACTGGATCAAATCCAAGAGCAATTCCCAGCGGAAAGAAGATAGGGATAGTAAGCACCAGAAACCCCAGGGCGTCCATAACACATCCACCTACTAGATAGATCAACAATATGAATGCCAGAATGACATAAGGCGACACTGGAAGTGCAGCGGCAAAATCTGCCACGATAAACGTAATTCTTGTTACCGCCAGAAAGCGGCCGAAAATGATAGCCCCGGTAACAAGAACAAAAACCATGCATGATATTTTCAGTGTTTCCTTAATAGAATTTATAAGTCCGTTCCAGGTCAGCCTTTGCGTTGCAATGGCAACGATAAAGGTACAAAAGACACCGACTGCACCGGCTTCAGTAGGGGTGAATAGACCAATAAACAAACCACCGATTACCAGGATAAATATAGCTACCGCTTCAATGACCCCAGAAAGGGATTTTATCTTTTCCTTAAAGGTTGTCTTTGGACCGGGTGGACCAAACTCCGGATTGAAGCGGCAAATGATAAGGATGGTAAGCACGAACAAAATTCCCAGGAGGATGGCAGGTAAAATTCCGCCAAGGAAAAGTTTGGCTATAGATTGCTCTGTTTGCAAGCCGATAACAATGATAACCACACTGGGGGGCATAACCGTGCCCAATGTGCCGCCAGTGACAACGGTGCCGCTGCTTAATCGTGTGTCATAATTATATTTTTTCATCTGTGGCAAGGCTACTGCGCCCATTGTAGCCGCCGTAGCGGTATTAGAGCCACAGATAGCGGCAAAGAGCTCATCGGCGCCTATTGTGGCGATCGCTAAACCTCCGGGCCAATGACCCATCCATTTATAAGCAGCATTGTACAGCCTTTCTGCTATACCTGCGTTGAATGCAAGGTAGCCCATAAAGACAAAAAGCGGGATTACAGTGAGACCGTATTTGGAGAATGTAAACCACAGATCAGCGCCTATCATGCTTAGAGCTGCCTTGAAGGAAACCACATAGCAAAACCCACAGAAGCCAACAATGGCCATGGCAAATCCAACAGGCATGCCTAAAAAGAACAAAACAAGGAGAAGGATAACTATTCCAATTATTCCAACAAGGGCTAAGTTCATTTATGAAGCTCTTTTTTTTGAATAAGCATTTTCAAAAAATCAACTAACAACACAAAAGAAAGAATTATACAACCAAGGGCAACCCCATAGGCAAAAGGATAGAAGATGATTCCAAGTGTTTCTGTAACCTCTCCTGTTTGCCAGAGGGTTGTGGCCCACTTAGCCACTTGCCAGCCTGCAAGAGAAAAAAAGATCATGCAGATGAAATAGTTTGCGCCACTAAGGATTCTCTGAGCCTTTGCCGGAAATTTATTTACCAAAATATCAATGCCTATATGACCCCGTTTAATCTGCGTATAACCAAGGGCAAGGGCAGTCACGATGGCTCCAAAAAACCCCATGAGTTCAAAAGTGCCCTTGACTGGCGTCCAGACAAGGCGCAGGAATATGTTTGCGGAGGTCAAAAGGATCATTGCTACCAGGAAAAATCCTGCTATCCAAATAAGTATCTCGTTCAAAACACGGCTTATCTTGTCCAGAAGTTCCATATCTGACTTTCAGTTAATTATTGGATCTGTTGAGTGGTTAAGCAGGTAACACCACGCAACCACTCAACCATTTGACCATTGAACCAGCCTATAAATTAGAACCGAGTATGATACTCCTTCGCCACTCTTATATCTCGTAAAATAGCTCTGGCTGGCAATCCCTTAGCCTTTGCCTTTGTAATCCATTGATCCTTTAGAGGTCTAAGCAGTCTATTCCAATTAGCAAGTTCTTTTTTGGTTAATTTCGTAATTTCAATATTATGATTTTTCTTTGACCATTCAACGGATTTATCTACATGCTTATCCATATAGTTGCCTGTCCAGAAGGCCTGTTCTACTCCCATACCATCCATAACCTTTTGCACATCTTTTGGCAGGGAGTTCCATTTGTCCACATTCATTACAACGGCAAAGGGATAAACCGGGCCATTAAATATTGTCACATACTTACAAATCTCTGCATATTTGAAATCCATAAGGGTTTCAAGGGATGATGCCGCACCCTGTACGACGCCCTTTTGAAGGGCTTCAGGTGTCGCTGACTGAGGCATCCCGACAGGGGTGGCGCCTAATGCCTTCAAGGCCTGAGCAACTCCTCCGGAGGCCCTCAGTTCGAGACCTTTAAGGTCTTCCAAGTTTTTTACTGCTTTTTTGGCATAGATGTTTGCCGGCGCACAGGTAAACATAGTAAGGACCTTCACCTTTGCAAATGCCTTGGGTTTGTATTTATTGTAAATGTCCCAGAGGGCTAAACTTGCCACTGTTGCATTTGGAAAGCCTACAGGTAATGCAGTGGCATTAGTCACTAAAAACCTGCCTGGCTGATAGGCCATGCACAGACAGCCAATATCTGCGGTTCCCGCAATAACCCCATCCATCATATTCTTTGCTCCAAGTAATGTACCGCCAGGAAAGGTTTTAATGGCAACTTTTCCGCCGGTCCTCTTCTCAACCTCCTTTTTCCACCTCTCCATTTGAACACACGGAAATGTAGGAGCTGGTGGAAAATTAGCATAATTTAATTTTATAGGGGCAGCCATGGAAGATGCCGGAAGCAGGCTGCCGATAAATAATGCTATTATTGCGAGCCCAACAAGTTTCAAAAAAATATTCTTTTTCATGTCTTATTCCTCCTTATATTTGGTTAGGGATAGGTTAAATAGTTCCTCGATTATTTCAACTTCACCTCCTTTCTGTATCAATCTGATTTCGAGAAACCTCACTATGAGAATTTTACATAATACTTGAGGTTATATAAGACCCCGATAGTTTGCAATAAATTTTTTGTTTCTTTAAATTTTTAAATGGGTAAGTAAATGTCTATGTAATCTTATCAACGGCAAGATTGAGTATTTTCGTGATGTGAATGCGATCAAAAAGGTGCGGCATTCGGTAAATAATCTGTAATGCCTTTTATAAATGCCAAGGACCTATCACAAGTAATATCTGGAATGTGCTTACTTAAAAGCTTACCCTTGTGTTCTTTAAAGATCATAGAGGAAGGCCTTAACTTTCTCGTGGTCTTTGCCTCCGGTGATAAAAATCGTTCGTCTTTTATCAAGGTCAACAAACAATTAAGCGCGCCGCTCCAGGGTGTGCATAGAGACATAGTAGCCGACTAGTTATTTTTGCTAAAATATACTAGGTTCCACAAACTCCCCAAAAATATCCCTGAAGACATTAGTCATCTCCCCAACTGTGGCATATGCCTTACAGCAATCCACCAGATATGGCATAACATTTACTTTCTCCTTAGTCGCCTTCTCCAATGCCTTTAGCGTTCGGGTAACATCCTTATTGTTTCTTGCTTTTTTCAGTTCTTTGAGATTTTTTATCTGCTCTACGGCTGATTCATCGTTATATTCATGAAGCTCTACCTTTCCCACCGCCCCTCCAGTATATTTGTTGGCGCCTATTTTTATTAACTCCCCGTTCTGAACACCTTTTTCGAATTCATAGGCCTGTCTAGCCACTTCTTTCTGGATATAACCTGATGAAATTGCTTTGACCATGCCCCCTAACTTATCAATCTTTACCATCTCTTCAACAATCTTTTCCTCCATCTGTTTGGTAAGGGTCTCGATGAAATATGAACCTGCTAATGGATCAACCGTATCCCTGAGGCCTACCTCATCCATTAAGAGTTGTAGTGTTCTCAAAGAGATCAGGGCAGAATGGGGGGTAGGAATGGTATAGGCCTCATCATAAGAGCACAAAGCCATGGTCTGAGCACCGCTTAAGGCAGCAGCCAGGGCATAATAGGCGCTTCTTACAATATTGTTTTCAGGTTCTTCCTTTGTAAGACCTCCTCCCCCTCCGCCAAATATACCCCGTAAAAACATAGATTTATCGTTTTTTGCGCCATACCTTTCTTTAATATTCTTGGCCCATAGCTTTCTTGCTGCCCTGAATTTGGCTACTTGTTCCCAGAGGTTTCCGAATACATCGAGGTTAAAGGAGAATCTACCGACAAAGTCATCAATGTCATATCCTCTCGCTAAAACATTATCGATGTATGCGTTTGCAATCTGTATAGCGTATGCAATTTCTTGTACTGGGGTGGCGCCCGCTTCCCTTATATGGTAACCGCACACACTTACAGGATTAGCCCTCGGCATTTCCTTCACAGAGTACTCAATAACATCACCAATCAGGCGAACGGCTGGCTCTACGGGAAAGATCCAGGCCCCCCTGCCGACGATCTCCTTTAAGATATCGTTCTGGGGGGTGGCGCTTATCTCCTGTTTAGAGAATCCATATTTTTCTGCCACAGCCTGATACATGGCAACCATGATCGAGGCGACAGCATTTATTGTCAGGCCGGAGCCGATTTTGTCCAGGGCAATGCCCTTAAAGGCAATCTCAAAATCCCTCAGAGAATCCACTGCCATCCCTACCCGACCCACCTCTCCCTCGGCCATAGGGTCATCAGAGTCGTAACCCATCTGCGTTGGGAGATCAAATGCTACATTAAGTCCAGTTTGACCTTGAGATATTAGAAGTTTCCAGCGCTCATTCGTCTCTTTTGGGGTGCCAAACCCTGAATATTGCCTTGTTGTCCATGCCCTGCTCCTGAAGCCCAATTTATGTATTCCTCTAGTAAAGGGATACTCTCCCGGGTTGGCAAGGTCTTTTGTATAGTCAAATCCAATATTTTTTAAGTCATCGCCTGTATAGAGAGGTTTTATGTGGATTCCAGATTGTAGGATTACATCTTTAATCCTGTCTTTTTCATCTTTTATATACCTGGCTACTCCCATCTTATACTCCTACATGTAATGTTTTTTTGTGTTTGTTGGGTTCATTGAGTTTTTAGGGTTTTAAGTCTATGAAGTGTCTAAAATAAACACCTCTTTAGACGTTCTTTTAGAACGACTCAATAAACTCAAGAGACACAATAAGGTCAATAAACTACTCACTACGCACGTGTTCTTTTATAAACTTTATAGATTCTTCAAAAGGTGTTCCACCAGGGAAAACCCCTTTAATCCCTATCTCTTTCAAGACAGGGATATCCTTGTCTGGGATTACCCCACCCACAACAACAATTATCCTATCTAAACCCTCCTTTTTCACCAACTCCATTATCTTCTTAGAGATTGGAATATGTGCGCCGGACATAATGGAAAGGCCAATGACATCCACATCCTCTTCAACAGCCATCTTAACTATGGAATGCACAGTTTGATGAAGCCCCGAATAGATGACTTCCATCCCGGCATCTCTCAGGGCATGGGCCATAACCTTTGCACCCCTGTCATGACCGTCAAGGCCAGGTTTTGCAATAATTACCCTGATCTTTTTGGTGGACATTATATGTTCCTCTCTTGTTTTTTTCAAAAAGAATGATGATTGATGCTTACATTGCCTTTTCTAATTTCATTGATGACAAATTCTTTACCCCGCAAGATATGATCCCTTACAAGCATTTCTGCCGTTTTTGCCTGTCTTTTTTCTATGGCATTTATTATCTCTCTATGATCCTTGTTTGATAAACGGGCCATATCTATGGAGTTTAATATAATTTTCCTTAAAAAATAGATTTCATCTCTCAGGTTGTATATCATCTTAATTAATCTTTGGCTCCTGCTCAAGGCGTAGAGGAGTTCATGGAATTCAGTATTTAGCCTCGCCAATTCTTTTAGATCGTTATTGTCCAGAGATCTCTGGAATTCTTCTATCTTTTCTTCCAGGGGTAGTATCTCTTCATGTCTATGCCTGTTAGCAGCAAGGAATGCGGCAAAGCTCTCCAGGATACTCCTTATCTCAAAAGTTTCTTCAATATCAGATATGCCTAACCCTCTTACCACATAGCCTCCCTTTGGCAGGGGCTTAAGAAAACCCTCAGCTCCGAGTTTATGTACCGCTTCTCTAACAGGTGTCCTGCTGATACCCATTGATTCAGCTAACTCACTTTCTATTATACGTTTTCCAGCAGGGATTTCACCCCTTACAATCATTTGTTTGATCTGTTCAAAGGCCTGGTTGCCGAGGTTCTCCTTTTTTAGGCTCCTTATTGGAAAGGGATCCAATCTCTTTGGATATATTTCCTGTTTTTCCATAACTGTAGACACTTATCATTTTAAGTACTTTAGGCACTTTATTTACCGAAGGTACTGTCTGGCAATAGTGGTTTGTAGCACCTCATGAGTACCTCCACCATAAAGCAGGAAACGATTGTCCCGGTAGTATCTCTGCACATTATATTCCATGGAATATCCATAGGCGCCGAAAATTCTTGTGGCCTCATCTGCAGCAGAGCATGCAGATTCAGTTGCAAAATATTTGGCCATAGAGGCCTCATTGAGGCAGGGAATATTCTTGTCAATGAGATGGGTAACCTTATAAGACATGAGGTGGCCGGCCTCTAAGTTGACTGCCATATTAGCTATTTTTGCCTGGATGAGCTGGTATGTTCCTATGGGTCTACCGAATTGTACCCTCTCCTTGCAGTATCTGATAGAATCATCCATTGCAGCCCGGTGTAGTCCCAGGGCCAGGCAGGCAGTCATGATCCTGATCTCTGACAGAATAGTCAAAAGGACATCCAGACCTCTCCCTAACTCGCCTAACATGTATTCAGGAGGGATATGGCAATTGTTGAAATAGATCTCTGACATCTGTGTGGTCCTGGTACCCAGCATATCGAATTTTTTACTATGAGAGAAACCAGGTGTGTCGGTGGGAATAAAGACAAACATGAGTCCTTTTAACCCCTTATCTGGATCAGTCTGTGTGAGCACGGTATGGAAATGACCTATTGGCCCACTTGTAGACCATGTCTTCATTCCATTGATAACCCATCCATCTTGAGTCTTTGTAGCCCTGGTCCTGACATTGCTAAGGTCTGAACCGGCCTCTGGTTCTGTAAGCTGAAAGGCCCCAATCTTTTCACCCCTCAAGGCAGGGCGCAAATATTTTTCATGCATCTCCTTTGTGCCATAGCGATAGAGGCCATCTGTAGCCATAAGACATTGCATAGCTGTAGTGGCGCCCAGACTCAAAAGGCCGCGCGCCAGTTCCTCAACAGTAATGCAATAAAGTGTGGTGTTACCTCCTGAGCCACCAACTTTTTTGGGATATCTTATCCCAAGGATACCCATATCAGCAATCTTTTTGAATAGGTCATATGGAAACTCACCGCTTTCATCATGCTCTCTTGCAACAGGGATTACTTCCTCGTCCACAAATTTAGCTATAACCTTTCTTAAAAGCTCTTCTATGTTTGAACGTATCATTATGCCCCCTGTCTTGCCCTTCTCTCCTTCATTGCCTTGCTCAGTGTTGGGACAACCTCGTGAAGGTTGCCAACAATACCCCAATCAGCTACCTCAAAGATAGGGGCCCTTTCATCTGTATTGATAGCAATAACATACCGTGAGCCAAGCATGCCGGCCCTGTGCTGGATAGCGCCGGATATACCGCATGCAATATAGAGCTCTGGCCTGACTGTCTGGCCTGTTTGCCCCACCTGTCTTTCTGCTGGCAGCCATCCCTCTTCAATAACCATTCTTGTCCCGGCCACTTCGCCTCCTAAAATGTCAGCGAGTTGAAACAGGGGTTTTAGCCCCTCTTCTGATCCCACACCTCTGCCCCCGGCAACAATAACCTTTGCATCACCTAAGCTGATTATTTTTCCCTTTTCCCTTACAACCCCTAAGATTTTGGTAAGCGCATCCTTTTCCAGAAGACTTACATCTATATTTTTAACCATGCACTCAGATACGCTGGCTGTTTTTTTTGCCTCCATAACGCCTGGCCTGACAGTGGCCATCTGCGGCCTGCTATAAGGAGTCTTGATAGTTGCCATAACATTTCCACCAAAGGCAGGCCTTGTTTGTAATAGAGAGCTATCATCCGGGTCTATGGTTAGCTCTGTGCAGTCTGCAGTAAGCCCAAGGTTAAGTCTCATTGAGATCCTTGGGGCAAGGTCTCGACCAATGGCTGTCGCCCCTATTAAAAAGATATTTGGTTTATTCTCAACTATTAGCTCAGAGATGACCTTTGCAAATGGGTTTGTCTGGTAACTGGAAAGTAGTTTATGCTGTGCAAGGTAAACGTTTTGTGCGCCATATTCTCGGAGTTCTTCTATAAGATGGTCAACATTATTTCCGAGAAGAACGGCTGATAATTCCTGATCGAGTTCCCTTGCAAGGGATTGACCAAGACCTAACAATTCTCGAGTGACCCTTCCCATTATTCCGTCTACCTGCTCGGCAAATACCCATATGCCTCTGAAGTCACTGAAATCCGGTATCTGTTTTTCTTTTATATCCGAGCTTATTGCATTTTCAGGGCAGGTGTCGATGCATGCGCCGCAGGAGGTGCATCGGTCATTTATTACGGCCTTCCCATCCTTGACATCTACGCCATTATATGGGCAGATCTTTACACAACGTTTGCATCCAGTGCAGAGATCGTAATCAATATGTATAGCCATGGAACATCCTTGTAAAATTCTTGGAATATTGCTCCTTTCAGGCGAAGCCTGCGTTACTCTCAGATAAGATGCTTTTCATGAAGCCTTTCCATGAGTTGATTAACTATTTCTTCTTTATCTCCTTTAAGTATCTCGCCAACTCTTTTGGTTTTTGGAGAAAAAGTCTTCATAACCCTTGTTAGTGAGCCACCCAAACCTATTTCTTGAACAGTTACGCCTAAATCTGCCGCATCCCAGGTCTTTATCTTTGCCTTTTCTTTGCATGCGTTTATCAAGAGGTCAACATTTGGATATCTGGGGGTGTTTAGTTCTCCGATAACAGTAATAAGGGCAGGCAGGGGAGATTCAATTTTTTCATAGCCGTCTTCTAATGCCCTTCGCACGATTATTTTTCCTTCGCTAATTTCTTCTATCTGTCTGACATAGGTAAGCTGTGGCAGGCCTAAGAATTCTGCTATCTGCGGGCCTATCTGTGCTGTGTCTCCATCAATGGCCTGCCTGCCGCAGATAATCAGATCATATGCATTTAGCTTTCTTATTGCGGTTCCAAGGGTAAAGGATGTTGCCCATGTATCTGCACCCCCAAAATTTTTGTCTGTAAGCAATATCCCTTCATCTATCCCCATCCCCATTGCCTCTGATATGGCATCTATGGCCTGAGGAGGGCCCATGGAGATGACAATAGTCTTTCCTCCAAAATCCTTTTTTAAGGTAATTGCTAACTCGATTGCATGCCTATCATCAGGATTGATGATGCTTTCCACCCCTTCTCTGATAAGAGTGCCGGTCTTAGGATCTATCTTTATCTCTGTTGTGTCGGGTACCTGTTTTATAAGTGTTACTATGTTCATAGCAGTAAATCCCACTTTGGCCGCAGCCTGCCCTGGCGCGACCTTTTTTGCATATAATACAAACTCTGTGGTATCTATTGACTCAGACTATATAGCCTAAACATTGCATGCCAGGTCTGGGCCAGGGATGAACGCAGATTATCAAGATTGTTAATGTGCCTAATACGCATAAATATTTTAAAGTAGTTATCTGCGAGTATCGGAGAAAATCTGCGTCCTAATTAATTTAATCATTTTTTGAATTCCGGTTTTCTTTTTTCCAGAAAGGCAGAGATCCCTTCTTTGGCAGCCTCTGTACAGGCAATCTCAGCCGATCCTTGGTATCCTATTTCAAGGGCCTCAGCAAAAGTATCAGCAGCAGCACCTGCTTTAACCGTCTTGACTATTATAGAAATGGCCTCTTTGCTTAATGCTAAGTTACCTGCCATAGGGTTGTCAGGAATACTAATTTCTGGGATATCAACCTTTCCTTCAGGAACTCTTGTTATATTTCCAGCAATTTTGTGAACCTCTTTTACTGCCTCTTGTATCATGTCGGAGTAATCTTCGGATATCGAAGTAACCATTCCTATATCATGGGCCTCTTTCACAGTCATGCGTCTCGCCAGGCAGATCATTTCATGAAACATATTCGCACCCTGAGGCCATTTTCGATATGGAACAATGCATCCCCCGATTCCAGGCTGTATGCCGAGGGTTATCTCCGGAAACTGAAAAAAGGCGTTTTTTGTCGCAACTATGCTGTGACAGCGAATGGCTATTTCTAATCCCCCGCCAAGGGCCATGCCATTTACAGCAGCGACTATTGGCTTGTCCATCTGATCCATAAACAGTTGTACCTCGGCACAATCCCTTGCATATTGAGCCGCGGCTTCCTTGTTTCCAAGTGTCGCAGGGAACTTTCCTATATCCGCCCCTGCCGAAAAGGCGGCATTCCCATACCCTGTAATAATAAATCCTTTGACAGCAGGGTTATCTATGTTTTCTTTTAGAACTTTCAGGATTTCATTATTTATCTCATCGCTGATAGCATTCATTGCCTGCGGTCGCCTTATTGTAATAATCTTGACGCCTTCAATTTCATCTACAAGGAGATAGCGGTTGAAATCCTGGTATATTGAAAACGGTTGTTTTGCTTGAGGAAAGCCAGATCTGGCATCTTCAAATTTTTTCATGATGCGCTCTACCTCTGCTTCACCGCAATTGCGCATGATATCCAGAGGCCCTTTCTTGAAGCCTAATGCAAGCTGACACCCAATGTTAAGGTCTTCCTTTGTTCCAATACCCCTATCAATAATATCAAATGACTGGGAAAAGAGAATACCAAGCATTCGCTCTCTGATGGTATTTTTTATATCCTCAGGAACCTCCAGTTTGGTTCCAGGGCGATGGGTAAGCCACCTGTCAACTGATCCTAAGATTGGTGCCGGCCTGTAATGGGCGCCTTCTTCCATCTGAAGGGTGCTGGTTTCAATGTTGATAGGGTTCCCATGTGTCATATTTAATACAAAGAAGGGTCCGGCAGCCACAAATTCCTCTGCCACACTATCAATCTGGCTTGCAGACGCATGGTCAAGTAAATACGCTGCCTCATTGCACCAATTCACAAATACTCGGTTTAACATGAAACAAATGGCATTGTCCGTCATGATCGGAACTTTTCCTGTAAAAGCAAAAAACCAGTTCAGGTAATCGATGATCTCCTCACTTCCTCCTTCCCAGGTAATAACTTCCACAGGAAGGCTTCGCCACGCAGGTGAAAAGAAATGGGTAACAGTGGTTCTTTCCGGTCTTTTCATTTTTCGAAAGAGCCTGTCAGCGGGAATGGAGCTGGTGTTCGAGGTAATGATAGTATCTTCACCTACTATACTTTCAACCGTATCAAAGATTTTTTGTTTTAATAAAATGTTTTCTGTTGCTGCCTCAATAACAAGATCGCAATTCTTAATCTCTTTGTAGTCCGTTGTATAGATGATATTGTTTAAAATTGCCTTACCAGTGTCCTCTTTCATTTTCCTTCTATCCACCGCCTTTTGTACGTAATCAGAATACCTCTTTTTTGCCTTTGCGAGGGGTTCTTCCACAACATCCACGAGATGGAGCTTTATACCTGGAATAGCACTCTTTAAGTAATATCCAATATCCGGGCCAATAGTGCCTGCTCCGATTATAGCTATTTCTTTTGGAGCAGGGCGAATAGGTTTGTTAAATAAGGGGTTAAATGATGAAGGGTATAATTTTGTTTCCTGGTCCATAAATTTTTTCCTTTATCTGTAAGTGGTGAGCCCACAATAAATGGTGATACTTTTCTCTGACATGGTAAAAATCGTTGTACACGTTCATAGGTTCAAGGGTTCCGGGTTCAAAGGTTCAGTTGGGCTTGCCCTCAGTCTCTTTGCTGATATTCCGCGAATATGGCGGAGCATCGGGCGAGAGAGACATAACACCAGGAAATTTATCAAACCCATTTTTGCGTTTTCCCGCAACAGGGTTTATTGTAGCTGTTACACTGTGTTCGCAGCCACTGAATCTGATAACAATCTCCAAAGTTGCACACAGACAACCTGGAACATTGAACCTTTTTCAACCGTGAACGGTTACAAATAGTTTAGGTTAGAAATAACTTCTTGATTTTAATTTGTATACTGTATACAAAATGCTTGTCAAGCCAAAAATGGTATTATATGATACAGGTCAAGGAAGAATATACGTATTGGCTCAATAAATAGGGGAAAAGTGCCTTGGTATACAGTGTTACATTTTGTCTTTGGCATATCTTAGATCCTCAGGCGATATTTCCTCTACAATCGAGGTCTTCTCTGAGCTTAGTTGCTGCGGTTGGGAATCATTGAAGGCATTTTTTCAGTAAGCCGTGCCGAAAGAGGATGCTGTGCCTCGGAGGTCGTCCCTGAAGGGATTTAGGTGCTTGACAGGACAGAGTGCAATTTGGTATCGCCTTCAATAGGGAGATGTTTCTGTCGATTGCAATCGTCGACCTGTTTTTCAGGGTGGGGTAAAATACCCATTTCGGATTTTTCCGTAATGTTCGGAATTAGTTCTTTCCCGGACTATTTTTTCTGGTGAAACTATAATCTATCAAGGAGGAAGGTGAATGCGGGCAATAGTGATAGGTGGAACGGGAGGTATGGGCCAGGGGGTCGCCAGGGATCTCATCAAGCAGGAGAAAATTACAAGTGTCACTCTTGGTGATATCAATATAGACCCGGCCAGGTTGCAAGACAAGCTACGTGCCAGCGACAAGGCATCACTCACCAGAATCGACATAAAGGATCATCATGGCATGGTCGATGCAATAAGAGAAAACGACGTTGTCATCAACTGCGCCGGGCCCTTCTACAAGACGGCTGTGGCGGTAGCCAGGGCAGCGGTTGAAGCAAGAATCAATTATATAGACATTTGCGATGACTATGAGGCGGCTGCCATACTTTTTTCTTCTGATGACATTGATAAGGCCGCCAAAGAGGCCGGGGTAACCGTCTTGACTGGAATGGGTTCTGACCCGGGGACGAACAACATATTAGTCAAATGGTATGCGAGTCAAC
>Ga0190359_1001741_pt1 | contig 13480 bp, 11 predicted proteins | sample 48721823_MG_FD_161269 | JGI IMG/M metagenome (GOLD analysis project Ga0190359, IMG submission 161269) | Hydrothermal vent microbial mat bacterial communities from Southern Trench, Guaymas Basin, Mexico - 4872-18-2-3_MG | ecosystem: Environmental > Aquatic > Marine > Hydrothermal vents >...
CCAATGGAATAAATTATTTTAACGAAGAAAGGAATTCCCATGAGCGGCAACATAGAATGGGTAAGGACCCATTGTTCAAGAATGGACCATGGCGGGTGTTCTCTTCTGGTTCGTGTTAAAGATAACAGGATCGTCAAGATCAAAGGCGACCCCAATGGATTCTTGAACAAAGGTTACATATGCCCCAAGGCCCTGGCCCTTCCTGAAAGGCTGAACCACCCCCTCAGGTTGAAGCACCCCCTCAAAAGGGCTGGAAATAGGGGAGAAGGAAGGTGGAAAAGAATTTCCTGGCCTGAGGCCCTAAACGAAATAAAGGATAATTTCCAGAAGATCAAGGAGAGATACACTCCCAAGGCGGTGGCCTTTGGCCAGGGAATGCCAAAAGGGTTGGAACTCTTTGCCCTGATTCGACTTGCCAATGCGTTCGGATCGCCTAACGTTGTGGCGGTTCAGGACGTGTGCCACGCTCCAAGGGAGATCACCGGAGTTCATACCTGCGGATTTTATCCGGTCGTGGATTTTCACCACAAAAGCAGGCTGATGGTGATTTGGGCCAGCAATCCTCCCAGTACAAATGAAGAAGGGCAGGTCTGTAGCCTTCTCTTCAAACAGATCAGGGAGGGGACGGAGCTTGTGGTGATTGATCCCAGAAGAACCGCACTGGCTGAAAGGGCAAAATTATGGCTTCAACTCAGGCCTGGAACAGACAATGCACTTGCACTTGCCTTTCTAAATGTGATTATTGGAGAAAAGCTTTACAACAGGGCATTTGTTGAGCAATGGACACACGGATTCGATGAACTTGCTGCTCATGTCAGGAACTTTACGCCGGAAAAAATCTCCGAGATAACCTGGGTTGACCCCGACCTTATCCGCGAAGCAGCCAGATTTTACGCCCTATCACATCCGGCAGCTATACAGTTGGGGAACCCGATAGAGCAAAACGCTCATACCTTTGACACGGTTCGAGCCATTATCTGCCTCATGGCAATCTGCGGGAACCTTGACGTGCCCGGAGGCAACATTCAAGCCAACGAGCCGGAAATTCTTAGCCTTGGAAAATTTGCCAGGGCAGACCTGCTCCCTGCGAAAAGAAAAGAAATGATCCACGCTTTTCATAACACTATCCCCCGTATGATGACCGTTCCACCGGCTTATTTCAGGAAAGCAGTTCTCGAAGATACCCCTTACGCTGTCAGGGGGGCTTACTTTCAGGGAGCAAACCCTTTACTTTCCTACGCTGAGAGCAGGCTTACCCTCAATGCCTTGGAAAAGCTGGATTTCCTTGCTGTATCGGATATCTTTATGACACCTACTGCGCTGTTGGCAGATATAGTTCTCCCGGCAGCGACGACTTTCGAGTTTAACGATATCGGACACTATGGACTGGGACACGGTTATATTCTCGCGCGGCCCAAAGTTGTCGACCCTCCAGAAGAATGCTGGCCCGACCTTAAGATAATCAACGAGCTGGGAAAACTGCTTACTTCCCCGGAACTCTGGTACGAGGATTATGAGGGCCTGATCCAGGAGGTATTGAGACCCAGCGGCTTAAGCTATGCCGAGTTTGTAGAAAAGGGATATTTACATGGACCCGAGAGGTTCAGGAAATACCTTTCCTCTGGATTTAGAACACCGAGCACCAAGGTTGAAATTTCCCTATCCCTGGCCAGGAAGTTCGGTCTCCCTGCTCTGCCGAATTTTAGCGGTTTACTTGAGGAAGATGATCCCGCGTATCCACTCATCCTGACCAGTTGTAAAAGCAGGTACTACCTGCACTCTTCATACAGGTGGCTGGAAACATTAAGAAAGTACAGGCCCAAGCCCAAAACCGAAATTCACCCGGTCACGGCAGCAAAGCACGGAATAGAGGAGGGAGATGAGGTAATCATCGAGACCAGAAACGGTTCAATCGTACAGCATGCCCACCTGACCGACAGGATTCACCCCAGGGTCATTAATACTGCATACGGATGGTGGTTTCCCGAGGCTGGTGCAGCCTCATTTTATGAATGGGAAAAATCGAATTACAATATGCTTACTTCAAGCGAAAACCTTGGACAGGCATTCGGTACCCCAAACCTGAAGGGAATTGGATGCAGAATAAAACCGATCCGATAAGTAGCTCATTTCTCAGGATTTCGTTCCGCTGCGAACAGCGGCATTAGCGTTTCCAAACAGCCTCCGGCGAATCAAGTTTTCCCTCAGGCTCCTAGTTCAGGAGGCCCCTTTCTTTGAGCGTCTTGTAAAAATAATCTTGTACTGATCCTCAACCCCACTAAAACAAATCCGGCACTCTGCTTCCCCTTCGCTACCAGCGCATGTTTCACACTCGGCAACCTTTGGAAGAGGTTCCAGGTGAACTTCAAAACCCATTTCCTTATACATTTCAACTGCTTCGCTAAGCCTTGGTTCATTTGCGACAAACCGCTTTGTCCAACCCCGGCTTTCCAGCTCTTCAATTCTGGTCTGTTCCCCACTCACCTAGGATTCTTCTCCTTCTACCAAGGCTATAGTCTTGCCGGAAAAGTAGCTTAAGAGCTTATTCTTGGGAGAGGGCCTGGGAGACGATTTAGACTGCATGTACTTGATGGTCAACTTCAGCGAATGCTCCATTTTTTCTTTAGGAAAAAGCTTTTTTTCCGAGAGTTCTCGGAGCAGCAAAAAGCTTTGTCTTGGAGCCCTGGATATCTCTCGAATGCTTTTTCTTAGCTCCAGCAACTTCTCAGCTCCAAACATTTCCTCTTTGATACCTGCAATGTCTTTAAGCTCATAGAGGGAAAGATCAGGCACATTGATAGTCACTGTCAGTTGCGCACTATCTTTCCCCTCCCAGCCATATTCCTGCCACAGCTCCCATACGTGTTTAACCACCTGAGGGCTGGTTGTCACGAGCAGTTCATGATCCTTCAAATAGCACCCGAATAGAGAAAACCACGCTTCATATATCTGCTCCAGATCAGAATCCTGGACCATAGGCTCTGCACCGAACTGGGGCAGGTCGTGAAAGAGGTTTTCAGGAGCCTCCCCCTCAACGATGCCCTTTAGAGGAGAGTCTTTCTTTTTAAGCAAGCGAAGGAGCCTGTCTGCATCCTCTCTTTGCTCCTGAACTTCCCTGGCCAGGTGCAAAATCAGGTGCCATTTGAAGCAAGAGTCCTCAGGGGAAACAGATTCGCGCTCCTGCCCGCTCCGAATCGCTTTTCGTATGTCCCACATGGTCTCACCATTGTCCAAACCAGCCTGGCTAACCTGTAAAAATGACGTGTAAGCTTTGTCAGGGTTTGCCCTGATCCAGTTCCTGTACTCTGAAAGTATCCCCCCGAATTGTTCCCCGGGTTTCAAATCAGCCGGAGGGTTGACTACCTTTATTAGTGAAACGGTCTCGCCCTCTGAAAATATTTCTGGTTTTTCCATGAACCATGGTAGAAAGACTGTCAAGGGCCCGAAAAACGAAAGAATTGCTGTTATGCTGCTCTCTGCGAGATTCGAGTGAGGGAATAAGATTGCCGGTAGATCGTTTATTTCTCGAGTGGTAGCCATTTCTCTTAGCGCCTTTCAACAGATGTGCTTTTTCAGTTTCTGTATAGCACCATTCACTTCCAATGGCAAAAAGTATCACCCTGAAATTCTCATGATCACATTCTGGATCTCATGTGTGCTTTCGAAATGCGGGAGACTAGGATACTGTGCGCTCTTAGTGGCGCGCAAGTTCTTTTGCCTTGACTATCCCAGGCAATTGGACTACAAGCATAGCTTCAAGTTACGTAAATAATTAAATAATACGTGCATTAAGGAGACCATTGACCTGGCTTTAATGGTTACGCTGCGATGGAAAAAGAAAATCCTTTGATGGAACAAAGGCGGAAAAAGGCGCAGGATCTCAAAGCAATGGGGGTAGATCTTTACCCTGCAGGATACAAATGCGACCTTAGCGTGTCCGAGGCCATCGAGCGATTCGGGCCCCTGGATGCGCAATCTCTTGAAAAACAAAAGGAGCGCTATTCCCTGGCCGGGAGAATCATGTCGATTCGAAATTTCGGGAAAGCATCGTTCATTCATATCAAGGACAGAAGCGGTCGAATCCAGGCCTACCTAAGGAAAGACAAGCTTGGTGAGGAAGGGTTCAGGATTTTCAAGCTTCTAGATATTGGTGATTTTGTGGGCATAAAGGGGACTTTCTTTCGGACGCGGACCGGCGAGCTGACGATTCTGGCCGACGAGATCACTCTTCTGTGCAAGGCCTTGCGCCCTCTCCCGGAAAAATGGCACGGCTTGAGTGACATAGAAATCAGGTACAGGCAGCGCTACCTGGATCTCATCGTCAATGATAAAGTTAAGGATTTGTTTATATTGAGAAGTCGTATAATCCGATTTATCAGGGAATTCTTTAATACAAAGGGTTTTCTGGAAGTTGAAACCCCGATGATGCAGCCGATTCCGGGAGGAGCCACTGCCAGGCCGTTCAAGACTTACCACAATGCGCTTGGAATGAATTTGTATCTTCGCGTTGCCCCTGAACTCTACCTGAAAAGGCTGGTGATCGGCGGCCTGGAGAGAGTTTTTGAAATTAATCGCAATTTCAGAAACGAAGGTGTCTCTGTTGAACACAACCCCGAGTTCACCATGCTCGAGTTTTATATGGCATACGCTACTTATGAAGATCTTATGATCCTGACCGAAGAGCTTTTCAGTGACCTTTTACAGGAAGTGCTCGGCAAAAAAGTTATTGAGTACCAGGGTCATTCCATTGATTTCACCCCCCCATGGCGCAGGATTCCCCTGTTTGAGGCCTTAAGAGAGATCGCTGGATTGAGAGAGGAGGCTTTAACCGACATTGAGGCTGCCGCCTCCTTTGCAGAATCCAGGGACATCCCTCTGACACGGCGGGACAGCCTGGGGAAAATCCTGACAAAGATTTTCGACAATCTCGTGGAGCCTAAATTGATAAGTCCAACTTTCATATTCGGATACCCTACTGAAGTATCCCCGCTCTCACGCAGGAACGATAAGGACCCTTCGCTCACAGACCGATTTGAACTCTTTGTCGGAGGAAAAGAAATAGCCAATGCTTTTACCGAATTGAATGATCCGGATGACCAACGGGAACGCTTTAACCAACAGGTCGCTCTCAGGGAATCAGGCGACGACGAAGCCCAGTTTATGGATGAGGACTACCTTACTGCAATGGAATACGGCCTTCCTCCCACCGCAGGAGAAGGTATTGGCATTGACAGAGTTGTGATGCTTCTGACCGACTCCCCTTCTATCCGGGATGTCATTCTGTTTCCGCACATGAGGTCCAAGTGAGCCGTAATCCTATTGCACAATTCCATAAGGCCGGAGTGTTGTGTTAAATACTGCACTTAAGGAAGCTTATGCTATTTGAGCTTTTTCTCGGAATAAGATATCTGAAAGCCAAGCGTAAGCAGGCTTTCATCTCAGTCATCAGCATTATTTCAGTTGTCGGGGTCATGGTGGGAGTAATGGCTCTGATTGTGGTTCTCTCTGTTATGAACGGTTTCAGAGAGGATCTAATGTCCAAGATCCTGGGGGTCAACTCTCACGTACTCATCTTGAGCTATGAGGGTGCTTTTGGGGGGTATGATAAAGTCGCCCGTGCAGCAGACAGGGTTGATGGCGTGATTGCTACAACTCCCTTTATATACTCCCAGGTAATGGTTGAGAGCATGGGAAATGTCTCGGGAGCGGTGCTCAGGGGCCTGGATACCCGAACAGCCAGTGGCGTAATCAATATTAAGCCCATGATCAAAAAGGGCCCCCTGTCCTCGCTTGACTCCCTGCACAAAGGGCTCCCAGCTATTATCATAGGAAGTGAGCTGGCCAGGCAGATCGGCGTCCAGCCGGGAAGCGTTCTAACTGTGGTCTCACCTTACGGTAAACTGACCCCCCTGGGCAGAGTGCCTCGCAGCCGAAAATACACGGTTACCGCGCTTTTTGATTCAGGAATGTACGAGTACGATTCCTCCATGGTATACGTCTCACTGAAAGAAGCCCAGGATTTCTTAGGACTTGGAAGACGCGTGACAGGTATAGAGGTTCGCGTAAAGGACATATACAAGGCTGATCAAATCGGAAAATCAATCAACAAGAAACTGGGCTATCCTTTCTGGACAAAAGACTGGAAGCTTATGAATAGAAGCCTTGTGTCTGCTTTGAGACTGGAAAAAATAACCATGTTCGTCATTCTGACAATGATAGTGTTGGTGGGTGCTCTGAACATAGTGAGCACCCTTGTAATGGTGGTTATGGAAAAAACCAAGGATGTGGCAATACTGAGGGCAATGGGTGCGACTGCAAAGAGCATAATGGCCATTTTTGTCTTCCAGGGGCTGGTGGTGGGCGTAGTGGGGACGATTGCCGGGCTGGCATCCGGACTCGGGCTCTGCCACCTTCTTGCCAAGTATAAGTTCATAAAGCTGCCTTCGGATGTATACTACATCTCAACGCTTCCTGTAAGAGTTGAAACACAGGATATAGTTTTTGTAACCGTGGCTGCAGTGATGATCTCGTTTCTGGCCACGATTTATCCTTCGTGGCATGCATCGCGGCTAAACCCGGTCGAAGCCTTGAGATATGAATAGAGTCGACCGGAGAAATGTTCGGCTGCAATGGCTCAAACAAAAGGGTGAAAGGATCTTTCTGATGCGACCGGGCGACCCCCCCGACCAGGTCGGCCGAGTCGGAGGGCGCTTCAGGCACTCGACTTTTCTCAAAATATTGAGCACTTACCTTGAGGCTTTAAATGCTTGAGCTTGTAAATATTCACAAATCCTTCACACATAACGGCCTGGTGATAAATGTTTTAAGGGGCATTGATCTCGTGGTCCCTCAGGGTGCAAGCCTCGCCATAACAGGAGCTTCAGGAGTGGGGAAGTCCACTCTGCTCAATGTCATGGGCACACTTGAACCACCCACTCAAGGATCTGTCACATTTGAAAACAGGAACGTTTACGCGATGAATGAGGCCGAGCTTTGCCGCTTGAGGAACAACACGATCGGTTTCGTGTTCCAGTTTCACCATTTGCTTCCCGAATTCAATGCTCTTGAAAATACCCTTATGCCGGCACTCATTGCCAGGCTGAACAGAAAAGAGGCCACAAAAATGGCTGAGCGCATACTCAGCAAGATGGGACTCGAAAAAAGACTGAAGCACCGAATCGGAGAACTTTCAGGGGGTGAACAGCAACGTGTTGCCATTGCTCGGGCCCTGATTATGAAACCCAAGCTCTTGCTGGCGGATGAACCTACAGGTAACCTTGATATGGCCACCGGAGAGGAAATCGCCGACCTATTGGTAAAGCTGAACGAAGAGGAGGATCTTACCTTGGTTATTGCTACACACAATCAAAGCCTGGCAAAAAAAATGTCAAGCCAGGTGGAAATTCTCGATGGACGGATCAAACAAAGTGGATTGTAGAAGAAGCTCGAATAAGGATCGGAGGGGGTTGGGATTCAGAAAAACTCGGTTGATAGAATTTTTTCTTGTCCTCTTTGCATGTTTCTGGAGCCCTGCCCTGGGCCATGGGCAAGAAAAGAAAACCGTTGCCGTATTGCCTTTCGAGATCCATGCACCAAAGCCGCTCGGGTACCTAAGAGAAGGCTTGCAGGAGATGTTTTCCAGCCGCATGAAAAAGTATGGATTTACGGTGATAGAACCGTCGAAAGTCAATAAACACCCTATAGCGTCCCTGCCTACATTTGAACGAAGAGATATTGCAGCTATCGGCCAGGGTCTGCATGCTAGTTTTGTTATAACAGGCAGCCTGACGCAGGTGGGCAAAAGAATAAGCCTTGATCTTACGCTGACCGACATGTCAGGCCAAAAACGCCCCTTTTCCATTTTTATTGTGGAAGACAACATTGACATGCTTCCTGAGGCTGTGGACAGGGCTTCAAAAAGCTTTTACAATCAAATTACGGGTGCCTTGCAAATAGATTCCATTCGGGTGAAGGGAAACCAGCGGATAGAGAAGGAGGCTATTCTCGCAGTCATTGAAAGCAAAAAGGGTGATGTTTTGAACCTCGACAAGCTCGACAAGGACTTGCGTGCTGTTTACAAAATGGGTTTTTTCAAGGACGTTAGAATAGAAACCGAAGACGGCCCCAGGGGCAAAGTGGTCATATTCAATGTGGTGGAAAAACCGTCAATAGGAAAAATTACGTTCGTGGGCAACAAGAAGGTCAAAGATAGTGACTTGCGCAAAGAGTCAGGCATAAAGCTTTACTCAATCCTTAACCGAAGCGAGATAAAACAAAGCATCAACCGACTGAAGGAATACTATAAACAAAAAGGTTACTACAATGTTGATATCCGGGATAAAATAGAAGAGATTCCCGGAAACCAGGTGGCGCTCACTTATGAAATCAACGAAGGGGAAAAAGTTTACATCAAGAAAATCGAATTTGTTGGAAATACGAAGTTTGACGACGACAAGCTCAAGGACTTGATGGAAACCGGCGAAAGAGGCTTTTTCTCACGCTTTACCGGTTCGGGGTTGCTGGATAAAAAGAAGCTTGAATTCGATGTGCAAAAACTGGCTGCTTTCTACCATAACCACGGCTACATTAAGGCGAAAATAGGAGAACCGAAAATCTCTTACAAAAAAGGATACGGCTTGACCATAACAATAGAGGTGGTGGAAGGGAAGCAATACGCGGTAAACAAGGTGAAGCTGGAAGGCGAGCTCATCAAGCCCGAAGAAGAACTTCTCAAGAAAATCGGTATAACCAAAGAAAAGTTCTTTAACAGGGAAGTCGTTCGTAAGGACGTTATGGCCCTCAGAGAGGCTTATGCTGACGAGGGCTATGCTTACGCCGAGGTGAGACCATACGTATCTGAAGACGACAAGAATCATCTCGTGGATATCACCTACAAATTATCCAAAGGCAAAAAGGTTCGCTTTGAAAGAATCAATATTACTGGCAACACCTCGACCAGGGACAAGGTAATCAGGCGTGAGCTTCGGGTCGCAGAAGGGGACTATTACAATGGGGATGCGCTGAGGCGCAGTACGAGAAATCTTTACAGGCTCGGCTACTTTGAAAATGTTGAGGTTAACACCCAGAAAGGGAGTAAAGACGACCTCATGGTTCTGAACATCAATGTGAAGGAAAGACCAACAGGGTTTTTCACGATTGGAGCGGGATACAGCTCTTCGGAAAAAACAACTGTTATGTTCCAAATTGCTCAAAATAACCTCTTTGGCCGCGGCCAAAAGATACAGGGCTCCGCCAGGCTGGGCTCGAAGACGACCGAGTATGACATAAGATTTACCGAACCATGGCTTTTCGACAGACGGCTTTCAACAGAATTTGACATATATAACTGGGAAAGGGAATACGACGAATACACAAAGAAGAGCTTTGGGGGTGCTCTCAGTTTCGAGTTTCCCCTTGGACTAGATGAATTTACAACGGGGCAGGTTAGATACTCCTACGACAGGGCAAACATAACAAACATAGCCGACACCGCTTCATGGATTATAAAGGACATGGAAGGCAAGAGCGTAACCAGCAGTATGAAACTTGCTATAGAGAGGGACTCAAAAGACAGGCCCTGGAATACCACCAGGGGATCTGAAAACAAGATATCGTTTGAGTATGCGGGTGGTCCTCTGGGAGGAGATGTTTACTTCAACAGGTATGAGGCCACATCAGGATGGTTCTTTCCCCTTCCCTGGAGTACTGTCTTCATGGTGCAGGGGAGGTGGGGGTATATCAAGAAAAGGTCTGGAGGAAAGCTTCCCGTTTACCAGAAGTATTTCCTGGGAGGCATAAACACGGTCCGCGGGTTTGACTATGACAGCATTTCTCCTGTTGATCCTGCAACGGGGGATAAAATCGGCGGCGAGAAAATGATGGTTTATAATGTAGAGTACCGCTTCCCTTTGATAAAACACCAGGGGGTTGTGGGAGTCGTGTTTTTTGATGCAGGTAATGTTTTCACAGAGGATCAAAGCTATACCTTCAGCGGGATACGCAAATCAGTAGGCGGTGGTATCAGATGGTATTCTCCTGTGGGGCCTCTGAGGATGGAGTACGGGATCAATCTGAATCCAAAACCAAATGAACCGTCGGGAAACTGGGAATTCACGATTGGAGGTATATTTTAGTAAGGGAGAAAACATATGAAAAAATCCGTAATTCTTATTCTGGGTGTGCTGGCCATCTTCCTTTTTCAAGGGGCTGCCTTTGCTGTGGAGGCGCCAAAGATAGGTGTCGTTGACATGCAGAAGTTTCAAAAGAATTCCAAGGCATTCCAAAAAATCCGCGCCCAAATTCAGAAAAAATTCCAGGAGATGCAAAAAAAACTGGACCAAGAAAAAAGTGCACTGATGAAGCTGCAGGAAGAATACAAGAAGCAAAGTATGATGCTAAGCCTGGACGCCCAGGAAGGCAAGAAAAGGGAACTGGAAAAAAAGCAGCGCTATTATAAGTACCTTCAAGATGACTTCAGCAAAGAACTTAAGGCGACTGAAATTGATATGATGAATAAGATTATGAATGAGCTGCAAGGAATTATCGAAGAAATAGGCAAGAAAGGTGGTTACACTTTGATACTCGAAAGAAGGGCTCTTGGCCTCATTTACTATGATAGCGCAGTTGATATTACGGACCAGGTAACCGAAGCTTATGACAAAATGAAAGAGTAAACCCCCTGCTCCAGCTTGACCCTTGTTTTTGCTGGGAATTCTGTTCCCAGAGAGGAATACCTCCAGAGGAGAATTTTTCTTTGGCTATTACGCTCAAGAAAATAGCAGAGATGGTTGGTGGAACAGTCTCAGGCGATGAAAATGTCCTTATCACCGGCGTTGGTTCTCTCACAGACGCGACCCGGGGAGACATATCTCTTTTTTATGACTACCGTTACAGGGAATACCTAAAAAAAACAAAAGCTTCCGCACTCCTTGTCTCAAAAGTGACAGCACTTTACAAAGGTCCCCAGGTGATGGTTTCCAATCCCCTGCTTTCCTATGCCAGGGTGGCAGCGCTGTTCGCTGTGCCCACCCCCACTTTTCCTGGGATCAGTGAACGGGCTACAATTCATGAAAGCAGCGTTATTGGAAACAATGTTTCAATCTATCCATTTGTTTATGTAGGGGAAAACGCTAGCATAGGCGATCACGCAATTCTTTTTCCCGGGGTATTTGTGGGCGACAGGGTAAGAATTGGGGAAAGGACAATCATTCACCCAAATGTCAGCATAATGCATGACTGTGTAATAGGAAAGGAGGTCATTATTCATGCCGGGGCCGTGATTGGTAGCGATGGTTTCGGTTTTGTCCGAGATGGGTCCACAAATGTGAAAATACCCCAGATGGGTTTTGTTCAGATTGACGACCAGGTTGAAATCGGCGCGAATTGTTGCGTGGATCGTGCAGCCACGGGCAAAACCTGGATAAAAAAGGGCGTTAAAACCGACAACCTTGTTCAGGTGGCACACAATGTCACTATTGGCAAGGACACGGTAATCGTTGCACAGAGTGCGTTAGGGGGAAGTGTCAGCATCGGCGACAGCGTGATTATTGGCGGGCAGAGTGCAATTTCCGACCACGTGAAGATCGGCGACCGGGCAATGATTGGCTCTAAATCAGGGGTCGCCAAGTCCTTGCCTCCGGGAGAAATCGTTTCAGGCGTGCCTGCCATGCCCCACCGGATCTGGTTGAAGACGAGAGGCCTGATCACGAAACTGCCGGACCTTGTAAAAAGGCTTAGGGTGCTTGAGAAAAGAGTGGATGAGCTGGAAAGAAGCACAAATCATTCCGGCCACGATAACGACTGAACACAATACTTCGTTACAGGAGCCAACAAAATACTGAGAGAGATAAAATGAAATTGCCTCTTTTCTATCAGGATATTATCAAAATTCTTCCACACCGCTATCCTTTCTTGTTTGTCGACAGGATTACTGAACTTGAGCCGGGTAAGAGGGTTGTCGGCATCAAGAATGTTTCGGCTAATGAACCCTTTTTTCAGGGACATTTCCCTGGAAACCCTGTTATGCCGGGCGTCCTTATTGTCGAAGCCATGGCACAGGTCGGGGGAGTTCTGGCCAGGTTATCTACACCGGAGGCGGTGGAAAAAGAAGGCGCGGAAAATGTTCTGTTCATGTCCATTGACAAAGTCAAGTTTCGAAAGCAGGTGGTGCCGGGCGATCAACTTGTTCTGGAGCTAACGCCCCTTCGAACAGGTTCCAGAGTTTGGAAAATGGCGGGAAAGGCATTTGTAAACAACGAGCTTGTTTCAGAAGCGGTACTTGTTGCTACCATAGGCTGACATGAAAGAGGCAAGCACAGTGGAAATACACCCCAGTGCCATCGTGGACCCTCACGCTGAATTGGACCAGGACGTCAAGATCGGCCCCTACTGCGTGATCGGGGCACATGTCAAGATCGGCCGTGGTACGGTAATTAAGTCTCACGTAGTCATTGAAGGGCATACCCAGGTAGGGGAGCGCAATACAATCCATCCTTTTGTTTCTATCGGTGCACCACCACAGGACATTGGCTACAAGGGTGAAGATACCCGGGTTATTATCGGTAACGGCAATATCGTCAGGGAATATGCGACAATACACAGGGCAACAACAAAGCAGGACTGGGTTACACTTGTAGGTGACAATAACTATATAATGGCCTATGCACATATCGCCCACGATTGCACGTTAGGCAATAACATAATCATGTCAAATGTGGCAACTCTGGGCGGTCACATAACTATCGGGGACCATGCCATCCTGGGAGGGCTGGTTGCCGTCCACCAGTTCGTAAGGATCGGGGCTTACTCTTTCCTGGGCGGGAAGTCGGGTGTGGACAGGGACGTGCCTCCATTCATGATTATTGCAGGGGAAAGGGCCAAACTCTATGGTGTAAACCGCTTGGGCCTGAAGCGCCACGGGTTTTCTCCAAAAGTTATAGAAGGGCTCAAAAGAGCTTTCAGAATAATCTGGAGAGAGAACAGATCTTTTAAGGAAGGTATAAGCCAGGTCAGGCGCGAGATTAACTCATTCCCTGAACTCGAGATCCTGCTTGGATTCTTTGAAGGTTCAAAAAGAGGAGTCCTCAGATGAGTTCGGGGCCTGGCAAACAGCAAAAGACACTTGGCCTCATTGCCGGCGGCGGAAAGTTCCCGCTAATGGTGGCCGAGGCTGCCATAACTCAGGGCTTTCACGTTGTAGCGGTGGCGCACAGAGATGAAACAGATCCTGCTCTGTCAGACAAGGTGGATGAAATTATCTGGATCAAGCTTGGACAGCTTGGCCACCTTATCAAGGGCCTAAAAAAGCACAGTGTCGGCAAAGCAGTGATGGCAGGTTCCATTACCAAGAAAAAAATGTTTGAAAACGTCAGACCTGATGTCAAGGGCCTCGCCCTTATGTCAAAGCTGGCTATTTTTCATGATGACGACATATTGAGGGCTGTTGCTGATGAGCTGGGAAAAGAAGGGATAAGGATCATCA
>Ga0190359_1001742_pt1 | contig 13479 bp, 17 predicted proteins | sample 48721823_MG_FD_161269 | JGI IMG/M metagenome (GOLD analysis project Ga0190359, IMG submission 161269) | Hydrothermal vent microbial mat bacterial communities from Southern Trench, Guaymas Basin, Mexico - 4872-18-2-3_MG | ecosystem: Environmental > Aquatic > Marine > Hydrothermal vents >...
CGTGGTTGGCGGCTCGGGGCCGCACTCTCGTGCTCACTACGCTCCGCGCGAGAGCACACCCCCTCGCCGCCTGCATCATGGGTGGCGTGGGTGTTTCGGGCCGTGCCGGGGCGGGGCCGGGTCACTCGCGCAGCAGCACGTCGCAGTAGTAGCGCACCCGGCGCACCAGCCTGCCCAGGCGGTTGCGGTGGATGTTGCGCCGCAGGCCCAGGAACACCTTGCGCTGCAGCCGGTAGGAGTCCAGGCGCCAGCGCAGGGAGGGTTCGCTCTTTTTTCCCGCGGCCCGGCCCAGCGGCTCGAACAGTCGCCGCTTGTCATAACCCCAGGCGGCGATGTCGGCGGGGGCGATGGGAGCCAGCACCCGCTCGGCCAGGCGGCGCTTGCCCTCGTCGGCGGCCAGGTCGGCCGCCCAGGCCTCGAGCGAGTCGGCCGTGGGACGGGTGTGGTGGCGTACCTTGGGATCGCCGTAGCCGCCGGCTGGTCCTTGCTCGGCGCCGTACTCGACGGCCTGCGGGTGGTCGGGAAGGGCGAGGAAATCGAAGCAGCCCGCCAGCTCGCGCTCGGGTTCCTGCACCAGCCGCTCGTAGCGCAGGTGGTGTTTTTCAATGTCCGGCCGGCGCAGGAACTCGGCGATGGCCGGCAGGTAGCGGCCCAGGATGTCGTTGAAGGCAACTGCCTGCTCGGCGTCTCCCTCGAAAAACGAGTTGGCGTAGGAGCAGAACACCGCCAGCGGGTGGCGGGTGAGCACCAGGTAGCGGGCCCGCGGGTAGACCTTGACCAGGAAGGGCAGCACCAGGGCGTAGGCCGGGGTCTTGTCCAGGAAGTAGCGGGTGCCGAGCTTGTCGAGCATGCGCCCGTAGAGGATATCGAGGTAGGCGCGGCAGGCGGCCCAGTAGTCCTGTTCGCCGCCGGGCAGGGCGGCCACGAACTGGCGCTGGGCCTCGGCGGCGTTGATGTGATCGTAGGGAGCGCGCTCGACGTTGGCCCACACCCCCAGGTGTGCCAGGGGGGTGACCAGGTGGGGCTCGGGGTGGCTGCCGATGTCGGGGTGCCGCTGCAACATGCGCTGCAGCAGGGTGGTGCCGCTGCGGGGGGCGCCGACGAGGAAGATCAGGCGCTCACCCTGGTTGGTTCCGCTTGCCTCGGCCATGCTTTCCTCCTGCCAGTGGCATAGCATCGATGTGGGGGAAAGACAAAGTTCCCGGCTAGGAACGGGAATGGGGCCAGAGCGGTGGCAGGCCGTCGGCCAGCAGCCAGGACAGGTTGCGCCCGGCCCGGGTATGGGCACGGGAATCGAAGGTCAACCAGACACCGCCGAGCAGTTCGGCCAGGCCGGCGTAGCTGGCGTCGTACCCGGTCAGCCCGGCCGCGGCCAGGCGATCACAGGATGCCAGGAGTTCGTCGGTCATCGGCAGGCGCAACAGTCCTCCCTGCAAGATGGGCAGGATGGCCTGGCGGTAGGCCAGGAGTGGGCGAGGGTGCAGGCGCAGCAGCACTGCCAGCACCTCGAAGGCGAACAGCTCCGGAACGGCGAAGAGCCGGGGCCGTTCCAGGACGAGGCGCAGTACGGCATCGGCGGAGTCGTCCCGCTCGTCTTCGAGCACCCAGCGCAGGGCCACCGAGGCGTCGAGCACCCAGATCAACTGTCGTATCCCCGCAACTCGCGCAGGACTTCCAGGCTGTCGCGATTGCCGATGCGCCTGTCCCGGGCTTCCTCGATGCTCTCGAGCCGTTGCCTGATCCGCTCCCTGGCCTGGTGATCGAGAAAGCGACGCTCGAAGTCCTCGGTGGTTATCAGGACCGCCCGCAGGCGGCGCCCCTTGCTCACCAGTATGGGTTCGCCGTCGTGTTCCAGTTCGTCCAGTATGGCTCCCAGGTGATTGCGAATCTCCAGGGCGTTTACCTTCTTCATGGCGTCCTCCGGGCTACATCCTGATTCATGGTGCCAGTATAGCACAAAAAATAGATATGTGTAGAGGATACATGTATAGACATGTACACAGTTCAGAAAATCTTGGCGCCTGCTTTTTTTGTATTGTTAAATCAAAATGATAACTCCACGATGGTGGTCGGGTCTACGTGGTCGACTGTCGACCATGTAGACCATCTGGACGGCTTGGAGAGAAGGGAATGGGTTTAAAGGGTATTCGGTTCCCACCCGGCGACCTGGATATGCTAGCATGTCGTCGTCTGGTTCACCGGAGGACGTGATGAGATCACGAGCGTGGTTGCCGGTTGCCATTTCCGGGGTGCTGCTGGCGGCAACGGTTGCCTGCGGCGGGGACGGTGGGGGGATTTCCTTTTCCGGGCCGGGCTCCTTTGCCTCCCCGGGAGCATTCTCCTTCGGGGCCGCCACCGCCGCCGAGCAGATCGAAGAAAGCGTGCCCCAGTCGGACTGGTACCTGTGGACGGCGCCCGCGCCCGACGGTCTCGGCCACGGCGCCTTCGTGGACCAGGCGGTGGGCGGATACTCCCGCGCCCTCGACGACATCACCCTCATCGAGCAGCTGCATCTCGATGCCTACCGCTTCGGCATTTCCTGGTCGCGGGTGGAACCGCAGCGTGACCGGCTCGACGAACAGGCACTGGCCCACTACGATGCGCTCATCGACGGACTGGTCGCTGCCGGCATCCGCCCGGTGATCACCGTGCATCATTTTTCCAGCCCGGCCTGGATAGACGATCCCCGGCGCGGCCCGGACTGTCCCGCTGGGCCCACTGACGAAGACCTGTGCGGCTGGGTTTCGGCCGCCGGCGGCGAGCAGGTCATCGCCGAGTTGGCCGAACACGCTCGCCTGCTGGCCGAGCGTTACGGAGACCGGGTCGACGACTGGTGCACCCTGAACGAACCGCTCAATTACCTGCTGGCCGCCTACGGTATCGGCCTGTTCCCTCCCGGCCGCGAGTACCTGCTGGCCGATTTTTCAGCCTTCATCGACATCGTGCGCAACTACCTGCGTGCCCACGTGGCCATGTATGAGGCCATCAAGCAGGCCGATACCGCCGATGCCGACGGCGACGGTGTGGCCGCTTTCGTGGGTTTTACCCTGTCGGTGTCGGAGTGGTCCCCGGCCCGGGCCAACCAGCCCAGCAGTAACCCCGAAGACCTGGCCGCCCGCGACCGCATCGTCTACGTGCGCCACCATGCCCTGGTGGAATCGTTGCGCCGGGGCACCTTCGATACCGACCTCGACGGCACCCCCGACGAGGAGCATCCCGAGTGGCGCGATCACCTGGATTTCCTCGGCGTGCAATACTACGCCCGCATGGGTGTCACCGCCAACCCGGGTATCATGCCGGTGCTGAAGCTCACTCCCTGTGCCGGCGGCATCGACCTGGGTTCCTGCCTGCCGCCGCTCGATCCCTCCAAGTGGGTACCCACCATGGATTATGAGTACTACGAGCCGGGCATCTACAACGTGCTCGTCGACTTTGCCGGTCGCTGGCCGGATCTGCCCCTGGTGGTCACCGAGTCGGGCCTGGCCACCGAGGTGGGCCGGCGCCGGGCCGAGCACATCGTCCGCTCGCTCCAGCAGATAGAGCTGGCCCGCCAGCGGGGAGCCGACGTGCGTGGCTACTTCCACTGGAGCCTGCTGGACAACTTCGAGTGGATGGAAGGCTTCCAGCCGCGTTTCGGCCTGTTTGGTGTGGACCGCCAGACCATGGAACGCAGTGCCACTGCCGGCGCCGACATGCTGGAACGGATCATCACCGCCCGCGCCATCGACGAGCTTACCCTGCGCCAGTACGGCGGCACCGGCCCCATGACCCCCGAGCCCTGAGCCGTCTAGAAGCCGCCGCGTAGAAACAATGTTACCAGGCGGTTCATCCATTGCCCGCCGGTGGGTACGCCGTCGAAACGGACGACGCCGGTGAGGTCACGCCATTTTTCTCCCAGCAGGTCGAAGACGCGCAGGCCGGCCTCCAGCCAGTTCGACCCGCATGACAGGCGCCAGGACAGGTAGCCGCCCAGCATGAAACGGGCCGGATCGGGAACCATTACCTCCTGGCCGAACAGCCCCCCGTCGGCGGTCCAGAACTCGCTGAGGCCCGAGCGGGCGAACAGCGCCATGCCGGCCCGCAGGCCGGACTCGAGGTTCAGATCGGCGGCCAGGTTGAACAGCTGGGCCGGTTCCCAGGGTACCCGGTCTCCCTTTTTCATCAGGGGGCTGGGAACCTGGTTGGTGTAGCGGCTGTAGCGGTAGGTGTAGTTGGCACGCAGCTCGAGCCAGGTCCAGGGTTGCCACTGCAAGGCCAGCGAACCACCCACGGTGTCGACATCGACGCCCTCGTTTTCGAACCTTATCCAGCTACGGCTGAGATCGGGCAGTCCGAAGTTGTCCTCCTCCATATTAAAGGCGAAGACGATGGCGTTGCGGTACAGGTTGTAGAAGGCGTCGGCCTGTACCGAGAGCGCTCCTGACAGAAAGGAACCCCGGTAGCCGATTTCGAAGGCGGTGACGCTCTCGTTCTTGAGATCCTCGTTGCCCAGGCTCTGGTGGAAGAACTCGGTGATTTCCGGGAAGCCGGGGGCGGGTACGATGGTCTTGAGGTGGGTGGAGGTGTTGAAGAACGACGGCTTGCGAAAGGCCCGCCCGAAGTGAAAGCGCAGGGCATGCTCGGCTGTCGGGCGCCACACCACGGCGGCCCGGGGGCTTACCGTGAAGGGGGTGATGGAGTTGTAATCGAGGCGCACCGCCGCCACCAGCAGCAACTTTTCCCACAGTCGTTGTTCGTCCTGCACGAAGAATCCCACCCGGTGCTGGTAGACCGCCTCGGGATCGTTGTCGGGCCAGAACAGTCCCAGCCAGCGGTAGTTGGCTCCCGCCACCAGCAGGTTGCCGGAGAAAAACGAGTGGGTGAGCTGCACCTCGCCGTCCACCGAGTGGTTGGCTATCTCGCTGCCCTGGGGCATCTGGCCGAGCAGAGTGTTGTTGTAGTACAGCGGCAGATCGAAGTCGTTGGTCACCTCGAACAACTGGTACCAGAGGTGGGCGCGCAGGAGGCCGCCACGGAATTGCAGCATGGCCCTGGCTATGTTCAGGCCGGTCATGTAGGTGGGAGCGAAGTTTATCACCAGCAGTCCCTGGCCGTGCAGGAAGGAGGAGTCCAGAGACAGGGAGGAATCACCGATGTCGCGATCCAGGCGCAGTGCCAGCCAGTTGGTCTCGCGCATCTTGCGCCCCCGCTGCTCGAAGGCATCGGCCGTCTCCCGCCCGGCGGAGAGTGCCAGGTGCCAGTCTTCCCACACCCGGTGCAACCGTCCGCCCAGGTTCTGGCGGCCGTGCTCCCCGGCGCCCAGGAAAACCTCGGCCAGGTTCCGCTGGGCCCGGCGGGTGATGATGTTCACCACCAGTGAGTGGGCGTTGGCGCCGTAGAGTGCCGAGCCCGGCCCGCGTACCACCTCGATGCGCTCGATGTCGTCCAGGTGCAGGTCGAGGATGGCCCAGAAGGGCATGCCCAGCGACTCGAAGTTGTCCTCGCGGCCGTCGACGAGCAGCAGCACCTTGTCGTTCATCTCCGAGGCCAGGGCCCGGGCTCCCACCGAGTGATGCATGGGGCCCATGCGCCTGACCTCGACCTCCGGCACCTGGCGCAGCAGGCAGACGACGTTGGTGCAATGGGTGTTTTCGATCTGCCGGCGGGTAATCACGGTGACGGTGGCCGGGGAGTCGGAGATGGACTGCTCGTGGCGGGAGGCGGTGTAGACGGTCTGCTCCTCCTCGAGCAACTCGAACTCCTCGTCGAATTCCTCGTCTTCCTGGGCGCGTGCCCGGCCGGCCGGGTACAGGACCTGAAGCAGCAGCACCAGCAGCACCGGGAGGGCGCGCCGTGCCCATGTCGTGTTCATCACTGCTCCCATATTCGGTGCAGAATGTAGGTCGGTGTTACGGGAAAAAGCAAGTTGTTCTCTTTTCGGCGAAAAGCTGCCGGGTTTGCTTGACAATTCCCTTGCCGCCCATATACTTGCGCGGTATTTGGGCCGGTCGAGGAGGCCGTGGTGCAACTCGTCATCAACCAGATCGGGCCCGAGGGCCTGGAAAAGACCTGCCGTCTCGACGAGCAGTGGCTGGCCAACGTGCTGGCCGGTGCCGGCACGGTCGACTTCCGGCCGGTGGCCCCCTGCGATGTCCAGGTGCGGGCCGAGCGCAGCGGTGTCGGGGTGCGCCTGCAGGCGGATTTCCGGCTGCCCTTGCTGGCCGACTGCGCCGCTTGCCTGGAGGACTTCCGGCTGGAGGTGCCGGTGCGCTTCGACATCCAGATGAAGCCGCGGCCGGCCGGCCTGCCGCCGCCCCCCGTGGAGCAGGAGTTGAAAGCCGAGGACCTGGACGAGTATTTCTACGAGGGAGACAGCATAGACGTGGGACAGGTTCTCCACGAACAGGTGGTGCTGGCCTTGCCCCTGTATCCGCGCTGCAGCCCCGACTGCCTGGGGCTGTGCCCCCAGTGTGGCGCCAACCGTAACCGTGAACCCTGCAGTTGCCGGGAGCAGGCCGTGGATCCCCGCTGGGCTGCCCTGAGAAACCTGACTGGAAAGTGACAATAACCGCGGCCCCGACGGCCGCAGCAATGGAGAACTGGTCATGGCGGTACCGAAGAAGAGAAAGTCGAAAGCCAAGCGCGACAGTCGTCGTGGCGGACACCAGAAGTTCATGCCTCCCAACGTGATCGACTGCCCGCAGTGCGCAGAACCCATGTTGCCGCACCGGGTCTGTCCCAAGTGCGGCTATTACAAGGGCCGGGAAGTGGTCAAGACCGGCACCTGAGCCGGAACCTCACCCTTCGGGCAGGGGATTTCCCGGATCGCCGGAGGCGGGAAATCCGGGCTCCGGCCGTGACACGATTACAGGCGGGGTAGCGCGATGGAAATCGAGAAGAAGGTAAAAGAGGTCGTCGCTGCGGTGCTGGACATGTCTCCCCAACAGGTCAGGGTGGAAGCCAGCCTCAAGGACGACCTGGGGGCCACCTCGCTGGATCGTTACACCATACTCATGGATCTGGAAGACGCCTTCTCTCTGGAGCTGGACGACGTGCCCGAGGAAGAACTGGAAGAGAACATCCGCACCGTGCGCGACATCATCGATTTCCTGGCCCAGCGGCTGGAGGGTCGGGGAGCATGAACGTCCCGGGAGCAGCTGCCGGACCGGTGGCGGTGGGAGCCGATCACGGGGGTGTCGAGCTCAAGCAGCTGCTGGTGGGTTGGTTGCGGGAGTGGTCGCTGGAAGTAATCGATATGGGCACCAGCGGAGAGGAGTCGGTGGATTATCCGGACTTCGCCGGCCGGGTGGTCGAGCAGGTGATGGGCGGAGGGGCCCGCCTGGGAGTGCTGGTATGTGGTACCGGCATCGGCATGTCCATGGCCGCCAATCGTCACCGGGGCATACGCGCCGCCCTGTGCCACTCGTCCTATACCGCGCGCATGGCCCGGGCTCACAACGATGCCAACGTATTATGCCTGGGGGGAAGGGTCATCGGTCCGGGCGAGGCCCGCGACATCCTGCAGGTGTTTCTACAAACCGATTTCGAAGGCGGTCGCCACGAGCGTCGCCTGGCCAAGATCGATCCGGAAATATGAACGAGCGCCCTGCACGGCCCGACTGGGACACCTACTTCATGCGCTTTGCCCGCCTGGCCCAAAGCCGGTCCACCTGCCTGCGCCGTCATGTGGGAGCGGTGATAGTCAAGGAGCGTAACGTGCTGGCCACCGGTTACAATGGCGCCCCCAAGGGTGTGCCCCACTGCGCCGAGGTAGGCTGCCTGCGCGAACAACTGCAGGTGCCCTCGGGACAGCGCCACGAGTTATGCCGCGGCCTGCACGCGGAGCAGAATGCCATCATCCAGGCGGCCTATCACGGGGTGGCCATACGTGGTGCCACCCTCTACTGCACCTTCCGTCCCTGCGTGATCTGCGTGAAGATGATCATCAACGCCGGCATCAAGCGCGTGGTCTTCCAGGGTGACTACGACGATTCGCTGGCACAGCAGATGGCCGATGCAGCCGGGCTGGAACTGGTGCGCTACCGGGGTAACCTCGACGAGGGAGGTGGGGGGTGAAGTGTCCCTTCTGCGGAGCGCTCGATAGCCGGGTCATAGATTCCCGCCTCAGCAAGGACGGCAATGCCGTGCGCCGCCGCCGCGAGTGCGCCGATTGCCAGCGCCGCTACACCACCTACGAGCGGGTGGAAAGCACCATTCCCCTGGTCGTCAAGAAGGATGGCCGGCGCGAGCAGTTCGACCGCGACAAGCTCAAGTCCGGTATCCTCAAGGCCTGCCAGAAGCGGCCGGTGGGCATCGATGAGATCGAGCGCTTCCTGGACGAGTTGCAGGGGCGCATCCAGGAGCTGGGCGAACGCGAGATCGAAAGTGGCTGGCTGGGTGAACAGGTCATGACCTACCTGCACGGCCTCGATGACGTGGCTTACGTGCGCTTCGCCAGCGTCTACCGTTCCTTCCGCGACCTGAAGGAGTTCATGAGCGAGGTGCAGGACCTCATCCGCCAGGGGGGCGGCAAGGGCGGCAACAGGGGTAATTGATGGACAGGCAAGTGGCCGCAGGTTACATGCGCCGGGCCTTGCAGCTGGCTGCCCGGGCGCGCGAGCGTACCTGGCCCAACCCCATGGTCGGTTCCCTGGTGGTGCGCCGGGGACGTATCGTCGGTGAAGGCTATCATCACCGTGCCGGCCTGGCCCACGCCGAGGTGGAGGCCCTGCGCCGGGCCGGCCGCCTGGCCCGGGGCGCCGATCTCTACGTCACCCTGGAACCCTGCCACCGCGTCGGCCGAACCGGGGCCTGTACCGACCTGATCATCGAGTCCGGCCTCAGGCGCGTGTTCATCGGCACGCGTGATCCCAATCCCCGCGAGCAGGGTCGCTCGATTGCCCTCCTGCGCCGGGCCGGCCTGGAGGTCGAGGAAGGCATCCTCGAGCAACGCTGCCGGGAACTGAACGAGGTCTACAACACCTTTATCGTCGAGCAGCGCTGCTTCGTCCAGGTCAAGGCGGCCGCCAGCCTGGACGGACGCATTGCCGCCCGGGGTGGAAACTCGCAGTGGATCTCCTCGACCGCGGCCCGCGGCTATGCCCATCGGCTGCGGTCCCGGGCCGGGGCGGTGATGGTGGGGGTGGGAACGGTTCGCACCGACGACCCTTCCCTCGATGTCAGGCACGTCAAGGGAAGGAATCCCGCGGTGGTGGTGGTCGATCGTGAACTGGAAACCTCCCCCCGGGCCCGCCTGGTCAAGCTGCGCCGCGGAGCACCGGTGTGGATCTATGCCGCCCGCCGCGCTTCGCCGCGCCGGGCCGCCCGCCTGGAAGCGGCCGGTGCCCGGGTGGTGGCAGCTCCGCTGCGCCGGGGGCGGCTGGACCTGGGCTGGGTCCTGGCCGATTTGTTCGGCAAGGGAGTGTTCCGCCTGCTGGTTGAAGGAGGTGGCCGGCTCATCGGCGGCCTGCTGCAGGCCCGCCTGGTCGACCGGCTGGAGCTGATCCTGGCCGGGCGGTTGCTGGGCAGCGGCGGGGTGCCGCTGGCCGAGTGGTCGGGGCCGGCGCGGGTGGCGGCGGCCCCGCGGATAGAACCCCTGCGGGCCCGGCGCCTGGGGCCCGACTGGTTGCTCAGCGGCCCGCTCAGCTACCCGGGAAGGGGATAGCCATGTTCACGGGAATCATCGAGGACATCGCCACTATCGCCGAGGTACGTTCCTCGGCCTCCGGCCTGGTGCTGGCGGTGGACAGCAACCTGGACACGGCCGGCATCGCCCTCGGTGACTCGGTTGCCGTGCAGGGAGCCTGCTTGACCGTGGTGGAGGTATCCGGGCGGCGCCTGGCCTTCGACGTGGGCCCGGAGACGGTGCGGGCCACTACCCTGGGACGGTCGCGGCGGGGCCAGCGGGTGCACCTGGAACGGGCCCTGAGCCTGGGCGGACGCCTGGGCGGGCACCTGGTGACCGGCCACGTGGACGGGGTGGGGCGGATTGTGGAAAGGAGGCCCCGGGGAGAGAGCCTGGAACTGGTAATCGAGGCCCCGGAAGAGGTGCGACCTTACCTGGTTGCCAAGGGTTCGTTGGCCGTTGACGGGGTGAGCCTGACGGTGAACGATCCCACGGCGGACCGCTTTGCGGTAACGCTGGTGCCGCACACCCTGGAACGCACCCTGCTGGGACGGTTGTCGACGGGCCAGGAAGTCAACCTGGAGGCCGATATCCTGGGCAAGTACGTCCGGCACTTCAGCGCACCCGGGCGAAAGGGCATCGACGAGGATTTTCTCAAGGAGCATGGATTCCTGTGAGTGTCTCCGGGAGAGGCGAGTGCGCAGGGAGCGGAGTTGATCACGGCGGCAATGACTGCTACCTTCGAGCGTACCATGAAATGTGACGAGTTCGAAGACAAGGCATTGGAACGGGTCGAAAAGGCCCTGGAGGAAATCCGCGCCGGGCGCATGGTGATTCTCGTCGACGATGCCGATCGCGAGAACGAAGGAGACCTGTGCCTGGCCGCTGAACTGGTAACCCCGGAGGCCATCAACTTCATGGCCCGTTTCGGCCGTGGCCTCATCTGCCTGTCGTTGACCGACGAGTACCTCAAGCGGCTGCAACTGCCGCTGATGGTCGATCCCCGCGACAACCAGACCCCTTTCGGGACCGCCTTCACGGTGTCCATCGAGGCCCGCCAGGGAGTGACCACGGGCATCTCCGCCCACGACCGGGCCCATACCATCAAGGTGGCGGTGGCCGACGACAGCGGCCCGCAAGACCTGGTCAAGCCCGGGCACGTGTTTCCCCTGCGGGCCCGTCCCGGCGGGGTACTGGTGCGTACCGGGCAGACGGAAGGCTCGGTCGATCTGGCCCGCCTGGCCGGATTGAAACCGGCCGGGGTCATCTGCGAGATCATGAACGACGACGGCACCATGGCGCGCATGCCCGAGCTGGAGGTCTTCTCCCGGACGCACGGGCTGCCCATAGTTTCCATTGCCGACATCATCAAGTACCGCCTGCGCAAGGATACCCTGGTACGCCGGGTGGTGGAGGCCAACCTGCCTTCGCGTTTCGGGGGGCCCTTCCGGGCCATCGCCTACGAAAACGACGTCGATCCTTATACCCACCTGGCGCTGGTCAAGGGTGAGATCTCCGGCGACCGGCCTACCCTGGTGCGGGTTCACTCCGAGTGTCTCACCGGTGACGTGCTGGGTTCGTTGCGTTGCGACTGCGGCAGCCAGCTGGCCGGGGCGCTGCGCATGATCGACAAGGAGGGTTGCGGAGTACTGCTCTACCTGCGCCAGGAGGGCCGGGGCATCGGGCTGGTGAACAAGCTCAAGGCCTACAACCTGCAGGACGAGGGCCTGGACACGGTGGAGGCCAACCGCCGCCTGGGCTTCAAGTCCGACCTGCGCGACTACGGTATCGGCGCCCAGATCCTTCGCGACCTGGGTGTACGCAAGATGCGCCTGATAACCAACAATCCCAAGAAGATAATCGGCCTGGAAGGATATGGCCTGCAGGTAGTGGAGAGAGTTCCCATCGAGGTTGCACCCACCGATGTCAACCTGGGTTACCTCAAGACCAAGAAGGACAAGATGGGCCACGTGTTGACCAAGGTGGAGAAGAAAAAGGCCGGTGCCTGAGGGCGGCCGGTACCAACAGTACCAAGGAGGTCGGGTATGCCGAAGATATACGAGGGCCATTTCGAGGGCCGGGGCCTGAAGGTTGCCGTGGTGGTGAGCCGCTTCAATAACTTCATCTCCGAGCGCCTGCTCGAGGGATCCCTGGACGCGCTGGAGCGGCACGGGGTGAAAGACACGGACATCGCCGTGTATCGCGTGCCCGGCTCCTTCGAGTTGCCGGGAGTGGCCAAGCGCCTGGCCGCCTCCGGCGGTTTCGACGCCATCGTGGTGCTGGGGTGCCTGGTGCGTGGCGGCACGGTTCACTTCGACCACATCGCCGCCGAGGTGTTCAAGGGGGTGGCCGCCCTCAGCATGGAATTCCCGGTGGCCCTGGGCATGGGCGTGATCACCGCCGATACCCTCGAGCAGGCCATTGAACGGGGTGGTTCCAAGATGGGCAACAAGGGTTTCGACGCCGCCTTGTCGGCACTGGAGATGGCCAACCTCTATCGCGCCCTGGGGAAAAAGACCCGCGCCAGGAAGTGAACATGGTCTTTGCCCGGGGCAGGCTCCGGTAGACAGGACATGGGTATTCGCCGCAAAGCCCGCGAGAGCGCGCTGAAGATGTTGTATGCCTGCGAGGTGAGCCGGCAACCGGCCGACTGGGTCATGCGCCATTACTGGCAGCATTTCGAACCCCGGCAGGAAGGGCGGGAATTCGCCGAACGGCTGGTGCGTGGCACCACAGAGCACCTGCAGGAGCTGGACCAGGCCATTGCCGAGGTGAGCATCCACTGGAAAATCGGCCGTATGGCCTGCGTGGATCGCAACCTGCTGCGCATGGCCGCCTACGAGTTGTTTCACGTCGATGACATTCCCAAGCGCGTGACGCTGAACGAGGCCATCGAGATCGCCAAGCGCTACGGCACCGAGGATTCCTGGGCCTTCATCAACGGGGTGCTGGACAAGCTGGCCCGCTCCCTGCCCGACTGAGCCGGTCATGACGGATCGCCAGATCACGGTAAGCTGTGCCCCGGTGGGTTTGGCCACCATCGACAACCTGCCGGTCGATACCCTGGTACTCACTCCCTTCAGTGAAGATCGGCCCCTGCGCGGTGCCGCCGGCTGGTGCGACTGGCGCCTCAACGGTCGTCTCAGCCGCCTGATAGAGCGCGAGTGGTTCGCCCCCCGGCGCCGCGAGGTGTTGCTGATGGACAGCGCCTGGTCCAGCGGCCCGGCCCGCCTGGCGGTGTTCGGCCTGGGCTCGCGGGCGGCCATGGACCTGGTTTCTTTCCGGCGGGCCATGGAGCGGATCCTGCAAGTGGTGAGTCGAGCCGGTGCCCGGAGCATCGCCCTGGAGCTGCCGGCGGTGGAACCGGGCCCGCTGTCCGCTCCCGAGGCCATCCGGGCCTTTTTCGAGGTGCTGGGCGGGGAGCCCCGTTTGGAAGCGGTGACCCTGCTATGCCCGCACCGGCGCCTGGCCGAGTACGCCGGCGAGGTGGGCAGCGATTTCCCGGGCTTGCAGGTTGCCGAGGCAGGTGGCTGGAGTCGGGACCGCCAGTCGGAGACAGGTTCCTAGCTTTTTCTTCTCAACAATATCAGCGCCAGCAGCAGCAGGCCCAGGCTTCCCCGCGAGCCGGAGCTCGAGCAGCCGAAGCCGCCGGGTTCGGCCGGGGCCGGTGACTGCAGGCGCCGCGGCTCGCTGCCGGTGGTCTGCCAGGTGTGAGTGGGCGCCGGTTGCGGGATCGTGGTTGCCGGCAGCAGTGCCTCTTGCCGCGGACGGGCCCTGCCCGGGGGCTGGATGTCGAACTCCAGCCGGGCCGGAGTGGGATCGAGCGAGCGGTAGTCGCCGATTACCCGGGCACGTACCTCGAGGCGATGGCGGCC